>Ga0302319_10026043_pt1 | contig 10316 bp, 6 predicted proteins | sample Bog_T0_2_FD_203319 | JGI IMG/M metagenome (GOLD analysis project Ga0302319, IMG submission 203319) | Peat permafrost microbial communities from Stordalen Mire near Abisko, Sweden - Bog_T0_2 | ecosystem: Environmental > Terrestrial > Soil > Wetlands > Peat | place: Sweden: Abisko, Stordalen Mire...
CCAAACATACCTCAGGGGCTAAAAGCCCACTTTGATCTTGCAGTCATTACGGCACGACTGAAGTCGTGCCCTTTCAAAACGGAGAATGTGACTTGAACCATAAAATGGCACCAAGTGACAAGTTATGCTTCAATTCTCTTCTGGGTAGGTATGAGTGCTGCACGCGCAGTTCATAAGGGATGGTGGCAACATAGTTTCGAGATCAGATCAAGTAGACTGACCGACTGAATATATTGGATTTCTACTTCGAAATAGAGAGGACTTTGCGCGCCTGACGAGTTGCCGAGGTGATGAACTTCCAGTTGCTGCGCGATCCTTCTGGAATGCGTTCGACGACTCGGCTTACTGTCGGGGACAAGCCGCAGCTCTGAATTTCGGCAACAATGCAATGGATGCCATGAAACAACAGGTCACGTTGGCGCTTCGTTTGGGTCGCTACACATTGACGGTGTTGCACTGCAATCATGCGCCGCACCGCAGGGAGATATTTATTCATGAACCAAACCGTGATCTCCAGGCGCTTGCAGACATCTCGTACAGATGGCACTGGATCCTCCCCGAGCGTGGCCTTTGCCTCCGCCTCAACATCAGCTCTGCGCTTCATAAGGCAGGCACGGTGTCGCGCCGCAAGTTTATTGCAGAGGGCAGGTTCGTGCGTTCGCAGCACTGATGAGGATGAAAAACCCAGGCGGCGACTCAGGTCAACGAGGGTCGGCGCTGGGTGTTCGCAGAGCGCCTGTTTCAAGGTCCGACGCATCCTTTCAGGTCGAAATTGTTTTGCATGAGCGATCTTCTCTCGGATGGCCCCGCAGAGTTCTGGAAATTTCCGATGAATAAATCCGGAGTTTGAATATCCAAGATTTTCCGCGATCCGATGAACGGAGATAGATTCATGCGACTTGAGAGATTGTTCCAGAATCTCCTTAAGTTGTGCGGCTTCGCAAATTCTGACAGCACCAGGTTTCTTCCACCAATGACTTTGACCCGACTGCCTATGTCGGGCAGCGATCTTATGGCAGAGTATCCGGTCTGCTTGATAAAGCCTCTCCGTGCTTTTGTAGCCTAATTTTCGCGCAACCTCAGACAAGCTGAGTGGCACGGTTTCATCAAGAGCCGTTAGAAGAGCTTGTCGAATGTTGCTTGCAGTCCGGGATGGGGATACACCGCGGCTTCCGGTGAGAGCTATGGCTTCTTTTGCGGCGGCTATATTTGCTTGCGTCGGTGCTGATGAATTGAATAAGCTGGAAGCCGGAATATTCAAGAAGCGGCAGGTTCGCAGCAAATTATCAAGCCGAGGAACCGTTGCGCCTTCTATCCAGTTCTTCATAACGCAAGGTGGACAATGAGTTTTCTGTGCCAAGGCAAGGACGTTGCCGTCTGCGATCTGATCAAGATAAACAGCGAGACTTTTGCGAAATGATTCCCTGACAGTTGCCGCGTTGACCATCGGAAGCATCGTCAGCAAATCTCCCACCTGAGTGCTTTCCCATGCTGCGCTTTCAGCGATTGACGTTGTGGAACTCGATTGGTTGCTGTTAGTGTCAGGCATTCCCAACCACCCTTCACATCGCTCACAATATCCTGGACGCGAGAAAACTCCGAGCGGACTCAGCGTTCGCGCACAATGCGGACAAGTGTGATCTAGCGGTCGAACATGGGTTGAACAGTATGAAGACATATCAATCGACCAGATAAGCGGTTCATAGACAATCTGGTTATTCGCCCGCCATCGGTCGTAGCAATATGCACACCATGCCCGATGACGACGGAACAGATTTTCTGAAAGCACATGACGAAGTGGAAGGAGCGTGAGAAACTGCAGGTCTTCGAGGCTGGTTGCGGTTTCCAGGGCATGAACCCACTTCATGGCTTGGTCTGTAACGCCATTGATCGCATAGTTGCGAGCTCGGAATCCATGCCCGCCGATACGGACAGCTTTGGCGGCAGCCGTAATCATTGGGTCGTTGGAACCCGCCAACTCCGAAAGCACACGGCCCACAAGATCTCCCACGCTCACCGAGTGTGCTTCAGCGAGTCGCGCGGTGTAGCCGGTAAGGCTCTCGACCAATGCAGTGCCGACACCCACTGGCTCAAGCACATAGAGCCTGCTTCTCCGCGGAATCGGAGGGAGTGATAGCGACCACGAATCATACAGTGGCTGCATTTGCACTGACTCGTCCGATAACATCACGCGTAGACAACCGTTGTCCTGGCCTCCAATGCTGTTTTCTCGACGACGGCATTTCAATAGTAACAATAGGAGAGATCACTTTCTCTGAATGTCCCTCATGAAGGCTCAATCCGAGTCGCGTCCTGAGCCGATTGCTCTGTTCCACATCCTCCTGAAGTCCGACCTCGCCTTCCAAAGTCTCCGACAGCATTTTTTCGCACTGTGACACACTCAGTGCGTGTATCTGCAGGTCTTGCATCGTCAGAACAGATGCATTTCGTCTGGACACTCCGGTAAGCGCCCTGACAAGCCACTCCTTCAATACCCCCACGCAGCCGATGCTTCGCTCGTACAAGTATTCCCAGTCATGCACAAGGTCTGGCATCTGCGAGAGGGGAAGCTGTTGTTCGAAGGAACGCAAAACATTCAGGAACATTTCACGATCTTTGGGGGCATCGGCGCGATAGCGCGGAAAATGAATGTCGATACTCCGGCGGCTCAGTTGCGCACTCAGATTGCGAAACGCAAGGAGCTCGTAAGTACCGAATAGCACGTGAACCGTCTCGGTGCGATTCGCAATCGACTTGATCACGTCCAACTGCTCAGAAAGCCTACGCCCCGAGCCAATTCTTGCCAAATGCTGTGCTTCATCGAGGAGGACTGCCACCGGACGCCGAAATCGTATGGCTTGCTCTGCGGCATGATGGAACTCCGCACCGGCCGCTCTCGGGTTGGGCAAGTAATTCATTACTCGTTCGCCTGTCCTGGTTGTCGATTCCATGTTAAGCTTACGGTCAATTAGTGGTTCGTTCATTTGGTGCAACAGCCGTACGAAGTGATCACGCCAACTGTAGCTGCCCAATTCTGGTGCTATGCACTCCACACTCACAACAGGAAGTTGTCCCGGATTAGCTTGGAGTTCGGGTAACATCTCCATCGTCAACATCTGTTCGATTTTTGCGCGAAGAGTCGTCTTTCCAACGCCGGTTGGTCCGAGCACAAATATCAGAGAGTTTGGTGCCCTTCCGTGAATCGCATCTAAAAGGGCTTCGCGTGCAGCGAGTAACCGTGGATGCGCCATTGTGTATGCGCGAAAATATTCGAGCCTTGCAGGCCAAGGCTGACTGAGCAATTCGCGAGGAAATCCTGGTGGCGCTGTATCCATCAGAATGCTCCGTACACGTCATCAATGGCGGTTTCAGCTACACTCAGTCCAACAGTTTGAGCAGATGGCCCATCGTAGTTGTCTTGGCTGGGAATGCAGTCGCTGTCTGGTTTAGATACGAGTATCAGCCGAGTCTCTTTGCTTTCCAAGTCGCGCAACCGCTGGACCAGCAACGCCTCTTCTGCCTCGACGGACTGCAAAAACTCAGCCAATTGCTTGGCGGTCACCGAAAATGTTGCAGAATGGCTGCGTCGACGCTGGTGCAATTCGTTTGTGGCAAGCATTACCTCACGCTGCGTACGTCCCTTCAGAACTGCATAATATTCGGAGTGGCACTGCAACCATTGTTTGCTTACGAAGGCATAGGCCACACCAGCATCAAATGGATCGTAGCGGACTGGCACTTCCTGGCACGGGTCCGAATGATTGCGGAAGGCTTCGCACCAATAGTAGATGTGGTTGATCTTCACCCCTCTGGAGGGCATCAGCTTTGCTGTTCCCTTTGAAGTCGTGGGCAACGTCAGCATCAGGAATTCCTGATTGTAGGGAACGATCCGATGAAGGCGATGACCACATCGAGTCATGCCTGCCTCGTATGCTTCACGCGGACTCATCCCGAGCGCAGGATGAGCAAGTGTGTCGCGAACTTCATACAGATATTGCGAGAGGCGTTGATGCAGTTCCGCAAGCGGCCATATCGCCAGTGATTTTGGATTCACTGACTTGGTGACTTGGCGCACGTTACGGGTGATCTGCGTGTTTCCCCTCAGGTTGTGAACGAACTGGGTATTGGCAACTCCAAACAGCCTTTCGCAGATGGAGCCAAATCGTGCCTTGGCGGGCGGTCTGGTTTTCTTTGTGCACTCATAGCGCGCCAGCAAAGTCTCAAAGTAAGTGCTGTTGAACTCTCGGCCGCCATCGAGAACGAATATCTGCGGCATTCTGCTGAAGCGCCGAACGCATTCCCGCACCGTCATCATGCAAGACCGATAACTGGGCGCGTCGAATGTGAGATAAAATGCCAAGGTCCGCCTGGAAAATGCATCCGTAGCAATCGTGATCCATGGACGACCGAGATTCTGGCCAGTACTGGCGACGGTTTCAACGTCCAGCTCAGTGTGGTCAATATGAACGATTTCAAATGGACGATCACCGTGCCGAGGAGTTTTCAGATCCAACTCCCAGTAGAATGTCTCCAACTGATAGCTCGCCCGCCGGCCTTGACGCTTCAGTGTTTGATTCAAAACTGGTCGCTTCTTCACGGCAATGCAGAAAGTCTTATAGCTGGGAGCCTCAACTGCCTGATCGTCACAGGCAAGCTTCAGTCCCGCCCACGATGCATAAATCGTTTTCTGCTTGAGTGTCTCATAGTCGTTGTTGAGAAACTCTCCCATTAGAAGCCGCGTCGCCTCAGATAATCGTGACGTATAGTTTCCTCTACGTGCAGATTCGGGCAACAGACCCAAGTATCCAGAACCAGAACTTGCCTCTGCGGCGCGATACTGCGCGAGCCAACGGAAGAAGGTACGCCTCGTCGTATCTGTCTCGCAAGGGAACTTTCCACTTTCAAGATATTGGCCGATGACACGGGCGCGCTGATTGGCAATATGCAAGTCGCTTTCGCGCGCGCGAGATATTCGCTCGTAGATTATAGAGCCGGAAGTGTCTCCAGAGGATATAACGCAGATCCGATTCTGACTGATCAAAGATTCAAGAAGATGCAGCGGCAACTCGGTCAGTCGCTGATCGTCGGAGAGTAGACTCACCGTGGTTTCACCCAGGTTCACAACTTTCCACTGGTGACCGTCCCAGGTCACTGTGCTTCCGCAAGAAAGATCCGCCGGTGCCAATGTGCAGGGTTGTCGACTCTGAGAGTTTCGAGTCTTGGTTATCAATATTGGCCCGGCTTGCAACTGCACGCGTTTCGGTTCGGCGAGGGGAGCGGCATACAGGTCCACGGGGATAATGTTTGCTGCAATCATGCTGAAGATGTCGTCTGACGTAACCCTGTTTTCAGTCACTCGCAACAACTCATCCAATGTCATGCCGTAGCCTGCCGACAAATATGCAATCACAATATCATGACTACTTGGCGAGACTCGTCGAGGCTCCCGCAGGTAGTCTTCAAGAAACTGAATGTTTCGCTGAAATACCCAGTTAATCTCTGCTGCGGACCGGACATGGTAGTAAAGCCCGAGCCGTTTAGCATGGGCCTCACCTGGTGGACAAAACCACTGTCCCCCTTCACCGATGGAGTAACGATTGGAATTGTGCTCATTGAGCCGATGCAGTTCTTCCTCTGTCTTCCACTCCTCCCAGCCCGCTTCCCGCTGGCGAATGACAAAGAAATCGGGCGTATGCAGTACGCCCATTCGCCTGCCCGCCGCGCTCTCGTAGTCCAATTTGATCGGTGCTGGCTGGTCAAAGTACTCAAGAACTGTATCGTCGTGCTCCATCTCATATATCCCAGCCAGTTCGACGCGGTGGCTTTCAAACTGAATGGTGACTCCCATTTTCCTGCTTGGGTATCGGCCACTCACGTTTGAACGTCCACCGCCCGCGTGTCGGGATGGACCTGACGACCGAATCTGCTCGATTCGTGATCGTGCCGACTCAGCAAGGGCCAGTCTTTGGAACCAAACCAACAGGTCGTCGTGTCCGAGCATAGTGGGCACCTCGACTGGATCGGCATACATGCATCCGCGCCAGCACTGCTTACTTTTGCAACGCTGCGCGCCGCTCCCGCTTCTGAGCACTCAAATAACGCACCCCTGCTTCCTTGATAAGGTCTTCCATTCGTCGGCCTCTTTGGATGGCATCCTGAATCTCCGGTGCCAACTCTTCCGGCACGTAGATCGAGAATCGGTGATCTGCTTGGTAGCCGGATAACGCGTAGCTGCTATGACCTTTGCCGGACGCGCAGGCAGAGCAACTCTCCCGGATGCAAGGACTCTTCCGCCGGGAAACAGAACCCATCGCGACCGGCCACAAATCACGGATTGCGTTAAAAAACCATCGCCGGACATCTTCAGAAGTTTCGTTCTTACTCATCGTATGTGTGCAATATAGCACCTGTACATTCCTTGTCAACTGTAATCGTGATTACGACCTTGGTTCCGTCGTCCGAGAGAGCACAGCCGCAGCGGACGTTGCCGCGCTGCGCTGTTCATCTGCGACTTCTGTCAGGCCACACAGCACGTTGTTACGCCTCTGCACTTACTGCCGCTTCATGCTTCTCTTTTGCACTTGCTGCCACTTCATGGTTCAATCGAAACTTTTCGTTCATGAGGACACGCGCATATCTGAAAGAGTTTACAAATGCTGCAGTGCCATTTTATGGTTCAACCCGGTGCCATCTTATGGTTCAAGGCACAGAGAACCAACCAAAGAGCAGATCGAGGAATTCTGAGGGGATAGTTGCCTATGGTCGGCTTTGCGGATAGATCGCTTTCGCGCCGAAAAATGGCCAAGATATGCTTTATTTCCGGCCAAAATATGCTTTAAATCACATGACTGAGTTGACTGGGGGACAATGCGAAGCGCCAGATGACACCGTATGCCAAGGTTAGGTGCCAACCAGTCGGTTCATCGCTTATCCTGCTTGGGGAGGTGCTGACCGCACCATGACGAAATCCATTCTTTTCGCGATCGATGCCGAAATTGCTCGTCTCATGCAAGCCAAGGCACTTTTGAGTTCCGCAGGAACGACCGCAATCAAGCGCAAGCCGGGCAGACCGTCCAAGACAGCAGCCATCGAGGTCCCGGTTTTCCAAAAAGCGAAGAAGCGCAAGAAGATGAGCCCAGAGGGGCGCGAACGCGTCCGTCAAGCACAGATCAAGCGCTGGGCCGCATTGAAAGGTGCTTCCAAGGCGAACCTGAATGCTACCGTTGCGCCACTGCCAAAGGCCAAGAAGAAGGCAGCAAAGGCCGCCTGACAGGGAGCGATGGAGTGGCCACAGGACTCCACACAATAATCCCACTCTGATGGCTGTTGAGGTCGCGGATGTATCCGCTTGAGTTGCCTGTATACTTCCCGTGTCCCACTGTAGATGAGTAGCCTGCGACTCGCTCGGAACGCGGAAGTTTATAGTCCCTTGTGCGTTCGCTGAATGCGTCGAAGGTGGGAATCTAATCCAAGATTGATCGGTTGTGAAATGGTCCAGTTTTGTCTTTAATGATCAGGGGACTAAAAGGGAAGAAGGGCTGAAGGATGAAACTAATTGCAGACGCTAATGTTTGGTACGACATTGGGAACGGCCGGATCGCCCCAGAACAATTTGGGGTATACGGGGAAGGTCTGTTCGCAACTCCCACTTCTCTCTTGGAGGTCGCATCGGGCATCAACGAGAGATCGTTCGACGAAAGAAAACGGGCTGCGGTGTCTGTTATTAAGTACGCTGCGGGAGTTACCGAAGATACTGAGACTCATTTAGCGCACGTGTGGAAGGTGAGAACCCAGTCGGTCCCGATCTCGTGGATGGATGGCTTCAAGGCAATCGCATTAGCTGAATCAGTTGAAGAACTTGAAAATGGTGTGGCTGACTTTGAGTTACGAATCATTCGGCGTGTAGGCGTGAGTGTCGTCCACGAGTGGCGCGAGAAACACTGGAACGGCTTCCAACAGGAGATCGTGACAGCTCTAGATGATTGGATACCAGGCTACCGTAATGCGCGCAGCGAGGGGAAGTACAAACGAATTGCGAAGGATAATCGGTCTGCCTTTAAAGAAGCAATGCGCTCACGTGAGGTCAAAGCGACACTAGCATTGGCGACGTACGAACGTGTGCGGTTAGCCGCCCCTTCGCTACCTAATCCTTCGAAGGAGTTGATTTCTGAGGCAGAGGGTATTCTTGCGCCCTACATTGATGCCTATAGTGAATACGTGATACGTTGTGCAACGGAGATGGCACCGCAAGCTAATGACTTCGGCGATTGCGAGAGTTTTATCTACCTTCAGTCAGGGAATTCGCTAGTAACAAGTGATGATCGCTGGATAAGAATCGCGCAAGCTGTTTGTCCCTCCCAGATCATTGTTCCTGTCATCAATTGATGAGATCTGTTCTCAACGGCTAACAGCCCGACGCGCTCATTGGGGCTGGAACTGTCCCCCAAAATCTTCCAGCGCAATGGCAAAGTTCTCCGGGCCACCATCCCGCAAGGCCCGGAGCAATGCCTTCTGTTCCGCGGCTTGGACCCAGCCTTCAGGGTCGCGCCCGCTCAATGCCCGATCCTTGGTTTGGTCAGCCAACTGGACAGCTCCGTCGTTCACTGGAAAACTGATCTTCTTTCCGGCCAACAGATTCGCAAGCAGACGGATGCGAGCATTCCGATCCGGCAATGGAATGACGACCTTTTCCTGAAACCGGCTGCGAACCGCGGCATCGATTCGTTCAAGGTGATTGCTGGCGGCCACAAGAAAGACATGACTGTCGCGGGCGCTGATGCCATCCATCTCCTGTAGCAGTTGGCCAACGATCTCATCCGTCAACTGGTCATTTCCGCCCGCCGCCGCGCGGTCAGGCGCGATAACGTCCAACTCATCCAGAAACAGGATCGCCGGCGCACTGGACCGCGCGCGCTCGAAAAGCAGTCTCACTCGATTGCCGCTCTGGCCGAGGTAGTTGGCCTTCACGTCAGCCGTAGTGGCCGCAATAAATGTCAGCCCGCTTTCGTTGGCGAGCGTACGGGCAACCTGCGTCTTTCCCACGCCAGATGGACCGGCCAATAAAAGGCTCCGTGGAATCGAAACTCCCTGCGCCTGCCACTTCTCCGCGTCGCGAAGCAGCGCGCAGACCAGCTTGAGCCGGTCGAGGATCGCGTCGTCGAGCACCAGCGTCTCCCAGCCGGCCTTGCGGTCCACCTTGGTATTGTGGGACTTTCTCGCCGCGCCGATGGCGTCCAGAAAATTCTCCTGCGTGGGCTCCGCGGGATACGTAACCGAACGCACGGACTGCGCGAGTTGCTTGAGATCGCGTCCGCTCATTCCCTGGGTCAGTGCCGCTGCTTCCTGGGGCACCTCCACCGAGAGGCCCAATGCTTTGACTTCCTGCGAAAGTATCTGTCGCCGATCCTCCACTCCGGGCAGTTGCAACTCGACCTCCCAGCCGAACCGGGAGAGAATGGCGTCATCGAGCATGTCGCGCCGATTGGTAGCTCCGATCACCCATACCTGCGCATTCCCTCGGATGCCATCCCACTCGGCCAGAAATGCGTGGACGATGTCAGTGGCAAACGCATCAGTTTCGGCTGCGCCACGGCGGCCAAGAATCCCCTCGCACTCGTCGATGAAGATGATTGCCGGCTGATGCTTTCTTGCCCGATCCCAAACCTCGCGAACGCGCTTGCCGCTCGCGCCCACGGTCTGCTGCTTCAGGTCGGCCAGTGAGAGCATCTGAAAGTCGCAGCCCATCATCTCTCGAAGTGTGCGGGCGACAAAGGTCTTGCCCGTGCCTGGAGGCCCCGTGAGCAGAAGACCGCGCGGGGCGGCAGGGTCGTTTCGCTCGAAAAGTTCCGCCCTGCGCAGGATGTCCAGCTTCTGGCGTTCCGGAATATGAACCAGGCTCCACGTCTCTGCCGCTTTTTCGATCCGCCGTGTACTAGCGGTGGCGCGTGTCAACTGGTCCTTCTTGCCCCAGCTTGCACGAAGCGCCGCGAATCGTTCCTCCGCAAACCGCAACTCAGGTTGAAAGCCGGCAAGCTGCCGGACAAAGGCTTTGGGCAACGCCTCCTGCATATTCCAAGTGACACCGTTCTTGGTGTAAGTGAACGTTTTGAAATTCACATACGCGCCCGATGGATAAATCATGAATAAGATATCGCTGCGCCAGTGAACAGCAACAATGGGCTTTCCCAGTTCATATTCCTTGCCGTCATAGTCCGGCAAATCGACCACATCGTATTTGCCGGTCATTCCTGGAACGCGCACCACGTTCATTGGGTTGTGCGCAAGCGGTATCCATAGCTCGACTCTTGCATTTCTCA
>Ga0302319_10026047_pt1 | contig 10316 bp, 6 predicted proteins | sample Bog_T0_2_FD_203319 | JGI IMG/M metagenome (GOLD analysis project Ga0302319, IMG submission 203319) | Peat permafrost microbial communities from Stordalen Mire near Abisko, Sweden - Bog_T0_2 | ecosystem: Environmental > Terrestrial > Soil > Wetlands > Peat | place: Sweden: Abisko, Stordalen Mire...
GGGTTTGGGCTTTGTTTGGAATAAGACGCGGGTTTTGGGGATTTTGGGTTTGGCGGCGGTGTTGCAAATGAAGGATTTGAATAAGTCATGTTACTTTTTCCCGGCTATAAAGAAAAGGGCCTTTTTGAAGGGAATAATGTTGGCGAGGCGGGAGGGGTTTGCTTTAGTTCGGACGGCGGCTCGGCTCGCGGCAGTATTCTGAATTATGACGGACCCCGGAAGGCGGAAGGAGTAAGTTAACGAAATGGCACTTGGCTATGCTTCCGCGAAGGACGGGCGCTACCTTTACCCTAATGCGGAAGCAGAGTTCACTCTTTACAACTTTCATTCACAGCAGCAGGTGGATGAAATGCGCGACCTGTTTTTGTCTAACGATGCGCGTTCGCCAAGAGTGATTGAGTTGTTCGGTGAGGCGTTGAGTGGGCGCCGGTACATAGTGCGAGCGGCGGCATATGCAGCGGCGCAATTTGGCGGGCAGACGATTGGTGTTGAGACGTTGAGTCTGGAGGGGTATGAACCAGATACGCGGCTCGCGCATTTCTTGGACGTTCTGGCGAAACGAGATTCGGGGACGGCCAATCAGAAACTCTCTGAGTTGGCTAAGCGGGTGAAATTCGAGGTTAAGTGGACGCCGTTCACATTGCTGTTTGCGAGCTTGGCGGTTAAGTGGGAAGTGAGCGTGGATGAAATGCTCCGTTTGGTAGAGCCCAGCGTGCGATCGGGAACGCCCATGCCGGAGCGCGTGCGCTTCAGCGAATTCATCGCGCGGGTGAATCCAGGCCGATTGGTGTTGCAAATTCCAGATGCGCAGATAGCGGATGTAGCGGTGATCTTGCGGCTGATAGACGAGGCGGAGGTCAACCCGGCCTTTTTTCTTGTTCTGCATTATCCGGCTGGAAAAGCGGGAGCCCCGGCGTCTCAGCGTGAGCATTTCCACTTGACGACGGCGGCCTGGAGCAGGGGCGAAATGCAACGGGCCTTTGACGAGAGATTCCACGTCAAGCCGGGTACAGTCCGCTCGCGCTGTGAACCAGTTGCGGTGGTTTGCGCATACGTTCGCGCGGGTACAGTCCCCGGTTTTCGCGGTTCGGACGGTTGGGCAGGAGGACGAAGCGGCTCCGGGCGATATGGCGAGTTAGTGGAGAGCACGGGCGGAAGGCGGGACGGTGCCAGCGCTTGGTAGGAAGGTGGGAGATGCAGTCGGGAGAATTTGGGGGGCAGAGTGTACTGACGCCCGATGTTGTGTCATGACAAGAAAAGCATGAAGACAATCGGAGTAGGGTCCGGGAGTCATTCCTACGATGGAGACACTTACACCGAGCACGTGAGTTTCGCGGAACGGGAGAATGTCCCAGAGGCGGAGCAGTTGATCGAAAAGGAAGTTTCGTTCAAGGTCACGGTTGAGGGAAACATTAGGCGGGCCGACTAAGAATAAAGGCAATATTGGCGAAAGCGGACTGTGGATGCTCGCTGTAGCCCAAGAAAGCCGTGCCGCTGCACGGCTCGACAGGCTGAAGCCTGCCCCACCTTGCTGTGAGTGAGGTTGGGAGGAAAGGTAGAAAATCCAAATCCCAATGCTACTATCGAGCGACAAAGGCGTGTGGCGAGAAACAAGGAGAATGACGATGAAATTGGCGAACGTGGTGTTGATTTTTACGCTCTCGTCGGTGGCAGTTTGGGCGCAGGTCAATGCGGGCGAACAGAAGCCCGAAGCTAGCCTACCCTTCAATATGACCACGGTCGCCAGCTTTGAATTGCCGTGGCGGCTGGCGTTCCTGCCGGATGGCCGCATGCTGATTACCGAAAAGGTTGGGCCGGTTTGGCTGGTGTCGCAGCAGGGAGAGAAGAGCCCGGTAGCCGGTACGCCGCCGGTGTATTGGGAGGGGCAGAATGGGATGCTGGGGATCTTCGTCTCGCCTCATTTTGCGACCGACCAGAGTGTCTATTTAACCTACTGTGAGGCGGGCGACTATGGCTGCGGGCTGGTACTGGCGCGCGCCAAGCTGCATACCACCGCGAAATCCGCCCGGTTGGGCGACCTCACGGTGATTTGGAGGCAGATGCCCAAAGGCAAAGGCGGTCAGGAAGGCGCGCAGGTTGCCTTCTCGCCCGATGGCCAGTATCTGTTCCTGACGGTGGGCGACCGCCAGCGCTTCACTCCGGCGCAAGATCCGGACCAGCCTGAGGGCAAGATCCTGCGCCTCACGCTGGACGGTAAGCCCGCGCCCGGCAACCCCAACTTCGGCAAGACCGGCGCCGCTACTATTCCGCTGATTGATCCGGCGCGTGACACCGAGGCGGCCAAGACCGCCAAGGTGGTGAGCACTTATACCTTTCCTGGACCCAACCTGACACCGGCTGAAACTTGGGCGAGCGGCGTCCGCACGCCCTATGGATTGGCGTTTTCTCCCACTGGCGAATTGTGGGAGGTGGAGCATGGCCCGCGTGGCGGCGACGAATTGAACCTGATCGAGCCGGGTAAAAACTATGGCTGGCCGCTGGTCTCCTACGGCATGAACTATAACGGCGTGCCGATTGCAAATCCGGACACGCGGCCGGATTTGGCGAAGCCGGTGATCTATTGGGTGCCGGTGATCGCGCCGGGGAATCTCATGTTCTACAGCGGCAGCCAGACCTTCCCGCAATGGAACGGCAACGGCTTTATCAGCGGGCTGGCGAGCAAGGCGCTCATCCGCGTCATCTTTGACGGCCATGGGGGAGCAAAAACGGCCGAACGCTGGGACGTGGGCCGGCGCATCCGCGATGTGGAAGAAGGCCCGGATGGTTCGTTGTGGATGCTGGAAGACGACAATCCGGGGGCTCTGATCCATGTGACTCCTAAGTGATTGATACGTCAACCGTAGCGCCCTGGCGGCCCCATGCCGCTCGGCGCTGTTCTTAGACCAGTCATGCCAAAAAGGAGGTCACTTGCCGGGAAACACTACCTGGGCTGAGGCGGAACGGATCTATACTGCGGCATTGCCTAATTTGCGCGTGCTGGTAGTAGATGATGAGCCGATCGCCCGGAAAGTTCTGCGGCAGGAGCTTGATTGCCTGGCGGAAGTTGAGGTTGTCGGCGAAGCGGAAAGCGGCGAGGCGGCGTTGCGCCAGATCTCGTCCTTGAAACCCGATCTGGTGTTTCTCGATATTCAGATGCCGGTGATGGGCGGTTTTGAACTGCTGAGCCATTTGACGAGCGGCCCGATGCCCGCGATTATTATGGTCACCGCTTTCGATCAGCACGCGATTCGCGCCTTTGAGGCGGGGGCGATCGATTATCTGCTGAAGCCGGTGAGCCAAGCGCGTTTGCAACAGGCGGTGGAACGCGCGGGACGGTTGCGCGGGAACCCGCGGGCGCTGGCGGAGAATATCGCGCAACTGCAGCAAATCGCCCCGACGAGCGGAGCCTCGGCGGATGCCCGTCTGCGCAAAATCGTCGGTAAGGCGGGCGACGAGTATTTCCTTTTAAGTCCGGAGGAAGTGCTGGCGTTTCAGGCAAGCGGCGATTTGGTTTGGATTGTCACCGCCAAGAAACGTTACCTGGCCACGCAAAGCCTGAAGAATCTGGAAGAGCGGCTGGCGCCCGAGTCGTTCCGGCGCGTCCATCGCAACGCCTTAGTCAACGTGAACCAAATTCGCAAAATGAGCATTCTTACCAGCCAGCGCTGGCTGATCACGCTTAGCAACGGCCAGGAATTCATCGTGAGCAAGCGCCAGGCGCGCAACGTGCGCGACGTTCTGCACTGGTAAGTTGCCCGCTGGCGGCCAGAAACGCCCGCTCACCGGAAAATCCAGTTCATCCGCCGGATTTAGCTGATAAACCCCAATCTAATGAGCGAAAATCAAAGTATGCTCACTTTCCACTCGGCGACGCGTGTCGCCGGTTTCCTGCTTTTTGCCGGCGGAGCGGCGCTTACGTTCGCCCAGTCCGCGGGCGGCAATGCGGGAACGCTGCGCGGCGTGGTGCAGGATCCCTCTGGCGCTTTGGTTGCCAAAGCGACCGTGCAACTGGAAAATCCTATCTCGCATTTCACGCAAAGCGCGCAATCCGATAGCCAGGGAAGTTTTCAATTCGGCAATCTGCCGTTTAACAAATACCGGTTGGTGATTTCCGCGCCGGGCTTTCAGTCGGAGATGGATGAAGTGGATGTGCGCTCCAGCGTGCCGACGCAGGTGAAGATTGCGTTGAAACTGGGTTCTACCGCAACTACGGTGGATGTGGTGGCGGAAGCGGGCGAGCTGGTGGAAACGGATTCCACGGCGCATACCGACGTAGACCGGGGCCTGTTCGACAAGCTTCCGCTGGAAAGCCCGTCTTCTTCCATGAGCGCGTTGGTCACCAACTCGACGCCGGGCGTTTCGGCGGATTCGAATGGTTTGTTCCACGGATTGGGCGACCACGCGTCGAATTCTTTTTCGCTCGACGGCCAGCCGATCAGCGATCAGCAGAGTAAGGTGTTTTCGAATCAGATCCCTCTGGAAGCGGTGCAATCGTTGGAAGTGATTGAGGGCGCGCCGCCGGCTGAATATGGCGACAAGACGAGCCTGGTGATTGTGGCGACAACGCGGTCGGGACTGGGCGTGACGACGCCGCACGGCGATATCAGCACGTCGTATGGCACTTTTGGCACGGCGAATCTTGGCGTGAACCTCGCCTATGGCGGACAGAAATGGGGCAATTTCATCTCCGCGAGCGGCTTGGGCACGGGCCGTTTTCTGGACGGGCCCGAGTTCCAAGTCTTCCACGACCATGGCAATGAAGAGAATTTTTTCGACCGGGGCGACCTGGATGTGACACCCGCCACTACCTTGAGTCTCAACCTGAGTTTCACGCGCTCGTGGTTCCAAACGCCTAATTCTTATGACGCGCAGAACGCTACGGCTTGGTCGGGACTGGTTGTGGATAACGGCGGCTTGGGGCCGAACGGGTTGCCGGTGGGTCCGGCCGATCAGCGTTCGAAAATCACTACTTTCAACATTGCGCCCACGCTGAACCATATGATCAACGCCAACACGGTGCTGACGATGGGCGCGTTCATCCGGCAGGATCAATACAATTACTATCCCAGCGACAATCCGTTCGCGGACTACTCGCCGGGCGTGCAGGAGCAGACCATCGGCCAGAACCGGCGTCTCACGAATGCCGGCGCGCGCTCGTCTGTTTCGTACGTCAAGGGCATCAACAACATCAAAATCGGGGCGGTTTACGAGCAGACGTTGATTACCGAACGCGACCGCTTTGGCGTTGTCGATCCAAGCTTCAATGCGCCTTGCCTGAATGCCGATGGTTCGGCGGATACGGACGCGTCGCTAGTGAATTCGTCCGATTGTTCCGGGAGCCTGACCGCGAATCCTAATTATGTGCCGATCCTGGCCCAGTATGACCTGACTCGTCCCAGCACGTTCGGCGGGCTTTATGGTTATTTCGGCCATGCGGATATTAAAGAATTGGCCCTTTATATTCAGGACACCATCACCATCAAGAATCTGACCTTGAACCTGGGCTTGCGCGGCGACAAATACAACGGCATCACCAGCGCCGGCCAAGCCGAACCGCGTTTGGGGGTCGCTTACAACTTCAAGCCCACCAATACGGTGCTGCGTGTTTCTTACGCGCGCACCATGGAAACGCCTTTCAATGAAAACCTGGTGCTGGCCAGCAATGGTTGCAATGACGCGGTGGTGAACGCGCTGGAGACGCTGGTGCAGGGCTACCCTTGTTTAACTTCGCCGCTTAAGCCTTCCACAAGGAACGAATATCACGTGGGCTTGCAGCAGGGGATTGGCCGCTATTTGCTCGTTGATGCGCAATACATCTGGAAGTACACCGACCGGGCGTTTGACTTCAGCGTGCTGGGCAACACGCCGATCACTTATCCGATTGAGTGGTCGAAATCAAAGATTCCGGGTTACACTATCCGCACCAGTTTGGCCAGCTTTCACGGGTTCACGGCGTACATTGTGGCGTCTTCCGTGGCTGCGCGCTTTTTTGGGCCGCAAGTGAGCGGCATTGGCTCAACGCCAACCTCGGTGGGAGGAGCTTCGGTGTTTCGCATCGATCATGACGAACGTTTTAATGAGACGACTCACGTGCAATACCAGGTTGGCAAGAAGGGTCCGTGGATTGGGTTGAACTGGCGTTATGACAGCGGCCAGGTGGCGGGTCCGTTGCCGTGCGCGGGCGGCGATTGCGTCAATGGTCCGAATGGCACCGATTCGGTGGTGGATGTTTCAGCGCTGACGCCGGATCAGCAGTACGAAGCGGGATTATCTTGCAATGGCGTTAAGGCGACGCCTACGTCGCCGATCAGCCCCAATAATTTGTGTCCGGCGTCTCAATATGCGTCGAGTTTTCTGAGTGTACCGGCTGCTGGCACGGAAAATAACGATCACAATCCGCCGCGCATCGCCGCGCGTAATTTGTTCGATTTGGCGATTGGCCACGACAATTTGTTGAACGGGGATAAGTACAAGTGGAGCATTCGCGTTACGATTGTCAATCTGACGGATAAGGAAGCTTTGTATAATTTTTTGTCGACGTTTAGCGGGACACATTATGTGACGCCGCGGACGCTGACGGCGACGCTGGGGTTGCATTTTTAGGGGCAGGTCTGAAGACCCGCGCGGACTGAAGTCCGCCCTCCACAGCTAGCGGGCGGTGGCGGCTTGGCCGCGTTGGCCGAGGGCGAGGTGAATGGCCTCGATCAACTGCGGATAACAAATGGGTTTGGACACGCTGACCAGAGTGAGTTCGCGGCAGCGGATGGCGTCCTGATGGTTGGCGGGCGCGGTGAGCATTACGACGGGCAAAAGCGCCATCTCGACGGCTAAGTCGAAACCATCCAGGTCCGGCATGTGAGGGTCTATCAGAGCCACTTGGAATGTGCGGCTGTGCGCGTGAGCACGGGCTTCGGCTCCATTGGCAGCCAGTGCGGCCGTCATCCCTTCCCTGGCGAGCATCTGTTCGAGGACGCGGCGGCTGGTGGCGTTGTCGTCCACGATCAAGACGCATAAGCCACCCAAGCTGGGCGCGGAAGCGGCCGGCGCAGCGGCATCGGGGGCCACAATCTGGGCGTCCAAAGTGAAATGAAAACGGCTGCCCTGCCCCGGCGCGCTTTCCACCCAGATTCGCCCGCCCATCATTTCCGCCAGCCGCATGGAGATTGTCAGGCCCAAGCCGGTGCCTCCAAACTCTCGCGTGGTGGAACTATCGACTTGCGAAAAGGCCTCGAAAATGGATTGCTGCCGCGCCACGGGAATGCCAATGCCGGTATCGCGGACAATAAAGTGCAAGCGGGCCTTTTCGCCTGCGATGGAATCGACCCCGACAACGAACTCCACTTCCCCTTCGTTTGTGAACTTGATGGCGTTGCCCACCAGATTCAACAAAATTTGGCCGAGCCGGGTGGCATCCACCAGAATCTGGCCGGGCACGGCGGGATCAATGTCGCAAACGAATTCGATTTTCTTCTGGTCGGCGAGCAGCGCCAGCGGTTTGAGAATGGCGGGAAGCCCTTGCCGCAAGCGGAACGGGGCAGCATTTAGTTCCAGCTTGCCCGCTTCAATTTTTGAGAAATCCAGCACATCATCGACAATGGCGAGCAAGACATCGGCCGAGGTTTTCACGCACTCCAGCAGTTCGCGTTGTTCGGAAGATAAGTCGGTTTGCAGCGCCAGCCCCGTCATACCGATGACGCCGTTCATGGGCGTGCGGATTTCGTGGCTCATATTCGCTACAAAACGGCTTTTCGCGTGGCTGGCCGCCTCCGCCTGCTCCTTTAAACGCGAGGCTTCCAGCAGTTGATTGCGGATCACCTGCGTTTGCCGGCGCACGCGACCGCGCAGCACCATGACCCAGCCGAAGCCCGCACAAATCAGCGCAAACGAAACGGCGAGCAGCTCCAGCACGTGCCGGGTTGTGAACCACGACGGTTCGGCCACCACGGCTACATCCTTGGGCGAATCCAACAAGATGCGAAACGACGCGGGCACCGAGAAACCCTCGCCGGAAGAGGTGCGTTCCGGGTCGGCCAACACAGAACAGATGCCGGTCACGCGCAGACGGCTGCCTGGCTTCAGATTGAGCAGCAGCGCGCGGCCGCCCAATTTTTCAGGAAGGATCACCGGAAAAACGAACTTGCCGGAGGAGAGCAGCAAGGTGGGATCGGCCGCCGCCCCGTCTTTGGCCATCAATTCGGCCTCAATCTGCACCATGCGGGAGTCATGGTTGCCGTGAAACGCCTGCTCGCCGGTGATGAGGGGAGCCTGTTGGGCGTGCTGTTCGCCGCCGGCGCGAAAGACGGCATCCGTGAGGACTGGCGCGAACTCACCGGCACTGGGGAAACCGAGAAGGTCGGCAACTTCGCCGGTTGCAATGGGAGTGGTTTGGGTGGTTTGCGCGCAGATACCCGCCGTGGCATCTTGCACACACAGCAAACGGCCGGGCCACTGCAGGGTGACACTGCCACGGATATGGGCACGATGCCGCTCGGAGATATCCGGCTCAAAGCGCAAGAGGTGACTGACTTCCTGCACAGGGAGAGAAAAGGGGTTGGGAGGTGCGGCCTCCTCCACGTGCACGGTTTGCATGCCGGGAAAGAAGACGTGAGCGCCGGTGAGTTGGCGTTCACGATTGAAGACCGGACCAGCCGTCCCGCGCAGTTTGATTTTGGCGTCGACCAGGAATGAGTAATCCACTTGGGGACTATCCGGTGTGATCACGCTGATCATTCCATCGCTCAAAGTCAGCTCGAGAACCACGTTGCGATCGGTGCGCCGAACGGAATGGACGACGCCCTCCAGTTCCACAAACTGGCCGTCGTAGCCACCGGTCATCAAACGAGTCATGCTGACAAGCGGCGCCTGCGGCGGAAGCCGCGACTGACTGATGAGTTTCACTTCCCGGCCCTCGACCAAGGGTGCGAAATCGCCGGGCCCCGTGACGCCCGTCACATCGAGAAGCATGCCGACGCGAATGGCGAAGTTGGGTGCGCCCTGGAGCGCGACAAAAACACCACCCGTGGAGTCATGCACGAAAAGGGCTAAGTGGCGGGCGTCAATGTAAGGGTCATAGTAAACGGCAACGGCGCGCAAGTGAACGGGATAAGCGCGTAACGTGTCCGGGTAGGTCAGGCTATGGACGGCATGCGCCGTGGTGAGCGTTGGTAAGTGTGCAGAAGGAGTTTTAGCGCGCACTCCGCCACTGCAAAAGCATAGCGCGGCTATGCAAAAATAAAGGCTCCGAACAGATAGCGGGCAGCGCGGTAAGTCATAGGCGTTCAACGTGGACACTCTGTAATCGCTCAAATCTCCCAGTGGGCCTTCCGATGAGACCTCGGAGGCAGGGAAAGGTATTCCGTTAATGCTACACCGAATGAGAGAGTTTTGAAAGCGGTATCTATCTTACACTCAGTTAGTCGAGTAAAGCTTTCGATAGTACGTTAGTTTCCTCGATCAACGATCTTAAGTCGCAGGTAGTGAGATTGCCTTGATCGACGACTTTGCGACCGTTGATGAAGCTGTAGTCCACCGAATCCGTGTGGCAAAGAATTAAGGCGGCCACCATGTCCCAGTGAGCACCGGCAAATTGTGGGCTATCGATTTTAATGGCGATGAAATCGGCCGACATTCCGGGCGCCAAATGTCCAATGTCATCGCGGCCGAGGACTGCGGCCCCGCCGCGGGTGGCCAGTTCGAGAGCGGTGCGAGCGGTCATGGCTGCTGCATCGCGTTCACGAACGCGCGCCAAAAGAAACGCGGCTCGCGCTTCGTGCAGCAGATTACAAGCATCGTTCGAAGCAGAGCCATCGACGCCCAGCCCGACGGGCACGCCCGCTTGCAACATTTTGCGAACGGGCGCGGCGCCGCTGCCCAAGCGCATGTTGCTGGTGGGACAATGCGCGACGCCGGTGTGCGTGCGCGCAAAGCATTGTATGCCCGCTTCATCGAGTTGCACGCAGTGGGCGTGCCACACATCGCTTCCCGTCCATCCCAGAGACTCGGCATATTCGGCGGGCGTCGCGTTGAATTTCTCCAGACTGTAGGTCACGTCCGATTCGTTTTCGGCCAGGTGGGTGTGGAGGCGCACGCCGGGATAGGAGCGGGCTAACGCGGCCGATTCCTTCATGAGGTGAGTGGAGACTGAGAAAGGGGAACAAGGCGCCACTGTCAGGCGCGTCATGGCATGGCGGGAGTTGTCGTGATAAGCCTCAATTAAGCGCTGACTGTCTTTCAGAATTGCACTTTCGGTTTCAACCAGTGAGTCGGGTGGGAGGCCACCTTGACTGACTCCTACACTCATGCTGCCACGGCTGGCG
>Ga0302319_10026048_pt1 | contig 10315 bp, 10 predicted proteins | sample Bog_T0_2_FD_203319 | JGI IMG/M metagenome (GOLD analysis project Ga0302319, IMG submission 203319) | Peat permafrost microbial communities from Stordalen Mire near Abisko, Sweden - Bog_T0_2 | ecosystem: Environmental > Terrestrial > Soil > Wetlands > Peat | place: Sweden: Abisko, Stordalen Mire...
TTTGACCATGCGGGGCGTGCCTGACATCAGCGGCGATGCCGATCCGCAGACCGGCTATCAGATCCGGGTCGATGGGACCGACACGGTGATCGGCGGGACCAGCGCCGTGGCGCCGCTTTGGGCCGGATTGATTGCCCGGATCAACGAGGCCAAGGGCAGCCCGGCGGGCTTGATCCATCCCGTGTTGTACGGCGGCAAGGCCACGCTGAACGACATCACGCAGGGAAACAACGGCACCTTTGCCGCTTCTCAGGGATGGGACGCCTGCACCGGGCTGGGAAGCCCGCGCGGCACCACCGTCGCCGCCGCGGTGATAGGGTAGAACACGCTCGAAAGATGCCTCGCCGGGCGCTGCGGTCGCGGCCCGGCGAGGCGATGGATCACTGGCGCGACTGCTGGCCGGACTGGAAGCCCTGTTGGTAAGCTCTCTGCTCGCTGTTCTTCCAGGCGTTGGTCAGCAGCCCGCCAGCCAGTCCTGCCGCGGCACCGATGCCGGCGCCGAGCGCGGCGTTGCCCGCCATGGCGCCGATCACGGCCCCGCCCGCGGCGCCGATTCCCGTGCCGGTCACGGCGCGCTGCTGCCCCGGCGTCAGGTTGGCGCAGCCCGCCAGCGGCATGGCCACGACCAGCAATGCAATGATGGTCTTCTTCATATGCGGTCCCCTCGATCCCCTGATGGTTGCACCGGCAGTCCCGCTCATTTCTTCTTGCCGTGGTGCGCGGCGGCCGGATGAGGACAGGGGTAGTGGTCGATCAGGTAGCTCACCAGCCCGACCGCTGCCGGCTGGTCCAGGCGCTTGGGATCGGCATTGGCCCAGGCCGCGAAATCGCTCGTTGCCTGGTCGTGGCTGGGCGCCGGCGACGGCAGGCAGAACGGCCGGTGCGACTGGGGGCCGACCGCGCTGTAGCTGAGGGCAATCTCGACAGCGCCTTCGGCGAAGCCGTGACAGTAGTTCAGGGCGGCGGTCGCCAGCGGATCGTCTTTCTGCGCCGTGCACAGGGCGACCAAGTCGGCCGTGGTCTTGGGCGGAAAGTTGTCCTGGGTGACCGCCGCGCGGGCGGCGGGAAGCAGCAGGCCGGCAGATAGCGCGGCGCCGGCCGCCAACACACCAAGTCTCATTATGGCTCTCTCCTTATTGTCGGTTGGGGTCTGGTCCCAGCAGCCGGCTCCCAGGCGAGTCACAGGTGCGGCTGGGTCCAGAACAGTTCGTAGCCATCGGTGCCAGGGGTGTAGCCCTGGCCGCGGCACGCCGCCTGCTGCGGCGTCTCGTAAGGTTTGCCGGGGGTGGCACCCTGCGAAGGTCACCACCACCTGCGTTGCGGCGAGAATCCAGCATAGACAGCGAGTCACGAGCGACATTATAGCGCCCAAGGTTCAGTCTGTCCCACCCGCGAAGCCTGGCGGGCCGGCACGGTTCAGGGGGCGTGCCCTATCCAGCGGCCGACCCGGCGGCTGACATGGCTCCCCGCCCGACCTATCTTCTCCCTCAATTACGGCAAGGAGGAACCGCGATGCTGAACCCCACGGCACCGCTGCCGCTCAAGGACCCGACCCTGTTCCGTCAGGCGAACTACCTGGACGGCAAGTGGGCCCATGCCGATTCCGGCAAGACCATCGCCGTGAAAAACCCCGCCACGGGGGACGTGGTCGGCGAAGTCCCGTCCATGGGAACCACCGAAACCCGCCGTGCCATCGAGGCGGCCAACCGCGCCTGGCCCGCCTGGCGTGCGCTGCTGGCCAAGGAACGCGCCGCCATCCTGCACACGCTCGCGGACCTGATGGTGGCGAACGCGGAGGACCTCGCGGTCATCATGACCGCCGAGCAGGGCAAGCCGCTGTCCGAGAGCCGGGGTGAGATCACTTACGCCGCCAGCTTCCTCGACTGGTTCGCCGAGGAAGGCCGGCGCATTTACGGCGATACCATCCCGCAGAACGCCAAGGGGCGGCGCATCCTGGTGCTGAAGGAGCCGATCGGCGTGTTCGCCGCCATCACCCCGTGGAATTTCCCGGCGGCGATGATCACCCGCAAGACCGCGCCGGGCTGGGCGGCCGGCTGCACCGGCGTGATCCGGCCGGCGACGCAGACGCCGTTCTCTGCGCTGGCGATCGCGGTGCTGTCGGAGCGCGCCGGCATGCCGCCCGGCGTGTGCAACGTGCTGACCGGCCCATCTTCGGGGATGGGCGGCGAACTGACCGGCAACAACCTGGTGCGCAAGCTCTCCTTCACCGGCAGCACCGAGGTGGGCGCAAAGCTGCTGGCGCTGTGCGCACCCACCATCAAGAAGACCAGCATGGAGCTGGGCGGCAACGCCCCCTTCATCGTGTTCGACGACGCCGACCTGGATGCCGCGGTGCAGGGCGCGATCGCCAGCAAGTACCGCAACACCGGACAGACCTGCGTCTGCGCCAACCGCATGCTGGTGCAGGACGGGGTTTACGCCGCCTTCACCGCCAGGCTGAAGGCGGCGGTGGAGGGGATGAAGGTCGGCAACGGCATGGAACCCGGGGTCACCCAGGGGCCACTGATCAACGAGGACGCGGTCAAGAAAGTCGAGGCCCATATCGAGGACGCGGTGGATCGCGGCGCCCGGATCGTCACCGGCGGACGGCGCCACGCGCTGGGCGGCACATTCTTCCAGCCGACGGTGCTGGCCGACGTGCCGAAGGAGGCCGCCATCTTCCGCGAGGAAACCTTCGGCCCGGTGGCGCCGCTGTTTCGCTTCAAGACCGAGGAGGAGGCGGTCCGGCTCGCCAACGACACCGAATTCGGCCTGGCCGCGTATTTCTACACCCGCGACGTCGGCCGGGTGTTCCGCGTCGGCGAGGCGCTGGAATACGGGCTGGTCGGGGTCAACGAGGGAATCATCTCAACCGCCGAGGCGCCCTTCGGCGGGGTGAAGCACTCGGGGCTTGGCCGCGAGGGATCGAAATACGGCATCGAGGAGTATCTGGAGGTGAAATACCTGGCGATCGGCGGTATCGGCACCTGACGGCGGCGGCAGCGAAGAAAGCAAGGCCAGGGCTCTGCCCTGGACCCGCCAAAGGCCTGAGGCCTTTGGAAACCCGTCTTTTTACCGGGTTGCAACCGACCGACGGAGGCGCTATGTTCCTGACCAGTCTGGTCAGGTGCCGCATGCCAAATCGAACACCATCCGCCGTTCCGCCAGCGCGAGCGGCCCGAGGTCCTCGGGTGGCGCCGGGATGGCGTCTCGAAGAAGCCAAGTCCCGGTTCAGCGAGGTCGTCCGCCTCGCCCGCGAATCCGGACCGCAGCACGTGACGGTCCGCGGACGGGACGCCGTGGTCGTGCTGTCCGCCGAGGACTACGCCCGCCTTGCCCCCGCCGCCGCGGCACCAACCCTGGCCGCCTTGTTCGGTACCGGGCCATTCACCCGGCTTGACGACTTCGGCCTTGGCACGGTGCGGGAGCGGCCTCCGGTCCGCGATGCCGTCACGTTCTGACCCAGGCCGCGCCCAAGGCCGCGCGACCGGCGGGCGCGGCTGGCTGCTCGATACCAACGTCATTTCGGAACTCCGCAAAGGAACGCGCTGCAACCGCGCCGTTGCCGGCTGGGCGGAGCGCGTGCCGCCGATCGCCTGCTTCCTCAGCGGCGTGACGGTGGCCGAGATCGTGTTCGGGATCGAGGGCGTCGATGACCCGGGGTTTCGGGCGGAGCTGGAAGCCTGGCTGCGCGATGGCGTCCGCGCCTGGTTTGGCCCGCGCATCCTGGCGGTCGATGAGGCCGTCTTGCTCGCCTGGCGCCGGCTGGTGACCGAGGGCCAGACGGCGCGCTACACATATTCGCAGCCTGACGCGCTGATCGCGGCCACTGCCCGCGTTCACGGCCTGGCGGTGGCAACGCGGAATATCGAGGACTTCGTGCAGGCGGGCGTGCCGATCCTCAACCCCTGGGAAGCCGCGTAGCTCCCGCCGAATCCCATCCATTGGGAGGCGATCGGCATTGCAACTTCAAGCGCCGGCGCGGGACCGGGTTCTACTGAACCTCGGGCGACGAGCCGTTCGGGCCAGACTCTGGATCGGCACCTTGAACCGGGACGAGCGCGGCGAAATGCGCAACGAAACGGTTGGCGTCGGCGACCGCTTTCGCTGCCCGTTCGGCGGATATCTCGGCGCCGGTCGCGGTCTCGTAATCCGCGATGGCTTTGAGGTTGTAGGCCTGGCGGAGAAACGCCCGCAGCTCGGGATCGACGCGTGGATCGTCTTTGGTCAGGCGCAGGAATTCTCTCTGCACGCCGTTGTGGGTCTTGAAAGCCTTGGCCGTCGGCTCGAACAGGAAGGCTTGCGCGACGTGGAAGGCAGCAAGATAGGCGGTCCGCCCGGCGGCTTCGTTCAGTTTGGCGCCCAGCATGGTATCGGGCCTCACTCAGCAGCCGGTTGGCTTTGTCGAGATAGCGGCCCGCTTCGGGGGTCACAGGGTCAGCCCCTCGCGCCTGATTTCGTGCATCAGGGGGGAGCGGTCCAGGTAGGCTGCGGCCGGATAGGGCTTCGCATCGAAGAACGCGCCGGTGTCGTCGATAAACGCAACGCTGAGCAGCGCCAGCCGGTCCAGTTCCTGCCACCGGTCCGGCAGGTCTTTCAGGAATACCGCGACGTCGTAATCGGACTCCGGACGCGCATCGCCCCGGGCGCGGGAGCCGAACAGCACCACGCGGTCGATCTGGTCGCAGTAGATCTGGTCCAGCTTCGCGCGGAAGTGGGCCAAAACCGGGTCGGTCGTCGGCTTATCGGTCAGGGGCTCCTCCTAAATAGGTATTGTAGCGGGAGTTCGGCCGCAGGGCGACCCAGCGAGCGCTCGGACGAGAGAAACCGAGTTCGTTTGTTCGAACGTGCTTCGAAAGCCCGTCCTGGTCCTGCTGAAGTAACGCCAAGGAGACATTAGTTGCGCGCCCCGGGCATTTTCGGTTCAAATGGTAGCTCTACAGGATTTCCTTCAATGATTTGTCCCTGCACTTCGGAGAGAGTGCGCTGGAGAGCCTTCAGCTCTTGGTCGAGTTCCCAAATGCCCAAGCCTTCGTTCCACTCCTTGTGCCAGGCAACGAAATCGGTCAGCGTTGCTGTTCGAGCGGGTGGCGGGGTCTGGTTATGATAGAGGTAGCTGACTTGGCGCCGAAGTGGCTCGGGAAATTTTGGTATTAGGACGAAGTCGAAGTAGTCCGGCGAAAAATGCCCCCCGCTACCGCCGACAGCCATAAGATCAATCAAGCGCTGCCTGCGATACCAGTTGAATACGCACCGAAAAAAGATTGACTGCGCTAAGTCTCCATCTCTGCGCCTGGCATAGAGACCATGAGCGTTGGTCGTCGCGCGATCCGGCTCGTCAATAAGGACGATTGAGCGTCCCTTATGAAAGCCGGCTTCACCGAAAAGAATATCGCCAGCGCGGAGAAGCGGCAATTTGCGAGCGGTGCCAAGCCACGTCACGGCGTCCATCGTGCCGTATTCGGAAATGTTTGCCGGGATAAGCAATTCATAAAAGCCCGGTTTCGGTGTTTCCGAATCGATTCGCGTCTGAAGCAACTTGATTTCAAGACTCGGCCCCGGAGTTATCGTGAAGCCGGCGGCGCTGGGCGTTTGGTAACCGTGACGATAGTTCAGAATACGTGCGATTTTTGACTTGTATTCGTACCCATAAATAGCTGCATCGAACCGGCCGAGGCGCGCAACCTCATCCCGTGTGGGTTGCTCGTAACGGAACGTATCGGCTTGGTTCGACGCCAGCTCGACATCTATTTTTTCGTGGATCTCTTCGTTCCTGGAATAAATCGCCCTTTCCTTTTCAACGATCGCCTCAGTGAGTGCGGCAACGTAGGCGATTACGTCGGCAGCATCGCGCTGGGCGGGGAATGGAATGCGGCAATCGAGCCAAAGGTCGTTCGCGTGAGCGATGGTCGCTCCTCGCGGCACCATGGAAAGCAGCTCGGTTTTGAATAGCTCGTGCTTGAGGAAAGCGAAAAGATAATGGCGGTTGATGGATGACCTCAGCCGTACTATTCCGCCGCTGAGTGTGTGATTCCGCCAACGCTCTCCATCAACCATCGCGCATTCGCCAACGTTGGAGTCCTTTGAAAGCAAGATGTCGCCGTCAGTGAGCGCCATGTCCTCAAAAGCCCGTGGGTTGATCGCCGTAATCGCCCCGCCTTTTGGATAAATAAGGTAGCTGTGTGCTTGTAGCGCCTTGGTTCGGATTAGGTAATGCGTAGACTTCTCCAGGTAATACATTGAACCGGGATCAGATCCCCTATCGTAACCAGTGATAAGTTCGCGAATGGCGCGTGTATGGAGCGTGGGAATCTCGACGCGGCGATACATCCCGGCCGACCACGAGGACGTCTTGGTTTTCAAATCTGCGAGGGAAACCTCACTCGGGACGCAAAGATATTTCATGGGATTTCCTTGACAAAAAGATCTTGCAGCTTCTTCTCCTGCCCGAGTGACCATTGGCGAAAACTAGCTAGCGTATCGGTGAACTCCTCGTCAAGCACCGGCTCGCCATAATTGTTTACGCGAATTTCGAATGTTGTCTCATCGATTTGGTAGATTGGGTTGAAAAAGACGTTGCGCTTGCTTGTGCGCTTTTCGTAGCCAACGCGCTGAATGTCGCGGACGAAGATGCTGTAGCCCGATGCGTTCATCTGCTTCAAAGCGGCAGGACTGGGCTTATATGCGACAAGGATGCTTGTGTTGACGCCGGTCTCGGCGAAGACATTCGCGGGCAGGTCGAACAGCGCCACAATCCGCATCCGTTCCATAAGCCATTCGCGGACCCGAGTCCATCTGTTGATTGACGCGATCGAGTTCGACAAAACGATTCCGAGGCGGCCTCCCTCCTTCAGGCAGCGGTATGCGTTTTCGAGAAATACGATCCCTAAATCAAGGGCCTCGCTGCCTTTCGTCGAAGACGATTTCTGCTTTCCACGCTCATGCGTAGCGCCGAACGAATCCTCTTCGCCCGCTCGTTGGCGTGTGATGTGCCATGTCTCATACATCTCGATGACTTCGCGGTCGGCGACCGTCTTCACTCGATAAGCACGGTCTTCGCCGAATGGTGGATTGGTGAGAACGACATCGAATTTCTTTAGCTTGGTATTGTCGGGCCAGACATCCCACTGGCCGCGCGCATGCTCGCTAGGTATAAGGTCGACGGGTTCGGGCGGAGAGCCATCTGCGATTTTCGTGAGGATGGACCCTTTGTCGGATTTTGCGAAGAGTTTGGCCTCGCCATCGCCATTGAGGAGCATGTTGAGCGTCGCGAGCGAGATCATGTTCGTATCGAGGTCCACTCCGTAGACATTGGCGTCGTCGAGCTTCCAACCATCTGGTTTCTGGAGCGCATTGACAAACGCAAGTGAGAGAAAGTCGGCAATACCGCAACACGGGTCGAGTACTGTTTCGCCATCGCGAGGGTTAACGAGACGCACAATGAAGTCGATGACCGGCAGCGGCGTGAGGAACTGCGCGGCTTCGTCCCGCTTAAAGGAGTTGGCAAAATTGTAGAATACGAGCTGATAAAGGTCACTCTTTGACGAAAGAACGAACGAGTAGTCCTGGAATGCCCGTGCTATTGCTATAACCGCCCGCAGGTCGTTGGCGGTTCGCCAGTCGATTACGTTTGTGGCAAAAATCTTTTGATATTCACCGGCCGCCTCGTCGCGTAGCTCATGTATTCGCTTGATAAAGACTTTGATGGGAGCATCGGAGAGAGAGTGAAAGCCGGCTTCTGGGCCGGTGACGTAAAAATCTAGAAAGCGGTGCGGGCGCCTTTCATTCCGTTTCTCATCATAGATTTTGAGGGCGAAGGTTTGCAGGAAGATACCGTAGCCGCGCTGATCGACGAGGTTTACCTTGTCGAGCGCTCGGAGCACGTCAGAAAGCGCAGTCTTGATCTGGACAGATGCAATCGTAGTGATGACATCAAGGTCCCGAATAGTGCGTTGCGAACGGTCCAATACCGCTGGGCGATTCACACGTTTGCGCAATTCATCAAAATTCGGCAGATAGCCGTATGGGTCGGGAAGGTGCAGCGAGAGGTCGCCAACCTTGCTGTCATCACCCTTCTGGTTCTTGCCCTCGTCATACCGGATATACTTTCCGTTGCGACGTTGGAAGAGATAAAGGCGATCTGCGCCATAATACACGCCGAGCACATAGGCGTTCGCCGGTTCCCGCTCGCGCATGGACGGCTTCACCTGGCTCGTGAAGACCTTTTCGATTTCCTTATCGTTTTTTTTGAACTCGATGACGGCAAGCAAGTGGTCGTTGAGCCATTCGAGATCGGTTGCGCGCCGATTTTTCCAGTAGGCGTTGTAGTGTTGTATCAGTCTCCGCTATCGAAGATCGCGCCGTCCAGTCTGATGACCGCCGAATTTCCCTTAGGAAACTGAATTTCTGCTCCCACAAAGTCTCGCGCATAATGCCCGGAGTTTATGAGCGCGTGAATGAACTGCCACTTGTAGTACTGCTCACTGTGTTTGCCATGCTTATCCCTGATCGCCGCCGAGTCGCGGTCTTTTCCGTTAACCGGCACAATACACTTCGCGGTCTTAGAATTCCGATGCGCCTTGTCGAAATCGTTCTTTGCCGCCGTGAAGGCGGTTGGATCTGGTTGGAAGCTCATTCTGGTTTCATTTCTCGCAAATCAAAGCAAAGTGGCGGCGCTCCTTCTCCCGAGCAGCGCCGAGGGAAGCTTGACCTTGACATTATGCGGTTTCGGAATGTCCCGCAAAGGCTAGCGCCAAGCCGTGCTGCCAGACTGACCCGGATGCGGCCCTCGGGTCCCGGATCGAACGCTTTACCCCGGTTACAGACCCGCCGACTCGGCTCTAGACCGTCAAACTACGTCCCACACCCCCCAAAAAACCCACATCAGTCCCAGCAGCCATGGACATAACTTCCCCTACAACTGTGTCCACACCCAGCAAGGTCCCCTTAACGGAATCACGGTTTTTTGGACCGCCTCACCCTGCGCGACCGCCCTGGCACACCTCTTGCCTAACCTTCTTCAACCCCGGCCCAATCCCCGATCAGTCCGCCGCATCCGCCTGCTCCCCCGCCTCCGCCCGGGCCTGCGCCAGTCCATGCTCCAACTGCCGCCGGAACGTGTAATCCGCCGGACGCTGCTGATCGAGCGGGATCTCCGCCGCCATCGCCCCCTCGGTTCGCGGCCCGCGCCACGCCACCTTCGCCACCTTCAGCGGGTTGCGCACCGCGTCCACCACCGCCGTCGCCTCATAGCCGGAATGCACCATGCAGTCGGCGCATTTCTCATAGTTCCCCGTGCCGTAGCGGTCCCAGTCGGTGGTCTCCACCAGCTCGCGATAGCTCGCCGCGTAGCCCTCGCCGAGCAGGTAGCAGGGCCGCTGCCAGCCGAACACGTTGCGCGTCGGCTTGCCCCAGGGCGTGCAGCGGTAGCTTTGGTTGCCCGCCAGGAAGTCCAGGAACAGCGACGACTGGTTGAATTTCCAGCCTTTTCCCACCCCCAGACGGAAGATCGAGCGAAACAGCTCCTTGCTCTTGCGCCGGTTCAGGAAGTGCGCCTGGTCGGGCGCGCGCTCATACGCATAGCCTGGGGAGATCATCACCCCGTCGATCCCCAGCGCGGTCACGTCGTCCAGGAACGCCGCCACCCGCGCGGGCTCGGCACCGTCGAACAGGGTGGTGTTGATGCAGACCCGGAACCCGCGCGCCTTGGCCGCCTTGATGGCGGAGACGGCGCGGTCGAACGTGCCGGCCTGGCACACCGCGCGGTCGTGGGTCTCGCGGTCACCGTCCAGGTGCACGTCCCAGGCGAAGTTCTTGTGCGGCTTGAACTGGTCAAGTCGCTTTTCCAGCAGCAGCCCGTTGGTGCACAGGTAGATGAACTTGCCCCGGTCCAGCAGCCCCTGCACAACCTCCGGCATCTCCTTGTGCAGCAGCGGCTCCCCGCCGGCGATCGCCACCACGGGCGCGCCGCACTCCTCCGCCGCGCCGATGCAGTCGGCGGCGGACAGGCGCTGGTTCAGGATTTCCGCCGGATAGTCGATCTTGCCGCAACCGGCGCAGGCCAGGTTGCAGCGGAACAGCGGCTCCAGCATCAGCACCAACGGGTAGCGAGCGCGCCCCGCCAGGTGCTGCTTCACGACATAGGCGCCGACGCGGATGGACTGGTTCAACGGCACGGGCATGGCTAGTGTGTTCCTTCAGACGTCGGCCAACTCGGCGGGGAAGCGGAAGCGCACGTCCTCCGCCACGCCGTCGAGCGTCGAGACCTCGATTTCGCCGAACCGGCGCAGGCCGTCCAGCACTCCCTGCACCAGCG
>Ga0302319_10026049_pt1 | contig 10315 bp, 12 predicted proteins | sample Bog_T0_2_FD_203319 | JGI IMG/M metagenome (GOLD analysis project Ga0302319, IMG submission 203319) | Peat permafrost microbial communities from Stordalen Mire near Abisko, Sweden - Bog_T0_2 | ecosystem: Environmental > Terrestrial > Soil > Wetlands > Peat | place: Sweden: Abisko, Stordalen Mire...
CACCACGGAGCCTCCTCCCACACCATCAGGCCCAACTCATCGCACAAGTCGAGCACCAGCCTGTCCTGTTGGTAGTGGGCAAGGCGAATGAAGTTGGCGCCCATTTCGCGGATAAGGCGCATCTCTTTGCGCACCAGATCGTCGCTCATTGCAGCGGCCACTCCGGCATGATCGGCATGGCGCTGAGTGCCGCGCAGCAGCACTCGGTTCCCATTGAGCTTGAAAGGACCATGCTCGACAAACTCAATCTGGCGAATGCCAAATCGCTCGTCGAGGCGTGTTTGCCCCGCGGCACTGGACAACGTAACCGCGCAGCGATATAAGTGCGGCGACTCGGGCGACCAAAGCCTGGGCTGGGCAACGGGGAAGCCGGCAAGCTCACCAAGGCCATTCCAAGGGGGAAGAGACCGTGTGGACTGATGAATGGAGGCGCCGAGCGGATCGAATACCTGAACGGAAATTGAGCAGGGAAGACTTTGGTTGGCGGGATTGTAGAGTCTCGCCTTTACAGATACCTGGGCGGACCCGTCCGCGGCGATGGTGGGCAAGATGTGGACTGCGTCGAGCGCGACCGCAGGCAGTTGAACCAGGTTCACATGGCGGTAGAGGCCTCCGTAGAGACAAAAGTCGCTCAGGTCGGAGGGCACCCGCTCGAGATCGGGCGAGTTGTCACAGAGAACCGCGACGGGCACGCCATCCAGTTTGTCCGCGTGGGACAACCGCTGGACGGCATCCGTGATGTCGAAGGCAAACTCGTCATAGCCACCTTTGTGCGTCCCGATGAGCATGGGTCCCACCCAAAGCGTGGTGGTTTGACCGGCGCCCTGGAAGTGAAGGATGGTTCGTCCATCGACAAAGGGATTGCTCAAGGAAAGGCGCGTGCGGTACCAACCCTGGCCGCGAAAATAGGCCTTGTCCGGGTCGCAGGCATCGTGGGAGTTGAAGCAGTGGGGCAGAATGGCGGCCTGCCATGAGCCGTCATTCTGAGAGTTCCAAACCTCGGCGATGCCTCCGACCGCGCCTTGACGAAATTGCCAACCAGAATCCAGCCGCCTTGCGGAGGTAACGGCCCCGTCTTCCGGTGAAGAGGACCACATGGCAGCGGCACGAATTGGAGCAGAGAGGAGGGCGACGGCAGCCGAACACGATGCAGTCAGCATGAATTGCCGCCGGGTCGAATCAAACAAGAGAGCCCCTTTTTGTAGAACGGTCATTTTGTTGTTGCTTCGCCGTTTTGTGGTGGACGGAGACCTCTGAAAGGTCACGATCCAGCAGAATTCAGGCGCAGTTTTAGACACGCCACCAAAACGCGCCCATCGTCCGCTCAACGATCCGCGACTTGCAAGTGACTCACCGTTTGGTTCTAGCCGAGTTTTTATCTCTTGTGAAATGTGGTCTTTAGCGTCGCTATTTCTCTTGTGTCAAACGTTCTTGCAGGCCGAGGTAAAGGGCGAGTATCATCCGATTCATCAAATGAACAGAAGCAGCGCAACTCGGGACGCGTGGCACCCGCAGACCAGGGAGGATCGCGACGAGATTCTGCGCGAGTTGCACGAGGTTTTAGCCAGCCCGCATTTCTGCAACAGCAAACGCTATCCATCGCTGCTCAAATACATCGTCGAAAACACACTCGCAGGCAAGTCAGACCTCTTGAAGGAGAGAACGCTCGGCGTTGAAGTCTTCGATCGGCCCGCGACCTATGACACAAACGCTGACACGGTGGTGCGGTACACCGCAGGCGAAGTGCGCAAGCGGCTGTTGCTCTACTATTCCGAGCACGGCAGGAACTCGAGCATTCAAATCTCGCTGCCTGCCGGCTCCTATATTCCGGAGTTCGTTCACAGGCACGACCAGCCCGAAGAAGCAGCAGATCATCCGGGTTCTTCTGGAACGCACATCGGCGATGGTCACCTCTTCGCGGAGCCAGCCACCGACTCCCAGGAAGCAGGGGAGACGTTGCCATCGCTCTTGGCCGGTCACGCTTCCCACTCGGCTCACGGAACCGGCGTGGATGCCAACGGATCGCTGGGGCGAGCGAAAGCAATTTCAAGGCGCGTATTCTGGCTGGCCCTGGCCTTGATGATTGTGATTGCCGCGATTGCAGGATTGAGGTGGAAATACAGCACCGCTCACCCGCAGACCGCCGTGGATGATTTTTGGGGGCCGGTTTTACGCGATCAGCACACAGTTCTTATTTGCGCCGGAGGCTCGGTCTTCCAGCAGAACAATTTCTCAGGCGTGCTCACCGCGGGCAAAGACATTGAGTACCCGTTTGTCTCCATGCAGATTGCATCGGCGGTTGCGCAGATCAGCGGCCTGATTGAGCGATCCGGAGCAACAACTGAGCTTCTTCCTTCTCCTTCCACTCCGCTAACAGAGCTCCGGGAGCATTCGATCGTTTTGCTGGGCGGGTATAACAACCAATGGGCAATGCGCCTATTGGAGTCGCGCCGCTTTCATTTCACGCCGGAGCCGGTTGAATCGATCGTGGACCAGATGCAGCCTGAGATGCACTGGTCGCGCGACCATTCACTCCCCTATTCCAGTGCGGACGATTATGCCCTGGTGGCGCGGTTTCGCGATGCCACAACCGACAGTTGGGTTGTAGTGCTTGCCGGACTCGGCCGCAATGGGTCGGAAGCCGCCGCTCAATTCGCAAGCAGCCCTCACTACATGCAATTGCTTCGCGAACAAATGGGAAGAGATTTCTCAAACCGGAACATTGAGGCAGTCTTGAAAGTCAGCGTGATCGACGGAAAGACGGGAGCGCCCTCGATCGTTGCTGTCTATTCCTGGTAATGGCACGGACCGAAGCGCCGTCAAACCCAAAGAAGCGGCTGCCGGATAGGGTAGTTGCGGATGATCTCCGTGTCCGCCGGATCCGGATTCAGCGTCTTCCAGAGATCGATGTACTTCCGCTCATGACAGGCTATGCCCGCAAACAGCAGGCCGGGCGAGCGAACGGGCAGCGCGTCGAAGTGCTCAACGTCCTTCGCCCATTTCCACGTGCTTTTGTCTTTCATATAGGGATAGATGAACTCCGCCGCCTTCGACAGGCCGCGTCCGTCTGGGAGCTTGAAGGACGGCGGATCGGGCGTCAGGCCCTGAAGCGACTGGCAGAGGCCGGCCATCACGTCGAAGTTGAAGATGGAATAGCTGTAGGGTTTGGTCCGCGCCAGTTCCCGTGGAAACGATCCATTCGCATCCATCTGCATGGGCAGCAGAATCTCCCGGTAGCGCCTGTAGACCTGTTTGCGTGCGGCATCGTCCCCTGCCAGGCGGGCAAATTCGGCGGCCTGCAAGGCCCAACAGATGGCGTGGTTGTTCGTGGTATCGCGCTCCTTCATCCCCGGATCGCTTTGGTTCAGCCAGTCCAGATAGCTCGCGAACCAACTCTTCAAGGCCGCACTGTCCTGTGCGCTGAGCATCTTCGGCGTCAGAAAGCCGGCGGCACGGGCCACCTCGACCAGATGCAGTGTGTCGATGATGCCGTAGGAGCGGCCGGTCGAAACCCCTTGAACCGCCTGCGCGTACATCAAGTTGGGGTTCATTCTTGTTTCAGGAGTGACGAACCAGGCGCGCAGACGATCGCAGGCCTTCTGCCCATAGCGGCGGTCCCCGGTGAGGAGCCAAGCCGCTGTCAGGGCCGGCATCTGAATTGAAAGCGCAACCATCACCTTGCGATGCTCGTTGAAGTTTTCCGGATTGCTTTGCCCGTCGCGGTTGATGTACGGGCCATTGGGGTCATTCGGATTGGGCCAGAAGTAGTCCGCCTGGGAGTAGAAATCGTGCAATCCGCCTGGGCTGCGCTTTGTGGGGAAGGCCGTGATGGTCAAGGGCGCTTGCGCAATATAGCGGGCCCCGGCCGCCAGAATCCGGTCGCGGTCTGTTGCAGAGACAAGCTTGAAAGCGTCCGACCGATGGGAGCTACGTGGCAGACTCCAAGCCAGGCTGGCGGCTGTCGCACAGCCGGTTGCCGCTGCCGCTTTCAAAAAACTTCTTCTGTCGAGTGGGTTTGCAGGATGCATATTCCTCGTCGTTGAGCGCTTTTAGAAAATAATTTGCAATTGTTTCCAAACGGTGCAGGTTGCTCTTTGCAGAGAACGATAAAAATAGACTCAATCGATAAGCACTGACAAGTGACTCACCGTTTGTCACCTTCCGCGTGCCTCCGTATCTGAACTGAAGTGTAATCGAACAGCCGCTCTTGAATCGCAGTTGGGCTTTGGCAATGGGATCAATGCACTTAGGGCGAAAGCTGCCCAGGCGAAGAAAACAGGCAATTCCAGAGTCTCAAATGGTTGTGACAAACGTGACAAACCGCAGACCAATTCGTTGGGTTCCAAATTACCATGGCGATTCGGCGAAAGCTTATTGCCTTGACTGCCGATGCCAGTCCCATGCGATAGCAGGCTCTCTTGAGGCTGATGTATTATGGCGATTCCGGCTTCACGACGATCTCGATCGATTGAAGTTGAAGTGAATGGTTGCAGCGTATCGGACAGGGCCGCCAGGCGATGCGCGGTTTCAGTCCAATTCGGGTCTGCTCTGGCGGATTGGAAAACAATCAGAATTCTCGATAGGAAGCAATGAGGGAGCACAAAATGGCGTGGGCCGCAAATGTGAGAAGCAAGGTGGGCCGGGTTACAGCAATATTGGCCATGGTCGCTGGATTGACGGCGAGTCATCCGATCGCCCAGACGAAGACGCCTGAAGCGACGCCGAGTGCGGCGCCTTCGTCAGTGGAACGGGCGACAGCGGGGGATTCGCCGGACGATCCGGGTCCGCTGGCTACGGATCTTTCCCCTGCAATTACGCATGAAGCCATCAGCAAGGCAGCGCGCAAAGTGGCGGACTGGGAACTGGATCGGACCGAGGCGACGTTCAATCAGCAGTGGACGTACGCAGCTTTGTACGACGGCATGCTGGCGGCATCGAAGACCACCGGCGATGCGCGCTATCGCGATGCGATGGTGAGAATGGCGCAGCGTTTCAACTGGAAGCTGCTCAATGAGAGATTCCCTCATGCGGACGACATGGCTTTGGGGAAGTCCTATATGGATCTGTATCTTGAGAAGCGCGATCCCGTAAGGATGGCGGACACCAAGGCGGTTCTGGACCAGTTGGTTGTGCGGCCTGACGATCCCTCCAAGCTGCTCTGGTGGTGGTGCGATGCGTTGTACATGGCTCCTCCGGTGCTGGCCAGGATGTCTGTCGCAACCGGCGACCGCCGGTACCTGGACACCATGGACCGCGAGTGGTGGCAGACCTCGGCGAGTCTTTACGACCCGGCGGAGCACCTGTACTTTCGCGATAGCCGATACTTTAAGCAGAAGCAAGCGAACGGTCAGAAGGTTTTCTGGGCACGGGGGAATGGCTGGGTGATGGGCGCGCTTGCGAAGGTGCTTGAGGTGATGCCGAAGGACTATCCGAGCCGCGGGAAATACATTGCGCAATATAAGGAGATGGCGGATCGGATCGCTTCGATTCAGGGCAAGGACGGGCTATGGCGCAGCGGACTGCTCGATCCGGACGCATACGATCTGCCCGAGGTTTCAGGGTCAGCGTTCTTTACCTATTCGCTGGCGTGGGGCATCAACCACGGTGTGCTGGACCGGGCCAGGTTCGAGCCGGTGGTTGAGCGGGCCTGGGCCGGAATGCTTTCGCACGTCTATGCGGATGGCCGCCTGGGATCGATCCAGCCTATCGATGGACAGCCCGGCAAATTCAAGCCCTCTGCGAGCTACGTGTACGGAGTCGGCGGCTTTCTGCTGGCTGCATCGGAGCTTGACGTGCTGGCGCAGGGCGCATCCCCACCGCGCCCTCGAATCACAGGGATCTCGCATGTGGGCTACTTCGTCTCCGATCTGCCTAAAGCCATCGCCTTCTGGCATGATTTGCTCGGCTTCGACGAGTCCTACGACCTGAAAAAGCAGGGAAGCGATGACGTGCGCATCGCCTTTATCAAGATCAACGATCATCAGCACATTGAGCTCTTCAACGAAGCCCCGACCGCGGCGCCGAACATGATGAGCCACGTCTGCTTTACCGTCGACGACCTTGAGCAGATGCGCGCCTACATTCGCGCCAAGGGCTTCGACGTGAAACCGAACAACGGCGCCAAGACACGCGCCGGCGACTACGCCTTCGAGATACGGGACCCTGACGGCACGCTCATTGAGTTTGTGGAAAGCCTGCCCACCGGAATGGAAGCGCAGGCAGCCGGCAAATTCATGCCGGCTACTCGTATCGCGACCAGCATCTATCATGTGGGCTTCCTGGCCGGAAACAGCGAGAAGTCCATCGCCTTCTACCACGACATTTTGGGTTTCAATGAGACCTGGCGTGGCGCCAGCGACCCAAAAGAACTGAGTTGGATCAACATGCAAGTGCCCGACGGGAACGACTACATTGAGTTGATGCTCTACGGCAAACTTCCCACGACATTCGGCGGCAAGAACCACATTTCGCTCGTTGTCCCGGATGTACAGAAGTCGATTGCCGATCTTGAGGCTCGGCCGGCATACAAAACCTATGGAAAGCCAATTGATATGCACGTTGGCAAGAACGGGAAACGCCAGGTCAACCTTTACGATCCGGACGGAACCCGTGTGGAACTCATGGAAGCGAGGACGGTCGACGGGAAGCCGGTTCCGTCTTCCAACGCACCGCCGCCTTCGCGCGAGTAGACCTAAGTGTGCTCTCTTTCGGCCAGACCTCTGTGGATGGCGCTTGGATTGAATCATTTGCGTAAGGGAGTCGTGGAAGGGGGATTTGCCGCCTCCGGAAAGCCTCGCGCCCCTGTCCGATTTCGAGCAGGGTGCATCTACGAGTGGGGTGGTGCGGTGTTCTTTATGGTGTCCGTTCTGTTTGGTATTCAGTGCGAAATGGCGCCTTAATGTGCCACTTTTCCACAGATCGAAAGGGCCGCCCCAGACGGTATTCTGGCTAGATTTATGGGTTTATTGCATTGATTTCATTGAGTTTATATGGCGGAGAGGGAGGGATTCGAACCCCCGATAGCCTTGCGACTATGTCTGATTTCGAGACTGGCTTACCATATATTGTTATCAATCATTTAGCGGGTGGGTGGCTACTTTTTGAGCTAGTTGGAATCGTATTCTTGTCGTAGTGGCTCATGACCGCAGCGATGGCCGCAATCTACCCCATCCACGCTGAGAAAAGGGTTGACCAATATATGCCATTGGCATATAGTTTTTCTATGCAAACGGGGGTCGAAACCCAGATGTTCCTGAGAAGCGATGAGCAAATTGTTTGAAGAGATGGCACAAGGAACGGCTGAAGCCCGCGCCTACATGGAAGGCGAGCGCAAGGGTTACAAGGTCACTCTGCCGGAGACCGTGGACGTGCGAGGTCTCCGTAAGCGCCTGCGCCTGAGCCAGGGGCGTTTCGCGGATCGTTTTGGCTTGTCGGTGGATGCAGTTCGTCATTGGGAGTCTGGGCGCCGCCAGCCGGAAGCCGCCGCGCGCGCGCTCCTTATCGTCATTGCCGCCGACCCTGAATTTGTGATGCGTTCCTTGGCTAAGGGTTCAGAATAGCCAAGCGAAGATGCAGGCATATAAATGCCGACGCCTGGACAGCCGCAAACCGTAGCGATATAGTTTATATATGATAAAGTCGTTCCGCCATGCTGGGTTGGAGAAGTTCTACAAAACCGGCAGCAAGGCCGGAATTCAGCCGCATCATGCCGCGAAGCTGGAAGAGCAGTTGACCGTGCTCAACCGCGCAAAGAGCGCCGAGGACATGGCGCGGCCCGTTTCGTGGAGGTTGCACGCGCTGCAAGGCAAAAAGAAGCTCTGGTCAATCTGGGTCAATGGAAACTGGCGTTTGACCTTTATGTTCGACGGCGAGGATGCGATCCTCGTGGACTATCAGGATTACCACTGAAAGGAAGATATGCCCACTGAAATGTACAACCCGGCGCATCCTGGCCGTGTGCTGCGCGCCTACCTGGAAGGCATGAATATCACACACGTGGCGAAGCACATCGGCGTATCGCGCGTAACGCTCTCCAAGGTTCTCAATTGCCGCGGCGGCATCTCGGCTGAAATGTCCATTCGACTCTCTGCCGCGCTGGGGACGCATCCGAGTTTATGGTTTGAAATGCAGACCGATTTCGATTTTGCTCAGGCGAGACGCAAGAAAATCCCGAAAATCTCTCTCTTTAGCAAAGCCGCATAGGGAGTGTGGCCGTCGCCAGCCGGAAGCCGCTGCGCGCGCTTCTTATCGTCATTGCCGCCGACCCTGAGTTTGTGATGCGTTCCTTGGCTAAGGGTGCTTGAACACGAGTAGAGGGTCAACCCGCCCACTCGATCGAGAGCAGGGGAACATCCCGTCTGTCCCCCCGGTTTCCGGAATTTGTCAACTCACCAGTTTGTATTTTCCGTCCGTGGTAGTCTGGCCTGGATCTTATTTTGCAGAAAAGTGAGAACATTGCAATGCCCTTAAACGACTATCCCGACAACAAGGGAAAGATCCGCAAATTGGTTTCAATCGACGGAAACAGATCGACGTTCTTTGTTGAGGACGAAATTGTCCGGCCGCAAGGACCTAAGCCCCATCGAAAGCTCATCTATCTTCAAAGACTCAAGCATTCGGATCGAGAACTGGAGTACCGTTTTGCCTACTACATGAGGGGTGTGAAAGGTAGGACAAAAGATCGCTGGGTCTTCGGCCAGTACGCTTTGATGATCCCTGCAAAAGACCTGAGCTGGCTATTGAATGAAGCTCGCAAAAAAAATTGGAAAGGATTCTAGCCTTTTTTGATCTCAGGCAGTGCTCTCGGAGGTTCATTAACTGAATAAGGTTTGCCACTTGTTCTCAAATGGCTCAAGAGCTTTCATCCGCATGAAACCGTTCTGTGGCCAGCCATTCGGATAATGAGCGTGTTTTGCAACCTGCTTGTTCTTGGCAATGAAGTAGCGGATTGGCTTATCGCACTTTTCTGAGCCAAGCAGAACGTAGATTGTTACTAAATTAAGATTTTTCGACTCAAACATTGTTCGATTCACATACCATGGCACAGCGCGGCAAGTTTTCACTTGGACCTTCCGCGAACTTGCGTCAGACGGATGGCCGACCAAGAGGTCGTAGCCTTTGGTATTCCTGTCAGCGAGCTGGGCATCATATCCACGCCGGAGAAGTTCGGCCATAACGAAGTATTCTCCTGCATTGCCGCTGGGAATGCCTGATTTCCTCTTCTTGGCCGGAGTATCCATCTTCACCTCAAGACCGGCGCATAGCAATACACATATATGCTATGCCCGTCTACAAACCGTAGGTGGCCACAATCTCAAACGAAATCAAATTAAGTCGAGGATGCCCCGGTCTCCTGTATCTGTTTTCGTGGTCGCCGAAGCCGGCAGTCCCCGTATTCACGGACAGAAGACTCGTAAACCAGGGAGGCCCTCAAAATCCTTGAGGTTAGCGGTTAACAGAGCATAGTCATTTTCCATTGCCTGAGCAGCTATCCAGATATCGTTGACCCGTGTTCTCGGCGACCGGCCCGACTGTTTCATGAATGCGGCCAGGATGCCGAAAGCGGAGGCCGTAAGGGAAGAAACATCGAGAACGGGCCGCTGTTGCAAGCTGCGCAAGTAGCGGATGCGCAGCATCCGTGTTGCTGGATCGCTGCACGATTCGACACCAAAGCTCAACTCGCCGAGCGAAATGGCTGAAATGTAGACTTGCTCGTCTCCGGCAGCCCTGAGGATGGCTTGACTGGGCATCTGCCCGCTGGCCAACCCTACCCAGATCGAAGTGTCGAAGATCACCCCCACGGATTCGTAACCTCTTCATCGAATTCTCCACGACTGTCCTTGAGCCAGGAATCGCCCTGGGCGGGGGTCAACTTTCCTTCCAGGCCAGCGATGGCTTGCGCAGCGGTCATGGTTCGCTTGGCGGGAACAATATGGGCTATTTCAGTGCGATTCCGCATCACGCTGACCGTTTCGCCAGTGAGAATGCGTTCCAGTATGGCGCTCGTGTTGCGTGCCAGATCGGAGGCGCTAATGATCTGCATTTCTATACCTCACCCACAAGAGATGCGCAACGATACTTACAGATACATATTATTCGTATTTTCAGCAAAAAGAAAGTGCTGACCAATCCCCTCCGGCGAGAATATATTTTGCTGCAAGTTCTCCTAACCGGCGTGAACCGGTTTGGCCCTTTCGGTGTCGGTTTTTGGGTCAGTTGGATTTGTATTTCGGTGCCTTGCTGTGCCCCTGCGTGCATATTTTACCCAAAAGGCAAGCTTCATACCAAAAAGAACAGAGGCCCATGAAAGGCCCCT
>Ga0302319_10026050_pt1 | contig 10315 bp, 4 predicted proteins | sample Bog_T0_2_FD_203319 | JGI IMG/M metagenome (GOLD analysis project Ga0302319, IMG submission 203319) | Peat permafrost microbial communities from Stordalen Mire near Abisko, Sweden - Bog_T0_2 | ecosystem: Environmental > Terrestrial > Soil > Wetlands > Peat | place: Sweden: Abisko, Stordalen Mire...
AGCGATAATCTGAATACGCATCTTTACACCGAACGCGCAGGCTATCATGGGGAAATCGCATTCAACCCGAAGGATGGCGCGATTCTGCGAATTGTGGCAGAAGCGGAATTGATGCCCGGCGAGTTGGTTGCTAATGCCGGCATGCTGGTGCAATACGGGCAGGTGGAAATTGGAGGCAGGAGCTTCATCTGTCCTTCGAAGAGCGTTTCCGTTCTTATGGCCCATGCTGAGCATCCCAAGATGGGTATGCATATGGCCATATACGACGGCGTTCCTAAGACCTTCCTGAACGATGTCGCCTTTGGAGACTACCACCAGTATCGCGGCGAAACCCGCATCCTCACTGAAGACGCGGTGGGCGATAAAGGTGATTCTCCTGATCAGCAGTCTGCGACCCCGCCGCCCATTAACTCCAGTACTTCGCCGAGCCGCTGATTGGCGATCGTCAGATCGCCAAGATCACTCCAAAGATTGCCTCCCTATACGGGCTCTGCTCTTCACTTTGCCGACACCACCAGCACTCCCACACCGGAGGCCGCGTCCTGCTGATGAAAGACCTGCTCGGTAGCTTTCTGGAACGCATCTGGTGCGGCGAAGGGGATGTCTGTGAACGTCTGCGGATTGCGGTCAGTGAGCGGGAACCAGGAACTCTGTACCTGCACCATGATGCGGTGGCCGCGACGGAACGTGTGATAGAGATCAGGCATCGTGAAGTTGATGTCCGCTTCCTTGCCGGGCGTCAGCGGCTCAGGCTTCTCCCAGCTATTCCGGAACTTGGCGCGGAAGGGCTCTCCTCGAAGTAGCTGTTGATAGCCGCCCATGTGCAGTGGCGGCGCGTCCAAAATGCGCTTGTTGCCGTTAAGCGTTTCGTCGGGATCGGGAAAGTTCTCCGGATAAACGTCTATGAGCTTGACATCGAAATCAGAATCGGTTCCGGAACTGGCAATCTTCAGCTTGGGCGAGATCGGACCGGCGATGGTGACGTCCTCTTCAAGGGGCTCAGTTTGATAGACGAGCACATCGGGGCGGTAACTTGCGAAACGCTGATCATCGACCATATATCGCTGGGGCACAGTGTCAGTGGTGTAGCCCACAAATGGAACTGGATGATCGGGGTCGCTCACATAAGAATCCACGCTTCGAGTTTCTGTAGGCGGATCGAAGCTGAGTTTGCCGCCTGCATGAAGGTAGAGAGTTTTCGGTGCGGCGGCCTTCGGCGGCCAAACCTCTTCGTTGTGCCAGACGTTGGTTCCTGTCTCAAAGACGATTGCTTTCGGCTCAGCGATTCCTTTCCCTTTGAGGTAGTGCTCAAAAAAAGGAAACTGAATGTTGGTGCGGAAATACTGGCTGGTGTTGGCGTTGAATTGGATATCTCCTAAATGGCTGCCGTCGCCGCGCGCCCACCCGCCGTGCACCCATGGACCTTCAACGAGAGTGGTTGGCGTTTCCGGGTTGAGCTTGCTGATGGCGTTGAATGTGCGATACGGACCTGAGAGGTCTTCCGCGTCGTACCATCCGCCGACCACGAGAACCGCGCAATGCACGTTCTTCATATGGTGCTCAAGGTCGCGAGCCAGCCAGTAGGCGTCATACGTGTCGTGCTTCATCTGGTCGTTGAAGAGCCAGTTCGAACCCTTGAGATACAGCTTATCGAGGTTCGAGATGTTGCCGGCATCAAGGTAGAACCTGTAGTTATCCGGAGTGCCGAAGTCGAACGGTACTGTCGGCTTAGGGGTCTGCGGACCTTGCTGCGGATGAAAGAAGGGTGCGTAAAAGCCGAAGTTCGCAGCGAGCATGAAAGCTCCGCCGTGATAGGCATCGTCGCCCATGAAGAGATCGGTCATGGGCGCCTGCGGACTGGCGGCCACCAAGGCAGGATGCGAATCGATGATAGAGGCAGATGTGTAAAAGCCTGGGTAGGAAATGCCCCAGATGCCGACCTTGCCATTGTTGTTGGGGACATGCTTGAGAAGGAAGTCGATCGTGTCGTACGTGTCAGAAGCGTCGTCGACGTCCTGGGGAGATTTTTTCTCGTCGATGTGGGGACGCATTTCAACGAATTCGCCTTCGCTCATCCAGCGGCCGCGCACGTCTTGATACACAAAGATGTATCCTCCCTTCTCAAACTCGTCTGACGGACCCAGGTGGGCGGGATAGCGATCTTCCCCGTAAGGGCCGACGTTATAAGGAGTGCGGTCCATCAAAAAAGGATATGGCCCACCGGCAGTATCTTTGGGAACATAGACTGCGGTGAACAGGTGCTTGCCGTCGCGCATGGGAATGCGGAATTCGAATTTGGAATAATGGGAGCGCACGTAGTCCTCTTTGGGCGCTTCCGTAGCAGGCTGCTGGGCCCGGGCAACTGTAAAGAAGAGAGCGACTACTGCCAGTACAATTGAAGCGGCGCGGCACAATTTAGGCATTTGGTCCGAGAGTCTCCTGAGAAACCAGAGTATCGCAGCCGGGCGGGTGGCGAGAAAGACAATTCATAGCGCACATTCGTCAGTTTGGGAGCGCCGGCCAAATCTATGCAGGAGCGAAGGTGAGGGCCCCTATCATTCTTTCCTGATGGCGCCCTTATTCCCCATGTGTTAAAAGCTAAGGAACGGGGTAACATCGATATGAACGTCGGAGCTGGAACAGGCCATACACGTGCAGGTGTTCCGGAGGCCGAAATGAACAGCAACTGCAACCCCGAATTTGCATTAAAGAAAGCTTCAGGTCACCATGAGCGCTGGTCATCCGGTGGAATTGGAGTCGCTTTTCGGAGACTATCCACTCGATCAGGCATTCGACGAGATGCGCGAGGCGAACGGCGAAGTGCGGCCGCATTATCGGGCACTCGCCGAGACGCTTGCACGGCTCCCGAAGGAAGAGTTGCAGCGCCGCAAGCAGTCGGCTGACTTGTCTTTTTTGACGCAGGGAATCACGTTCACCGTGTACGGGCGGGACGAAGGCACGGAGCGGATATTTCCATATGACCTTTTGCCGCGGCTGGTTACGGCACAGGAATGGGACAAGATCGAGCGTGGTCTGACCCAACGCATCACGGCGCTGAACCTGTTTTTGCGCGACGTATACTTCGACGCCAAGATTCTGAATGATCGCGTGGTTCCGCGCGAACTTGTTTATAGCTGCAAGCATTACAGGCGGCAAATGCGCGGCCTGCAGGTACCGCGCAATGTATACATCTCGGTGGTGGGTTCGGATCTGCTGCGGCTGAATACCGGCGAGTTCGTGGTGCTGGAAGACAACCTTCGTGTGCCTTCCGGTGTGAGTTACATGCTCACAAATCGCAGGGTGATGAAGCGGACGTTTCCGCAGCTTTTTCATAGCTACGGTGTCCGCCCGATCGAGCATTATCCTCAACTTTTGCTGGCTACTTTGCGTTCATTGGCGCCGGAGGGACGGCCGGAGCCGAACATCGTATTGCTTACGCCGGGCGTTTTCAACTCTGCATACTTTGAGCACACTTACCTGGCGCGACAAATGGGCATCGATTTGGTGGAAGGCCGCGACCTGGTAACTCACGACAATATTGTTTACATGCGGACCACCGATGGTCTCAGGCGGGTAGATGTAATTTACCGGCGAGTGGATGATGACTTCAGTGATCCGCTCATCTTCCGATCGGACTCATCGCTTGGTTGCAGCGGGCTCTTCAATGCTTATCGCGCCGGCAACGTAACGGTGACTAATGCGTTCGGGACTGGCCTGGCGGACGATAAAGCACTGTACGCGTATGTTCCACGGATCATCAAGTATTACCTGGACGAAGATCCGATCATAGGGACGGTGAAGACATTCTTGTTGAGCGAGGACAAGTCGAGGCAGCATGTGCTGGCCAACCTCGATAAGCTTGTAGTAAAGGCGGTGGGGGAGAGTGGCGGATACGGCATGTTGATTGGGCCACAATCGACCGCGCGCCAGCGTGAGGAATTCGCGCGCCAGATTGAAGCCGACCCGCGCAACTACATTGCGCAGCCGACGCTGGATTTCTCACGCGCTCCTTGCCTGATCGGCAATCATCTTGAGCCGCGCCATGTGGATCTGCGGCCTTACATCCTTTTTGGCGATAAGGTAAATATTGTGCCGGGAGGACTGACCCGCGTGGCGCTTGAAAAGGGCTCGCTGGTGGTGAACTCCTCGCAAGGCGGCGGCAGCAAAGACACCTGGGTCCTCGAACAATAAACAACTGGAATTTCAGGAGAGTACGAGGATGCTATCGCGCGTTGCCGACAGTCTCTACTGGATGAGCCGCTACGTGGAGCGGGCAGAGAATACTGTGCGCCAGCTGGACGTGACATTGACCTTGATGCTTGATACCGGCGGGGCCAGCGAGGAAACGCGCTGGCAACGGCTCATGGTCTCGCTTGGTAACCCATCCGGCATGGAGTGGAACGGTGATATGGAGTCAATGGCGCGGACACTCATTTTTGACACTGTCAATCGCGCTTCGGTTACCTATTGCGTAAATGGGGCGCGGGAAAACGCAAGGCAGGTGCGCGAAGAGATTTCGTCGGAACAGTGGCAGCGCCTGAACCGCCTATATCACCAGATGCATTCGCCGAATGCGCAGGCACAATTTCGCGCCAGCATCAACGACGCGATGGCGTCAGTGCTAGACGGCATTCACTTGTTCAAGGGTGTAAGCGATACCACCATGATCCATGGCCAAGGCTGGCAATTCATTCGCCTGGGTCGATACCTTGAGCGAGCTTATGCAACGGCGACGATGCTCGAGGTATATCAGCCGGAGCTTTTCAATCCGCATGAACGCGAGCACTCCGGATATCAGTATCTTGAGCTGGTTGGGCTGCTTCGCTGTTGTACATCCTTCGAGGCATATTGCCAGGTCTATACCGCCGATTTGGCTCCCGATCGTATTCTCGAGTTTCTGCTACTGAACCGCGACTTCCCTCATGCCATTCGATATTGCGTTGACGCCATTCGCGACGCAATCGAGTCCATCCAGCGCACGGGCGGCAGGCGTCCCCCCGACGAATTGACTGCTGTTGTGGGTCGATTGCACGCGATGGTGGGGTTCACCACGATCAGCGAAATTCTTTCCGGCGATTCCGCGGCGTTTCTGCACACGATTCGCGAGCAGTGCATGCGCATCCACGAACTTATCTATCGGCACTACGTGTATTACTCCATTCAATCCGCACTTGCTGTGTGAAGGCTATCGGGAGCGAACATGAATTTTTATTCCATCCGGCACCTGACGCGTTTCCGCTACTCGGAGCCAATCAGCGAGAGCATCATGGAGACGCGCGTGCATCCGCGCTCAGACTCGAACCAGCATTGCCTCACGTTTTCGCTTTCGGTGAGCCCGCGATGTCGCGTGTTCAGCTATCGTGACCACCTGGGAAACAACGTGCAGCACTTTGACATTCCCGGCGAGCACAATCAGCTCGTCATCGTGGCGGAGTCAGTGGTGGAGCAGCAGAATCTGCCGGATGTGCCTGGCTTTTTGTCGCCGGATGCGTGGGATGCCTTGGACGATATGGTTGAAGCGGGCGACTATTGGGAGATGCTGCTACCGAGCACGTTTACGATGGAGACGCCGGCGCTTACTCTGTTGGCGAAGCAGATGGGCGTCGCGCGAAGGGACGATCCGTTGATGCTGGTGCAGGAATTGAATCAGCGGCTTTATGAATACTTCGAATACGTTCCGCAATCGACGCGCGTGGATTCACCGATTGACGAAGCGATTGTGAGTGGTAAGGGCGTATGCCAGGACTTTGCGCATACGATGATTGCGCTGCTTCGACACGTTGGAATTCCGGCGCGCTATGTTTCCGGTTATCTTTATCGCAGCCGCGAGGATCACGACCGGTCAACCCCGGATGCTACCCACGCCTGGGTTGATGTGCTCATTCCACATTTGGGGTGGGTGGGTTTCGACCCTACGAATAACCTGGTAGCTCACCACCGGCACATCCGCACCGCGGTTGGACGAGATTACGCTGATGTGCCGCCTACGCACGGAGTTTTCCGTGGAAAGACGGAGAGCGAGCTTTATGTTGCGGTGCATGTGGAGGCCAGCGAACAACCGCCGGCGCTGGATCGAAAGATGCCGATTCCCGATGATTGGAGTGTACTGGTGGAGAGAGCGCAGCAGCCTCCTGAGCCTGCAGTTCCCATTATCGACCTGCAGCAGATGCAGCAGCAACAGTGAGTAAGGGACCCAAGAGAGAGCAACGAAAAACAACTGGGTGCGGACGACCATTTCTTTATTTACTGTTCTCGTCTGCACCGAGGACTTTCAGGCGCGTCTGTGCCAAGCGATAACTCGAGGTTGGAATGGCCAGAGCTTCTTTTGGTTTTACCAGCTTGCGATAATCGGCGATCGCGACGTCTCGCTCGCCGTATTGCTCGGCGATGCGGCCAAAGGCATACCAATAATCGTCGTCGGGTTCATCGAGATTGAGATTATCCATGCTGCGCAGAAGCAGGTCGCGCGCTTCCTTGGTTTTGCCTACTTCCGCATAGAGGCATGCAAGCGTGTGGAGGATGTGCGGGTTGTCAGTAGCTAGTTGAGTCGACTTGATTCCGGCGGCGATGTCTGAGTCGTCAACCTTCCCGGTAAAGAGAGAAAACCAGGCAATCTCATTCCATATCTCTGCGTCTTCCTTGCCTTGATCGATGAGCTTGTGAGCGAAGCCGCGCGCAGCCGTGAAGTTGCCGCGACCAGCTTCGATCGTCATCTTCATCCGCAGCGCGTCAGTGTCGCCCTCAAGCAGTTTGAGACGTTGATCGGCGAGAGCAATTGCTTCATCAAAGCGTCCGAGTCCCATCAAAGCCACTACATTTTCAGAGAAAGCAAGCTTGGACTCTGGAACTTCCTTCAGCAATGCTGAAGAGACTTCAAGCAACGATGTGAAGTTGTCCTGCAGAGCATACCCGGCAACCAGGGCGAGCTCGATATTTGTCTTTTCTCGATCGGTTGCGGCGGCCTTGCGAGCCTCTTCAAGAACAGCCACTCCCTGGGCCGCGGTGGGCTTGGTGTTTACAAGGATGGATGCGGCTGCGAGTTTCATCTTGCTTGCGTCTGCGGCCTGGCCCTTGGTCCAGAAGCGAGGGAACACGGGTCCACCCAAAGGATCGTCCCCGCCTTCAAGATGCTGATCTTCGCGCAGCCAATCAAGTAGCACCTTGCCGCCGTTCAAGTCTCCTGACTTGATTCGATCCAGCATTTCCAGCGCAATCGCATTCGGCTTGTCATTGGTGTCCAGCAGTTTGTACGCGCCGTTTTCCTTGACGACGAAAAAAGTGACGTTCATCCCGCCGGGTATTTGAATCTTCTCGCGATAACCCGTGGCGTCATTTCCGTCACCCTTGGGGTCAAAGGCTTGCAGGAAGATATCGGTCGTAACGTCAAGCGAGCTGTCCTGGCGAGCCAGCTGGCTGTTCAACTGCTTGCCGGTTTCCAGCGTCTTCTTCTTTTCGTCGGCCTCTTCATTCTTCATTACTGCCTGTGCGTTCCGGCTAGTCAGGGCTTCCAGTTTGGCTTCGGTCATGGCAGGATCCATAGAAAGCAGGAATACGCGTTTGACCAAATCGGCGGGCGTGTTTGAGAATGTCAGATCCTCATGATGGCGGGCTCCCCGCAGCATTGTAGCCAGGCCCATGGTCTGGGCGGCGTTGTCTCCGCCGGCGCCGGTCTGCAAAAAATCCGCAGCTAAAGAATATTGGCGGACATTCATAAGCATCTGGCCGCCGGTCTTGGCTGCGTCCTTGTACGCTGCTTCTCCGCTGGACCGCTTGTTGGCTTCAGCGAGTCCGGCGCTGCTTCCGTGCAGGATGGCCTCACTCGCGGCGAGAAGCGCGGCGGGTTGCGGATTCAAATTCAGAGCAGCTTTGATGGCGGCCTCCGGTTGGCCGTCATAGAACAACGCGTAAGCGAGGTTGTTAGGCAGATTGAGTTCCGCGAGCTTGTCCTGCCCGAGTTTCTGATACTCGGCAACCGCCGCGTCCATATTCGATAGGCGGCCGTAACGGCGGCCCACTGAGTCGTATTCGAGCAGGATGGCCAGGTCACCCTGTGCGGTGTGGTCGTCAGGATCAAGGCGCGCGGCGGCGCGATAGGCGTCGGCGGCTCCTTTGAGATCGCTTCCAATGCGGAGTTCACGGCCGACCAGGTCGTGTTTGAGAATGTCCGCGAGCGTTCGTTCGGCAACCGCGGAACTGGGATCGAGCTCGACAGCTTTGCTAGCCTCGGCGCGCGCAGCCTCTCCCATTCCAGCGTCAAGCAGGACACGCGCCACTTGCAGATAGTGCACGGCTTCCTGGGGGCGAAGCGCAATGAGGCTTCGATAGGCGGCCAGTGCGTCCCGCACTTTTCCCTGATTGAGAAGTGACTCGGCTGCGGGCTCGAAGTTGACAAGGATAGCGCTGCCCGCCATGAGTTCTGCAACCTTGTTGCGCAACTCGGTCGCCTCTGCCACGGTGTAGCGCCGCTTGACGGAGTCGAACGTGAGATGCGCCAGGACGATGCCATCTTTATCCTTGGAAAACTCTTCAGTCAAGAGAGCGGGCCCAACATGAACCTGGGTATCCCTGGGCAGCTCTTTAGGCACGAACCCCGGTGGCGGAACGATCTTGTAACGCCACTCGGCGGTGAACGGCTCGGGAAGTTGCCAGTCATCGGTTCTCGGCTTTTTGGGCTTATCTTCGTCCTGTTCCTTCTTCTTTTTCTCATCAGGATCGTCTTTGCGCTTGAGCTCATCGGGCAGCCGAACAAAAAGTCCGTCGACACGAATCGCAGCCTGTGCGCTATTGAGGTCGGTGTAACCACGCCTCGCTTTATCTGCACCGAGAGTGAGTTCAAACTGACGGGAAAGATCGGCAGGATCGGTGCGCTCAAGCGTCGTAAGCTTCTCCGCGACATACTGGCCTTTTACGTATTCAGTGAGGCCGTCGCGAGTTTCCTTGTCTGGCTTGTCTGCATAAAACGATCGGTAGCGGGACTCGAAAATGCCAGTCGGAACCGTCTTCTCAGACACTGTAGCCGGGCCGTTATCACTCAGGGTCAAGGTGCGGAATTCGAGAAGAACATTATCCTTTGAAGCGGACAGGGGAGTGGTTACGAGAGCAGAGCTTTCAGGGCGTGCAATAAGCGCATGGCGGCCTTGATCGTCGATGGGCAAATGGCCCAGACGCGCATATTGATCGGTCGCGTCGATCCACAGATCGGGCGTGCCGGGCACAAAGACGATGGCGTGATCGAACATGCCCATTCCCGGAAGGTCGGTGGGAACATCCACACGGGAACCAGCGTTAAGCAGCGCCACATAAGCTGGGATGTGAGCAGCGCGCAACATGGTTACGAGCAACGTGGCCTTGTCTTTGCAATCGCCGTATTTCTGAGCGAGGGTCAGCGCGGGGTCATGCGGGACCAATGCCGCTTCGCCAAACTCGATGCCGGTGTAGCGAACTTCGCGATCGAGATAATCAACAATTACACTCTCTTTTTCTGCGGTGGTGGTTTTTCCCTGAATGAGCTTGGCGACGATTCCCAGGACGGCTGCCGGATCGGCATGACTATCGACGATCTTGCTGTATGCCGTGGCCATGGCCTGCCAGGAGGAGCCGGTTGAAAAACCCACCTCAGGGTAGGGGGGAATGTCCGCCGGAAGAAATGGTTCCGGAGGCTCAAGACCTTCAAGTCGCCCCAGGTCGAACGCGAGTGATACGCGTCCATCGGCGACGGTGCGGACGGGTTTTAGATTGGGGAGCAACACGATGCTAGTGCGCAGCGGCAAGGAAATTGGCGCTTCAAAAACGGCGCGGCTATGTTCTACCGGCGCGCGTTCGCGTCCGAAGCTAATCAGGCCGGTATGGCCGGGTGCGAAGAATGGCTCCGTTTCGCGCTCGATGTACTCTTCTTCAACGACCACGCCCTGGGCGATGGCAGGGAATGGAGCATGCAGACGTTTTCCATCGCTGTAGGTCTTGTAATCGCCACCACGGGCGGGTTCTTCGGTAATGGAATTCGGATCCAGGTTGTGCTCAACGAAATCCGGACCGATAACACGCGCGCGGATTTCGGGTCGCGCCTCATGCCATGGCTCCCAACTCACCGACATCGTATCCCAACCCTCGGCGCCTTTCAGGGTCAGGATCTTGAAGACCACATAGCCGACATGAACGATGCGGCCTGCCTCATCGAATGAGTAGCTTTCGTCGTCTTCAAGCAAGGAAACATTCGCGCCTTCGGGCGCCGACACTTCGGTTGCTGCTCGATAGAGCGCCTTTGGCTCAATTGAGAAGTGCGGTACCTTCCACGGCTCAACGGCCTGCTGGGCGG
>Ga0302319_10026051_pt1 | contig 10315 bp, 8 predicted proteins | sample Bog_T0_2_FD_203319 | JGI IMG/M metagenome (GOLD analysis project Ga0302319, IMG submission 203319) | Peat permafrost microbial communities from Stordalen Mire near Abisko, Sweden - Bog_T0_2 | ecosystem: Environmental > Terrestrial > Soil > Wetlands > Peat | place: Sweden: Abisko, Stordalen Mire...
GCAAGGCCCTGATCAATAATTTCAATATCATGCTACAGCAGATAGCGAAGGACAAGCCGGATGAGGCTGAGAAGATCCGTCAGCGTGTCAAGGTCGATGAGATCATTGAACGGCTGCTTCCTGTGTATGACCGTAATTTTTCCACTGACGACCTTAACGCGTTCATTTCATTTTATAGTTCTCCTGAGGGGCAAAAATTAATTGTCACCATCCCGGAATTGATGAAAGAGAGCGTTCAGGAGAGCGTCAAATACATGGAAGAAAAATTTCCTGAAGTCAAGCAAGGGCAGTAAGCGTAAAATTGTAAGTCGTTTTATATCAACATTTTACAATCCTGACTCCTTTTTTAAGTTGACCGCAGAATTTTTCTCTGTTAATATTCCCTATTGCTTCTATTGGTCCTTTACCACAATTACTTAAGGAGACTTCATGATCGATCGTTATTCCCTATCCAAGATGAGCCGTATTTGGTCTGATGAGCATAAAATGGAAATTATGCTTAAGATCGAAGTCCTGTCCTGCGAAGCCATGACCAAGTTAGGTGTTATCCCTAAAGCAGCCATGGACAAGATCCGCAAGAATGCCAAATTCGACCTGGAAGAAGTGCGCCGCCTGGAAGAACGTACCAAACATGACGTCGTTGCTTTCATACAAAGTGTCGGCCAAAGCCTTGGGCCGGAAGCGCAATACCTGCATATGGGTATGACATCCTCAGATCTCCTGGACACCTCATTGTCCCTGCAGTGTGTTGAAGCTGGGGAAATATTGGTCGCTGATGTCAGGAAACTATTGGCGGCCTTGAAGGATAAGGCCAAGAAATATAAAGATGCCGTGTGCATCGCCCGTACCCATGGTGTGCATGCTGAGCCAACGACATTCGGCCTCAAGATGGCCATCTGGTTCGATGAAACGAACCGTAATTTAGAACGCCTGCAGGCGGCTGTTGAAGGCATGCGTTACGGGAAATTATCCGGTGCGGTGGGCACCTATGCCAATATCGATCCGTCGGTGGAGGAATATGTCTGCCAGCAGCTGAATTTGAAGCCGGCCAATGTGGCCACCCAGGTCATCTCACGCGACCCGCACGCGCATTTCATCATGGTGCTGGCCATTGTGGGCTGTTCCTTAGAAAAGTTCGCCACCGAGATCAGGGCGTTGCAGAAAACCGAGCTCCTGGAAGTTGAAGAGCCTTTTTTCAAAGGTCAGATCGGTTCTTCGGCCATGCCGCATAAGCGCAATCCCGTGACCTGCGAGCGCATCTGCGGGCTGTCACGCATCCTGCGCGCCAATTCCATTGTCGCCATGGAAAACATCAATCTCTGGCATGAACGTGACATCAGCCATTCCTCGGCGGAACGCGTCATCCTGCCGGATTCGACCATCGCTCTTAATTACATGCTCAATAAGTTCATCCCGATCATTGAAGGCCTTTTGGTCTATCCTAAGAACATGATCGCCAATCTTTCCAAGACCCGGGGGCTCATCTATTCACAGCGTATCCTGCTGGAATTGATGAAAAAAGGCCTCACGCGTGATGCGGCCTACGAGATCATCCAGGCCTGCGCCATGCAGGTATGGCAGGAAAGCACAGAATTCAAAGATGTCCTTTTCAGGGACCGCAGGGTACGCAAATACCTTTCCCAGAACGAGATCAATGCCTGCTTTGACATCAAATATTATATCCGTCACAGGGACAAGATCTTCAAACAGGCGGGGATAAAGTAAAGCAGACATGCAAAAGCTTGAGAAAATATACGAAGGCAAGGCCAAGATCCTTTATACCACTGAGGACCCTGGCCTGCTGATCCAGTACTTCAAAGATGACGCGACGGCCTTCAATGCCCAGAAGCGGGGGACCATCCTCGAGAAGGGCGTCATGAACAACCGCATCGCGTCGAGCATTTTCGAGCATTTGAAGACCAAAGGCATCGAGACGCATTATGTCAAATGGCTGAGTGACCGTGAGATGCTGGTCAAGCGAGTTGAGATCGTCCCACTGGAGGTCATTGTCCGCAACCGTGCCGCTGGTTCATTGTGCCGTTTGCTGGGTTTGTCCGAGGGTGCCGATCTGGCCTGCCCGACACTGGAATATTGCTACAAAAACGATGCCCTGGGCGATCCCCAGGTCAATGAATACCATATCCGTGCGCTTAACTTCGCCACTGACCAGGAAGTCCAAAAGATCACGGCCCTGGCGTTCAAGATCAATGAGGTCTTGAAGAAATATTTCCTGAATTTGAAGATAGAGTTGATCGATTTTAAAATTGAGTTCGGCCGCATCCAAAGGTCCATCATCCTGGCTGATGAGATCTCACCTGACACCTGCCGGTTATGGGAGGTCGGTACGGGCAATAAGCTCGATAAAGACCGTTTCCGACGAGATCTGGGTAATGTGGAACAGGCCTATCAGGAAGTCTTACGCAGAGTCACCCAATGATTTGGAGAGTTGAAGTCAAACAAAAGGATGGGGTCCTAGACCCCATTGGCGGGTCCATTGCCCGTGATATCATCGATCTGGGTTTTGACGTCTCACAGGTGCGCGTGGTTTCTGTTTATCTGCTGGAAGGCAATATCAGCCGCGAGGAGATCAAACGCATCGGTGATGAGCTCCTGGTCGACACAATCGTTGAGCAGTACAGTTTTGACTTAAAGCTTCCCCTGCAGTCAGCTTCCCATCATGTCGTTGAGATCGCCTACAATCCGGGCGTCATGGACCCTGTTGAAGCTTCCACGCTCAAGGGTATCCGTGATCTGGGAGTGACAGGCATTACCGCGGTGCGCACCGCCCGTCAATATCATATCCATGGCAAACTTACCGAAGCACAATTAGGGGCCGTCACCGGCCGTGTCCTGATGAACAAGCTCATCCAGCACGTGGTCCGCGATCCTTCCCATGTCCCTGCCACGCTTGGGCTTGGAGTCTCATCCACATCGAAATTCGATGTGATCATCGTTGACCTGATAGGTGCTGATAATAAAAAATTATCTGAAATTTCCAGGGCAGGACAGCTTTATCTGAATTTGGATGAAATGAAGGCGGTCCAGGCTCATTTTAAAAAAGAAGGACGGAATCCGACGGATGTTGAATTAGAGACAATCGCCCAGACCTGGAGCGAGCATTGCCGTCATAAAACCTTCCGGGGCATCATCCGCTATCGGGCGGGAAAGAATGCCAAGCCTAAGATCATCCGCAGTCTTTTTAAGACCACCATTGCCGCGGCCACTTTGAAATTGAATAAAAAATGGTGCATCTCTGTCTTTCATGACAATGCCGGTGTCATTGCCTTTGATAAGGACTATCATGTCTGTTTCAAGGTGGAGACACATAATCACCCTTCAGCCCTGGAGCCTTTTGGCGGTGCCAATACAGGCGTGGGTGGTGTTATCCGTGATACTTTAGGGACGGGCCTGGCTGCCAAACCTTTGTGCAATACCGATATATTCTGTTTCGCCCCGCCGGACATGCCTTTGTCAGAACTGCCTGCGGGCACCCTGCATCCCAAACGCGTCATGAAAGGCGTCATTGCCGGTGTGCGTGATTACGGCAATAAGATGGGCATCCCGACGCTCAACGGCGCCATTGTCTTTGATAAACATTTTGTGGGCAATCCGCTGGTCTTTTGCGGCAGTATAGGCCTCATCCCTAAAGGCAAAGAGGTCAAGCGCGTCAATAAGGGGGACTTGATCGTTGCGGTCGGCGGGCGTACCGGGCGCGATGGTATCCATGGCGCCACGTTCTCTTCAGGGGAGTTGACCAGTGAATCAGAGACAGTTTCCTCAGGGGCCGTGCAGATCGGTAATCCTATCGAAGAGAAGAAAGTACAGGATGTCTTGTTAAAGGCACGCGATGCCGGATTGTATACCGCCATCACCGATTGCGGTGCCGGTGGTTTTTCTTCTGCCGTTGGGGAAATGGGGGAGAAGACAGGTGCCAGGGTCGATCTGGACCGTGCCCCCCTTAAATACCAGGGATTGAAATACCATGAGATATGGATCTCGGAATCCCAAGAGCGCATGGTCATGTCCGTGCCCCCGAAGAACATTGAAGCCCTTTTGAATGTCTTTGCGCAGGAAAATGTCGAAGCCGTTGTTTTGGGTGAATTCGACGGCTCCGGCCGCCTGCAGTTATTTTTCCACGGTCAGCAGGTCGCTGACCTGGACATGTCCTTTGTCCATGACGGCCTGCCCAAGATCACCAAGGAAGCCGTGTATCACAAGCCTGTTTTAAAAGCGGAAAAACTGCCAAAAACAAAAGGGGACCTGACAGAGAGTTTATGCCAGGCTTTAAGCCATTATAATGTGGCTTCCAAGGAAAGTGTCATCCGCATTTATGACCATGAGGTGCAGGGCACCAGTGTGGTCAAGCCTTTGGTAGGTATTGCCAGCGACGGTCCATCTGATGCTGCGGTGATCCGCGGACGGCTGGATTCCAAGCGCGGCATCGCGGTCTCCAACGGCATCAATGTGCGCTATGGCATGATCGATCCATTTGGGATGGCGGCTTCCTGTATCGATGAGGCCATCCGCCAGATCATCGCGGTGGGCGGATCTTTGGACCGCATTGCCCTGCTGGATAATTTCTGCTGGGGGAATCCGGACAAGCCGGACCGCCTGGGTTCCTTGGTACGCTGCGCCGAGGGTTGTTATAAGGCCGCAGTGGCTTTTGGCGCTCCGTTCATCTCAGGCAAGGACAGCCTTTATAACGAATACACCCAAAAAGGCAAAAGCATCGCGATCCCCGGGACCATTTTGATCTCTGCCCTCGGCATCATCGATGATGTGACAAAAAGCATCACCATGGATTTTAAGAAAGCCGGCAATAGTATTTATGTCATCGGCACGACCTTTGATGAGTTGGGTGGTTCCATCTACCTGGAGAATTTGGGGCAGTTGGGGGTTCACGCGCCGCAGGTCAATTTCAAGACCGCTGTCAAGACATACAAAGCGGTCGAGCAGGCGGTCAAGGCAGGGCTGATCTCTTCTTTGCATGATTGTTCTGAAGGGGGAGCGGCTGTTACTTTGGCGGAAATGAGCTTTGCCGGCGGTTTGGGGGCAACGGTTTTATTAAAGAAACTCCCTTATAAAGGTAAACAGCGCCGTGAAGATGTGATGCTTTTTTCTGAAAGCAATTCGCGTTTGATCGCGGAAGTGGCGCCAGGCCATGAAAAGGCCCTGGCCAAGATATTCAAAGGCATTGCTTTTGCCAAGGTCGGTACGGTCGAATCAAGCCCGGAGTTGATCGTTTACGGGCTCAAAGACCAGCCTGTCATCAATGCCCGTATCGATGAACTTAAAGAGATCTGGAAATCACCGTTAAAATGAGGGAACGTATGGCAAAAACAAAAAAGCACCCGCAGGCCCCTGACCTTGAGATGATGGAAGACCCATGGCGTATTTTCCGTATCATGGCGGAATTTGTCGACGGGTTTGAAGAGCTTAAGAATATCGGCCCTGCTGTCAGCATCTTCGGCTCATCCCGTATCCATAACGCGCATTCTTATTATAACGCGGCGGAAAAGACGGCTGAATTGCTTGTCAAGGCAGGTTACGCGGTCATCACCGGCGGCGGCCCCAGCATCATGGAAGCAGGCAATAAAGGCGCGTCCAAAGCCGGCGGTAAATCCATCGGGCTTAACATTGACCTGCCTTTTGAGCAGAAACCCAATAGTTTTATCAATCATTTGATCAATTTTCATTATTTCTTCTGCCGCAAGGTTTGCTTTGTCAAATACGCCAAGGCCTTCGTGATATTTCCCGGCGGCTACGGGACCCTGGATGAATTATCAGAAAGCATCACCCTGATCCAGACCCAGCGTATGGGGCAGTTCCCCGTGATACTTTATGGGAGCAAGTACTGGAAGGGCCTGTTGGATTGGTTCAAGGGACCCATGCTGCATGAAGGCTGTATCGATACCAAGGACCTTGCCATCATCCAGGTGGCTGATAAGCCGGAAGATGTGGTCAAGATCATCAAGAAATTCTATTCAAAGAAGAAGAAATAACACATGTCCACCAGCGTTAAAGTCATTGTTATCCGCACTGCCGGTACGAATTGTAACGAGGAAACCGCGTATGCTTTCAGCCGGATGGGGGCATCCGTTGACCAGGTGCATATCAATGCCCTGATCTCAGGTGCTTTTAAATTAAGCGATTATCATATCCTGGCCTTGCCCGGGGGCTTTAGTTACGGGGATGATATCGCTTCCGGCAGGATACTGGCCAATGAGTTGCGGTTGAAATTGGGCAAGGATATCCAGCAATTCATTCGTGATGGTAAATTGATCATCGGCATATGCAACGGTTTCCAGATCCTGGCCAAGGCCGGTATTTTACCCGGGTTAGGATGGAAAATTGGACAGGAAGCCACATTGTTCTATAATGATTCAGCGAAATTCGAGTCCCGCTGGGTGCATTTGAAGGTGGAAAGCCGCTGTGTCTGGACCAAGGGCATGTTATCCCGGATATATCTGCCGGTGGCCCATGGTGAGGGGAAATTCATCCCTCGCGATAAAAAGGTCCTGGACGCGCTTGCGGGCAACGGGCAGATCGTTTTCCGTTACTGCAGTCCTGACGGCGGCAAGCCGTCATATCCTGAGAACCCCAATGGGGCGGTGGATGATATCGCGGGCATTTGCGACACCACTGGCCGGATTTTGGGACTGATGCCGCATCCTGAACGTCATTTTTTATTTGAACAGCATCCTTCATGGACGCGTCTGGTCAAGACGGGCGAGTTCGGCGATGGTGCTAAGATATTCGAAAATGGTGTTAATTACGTGAAGGCGAATTTATTAAAATAGATCATGGCACAGAAACTCACATATAAAAAAGCAGGTGTGGACATTGCCAAGGCCAACAGGTTCGTGGATGCCATCAAGCAGATGTCCGCGGTGACGATGAACCGCGGTGTCATTAGCCGCCCGGGCTCATTCGGCGCTTTGTTTGATCCTGGCTTTTTAAAATATAAGAACCCGGTGCTGGTTTCTTCGACCGATGGTGTCGGGACAAAATTATTGCTCGCGAATTTAGCAGGCAAGCACGATACCGTGGGCATTGATTTAGTCGCGATGAATGTCAATGATGTCCTTTGCACAGGCGCCAGGTCTTTATTTTTCCTGGATTATATAGCCGTTGGCAAGATCGATCTTAAGGTCATGAAAGATGTCATGAAGGGCATTGTTGCAGGCTGCCGGCTGGCCGGATGCGCGCTGATCGGCGGGGAAACGGCGGAAATGCCGGACATGTACAAGGGTGAGGATTATGACCTGGCAGGATTCACGGTCGGGATCGTGGAGGCTAAGGGCATTATTGATGGAACAGGGATCAAGTGCGGGGACGTGCTCATCGGCCTGCCATCTTCAGGCCTTCACTCTAACGGCTATTCGCTGGCACGCAAGGCATTGAGCGCCAAGGAACAAAAATTTTATGCGCAGATATTGCTTAAACCTACTTCTATTTATGTCAAACCGGTCCTGGCCCTGCTTGAAAAGGTCCAAGTCAAGGGTATGGCGCATATGACGGGCGGGGCATGGTATGAAAAATTGACCAAGGTCCTGCCTAAAGGGTTATGTTTTTCTGTTAAGAAAGGGACCTGGCCGATACCTCGTATCTTTGGGCTGATCCAGGACAAAGGCCATATCCCTGAACATGAGATGTACCGCACCTTTAATATGGGCATTGGATTTGCCATAGTCGTTTCCCCTAAAGATGTTGTTGCCACGCAAGCATTATTGCGCTCACATCATGTGGAATCATTTGTGATCGGCGATGTGGTACAGGATTCAAAGCGTAAGGTGATCTTTAAATGAACGTTTTAGTCATAGGATCCGGCGGGCGTGAACACGCTTTATGCTGGAAGATCAAACAGTCCTCCAAGGTCAAGCAGCTTTATTGCGCGCCTGGTAACGGCGGCATAGCACAGATCGCCGAATGTGCGAATATCGCCGTTGATGACGTGGACCTGCTTTTGCAGTTTGCCTTGCGTAAAAAGATCGACCTGACCATTGTCGGCCCTGAAGCTTCTTTGATGGCAGGGGTGGTGGATGCCTTTGTTCAAAAAGGGTTGAAGATCTTTGGGCCTTCCCAGGCAGCGGCCCTGCTTGAAGGCAGCAAGGTCTTTGCCAAAGAATTCATGCACCGCCGCAATATCCCGACAGCAACGTACAAGATCTTTGATAATGCTTCCATAGCGCTGGTTTTCCTGGAAAAAGCCCAGTTCCCTTTGGTCATCAAGGCGGACGGTATCGCCGCCGGCAAAGGTGTCTATGTTTGCGCTAATTTAAAGGAAGCAAAAACAGCCATTGATGAGATCATGATCAAGAAGATATTCGGCGCCGCAGGCGACAAGATCGTCATTGAAGAATGCCTGCAGGGTCCTGAAGTATCGGTATTGGCTTTCTGCGACGGCAAACATTTCATGGTCATTCCGACCGCACAGGACCATAAGCGGATCTTTGACGATGATCTTGGGCCTAACACCGGGGGGATGGGCACGTACTCTCCCAGTCCTTTGGTCACTATCGAGGTTTTGGATACGATCATTACCAGGATCATTGAACCAACCGTCCGCGGCATGTATCAGGAAGGCAATCCTTTTAAAGGTATTCTTTTTGCGGGGCTGATGTTGACCGCTGACGGGCCCAAGGCATTGGAGTTCAATGTGCGCTTTGGGGACCCTGAAACCCAAAGTATCCTGCCAAGGCTTCAAAGTGATGTGATGGACCTGTTCCTGGCGGCTTGCGATGGAAGGCTTGTTGATGCAAGGGTCAAATGGAACGAGGTGCCCTGCGTATGCGTCGTCATCGCTTCGGGCGGCTACCCCGGCAAGTATCAAAATGGATTTGTCATCAAAGGTTTGGATGAGATCGATGAGCAGGACACTTTTGTTTTTCATGCCGGTACAAAGGTCGACGGAGAAAACCTGGTCACCAATGGGGGCAGGGTTTTGGGCGTCAGTGCCTTAGGTAAAAGCTTTGAAGTAGCTGCCGCGAAAGCGTATAATGCCGTAGGTAAAATTAAGTTTGAACACATGTTTTTTCGCCGCGATATAGCCAACAAAGTACGGAAAGAAAAACCTGTCCATGGGCGCCACTAAGGTCTTAAAAGTCAATTCAGCTTTGCCGGAACCGGAAAAGATCGCCGAGGCGGCCCGCGTCATACGCCAGGGCGGCCTGGTGATCTTCCCGACAGAGACCGTCTATGGCATCGCTGCGGATTCCAATAATCCTCAGGCAATGGACCGTTTGCGCGCGGTCAAGCGCCGCACGGACGGCAAGCTTTTCTCCATTCTGGTGGCCCAGCGCGGCATTATAGAGAATTATTCGACGTACACGCATCCGAACCTGTACAAGGTGATCGATAAATACTGGCCCGGCCCATTGACGGTGATCGTACCGGCCCGTCATGAAGGCGAGACGATCGGGATCCGCATGCCCGACCATACCGTGGCCTTGCGCCTTGTGGAAGATAGCGGCTGCACGATCGCGGCTCCGTCGGCAAACCTGGAAGGCAAAAAGCCGCCTACGAATTGCCATGAAGCCCTGGAAGACCTGGACGGCCAGGTGGAGCTGGCACTGGACGGCGGCCCCGTCGATTTCGGGATATCCTCAACGATCCTTGATTTTACCAAGACGCATCCGACCGTCACGCGCGAAGGGGTGATCACCCAGCCGGACGTGGACAGGACCATCAACAAGAAATGCGTCTTGTTCGTGTGCACGGGCAACAGCTGCCGTTCGGTCATGGCGGAATACCTGCTTAAGGCCAAATTGATCGGACGTGAGGATGTTGAGGTCCACTCGGCGGGTACCAGCGTTTATTTCAAGTCAGCGGCGAGCCAGGAGACTATCGCCGTCCTAAGGGAACGCGGGATCAATGCCGCGGCGCATATCTCAAGGTCATTGGGCGGGATCATGCTTAAGAAATCGGACCTGATCTTTGCCATGACCCGTGCGCACCGCTCCCAGATCCTGGAACGTGTGCCATCGGTAGAAAAAAGGGTCTATCTTTTGAAGGAATTCGGTAATACGCATCGGGGATTCGAGGCGGACCTCGATGTCCCGGACCCCATCGGCCAGCCGCACGCGTCCTACCAGGAATGCATGTTGACCATCGATGAGGCGATCGAAAAGATCGAAAGGCTTTTGTGATGAGGATATTTATCGGTTCAGACCACCGCGGTGTTCAATTGAAGGGAAAAATGGATGCCGCGCTCAAAAGTTTGGGCTATGAAGTGGTGGATGTTGGGACCCAGGACGAGAATATACCCTGCGATTATCCCGTCATATCCTATAAGGTGGCCCGTGAAGTGGTTGCT
>Ga0302319_10026056_pt1 | contig 10314 bp, 9 predicted proteins | sample Bog_T0_2_FD_203319 | JGI IMG/M metagenome (GOLD analysis project Ga0302319, IMG submission 203319) | Peat permafrost microbial communities from Stordalen Mire near Abisko, Sweden - Bog_T0_2 | ecosystem: Environmental > Terrestrial > Soil > Wetlands > Peat | place: Sweden: Abisko, Stordalen Mire...
AGCTGTGATTCGATGAAAACGAACATTCTGGCCAAAGGGTTGAAGCCGCCCGTGCGGCATCCACCGAGACGGCTCAAGTCCACGGAGGACCTGAGGGTCCTGCAGCGGCTGATGACGCACGCCCTCGTGCGCCCGCTCACTCCGGGGCAACGGACCCAGAGGAAGTGGATCGACGGCCGGGCGACGGCTAAGGTGGCGGCGGAATTCCTCAAGCCGAACGCCCGGCTGACCTCCTTCGAACGACTCGAGATCTACAACCGTATGTACTGGTTCCGGCTGATCGGTGTCGTCACGGCCGACAATCCGGGTCTGGGCGGTCTCCTGGGGGAGAAGAAGTTCGACCGGCTCGTGCAGGCGTACCTGGCGCGGTATCCGTCGAGGTCCTTCACGCTGCGCAACCTCTGCTCGCGCCTTCCCGGGTTTATCCGGGCCGAGCCGAAGTGGACGGCGCCGCACTCCGCGCTCGCGCACGACATCGCCCGCTTCGAGTGGGCGCAGACGGTCGCCTTTGACGGCGAGAAGCGCCCGGTGGTCGAGCCCGAGGCGATCGCGGGGAGGGCGCCGGGCAGGATCCGCCTCGGCACGCAGCCGTACCTTTCGCTTCTGGAACTCAACTTCCCGGTGGACGAGTATGTGACAGCCATCAAGAAGCGCGACGCACTGCGCGCGGAGGCGAGCAATACGGTGGATGCCTCGCAGAAGGTCGGACGTCGTGGCAACAAGGTCGCAATTCCCGGGCCCGAGAAAATTTACCTCGCCGTGCACAGGCTGGACGGGCGGCTCTACTACAAGAGGTTGGAGGCCCCCGCGCTTCGGATCCTCAAGGCGCTCGGTGCGGGCAAGCCGCTTCCGGCGGCCGTGGGCGCGGGCGGGAAGAGTGTGAAGCCCGAGCAGGTGAAGCAGTGGTTCACCACCTGGATGAAGCTGGGCTGGCTGTGCCAGGCCCTGCCTCGGGGCGGTTCGCGCGGCAGCGGACGGGCGGGCCGCCCGTCCCTACCTCCGTCCGCTTCGACTCTGGATTAGCAAAATGACAGGTTGGCCCCCTCTATCCCAACAGCCTGACCCCTTCTGCCCCAAACAACGAGATCAAGAACACATCACACCATGAAACGCATCAATGAGACGTTGGCCGCCATCGGCGGCCTCCTGCAACCGGTCCTTCTCCTTGCGATCAGGCTCTACTGGGGATGGAACTTCTTCGAGACAGGCAAGGGCAAGCTGACGCATCTCGACAAGATCACGGGATACTTCCAGAGCCTGAACATCCCCATGCCGCACCTGAACGCGATCGTCGCAGGCTCGGTCGAGACCGTGGGAGGCCTGCTCCTGGTGGTGGGGCTGTTCTCGAGGATCGCGACGCTTCCATTGATGTTTACGTTGGTGATCGCCTATGTGACGGCCGAAAGCGACGCCCTGCACGCGATCTTCTCCGATCCCGACAAGTTCACGGGCGCGACCCCCTTCCTGTTTCTGTTCGCGATGCTTGTGATCTTTGCGTTCGGCCCGGGCTGCATCTCGCTCGATCGGATGTTTTTTGAGGAGAAGGAATAGGCCGGCGGGAAGGGGTCAGGCTGTTAAATGTCAAATCCGCTGCGGATTTGACATTTAACAGCGTGGCCCCTTTGGCCCGAAAGTATGCACGGACGGGCGGGCCGCCCGTCCCTACCGCCGCCCACTTCGACTCAAGATTCTCAAAACCACCAAAGCTCTTGAAAAGGCTCTTCCTAGTCTTTCTGGTTCTGCTGGCCGGCGCCGGGGCGGGGTTTGCCCAGGAGCCGGCGGAGCCGGTGTTCTGGCAGGGCTGGTCGACGGAGGCGTTCGCGCAGGCGCGGCGGGAGCACAAGCTTGTGCTCCTCGACCTCCAGGCCGTCTGGTGCCACTGGTGCCACGTGATGGATGCGACGACGTACCGCGACCCGCGGGTCGCGTCGCTTCTTGGAGACCGGTTCGTGACCGTGAAGGTGGACCAGGACGCGCGGCCCGACCTGGCGAGCCGCTACGAGGACTTCGGGTGGCCGGCGACGATCATCTACGAACCCGACGGCACGGAAATCGTCAAGAAACGCGGCTATATTCCGCCCGATTCCATGGTGCGGCTGCTGATCGCCGTGATGGCCGACCCGACGCCAGTGGAGTATCACGACACGGTTGCCGCGGAGCCGGTCGCCGGCGGGGCGCCCACCGACGAGCGCCGGGCCGCGCTGGTCCACCAGTGGTTGGCGGGCTACGACAGCAAGGCGGGTGGGTGGGGCTTCGACCACAAGTATCTCGACTGGGACACCGTGGAATTTGCGCTTCGGGCCGCCCGGAGCACCCCCGGGGCCGAGGCAATGGCCCGGGCGACCCTTCAGCTGCAGCGCAAGCTCCTCGATCCGGCTTGGGGCGGGATGTACCAGTATTCAGTGGGAGGCGACTGGAACGAGCCCCACTTTGAAAAGATCATGTCGATGCAGGCGGAGGACATGCGGATCTACGCCCTAGCCTACGCCCAGTGGGGCGACCCGGCATATCTGGAAACGGCGCAGGCGATTCATCGCTACCTTCACTCTTTCCTGACGGGCCCGGAGGGCGCCTTCTATGTGAGCCAGGACGCCGACCTCGTCCCGGGCACGCACGGGGGGGATTTCTTCTCGCTCGACGACGCGGGCCGTCGCGCACGGGGAATCCCCCGCATCGACAAGAACCTTTATTCCAGGGAGAACGGCTGGGCCATCGCCGGGCTCGCGCAGCTTGCCGCGGTGTCGGGCGACGGTTCCGCGGGCACGGAGGCCGAGACGGCCGCGACCTGGGTGCTGGCGCATCGGGCGCTGCCGGGAGGCGGCTTCCGCCACGACCGGGCCGATGAGTCCGGACCGTACCTGGGCGACACGCTGGCGATGGGGCGTGGATTCTATGGCCTCTACCAGCTGACGGGGGACCCGGCCTGGCTCAACCGGGCCGCCGCCGCGGCCGACTTCATCCGGGCGCATTTTGGCCGGGCGACGGATGCCGGGTATGCGACGAGCGACACCGCCGTCCATTCCTTCCCGAGGCCCCGCCCCGAATACGACGAGAACGTGGCGCTGGCGCGGCTGGCGGCTGCCCTCGGCCGGGCGACGGGCCGGCCGGCCTATCACGACATGGCGGTCACGGCCCTGCGGTGGCTGCTCGAGCCGGCTCTCACGGACCGGCGGGGCTACTATGTGGGCGGCGTGCTCTTGGCTTCGGAAGAGACCGGGACCGATCCCCTCCACATCATGATCCTCGGCCGGAAGGACGATCCTGCGGCCCAGGCGCTTCACGCAGCGGCGCTCCGGGCCCCGACCGCGCACAAACTGGTCGAGTGGTGGGACCGGGGGGAGGGGGCGCCGCCGCGAGGCGAGGATATTTATCCCGACTTGCCGAAGGCGGCGGCATTCCTGTGCGCCAACGGGGCGTGCTCGGCGCCCGTGTTCGATCCGCAGGCGCTTGCGGCCAGGATCAAGGCTGCGCTCAGGTAAAAGGGGTCAGGCTGATAAATGTTACATCCGCAGCGGATTTAACATTTATCAGCCTGACCCCTTACCGCAGAGGTCCTCGTAAGCGTAGAGCATGGCTCCCTGGACAAGGACGACCGCGGCGAAGATCCCAACAACCAGGCAGAGGATGCCGACCACGAAGAACGGGATGACCAGCAGCGTGAGAAGGAGGACCCGCCACCATTGGGCCGTGATCGTCCTGCGGCTGATCTCTAGCGCCGCCCAAAAATTGAAACCGCGGTCGATCACAAGGGCGTAGGAAAACTGGTAGGCTACGGAGAGGTAGATCGCCGGCAAGAGGAGCAGGGAGGCAAGGGCGATGTGGCCATCCTTGTAGAGCAGCACGCTGGGCCAGAGGAGCAGCGCGGAAACCACGTTGACCATGATCAGCGGAAACATCGCCATGCCGAATCCGGAAAAGGCGTCGCCCAGCCTGGTCGGCTGCCCCCGCATCTTCTTCAGGTAGTAGTACTGGAGGCCGCCCATGAAGACCCCTGCAAGGCCGAACTGGGTCGCTACGCGTAGGTAGGGGATGAGGCTGACCGCCACGTCCACGACCATGACCAGGACCGTGACACCCAGAAGCGGCCACAGGTGCGTGAGCAGGAGCCTCCAGCTCCGCTCGTAGCAGCTGATGACGTCGAGCTTGGGGGCCCGGGCCACCAGCGCCCCGGCGAGGAAGGATGCGTCGGCGGAGTCCAGGTGGATATGGGGCGGCTGCCTGGACGGCTCCCCTTCCACGAACTCCGGGAAGTCCGCCAGTGTTTTCCACTCGTCGGAGCCGGCAGCCTTGGCCCGGGTGTTGAGGTCGGCCCTGCCCCCTGCGATCCAAGCGCGAACCTGGCCGGCCGAGACCGGGCCGTATTCCTTCCCGTCGCCTCCGATGATCGTGTACACGGGCGGAACACAACAGGGCCAACCCGCCGGGTCAACCCTGCCTCACCGCCTGGGCGATCGCCGCGTGGCGGCGGGCGTAGTAGATGCCCATGGCCCCCTGGAAAACCACGGTGGCCAGGCCCACCAGAAGGTAGAAAAACTCGTAGCTCGCGCGGAGGAAGTCGTCCATGGAGACCCCTGACTGGGCGACCGCCTGGCGCAGGTCTCCGGTGGGCATTGCCATGCTTGCGGCGGTGGAACGGAGAAGGTCCCTGAAACCCGCGATGTCCACGTGCTGCAGGGAATACATCACGTAGGTGAGCATGACGAACATCAGGTACACCTGCGCGGTCACGAGCCAGCGCAGGCCGCGCTCCTCGCCGTGGCTGAGGATGCCCGCGCCGTGCAGCTCGATCGCGCCCGCGCCGGCAACCAGGAGGCTGACGATCGTGCCGTGCACGTCGTGGAGGACCGCGGACCCGAAGGCAAACGCGGTTGCTACCACCAGGACGGAAGTCCCGTCAAAGCGCGCCACCCGCAGGACCCGCTTGAGGACCTCGGCCGGGAGAAGGGGCGGCTTTTTGGAAGGCATCAGGAAGCTGGAAAGTGCTCTGCCAGCAGGGCCCCTGCGCGCTCGATGCCGTGGACGAGCCCCTCGGTGAATTCGGCGCGCTTGAAGAACACGGTCATCGCGGCGGCGAGCTCCGTCCAGAAAGTCGGGCCGCACCTTTCGTGGACGCCCTTGTCCCCCACCACGGCGAATGTCTTGGACCTGGGGGAGACGAAAATCAGCACCGCATGGTGTCGGGCCGACCGCGCCAGGCCCATCTTGTCAAAGTGCCTCTGCGCAGCCGCGATGGGGTCGCGGGTCTTGTGCCGTGCGATGAGGACGCGGATCTCGCCCGAGGTCAGTTTCTCGGCGTCGCGGATCGCCGCGTCCACGCGTCCGTGGTCGATGCTTGCGGGGTTGGAGAAGAGCCAGCTCATGGTGAAAAGCGCTACCAGCTCCCTCCGGCGCCTCCGCCGCCAAAGCTTCCGCCGCCGCCCGAGAAGCCGCCACCCCCGCCAAATCCCCCGCCGCCGGTGTTTCCTCCCCCAAAACCTCCCGGGAAGATCCAGGGTCCGCCGCCGGACCAGTAGCTGCGGCGACCGCGACCCGTGTACACGGTGTGCCTGAAGCTGCGCAGGATCGGGCCGAGGATCAGCAGGAAGAAAAAGATCCCCAGGGTCGGGAGCGGGATGCCGCGCTGCCCCGACTGGCTGTCGGCGTCGGTCTGCCCGTTTCCTTTGTATTCCCCCTGGGTCGCTGCGAGAATCGACTGAACGCCCGCCTGGAGCGCGCCGTCCCAGTCATTGCTCCTGATGCGCGGGACGATCTGCTCGTCGACGATGCGCTTGCACAGCGCATCGGGGAGAACCCCTTCCAGGCCGTAGCCGACCTGGATGAAAAGCGTGTGGTCCTGGGAAAAGATGAATAGGGCGGCGCCGTTCTTCTTTCCCTTCTGGCCGATGCCCCAGGCCTGCGCGACCCGAACGGTGTAGTCCTCGATGGACGAGTCGGACTGCATGTGCGGATAGATCGCCACCAGCACCTGGTTCGAGGTGGCGCGCTCAAACTGGTCGAGCTGGGCGTTGAGGGCCGCGGCCGCGCCCGGGCTGACCACGCCCGCATAGTCGTTGAAGTAGGCGGCTGGAGCCGGGGGAATGACCTCCGCCGCCCGCGCAAAAGTTGCTGCGCCGGAAATGACTGCCAGCGCGGCCCACGCCCGCAGGATGAGGGCCCGGGTTTGCGTCACGGGGACTTGGTTCCGAAGTCGAACTGCACCTTGGGCGGCGCCTCGGAGCCCGGGGTGGCGGAGAAGTACGGCCGGGCCGTGAAGCCGAAGATTCCGGCGATGACATTGGCCGGGAAGGTCTTGATCTGGGTGTCGTAGGCCTGAACGGCGTCGTTGAACCGGCCGCGCTCCACGGCAATCCGGTTTTCCGTGCCCTCCAGCTGGGCCTGGAGGTCCCGGAAGCCCTCGGTGGCGCGGAGGGCGGGGTAGTTCTCGGAGACGACGAGGAGCCGGGAGAGGGCGCCGCCGAGCTGGCCTTGTGCCTGCTCAAAGGCCGCCAGTTGGGCGGGATCGGTGGGCGCCGTGCCCGAGGGAAGCTGGACGCGTCCCACCGAGGCCCGGGCGTCGGTGACAGCCGTCAGCGTGGACTTCTCGAAGTTTGCGGCCCCGGCGACGGTATTCACGAGGTTGGGGACGAGGTCGGCGCGCCTCTGGTATACGTTCTGGACCTGGGCCCACTGGGCGTCGGTTCCCTGCTGGAGCGACACGATGCCGTTGTATGTGCTCACCGCCGAGAAGATGAGGATGACCGCAAGGAGCACGAGGGCTCCCAGGATCCCGAGGGTTATTTTCAGGGCAGTACTCATGGAAGAACGGTATCCCAGGGAGCCACGAGTGCAAGTTTTTGACTGACTGTGGGGGCGATCCGGCGATGCTCTCCTCATGCCGCTGAAGGGGGATGCATCGCAGAATGGACCCCGCACACCGCAGGCACTGGCCCGCGAGAGCGACTTGTTGCGGGCGCTTTTGGACAACATCGAGGACAATATCTATTTCAAGGACCGCGAGTCCCGCTTCATCCAGATCAGTCGCTCGCACGCGCGGCACTTTGGCCTGGAAGATCCCGCGGAGGCCGTCGGGAAGACCGACTTTGACTTCTTCAACGAGGACCACGCCAGGCCCGCCTTTGAGGACGAGCAGGAGATCATCCGCACCGGCAAGCCGATGATCGGCAAGGTGGAAAAGGAGAGCTGGAAGGGCGGCCGGGAAACGTGGGGCCTCACCACCAAGGTGCCGCTCCGAAACGAGGCGGGCGAGATCATCGGCACCTGCGGAATCACCAAGGACATCACCCAGCTCAAGAGCACGGAGCAGGAGCTCGCGCAGGCCCGTGACATGGCGCTGGAGTCCACCCGGGTGAAGAGCGAATTCCTCGCGAACATGAGCCACGAGATCCGCACTCCCATGAACGGGGTACTGGGCATGGTCGGGCTTCTCCTCGACACCAGGCTTGACCCGGTGCAGCGCGAATACGCTGAGACCGTCCGCGTGAGCGCGGAGAATCTGCTGACAATCATCAGCGACATCCTCGATTTCTCGAAGATCGAGGCCGGCAAGCTCACCTTCGAGGTGGTTGACTTCGACCTGATCGAGACGGTCGAGGGCACCCTGGACATGCTCGCCGAGCGGGCGCAGTCCAAGGGGATCGAGCTGGCCAATTCGATTCCCCTGGGCGTGCCCTCCCGCCTTCGGGGGGACCCAGGGCGCCTGCGCCAGATCCTCGCCAACCTGTTGGCAAACGCCATCAAGTTCACCCACAAGGGGGAGGTTGTTCTCCGCATCACCAAGGATGAGGAGACGGAGACCGACGCCACCCTGCTTTTCGAGATCAGCGACACGGGCATCGGCATCCCCCCCGACATGCAGGGGAGGCTGTTCCAGGCCTTCAGCCAGGCCGACACCTCCACCACCCGGAAGTATGGGGGGACGGGGCTCGGGCTGGCGATTTCCAAGCAGCTCGTGTCCCTGATGGGCGGGAACATAGGCGTAAGGAGCGAGCCCGGGAAGGGTTCCACGTTCTGGTTTTCCGCGCGCTTCGAGAAGCAGACCGGGCCCGCGAAGCCGGCCGAGGCGCAGGGCCGGAACCTGGTCAACCTCCGGGTGCTGGTGGTGGACGACAACGCCACCAACCGCCAGATCCTGCGCCACCAGCTCTCCGCATGGAGCATGCGCAAGGGTAGCGCCGCGGACGGCCCCGAGGCCCTCCGGGTGCTGGTGGAGGCGGCGGCCGCGGGCCGTCCGTACCACATCGCGATCCTCGACATGCAGATGCCGGGAATGGACGGGTTGACGCTGGCGCGGCACATCAAGGCCGACCCGTTGATCGCGGCCACCCGCCTGATCATGCTCACCTCGCTGGGGCACATCCTCACGCAGCAGGAATTTGAGTCGGCCGGCATCACTGCCTACCTCGTAAAGCCGGTCAAGCAGTCGCGCCTGTTCGATTCCCTGGTCGCGACCATGGGGCCCGCGGCATTGGGCGAGGCCTTTTCCAAGCCCGCCGTTCCCTGCGTTGTGCCCATCGTGCCGGACCCGGATCCGACCTCCGTGCGCATCCTGGTGGCCGAGGACAACGACGTGAACCAGAAGGTGGCGCTCGCTCAGCTGCACAACCTCGGATATCCGGCCCGCGCGGTCACCAACGGGATCGAGGTGCTCGAGGCCCTTGAGGACGGCTCTTTCGACTTGATCTTCATGGATTGCCAGATGCCCGAGATGGACGGCTACGAGGCGACGCGGCTGATTCGCAAAAGGGAGGCGGACGCCGCCCAGGCGGGGCGGCCGAGGGCGCCCATCCGGATCATAGCCATGACCGCCGAGGCCATGCACGGCGACCGCGAGAAGTGCCTGGCGGCCGGCATGGACGACTACATCAGCAAGCCTGTCCACATCACCGAGCTTCGCGCCGCCCTTGCGCGCTGGAAGTGAGAAACCAAAGATACGAAGCCAACGATCTGCGCTTGTGAGGTAGGTTTGCGCTTACGAGGTAGGATCTCCGCTTGCGCGGCACGGACGGGCCGGCCGAGCGGCCACGCTTGCGAGGCAGGGACGGGCGGCCGAGTGGCCACGCTTGCGAGGTAGGGACGGGCCGGCCGAGCGGCCACGCTTGCGAGGTAGGGACGGGCGGCCCGCCCGTCCGTGCACACATCAGGGCCATTCGCAGGACCCGGACGCGCGGGCCGCGCGTCCCTACCTGGTTTCCAGTATTGTCGATCTCCCTGGTTTCCAGTCGCACGGATTCACTACCCAAACCCGGGATGTTTGCGTTTTGCCGGAAATATTTCAATATTCAGATCCCCAATGAAATTCACCTTTGCCGCCGTCGCCTTGATTATGGCCACACTACCCCTTCACGCTGACATCCTCACAAAGTCCGTGACCTACTCCCAGGGAGGCACTCCCCTTGTGGGATTCCTGGCGTACGACAGTGCGGCGACCGCGAAGGGGAAGCTTCCAGGCGTGCTGGTGGTCCACGAATGGTGGGGCCTGAACGACTACGCGAGGCACCGCGCGGTGCAGCTGGCCAACCTGGGATACGTGGCGTTCGCCGTCGATATGTACGGCCAGGGGGTTTCCACGTCCGATGCCAAGGTCGCCAAAATGCTTTCGGGGCAGGTCTCCGGAACGCCGCTGATGGCCGAAAGGGCGCAGGCCGGGCTCGACCAGCTCCTGGCCACGGGCCTTGTGGATCCAAAGAAGGTGGCGGCGATCGGTTACTGTTTTGGGGGAAGCACCGTCCAGGTCCTTGCCTACAGCGGGGCTCCGGTCGCGGGAATCGTAAGTTTTCATGGGGGGCTGATGGTTCCGCCCGCAGGCGCTCCAAACGGGGTGAAGATTTTGGTTTGCCAGGGAGCGATCGACCCCACGATCAAGCCCGAGCAGACGGCCGCCTTCGTGAAGGCCCTGAACGACGCAAAGTTCGACTACAAGTTTGTCCTGTACGCAGGTGCGAAGCATGCTTTCTCGAACCCCGGGGCCGACGCGCTCGCCCAGGCGAATCACATCGAGGCCGCCATCGCCTACAATGCGGACGCCGACCGGCGGTCCTGGGCGGACATGCGGGCGTTCCTGGACGAGCTGTTTGCGGCGCAGGATTAGCAGAGTTTTTCAACAGCCTGCCGGTGTTGTGTCTCGCAATTGACGACGCATCTTCCGGCCGCTTTTTGTCCTGGGCAGCGTTGCAGAAGCGGGGGATAGCCCCGGTGGGGATACCCCCCACTTCCGCGCCTTGCCCAGAACAAAAATCGACTCGGCATCTGCATCGTCAATTGCGAGACACAACACTAGAAAGGGTAGGGACAGGCGGCCCGCCCGGCCGGGGACTG
>Ga0302319_10026057_pt1 | contig 10314 bp, 10 predicted proteins | sample Bog_T0_2_FD_203319 | JGI IMG/M metagenome (GOLD analysis project Ga0302319, IMG submission 203319) | Peat permafrost microbial communities from Stordalen Mire near Abisko, Sweden - Bog_T0_2 | ecosystem: Environmental > Terrestrial > Soil > Wetlands > Peat | place: Sweden: Abisko, Stordalen Mire...
ACGTCTTCGTAGACTATGTACCGGGTGCCGACGGCCAGGAAGACAGTTCTGGGGGAGAAGTAGAAAAGGTTGTCGAGCTGATATTGCATCATGCGCAGAATTCTCCAGACAAAACGCTGGGCGTTATTACCATGGGTATCAAACACGCTAACCGGATTCAGGGTGTTCTTGATAGAGAGCTGGTTATGTACCCCCAATTGGCAGATTTCTTTGATACTGCAAAGGCGGAACGGTTCTTTGTTAAGAACCTGGAAAGGGTCCAGGGAGATGAGCGAGATGTCGTTATTCTGTCGATTGGATATGGGAAAGATCGGGCAGGTAATTTGCCACTTCACTTTGGGCCGATTTTGTCTGCCGGTGGTCGTCGCCGGCTAAATGTAGCCGTCACCCGCGCAAAGGAACAAATCATTGTTGTCTCATCTTTTTTATACAGCGACATCGATAGCACAAAGGTCAGGCCGGGGACGGGATTGGAGTTTCTAAAGAACTATCTTCAATATGCGAGTTCTGGCGGCAAGCTACTTTCTCGTGGAGAGCTTACCAACGAACCAATGAACGATTTCGAGGTGGACGTATACGAGGCGCTCTGCGCTAAAGGCATTCAAGTTATTCCTCAAGTTGGGTGTTCAAGTTTCAGGATCGACCTCGCAGCTTTGCATCCAACCATGCCGGGCAAGTTTGTTCTGGCTATTGAGTGCGATGGTGCGACATACCATTCCAGCTATACTGCCCGCGACCGGGATAGGCTTCGCCAACAACAACTTGAAGGCCTCGGGTGGCGATTCCACCGTATTTGGTCTACGGATTGGTTCATGCGAAAAGACGAGGAAGTAGAGCGAATGTTGTTGGCATTCCAAAAGGCAGTCACAGCAAGTGAACAGCTTCAGACAGATAAGCCGTTGCAAAGAACTTCCATTGCCACAGAGTCAGATTTGTCTAAGCAGACTACAGCAGCCTCCGTCAGAAATCCTGCTAAGCCCCCTATCCCAGTCAGAAATTCCATTTCCGAGTATTCGAGCAATGAATTGCAGACTCTTCTTGACTGGGTAAAATCAGACGGAAGACTTCGCACGAATGATGAGATAGCAAATGAGATGTTTGCGGCGCTGCCATTTGCACGTAGAGGATCTAAAATCGATGCAGCACTGAAAGAAGCCATTGATATTGACTGCTGCATAAATAATGAGTAATCACGTGTGGTGGCCCAGTGTGATAGCGGCGTGATCACCGCTGTAGCGGTTTGGGTGCGAACAGCGCCGCAATTGTCGTCAAAGGGTCTAACCAACGTGTAGTCATCCATCCCGATATGATTTACGGTGAGCTGAACGGGAGAGTTCAATCGTTTAATTTCATAATTGCCCGCGAGAGTGTAGGTTTTGTCATATAGCTCTTCCAAATACACATTCCTGACGAATTTCCGTTTCAGTGAGGGCTCCTGCCCTACGCTCCAGGCGCGCCGCAGTAAAAAACGGCACGTCTTGCGCTACCCCTCTAGCGGACCTGTGTCCTGTCCGCAACTCCTACCCTTGCCGAACAGCAACAGCAAAAACCCTTCCTAGGGAGCGCCGCCCCCCGCGCCCGCAAGGGGTTTCCCCAGTCTTCCGCACTGCGCTGCGCTGCGTTTGTGCAGACCAAGGGGCTTTCTACTCTCGCTGCGCTTCGTTGCAAGCCCTGGGAGATTCCCCTCCCCTTGCAGTTGCTACCCCCGCAGGCGTGGGCCTGGGCCAAGGCGTAGTTGTTAGCAACTACACTGCCCCAATTCAGGAGCAACAACAAAGGAGAATCACCGATGAGCAGCGCAACTATCACCACCGCAAACACTGTCACCACGTCCACCCAGAACCCCAACCAGCCGCAGCAGAAGCAGACCGCGAAAGAAGTAATCGCGGCAAATGTGCAAGCCCTGATTGAGCAGTTAGAGCAGGGACACAGCGAAGGACTTACCGCCTATTTAACCGCGATGGGCAGATTTCACAATTACTCTTTCGGCAACATCCTTGAGATTGCACGGCAGAAACCGGATGCAACCCGCGTTGCTGGCCTGTATGCGTGGAACCAGCTTAAACGGAGAGTCAAGAAGGGAGAGCGCGGCATCCGCATTCTTGCTCCAGTGATCGGCATCAAGCGCAAGAAAGATGAAGAAGCCGAGAAGGACATACGCACACAGAATCATGGCGTGTTAGTCGGATTCCGTTCAGCCTATGTCTTCGATGTAAGCCAGACCGATGGCGAAGAGCTTCCCGAACTTTCAACCAAAGTAAGCGGAGATGTAGGTGAACGGCGGGAACGGCTGATTGATTTCGTAATCGCGCAAGGCATTCAGCTTGAGTTCAAGGAGTCTATTGCCCCTGCTTTAGGAGCCAGTTACGGCGGAAAGATTGTATTACTTCCCGGCCAGTCTACCGCCGAAGAATTCTCAACTTTGGTCCATGAACTATCGCACGAAATGTTGCACAAGGCCGACCGCCGCACGGAAACCACCAAGATAGTACGTGAGACAGAAGCCGAGGCGATTGCCTTTGTAGTGGGCAAAACTATCGGTCTCGACACTGGACGAGTATCGGCGGACTACATCCACTTATACCACGGGAACGCGGCACTATTGGCCGAGAGCTTGGAAGTTATCCAACGTACCTCAGCCGTCATTCTTTCCGCGCTTGAAGCACCGAGAGCGGAAGACGTGCAAGAAGCAGAACCGGAACTGGCGAAAGCCAGTTAACCAGTTTTTCAGCGGCGGGCGGCCTCATGCCGTCCGCTCCACCACCGGAACACCAACCCGCTCAAGGAGAGCAACTATGAACCCGAACACCACCACCGAATACCGCGACCTTCCCCTTGCCGTCCTCACCGAGTCCGCCACCAACCCACGCCGAATCTATGACAATTCAGCATTGAGAGAACTTGCCGAAAGCATTCGCGTTCAAGGAGTCCTTTCGCCCTTGCTAGTGCGGCCTTTGAATGAGTGCGGCTTCGAGATCATCGCCGGAGCGCGGCGCTACCGTGCCGCGCAAATGGCCGAGGCCGAAACCGTTCCTGTGCGCATCGTCAACCTTACCGACGCCGAATCATTGGAGGCGCAGTTAGTTGAAAATCTGATACGTTCCGATGTGCATCCGATGGAGGAAGCGAACGGCTTCCGCGCTCTTCTCAACTTGGAAGAGCCTAAATACTCTATCGAACAAATTTCTGCGAAATGCGCCAAGAGTCCGGCGTTCGTGGCCTCACGTTTGAAATTGACCGAGCTTGCGCCCGTAGTGGTCGATGCGTTTTACCGCGAGGAGATCGGCACCGGACACGCGCTCTTGCTGGCGAAATTGCAATCCGCACAGCAGGAAGAAGCCCTTACCGCGTGCTATCAAGTGCAATACGGCAGCGGCAACAAAACGAAGCGCATCTTGCTGCCCTTGCGCCACCTTCAGCAGTGGATTGAGCACAACATTCTGTTGGAACTCTCAACCGCGCCATTCTCGAAAGAAGACGTGCAGCTTGTGCCGGAAGCGGGCTCTTGCATTGATTGCCCAAAGCGCACCGGGCACAATACGCTGCTCTTCGCAGAGATGGGAACCGCCCATCCAAATTCCTGCTCGGACCCAAAATGCTACGCGGCGAAATTGGAGAGCTACATCCGGCAGACCATCGCTGCGAAACCCAAGCTGGTACAAATCAGCACGGCCTATGGTCAGCAGAAGGAAGGCAGCACTACCATTCCGCGAAACAAGTATGTCGAAATTCGGCAGGAGAAGCCCAGGACGAAAGAGGAGGCCAACCGCCCGGAGTTCAAAACGTGCAAGTACACCACCGAGGCCATTGTCTCCGAAGGCAGCGAAAAGGGCGAACTCAGAAAGGTTTGCACCCAGACGGATTGCCCGGTGCATCACCCCAAGAAGCAGTCCACCGTGCACGATCCCAACGGAAACGCTGACGAGCAAAAGCGCCGCCGCGAAGAAGCACTCGCCCAGGCTACAGGACTCCGCACACTTGCCGCCGTAGTCGCAGCGGTTCCGGTGCGGTTGATGAAGCGCGACCTGCTATTCGTGGTCGAGCGGCTGGCGACATTGCTGGACGAACGCCGTTTGGAGATTGTCGCCCGTCAACGCGGCATCAAGAAGGCAAAGGACAGCGACTCTATCGGGAAGCTGTTTACAGCCTACTTGCGCCACGCCGAAGAAGGAGCTTTGAGCGGTTTGCTGGTAGAGATCACCATTCTCCATGCGGCCAGCAAGCAGAACGCCGCACAGGTACTCCGCGACGCCACCACCGTATACAAGGTGGACGTGGACGCTATCAGCCTCAAGGTCAAGCAGGAGTTCGCCGCGAAGGAGAAAGCCAAGCTGGCACCGAAGCCAGCCGCAAAGGCCACGCCGCCAAAGGCCAGAAAAGCGGCTTGAGGCCAGGAGTTAATTCGGGGGTCTGCTACGGCAGACCTCCATTTTCTCGCGCGCCCGTCTTCCCGCCCTGAAGGTCGCTCCTCACAATCGGAGCGCCATGATTCGCCCACCCGCCGGGCTTGAACGCATTGCACGGTTTCGACTGTGAGCACCTTGGGCCATAAATAGGTTCCTAGCTTCAGAATATTCTCACTTGTCTGATAGCGGCAATGCGTTTGATTGCAGTGTTGACCACTGCTGATGAGGAACGACGACGGGGTTGTAAACTTATTCTTGATGGATATGCCAAGGGAACAAAGCGCCGACGCGCTTCAATCCGCACTTCGTGCTGCTCGCGAGAACGAGAACAGGTGGGTTGGAATGTCGCCTGAGTTCTCCTCTGACAGCGAACGGATGGAGCAGTGGACCAGCACGGCCAAACTTCGGCGGCTCGAAGTTGAGCGGATCGAGGCGCTCTTGGCCAACGCAACGGAACTATAGGGCTTTCTGCGGTCAGTGTGCAACGAAGCCTTTGAAACGACAGACAGATTGGGAGAGACAGGATGAGCGAATTGGAAATGAAAGCCGAGTTGGAGCGTCTGCGCGCAGAGAACGCCCAACTCAAGAACAAGAACACGGGCGGGCTGAGCCTCAAGGTCAGCGAAAAGGGGGCGGTATCCCTGTATGGAATGGGCCGTTTTCCCGTCACGCTCTACAAGGAACAGTGGCTACGTATTCTTGCCAGCGCTCCTGAGATCGAGACGTTCATCCGCGAGAACGACGCCAAGCTCAAAACGAAGGAATAGCTAGGTAGCCGTGACTGAGGTGGCGATTCGTCATCTATCAATGAGAACCTGCCCTCGGCTTACTTCTCCCCATTGCAACTTTTTGGACCATATGCGGGAAGGGAATTTGGCGGTCTTCGAGAATCGATTCTGGCAGCGGAGGCGTGGGCACCAGTCTGTGGTCGCCATTTGCCCCCCCCCAGGATCAGCGCTATCATGAAACTGTCGCTGCGTTCCCATTGGGGGAGCCTTGTACACAGATCCAAGGGTAGTTTTTGCTTACCACGGAACTCGGCTCGACCGCGCTGACACTATTGTCAGAACTGGAAAGTTCATTCCCAGTACAAACGATTACGATTGGCTCGGTCACGGTATCTATTTCTGGGAGCATGCTCCACTTCGTGCTTGGCAGTGGGCCAAAGAAAAGTACGGTTCAGAAGGCAGAGTGATTGAGGCCGAGATTCAACTTGGATTTTGCATAGATCTCACAGATATACGATTTACAGATGCTCTGAAGGCAGCCCACGAGGGCATCAGTGAGGCGTACATCCTCGCTTCGAAATCTCTACCCATGAATAAGGGAAAGGCACGGTTTCTGGATTGCTTGGTCATCAACTACCTTACCCGGTACATTCTTTCGGAATGTGACACGGTGCGTGCACCGTTTCTTGAAGGTGATCCGATTTTTAAAGGATCTAACCTGCTCACCCAATCACATTTGCAGTTAGTTGTTAAGAATGATGCTTGTATTCATCCTGGACTAAAACTTCTGCACGAGGGGGACAAATGAATCCTGATGAGAATAGTCTGGTGCGTAGCATAGCAAGTCGCGTGAAGGAACACTTTGATTCCGAAGCTCCAGACGAGATCGTGCGACAGTCTCGACAGTTGGTTTTATATCCTCAGGAAGGACTCCAGGTCGAACTGCCTGTTGGTGCTCTTGATGGCCCCGTTTTGATGCATTCAAGGCCCAAGCGAGTGCACTTGAACGCTTACTTGGCTTGTGCGCTTACAGGTCTCACAAACGATCAGAGAATGCTCGTTAATCATTTGTCTGATCTCGTGAATCTTGTATGCAAATCAGTTGATATCGACCTCTATGAACCACGAAAGAATACCGACCCAGTTCACCATGCAGATGTACCAGATAATGAGGTTTATCGCATAGATCGGGAACGCGTTGTTGGCTCCGATCTATTGATCCACCTAGCACACTTTCCGAGCACTGGATCAGGCGAAGAACTTACTTTCGCCTTCGACGCGCTGGTTCCTGTGATCGTAATCGCTCACGATAGTCAGAGTGTGAGCAGGATGATTACGGGAATACCCTGCCTGAAGCTTGATATTCGATACCGAGAACCTGAAGAAATGAGGGAAATGCTTGGAATTAGGCTCCAGGAGATTAGACCTGTTCTCGAACAACGTAAGCTTGCGAAAGCAGAATTCAGTGTGAATGTTGTCGGAGCTAAGATTCGGGAATTACGTCTGGATGCTTCTCTTTCGCGTGAACAGCTCGCGAAGAGTGTAGGGTTGTCTGTTGATGCTATTGAGCAAATAGAGGAAAGCATTGATACTATATCTAACCCTTCCTTGACACACTTACGGTTGATTGCCACGACTCTGAAAACAACAGTTGCTGAACTGGTTAATCCGAATTATACAGAATCGGTTCTTTCAGGCATCCAGGCGATTCTTGACGACAGAGTTGATGAGACGACTGCCGCTCGTTTCAAGGGAGTTCCAACCAAGGACCAACAAACAATTCTCGTCAGATATTTGGCGCGACTCCTAGAACTCGTTACAAACCCCAAGCGATGATGAATCCTTCCCCGAACAAACTACCGAATTCCGCCCGCACGGCGGAGAGACTCCTTGATCGGGCTGGTGTGCTTATCCCGCCAATCGACCTCTCAAAAGTGGTTTCAACTTGGCCGAACCTGACTGTGGTAGAGGAAGAGCTTGAAAGATCAGGGTATCTGCTGTCCATCGGTGAACTCGGCGCGGAAATTTTAGTAAATGTGTCTGACAAAGAAGAGCGCAAGCGCTTTACGATTGCGCATGAGCTTGGACATTGGGTTTTGGGGCTAGCCTTGAAGAAGAAAACTGGCCACTTCTCACAGCCAAAGAATGCCCACTATGCCGAGATTGAAAGATGGTGCGATGGATTTGCAACGAATCTCCTGATGCCGGAATCGATGATTCGAACAAGTATTCTTTTAAGTGAAGATACTGTCGATTTAGAGTCCCTTACCCATGGTCCTTCGATATTCAAGGTTTCAGAACATGCCTTCTTTCTTCGTATTTGGGAAGTACTTAGACTCCAAGTAGCTCTCGTTTCCATAGCGACCGGGACGAGTGGAGTTTTAGTCCATGCCGAGAAGAGCTTTGGAGATCCGCAAGTACAGATCGCATTGGAGAACATGCTAAAGAGGTCAGATATAGCCAGCCAACTTCTATGCTCACCAAGTTTTTCTTTCTCGTGGGTGAGTAATGATGGGAGAGTAAAATGTTTTGGGCGCAGGATCAATATAGATTATGTGTTGCTTGCACTGAAGTGGCCTGACAAGGCTACTGACGTTGAGTAAGGTAGTCGGCATCTTGTAGCGCGAATATCTGGCTCAAGCATAGTAATACGTCATCTTTTAAGTTGGAGTTGAGGTTAATAGCAAATGAACCGATCCAAGCGAAAACCCGAAGCGCACATTATTGGCGAAGAAGCCGTTCGAATCATCAGAGATTTGTTACCTGCCCATTGGACAGTCCGAGAATACCATCCTGATTACGGTATTGATCTCGACGTGGAGCTATTCGAGGAATCGGGGAAAGACAAGAACGGCAATTCCTTCTACGATACATTCGGTGAACATGTCCTCCTGCAAGTTAAGGGCTGCAAAGTCATGGAAGCATCACGGTTCAGGGTCACTGACAGGATCAACGTCGAACTTGTTGATCCCAAAGGAAGCAAGGTGAAGTCTCTAGAAGAAAACGTGATTGACGCCTTTCAGTTCCAAATGGAAACATCAGAACTTGTCACTGTTCAACGCATGGGAGCGGCTGTCCCAGTGCTTCTAACGCTTGTTGATGTGTCGGCCAGACGTGTCTACTTTGTGTGTCTGAACGATTACATCGATAAAATCATTAGTCCTTTTGACGAATTGTATTCGGAGCAGAAAACAAAAGTGATTCACGTCCCTGTAAACAATGAGATCAAAGCCACAGATGACGGCCTTTTGCCTTTTCGCCTCTACGGAAAAAGAGCGAAACTTATGGCCGCCTTTTCGAAGTTCAAGTATCAGCACCACCAGTTGGAACAAACAGACAACGATCAACTTCTTCAGCAGGCGGAATATTTTGCCAGAGTTCTCTTGCGATATGATTTCTGGAATTCATGCGATTGGTGGGAACCGATAGCTCTCTATTACAAATCACTGGTTTTATTTTCGAAAACAGGATCTCCTGGACTAATGACGGAAAACCAGCAGGATCGACTTTATGAACGCAAAGAAGCCCCGCAATGGTCTGACGGGTGGAGTGGAAATTCGGAATACACTCTCGATCAGATCCGATCCTTCCAAGAGATTCGACTACTTTGGGACCACTTGGAGAACATAGGGAACATTTACGAGGAAATCTGCCGAGAGTGGTTTCTACCGACGCCAATAGGATTGATTACTTGATAGCGATTGAATATCGCGCACAAAGTGACAATGACTCAAATTGTTCCTAATCTGCTACTTGCTGCAAGGCTTGGCGATCTATATTGGGATTCGACTTATCACAAAGTCTTCCTGAGGGAATTGTTCTGGCAGTGACAGTCTATTCGGAGATTGCTTTTACTACCTGCCACGGTTCTCTCGCGGTGGACTTCGCCTTCATGATCGTCTGTACCTCCTCGAAGTGCCACGGACAAAAATCGTGCGTATCAACCCCGACAGCCGATACTTGTAGGCCACCACTCGGAGCGCCACGCCCGGAAAGACGCCGAGAAGATCGAGAATCCCAAGCATGTCAGAGTCGAGACGTGAGGCACCAAGTTGGACCAATCGTCGGTCAGGCTGCTCGGGAAAATTCGACTTCTCGGACACTGGGGCGTTTATCGCGACTAATTCCGTATTGCCCTCTCCCGGAAAGTATGGGTCAGTCCGAATCTGTTCGAGCCGGTGTCTATAGCTTCCATGAAGCGATCATTGGCCCATAGATATCTTTACCAGAGCCAACCTCGGGCCCTCTTCCACTGCCTGATCCGCTTCGCTCTAGATATTGTTGTTCAGGCACCAAGAGGCAGAACGGCCACGAAAGGTCGTACTGGCCAAGTTCTGAACCAATTCTGTCCGACATGCGCGCTTGTCCTACTTCTCACTTGGGAAGAGGCTCTTGTAAATGATTTGGAGCAGAACGAGCAGGAAGGTGTTCAAGACACCGCTGATCATGGTAGCTTCCGTTCCGCGTTCTTTTATGACGCAGTAGGCGAAAAAAGCCAACATAGAGAGAGCGACAAGTCCTGTCACTATGAAGGCTATCCAAGTCATCACTACCTGTCCAACCGCCCGGACAAAAGCAAGCTTTTCGTCGTTTGAACTCATGCGGTGGACCTAACAAGCTGGTAGAACTCCAAACGGTCGAGCCGCTCAGTGCGCTCCGAGACAGGCTCTAGTTCTCCATCCACCTCCCGCCAGCACTGCACCTCATCAGGAACTGCTTTCTCGTCATCCACAGTGAGGGCAACGGCCCCGTCTGGGCAGAGAATCTGTACGCGTTTGACGAACAGCCCTTGTCTAACCGCCGTTTCGCAGATTTGACGGGCTATCCAGGTGCTCGTGCCAAGAAACGCACGGACGTTTTCGACATAGATGCGCTGAGTATCAAGCGCAGAGAGCACCTTCAGCCGAGCCGGGGTAGCGACCAGGTGATCACTAATTATTCTGAAGAATCGCTTTGATGACAGCATCGGTGTCTCCAGGATCGTCACTGTAGCTAGTAAAACCAAGTCTTCCAAACGTGGGGTTAGCCTGGAAAATCTTCTGCGTTTTCTCTGGATCTTCTGGATCTTCCTGTGGCCGAAAATTGGTGTTCAGTAGCGGCTTCTTGACGATCTCCACGTAAGCTTCCGGCTTCGTATCGCGCAAACCTTTGCCATCGTCCATATCAACCGTGTAGGTCGA
>Ga0302319_10026060_pt1 | contig 10314 bp, 12 predicted proteins | sample Bog_T0_2_FD_203319 | JGI IMG/M metagenome (GOLD analysis project Ga0302319, IMG submission 203319) | Peat permafrost microbial communities from Stordalen Mire near Abisko, Sweden - Bog_T0_2 | ecosystem: Environmental > Terrestrial > Soil > Wetlands > Peat | place: Sweden: Abisko, Stordalen Mire...
TTTCCCTCTTCGCAGCTTGGCGGGCGCGGAGTCCCGCATTGCTCGCCTTTGGGGGAGACAGTGCCATCGAACTCTTCTCGGCGATGGTAGTGCTATGGAGATTTCGTACAACTGCACACGAGAACGCGGAAAGGCGAGCAGCCCGTGTCGCGGGAGCATTACTGTTTGCGCTGGCTGCCTATGTCGCAATCACTTCGGTCGCGAGTCTACTGGAGTATAGCGAACCCAAGCCCACGCTTCTAGGGATGGCCATTCTGATCGCTGCCGCAGCCATTATGCCGTGGCTCGCGAAAGAGAAGCGGCGGCTGTCTGGAGCTACAGGCAGTGCTGCGCTGAGGGCGGACGCCGCTCAGTCTGCGCTGTGTGCTTATCTGTCGCTCATTGCGTTGGCGGGACTGGCGATCAACGCCATCTGGTGCTTCAAGTGGGCAGACCCGCTTGCAGCTTTAGCGATTCTGCCGCTCATCGTCTGGGAAGGTCGGGAAGCCATGAGTGGCAAGGCTTGCGGCTGCTGCTGAACGGGCAGCGCCTAAAGCTCTGAATTGCACGCAACCCCACCCCAAACGGCATGAGTTCATCAACTCAGTCCCCGTCGAGATGCAAGTAACCGAGCATATATAAGAGCAGGGTTCCCATGGCAACTGCGCTGAGCACCGCCAGAACCCAAAGGCCCTGCCAGTTTGTGAATTCTTCTATTACTTTTCTTCTCCCCTTACCGTAGCAGTATTTGCCCATAGGAACTCTGAGCCTCACGGAAAGCGGGCCGTCGCTATTGATTCGAACGGTGCCCCGCTCGCACGGGAGCTAAAAGTGAAATCCGATCTGAGCCGTCAGCGCACGTGGCGTTACATAGTGCGTCCCGCTGAAGGTCGAAAGGAAGTTGTACAGCGCCAGTTTGTTGGTTATGTTGATGGCGGTGAGCGTAAGGCTCCATTTGGAGGAATTTCAAGTCTGGAAACTCGCCGTACGTCCCGCCCGAACCGCTACGCTCACCTGCGATGATGGCAAAGGCCACATCGTGTTCACCAAGGAGATTGAGTACACCGATTTTCCGCTGGAAGAAATCACGCTGTATTTCGCCAACAGGGTAATCCACCTGCCGAGCGAGTACTGATCGACGCGAAACCCGCGCCAGGGATCCTCGCTGGCGCGGGTTTTCTATTTCGCCTTGCGTTGGGGAGCCGCGGACTAGGCGGCGTCCACCCCAAAAAAGAGCGCAACGGTTGCAAGAAAGGGGCAAGAAAAGCCGCAAGGTTGGTGGATCTCGTTGATTCAATGGATGATGATAGTAGTTTTCGCGGGCAGGAAACTGTGTCGTAAAAGAATATTTTCGTTTACAACGTGTTTCCCATTTGCGAAAATAGGTGGAGCATGGAGACCCGAGAGGCCCAACTCGAACGGAGGATGGTAGACGCCCTGCGAAAGCAAGTACCCGTGAAAGATCTCCCCGGCGTACGCATCGCGCAGATACGTCAGGAGCCGGAGCGACCCTTCGATGTCAGCTTTGAACTGACCTCGGGCAAGAATCGCATTCTTGTATTTGCCGAAATCAAGCAGGCGCCTTCCCCCAAGCTGTTGGCGGAGATTGGTCCCTGGATGCAGCGCATGAAGTCGTTGAAAAAAGACGCTGCCTTCGCAGTGTTAGCTCCGAGTCTGTCTTCGCAGGCGCAGGCGTACAGCGTCGCGAATGGCATCGATTTCCTCGACCTGGCGGGAAACGTTTCGATTCAAGTCCCCGGAAAATTCACGCTGCAGCGTTTGGGCCGGCGAAGTACGGAACGGAACCAGACTGGGGACTCGTCGCGCAGCATGAACGTGTTTTCGGGACGCTCCTCGCGCGTGCTGCGAGTCCTGCTCGAAAAACTGAAAGCGTGGTCGCTCACCGATATCTCCAAAGAACTCAATGCTCAGGCTCAGCGAGTCGGCGGCATCGTTCGCCAGCCAATGGATTTTGGCGTCAGTCAGGGCTCGATTTCGAAAGTCCTTTCCAGCCTGGAAGAGCAGCTTTGGATTCGGCGGCAGGGATCGGCGGTCGTCGTGCCAGAGCCACGGCGATTGCTGGTCGAATGGGCGGAAAAATATAAAGAGCGCTATCGCTGGCGGTTACGAAGTTCCTTCGAGCTTCCGAATGCGTTCGGAAACGGGGTGACCGAGATCAGCGAGCGGCTTCAGGGACAAGTCCAGGGCGCCTACGCTTTCACGGGCGCCGCTGCCGCATCCCTGGTCGCCCCCTTTGTCGAACTCGACCGCGTGGACATCTTTCTCGGAGATGCGGAGAGCGGCGCGCGTTTGCGCGAGCTGTCCGAGGGGCAATCGACCGGGCCCAAGTTGCGATTGATCTACCCCTATGATGCAGGCGTGTTCTTGTACTGCAGGCGGGAAGGCGAGGTTCCGATCGTGTCCAACCTGCAAGCCTATCTCGACCTCTATGCGCGCGGGGGACGGGATCTCAAGCAGGCCGACTATTTATTGAGCAACGCGATCGAGCCGCGCTGGAGATCCGCATGATTCCGGAGCCGCAGAGGACCTACGTCCTGGAGTTACTCGCGGCACTGGGACCAGCGGCGAAGGACTTCGTCATTGCCGGCGCGCAGGCAATCAAGTTCGCCGTCAAGAATGCTCGCGGTACCAAAGACGTAGATTTCATTTTGAACGTGATTGCCCTCCGGGCGGAACCTCTTCAACTGGAAGCAGTTTTGAAGCGGTTGGGCTATACGGCGATCGCCGGGGCACGAAATTTCCAATTTGAAAAGACCATCCCCAACAGCAAGGAAACCATGCGCATCGAGTTCATGGCCCCGGAGGAATTCAAGCGGGCCGCCGACTTCCGCGTGGATGTACAGAAAGGGATCCATGCGCGCGCCTGTACCGGAGGCACGATCGCGCTCGCCGAGTCGGACGAGTATCCGCTGGAAGGGAGGTTGCCGGACGGCGAACCGTATGCCACGAGAGTGCGTGTCACCCGACCGCACGCGCTGGTGATGCTCAAACTCCTGGCTCTCTTTGACCGCTATCACAATATCCGGGGTCCGGAGGAAGCGCGCCACGATCGCGAGGAAGCGCAGACGCATGCGGCGGACATTGTGGCGATCGTCAAAGCGCGCCCGGACTGGGCAGAATTCAGGCGGCAGTTTGAGGCACAGTTTGCCGCGGACGCGGAATTGGGCAAACGCGTCTCGCAGATTCTGAACGATTTCTTTCGCGAGCCCATTGCGCCGGGATATCTTCTTTACGAGGAGTATCTGGCGGCGACTCTGCCGGCAGGCGCCACGACCCAGGTGGAGATTCGAGACGAAAGCGCGCTTGCGCATCGTACTTTGCAGAGAATCCTGCCTGAGCCAAGGTTGCAAGAGAAATGAGAACGATTGTCAATTTGATTCCATGATGAAACGAAATCGACACTTGGCCATAGGCAGAGAGGAAATGTCAGAACAGTCGAGCTTTTTCGGGTTGGCCGAAACTTGGCGGATCAATTCCATTTATCAGTCAATGTGATCGTTTTGTTCCTTGGTGCGTGTCTTTTCGGCTCGATAGTGCCGATATACAGCCAATCCCGTTCTGAAATCCGTCCCTTGGTTGGGCTATGAGTTGGGCTATACGCTTGAGCGGGTCCGCATTTGGTCTTATCTCACTCTGTAGGGAATTTCAGAGCGGATTTCTTCTACTTCGCCGGGATGGAAGAGACCCGCACAGTCCTTCACAAACCGAGATGCCGTTTCGTAGTCTGCCGCAGGTCCTACGACGATCCTTTTGAGTGCGCCAACCGCAACACTTCTCCAGTCGAATTCCCGGTACTTCACCAGAACATACGGACGGGCTCTGACCTTCACCGTTGGAGGCGGCTCGTTGGCTTTGTGTATCTGCAAAAATCTGAACTCCTTCTCGTTTGCGTATGCCTCATGTTTGAAAAATAGCGTGGTCTGTAACATGTGCAGCGTAAGGCGCATCTGCAACTCCATCATGTAGAGATTGATAGTGGTGTTTTGCAAACCTCTCCCAGCGGGTGACATTATGAGATTACGCATCTTTTCAACGATTTGGCTCTGTATCTCGAATAGCTGGGCATCATTGTAAGTGATGTGGAACGTGGAGTTGTTGGGTATGGGTATTTCGTCCTTCTTTGTGAACCCGTCTTCCAGAGCTTTGGCATCGAACCCCAGCGCAAAGCCGCGCCCGTTGTCAGCATAAGCCCGCCATTGACCCAAGTCGTCCCCGCGCGAACTGAACGAACACATGAAAAAATGCGCTGTCTTTGGGATAGCTCCTTGCTGGGCAAAGGCGGCAAAGTTCTTGGCGAATAGCGGTCCCACCGCAGAATCGTTGGCGACCTTGCTTGTCAGCGCATTGATGGCAACCGAAAAACCATGCGTCAATTCAGCGGGATCGTTGAGACTAAAAATATCGGTGAGCCATAGCTGTCCTGTTTCCAAAATTCCTTTCAGTCCCACATCATTCGTGTAGTGGTAGATAATCGGCGGAGGCGGCTGCGAATCTAAGGTTCCGAGAAGTGAATGAACGATTCCCGTAGCGTCGTCGTCAAACTTATCAAGCGCTTCCCTCATGTCTTGCGGGACAAGATCGAATCCCGGAAGGCTCTCGACCCTATACGTTTTCATCACCTGCGCTCGTCAATTTTTTCCTGCATAAGCTTCGCAAAGTCAGACCAACCCCATCTCAGCGTCGCGGCCTTTTTCCCTTTTTTCGTTTGAGTCTTTGCGCTCTTGGCCCACCAAGTAAAGGAACCTTGGCCGATTCTAATTGTGCCAAGTTGGTCGCCATGACCCGACGCAGATTTGTCGAATATCTTTATTTCTATTCCGGCGTTTTTCGCGGTGTTTTTCCCAAGGTCAAAACTCTCCAACAGCGTAATCTCTGCCGTGTGTCTTTCTTGTTGGGCCATCGCTGGAATCCTCCGCGCAGATTGCGCCCCAGGATTTTACACCAGCCAGCGTTCGCCACGAGGCTTCTCCCGTTTTGAGCCGAAGTAGGGCGAACAAAGATTACTCAGGTTTGGTACAGATAGAATGCCACGAGAGAGGGGTGTGAAATCGGCAGATGGAAATTGGTGAATGTCCCGTCTGTATGAATGCATAAGTGAAATGAAGAAGGGTTCTCGAAGCGGCTACGATGCTGAGACCGGCAAGCAAAGTGTCGGCTCAGAAAGCTCACTCGGAGAACCCTATGACTACGCTTCACTATATCGGATTCGACGTTCACAAGAAAAGCATCAGTTTCTGCGTCAAGACGGCGGCGGGCGAGATTGTGGAAGAAGGCAGCCTACTGGCGCAACGCGGGGCCTTGCGGCAATGGGCCTCGGCGCGACCGCAAAGCTGGCGGGGAGCGCTGGAAGCGACTCTGTTCAGCGGCTGGATTTACGACACGCTGAAGCCTTACGGCGAGCAGTTGGAGATGGCGCATCCGGCGAAAATGAAAGCCATCAGCGCGGGCAAGAAGAAAAGCGACACCATCGACGCCCGCACCATCGCCGACCTGGTGCGCTGCAATCTCTTGCCCGCCTGCTATGTGGCCGCGCCGCGCATTCGCGAACTGCGCCGCCTGCTGCGCTATCGCAGTCTGGTGGTGAGCGAAGCGGTGCGCATGAAGAACAAAATGGCCGGACTGCTGATGGAGACCGGCGCCGTCTACGTGAAGGAAAAGTTGCACGGCAAGAAATACTTTGCCAGCCTACTGGAAGAGCTCGAAGAGGTGCCGGAATCGGTGATCGATCTGCTGCGCTTGAGCCGCGGCGCGCTGGAGATGTTCGAGAGCACGCAGAAACGCTTGGTCCGCGAGTTACTCGCCGATCCGGAACTGACGCAACGGGTGGAGCGGTTGATGACCATTCCCGCCGTGGGAGAAATCACGGCTCTGACCTGGGCCTTGGAGGTCGGCGATCCGCATCGCTTTCGCTCCGGCGCGGAGGCCATGAGTTACTGCGGACTGACGGCCGCCTTGAAATCCTCGGCGGGCAAGCAGCAACACGGACCCATCTCGAAGCAGCGCAACCACTGGCTGCAAAGCGCGCTGATCGAGGCGGCCAAACTGGCACCGCGCTGGAATCCGCAACTGGCGGCGCTGCAGGCCCGCGAACTGGAACGCGGACATCGCAACCGGGCCACGCTGGCGGTGGCGCGCAAACTCGTCACCTATCTGCTGGCCGTCGACAAAAGCGGGCAGAGCTTTCAGTTGCGGGCGCCGTTGCCCGAGGACAGAACGGAGCAGGAAATGGCGCAGAAAATCAAAAGCGCCTAAGAAGGAAAAACCTTAGAACCACCGGCGATCGACCGGCCGTTCCTCGCCAACACGGGGACTGGGCAGAGGAGCTTCGGCTCCCGATGCTCCTTACCGTCTGTATCGAGGCCGGCCGGCAAACCCTAACTCATACTTCGTGGACCGGACTCCGCTTCGGTTCCCGCAAATGGATGTCTGGCCAGGCTGCCGCTTTGGCCGTGTGTAACGATCGCTGGCGCTTGGCTAACTTATCCGTCGTATCCACGCTTCGAGAGTCTTCTCCTCCAAGTGCCAGGAGACCTCCGTCTCCTCTTGACTTTTACTTATCATGGATGTCCCCAGTTTTCCAGTTTTCATGATTTGTGATAAAAATGACAGCCATCTAGGAGCGCCACGATGCACTGGCAAAAGGCACTGGCTCTTGTGGGCGTGGGACTGATTACCTTGGCCGTAGTCATCACCGCCGCTTCATTTTTTGGATGGCCATTAGCAAAATACGCTTGGCACCCCCGACGACCTGATAGTCACATTAATGGAGATTGGGCTTACCCCGGCCCGCCCGTTTGTTTCATTCTTCTCGAAAAAGGCGAACGAAATGTCACTGTTAATACGTCTTTTCCGCTGACGATTACCATTAAGCCGGGAATTTCATTACCCTGCCAAGCTGACGTTTTTATTTCTGCCCCAACCTTCGATGTAAAGCCGGAGTCGCAGGCATTCGTTCTTCCTGACGAGCAAGGTCATCAATGGAAGAGCTACACATTCCTTCTCGTGCCCAAGCAAACTGGAAATCAACTCGTGATGGTAAGTTCAAAATATGGACAGGACATGCTGTACTACACAGTCAAGTCTTCGGAATTTCTCCCCGCTTGGATGACGCCATTCAGCGGCCCACTGCTGTCGCTTTTCGGCCCTATCCTGACGATTCCTTGGTGGATTGATCGTCTGGAAAAGAAGCGACAGGAAACAACCAAAGGGAGGAAGAATGTAGCGGATCAAAAGAGGCTCGGACGGATGATGGAAGATGGACGACACCTGTACAACGAAATAACTGATCTCAGGGGTGAGGATTTAGAGGCCTGGGACGCTCGACTCACAGAATGGCAAACATCTGTTCGTGCGGCCCTCGAAGATATGGACTTTCCCGCTGATTCCCCCGAATTCATGAGAGCCACAGACGAGATTGAGCCTGTTGCGATTGTAGGGGACGTTAAGAACTTGAAGTGGAAGCAGGAAGTTCGACGGCGAAAACTTCAAAAGCAGCAGCAGAAACTAGAAGAAATAGTGCGAAGACGCCTGTCTTAAAAGTAATCCCGATAGTGCCAGGCTGATTAGATAGGGTAATCCTGATATCTCCGTCACGCTCAGCCTTTCCATGGCGATATCATCTACCGGTTTTGTAGGGAAGAGCGAGAAGCTTGTGCACCTTATCGACGGGAGTTCTCAGCCGAGAAAGAGCCATTCGGTTTGCAGAGCGCGAATCATCAGTTCTAACGCCTGCGGTTCTCTTGAATCAATCGAGTCAAACAACAGCTTTTGAAAACTTTGGTTCGACGCTCGGATTAGCCAGTTCTGCTAACCGTCCCTCAAGCGTGCCACTTCCGAGTTGCTTGACGACGGTGTTATACATCTCACGGATGGGTCTCACAACCCGCTTGTTCTCAGAAAGCAGTCGAAGAATCGCGGCGAAATTATCCAATGCAAACCTGCGGAACAGGTTCTTCTTGTGGTAGGCCTCAATCACTCCAGTTTCAAATTCTTCCATTCGGTTGTACTGGGTGAGTATCTCAGAGCAGAAACTCAGTAGTGAATAGAGGTTTCCTGCCCTAGCGTTCGGATCACTAATAGGATTCTTGTTATATCTCACATCCTCTACTCCCGCAGCTATAGTCGCCAGCCGTCGAATAACACAGCCATAGCATGTGCCGTCGTGCGTTCCGAATCGCTGGCTGATGCAGGAATGCGTATATTTGAGTCCTTCCTTCGATGGACATATCGCGACGACTTCCGCCTTCGTTAAATTCTCGAAGGGTGTAATTACGCTTACGTCGCGCTTCAGCAATAAGCTCACCACTTCTTTAGCTTTCTTCACAACAAACGGGTGGGTTGTCATCGTGGTGGAGTCCAGCGGCGAGAATCGCGGCTGGTACATCGTGGGCCCACACTCAGTGACGACGACGCGCCGGGCGCTAAGTTTGTCCGCATAGGCCCCGGCGCTCAGTAAATATAGAAAGCCCCTTAGCTGCGCATATCCTCTTGCTCCGATCCCTGGCACCGAGATCTTGCTGATTCTTAGCCCCCTGGGTCCCATTATCCTCCGCTGAAGGTCGGCCACAATATGAATGATTCTTGCCTGGTCTGTATGAGCGCAAAAGACACCCTCAACCTCTCCTAAGGCCTCCTGCGACAGCAGGAGTCCCGCATACGAATCAACTCCGCCGGAAAAAAGGCAGACATTTTCCGCGTGATTGACGCCCGGCAGATCCAACTGTTCTCCTCCTTCCCAAGGAACCACCCTGAACTCTATGTCAATGTCTTCGACGAGAGTGAACACGATAAGTTCGTGAAGCAACCTGCTGAGGCTTACTAGGTCGTAGTGGGCACCGCTCAAACCGTAGATTGGAACGATGAGTTTGCGTATCCTGCGAGTGCGCAGTGCTTGCTCGAATTGGAATACGGCGCTGCCTACCGAAATCGCATTAAGTCCGGCTATGCTGCCGAATTGAGAAATGATTTTTGCGCTAGGGAACTCGGGAACGAATGTGCGCTTGGCCCTCTTAGACTCGCTCTTCATGGTCAAGGCTGTCCTAGCGCAAATTCGAGGGCTTCTACTGTGAGAGCTTCGGACTCCTCTAGTGATAGTTTACTGGGATCGGGCCCAGCGCGCTCCGCGATGTACCGTCCAGCGAGGTCCGCAAGTCGCTTGTGCTCCGCCTTGGTCCGTCGCTGCGCTGCTGGCGCGAACTTCGCGTAGGCTGCTTCGACCGGTTCGGCCCTTGTAAGTGCAGTCATTACCTCGAAGAACGCTTCCGAAAAGAGTCTCGCCCATGCTTCTAGATCCTCGGGCGTGGCCTTCCTCGGGGCAGCTTTCTTCCTGGCCATCGTTATTTCCTGCCTTTTCCAATCGCTCTAGCGACCGAGGAAACGATGGCATTGGTGACGATCGGATCGTCGCCCAATTGCTGCTCCTTCTTGACACGGCTCCATTCTTTTCGGGCAACTTCCACTCTTTGCTCGTAGGTCAAATCCTTCCCTGATTCCACGGACTTTTTTACAAAATCGCTGAGTTTTGCCGCGTAGTAAACGATCTGCGCCATCTTGCCGCTCTTTGCAACTAGCTTTGCAGAGCTGACGGCAACACCTTCGGGATTTTCCTGTCCCAACGCGCGCGTGAAACTGGCCCGTTGTGCTGACAGACCGGTGCCAACGATTTCGCTAATCGATCTTGCCCTTCTACCACCCATGTCGTTAGACCTTGTCAGCTATTGAGTCGAGAAGAGCCCTAAGGGCATTTTCTCGCCGCGATCCATAAATGATGATGGCAAGGAGTACCACTACCAGGGTCATTGGCAGAGTGAGGACGAGCATTTCAGCGCGAACACTAAGGAAGTGTAACCGGACTTGGCCACCCGGATGTGTGAACAACGATATGATGCCAGCGATAAAAAACGCCAGGGTGAGAGCCACGGCAAGGTTGTACTTCCGCACGGATAGCCTCTCTAGTCGGGACCACTCCTTGTTCCATGCCTTAAACGCCGCTAGAAGGTCGACTTTGACGCGACTCTGAATGCTGCCGGACTTCATGAGCTTCGCGAGCGCCGCGAGCTGTTCGCCCGGTAGCTTTGGCTTAACCACGCACAGAAAATCTCGTTTCTCGATGCCCGTTTCTGCAAGAAAACGAGCCTCCAGTTCCTTGGTGTCTTTATTAATCCCCCGTATCTGATCGCTCCAGCCCAGCAGGGCCACAAACAGCCCCAGGGCGCTCGCAAATAGGAAGAGCGTCAACCCGGAGAACGACTCTCTGGGTTCGTTCGCCTAAGTTGCCGATGGCACCGCACACTTGCAAAGTGAAACCTGCTGGGA
>Ga0302319_10026061_pt1 | contig 10314 bp, 9 predicted proteins | sample Bog_T0_2_FD_203319 | JGI IMG/M metagenome (GOLD analysis project Ga0302319, IMG submission 203319) | Peat permafrost microbial communities from Stordalen Mire near Abisko, Sweden - Bog_T0_2 | ecosystem: Environmental > Terrestrial > Soil > Wetlands > Peat | place: Sweden: Abisko, Stordalen Mire...
ACGCCGACAGGGATTTCCGTGCCTGGTCGCCGCTGCTGTAGAATACCTCTTCGAGGAGACAGATCAAAATGAAACTTGCGCTCGGTTTAGTGCTCGTTACGCAATTTGCCCTGGCCCAGGCGCCACCCGCTGCGGCTGTTCCGTGTGTTCCCCCGCCTCCGGCCGCACGTCCGAATCCACCGGCGCCTGCGCCTGCTGGTGCAGCGCGCGGCCCTCGCGCAGTCAGTCAATCAACACCGGAAGACATGGCGGATATGGCCAGACTGATGGATCTCCCAGCCTGGAAAGCAGGCGCCCCGGATGGCGACTATTCGGTCGGGCCGGATTACGCCCCCGCACCGGAACAGACCAAACGCGCCGACGTTCCCGAAGGCAAGGTTTTCGAGTTCGTTATGAATTCCGCCGAGAGCAAGTTCTACCCGGGTATCAGGGGACCGTTTGACCGCCACGTCTGCGTTTACGTTCCTGCCCAGTATGTCGCGGGCACGCCCGCACCGGTCATCGTGTCGGCGGATGCCTACGGAATGCGCTACAAGCTGCCCACCATCCTCGACAACATGATCGCCGACCACCGCCTGCCCGTGATGGTGGCCGTGATGATCGACAACGGCGGCTCTGAGCGCAGCATGGAATACGACACCGTGTCGGGCAAATACGTCGACTACGTGGAAGCTGAAGTCCTGCCGCGCGCCGAAAAAGAGGCGAACGTAAAGTTGACGAAGGATCCGGAGGGCCGCATGACCCTGGGCGGCAGCTCGGGTGGCGCAGTCGCGTTCACCATGGCCTGGTTCAAGCCGGACCTTTACCACCGCGTGCTCACGTACTCCGGCACTTATGTGAATCTGCAGAACAGCCCGGAGGTTCCGCACGGCGCATGGGAATATCCTGAACACCTGATCTCAGACAGCGCGGTGAAGCCTCTTCGCGTCTGGCTTGAGGTCGCGCAAAATGACAACGGCGCCGCTACCGCGTCAGAGAACCGCCGTAACTGGGTCATCGCCAACCAGCGCATGGCCGCCGTGTTGAAGGCTAAGGGCTACCACTACCAGTTGATTTACGCGAAAAACGGGGGCCACACCGAAGGCAAAATCATCAATCAGACTTTGCCGCAGGCACTGGAATACCTCTGGCAGGGCTATCCGATTCAAAAGTAAGATTCTCGCCGATTACTGTTTCACCGGGCGGAGCTTGACCACCCTTTTGGTTCGTGTCTCGGCCACGTAAATCGACCCATCGCGGCCCACCGCGATATCGTGAACCGCGTTGAACACCGGATCGCCGGCTCTCCCGAAGCCGATGGAAGCGACGATATTCCAGTCGCGGTCGAGCTTGAGAACGCCTGTATGTTCGGGATCGTAGTCGGCGCGGCGAATTCCTACGTAAAAGAAACCCTCGGCATCGGCGTCGACACAGAAGACGCGCCCTGTGGTTTGGGCGTCCTTTGCACCGGTCCACTGCCGCTTGAACTTGCCCGCCTGGTCGAACAGTTGAAGGCGCGAGTTTTCGCGGTCGGCAACCAGGACGTCGGTAGTACCGGGCACGAACACCAGGCCATGCGGATTACTGAACTCGCCCTCGCCCGATCCCTTCTTACCCCATTCCCGCAGCCATTTTCCATTGCGGTCGAAGAGCGCGACCCGGCTGTTCACATAGCCGTCCGAGACATAAAACGTTCCGTCCGGACGGATGGCAATATCGGTCGGCTCATTGAAATGCGTCGCATCCCATGCTCCGACGCCTGGTTCCCCCAGCGCGAAGATGAGCTTGCCATCGTGGGTGAACTTGAAGACTTGCTGCAATGAAACGTCGGTCAGGAAAACGTTATTCTGCGCATCGATGGTAATGCCGTGCGGCACCATAAACAGGTTCGCGCCCCATCGGGAAATGAGCTTGCCTGTAGCGGCATCGATCTCAAGCACGGTCGGTTCCGTGAGTTTGGTTTTTGCCGCGAGATCGAACCCTCGCCCGGGTCTGTGGAATACAAGCACGTGGCCATTCACGTCGATGGCAACGCCCGCGGTTTCGCCGAGCTTAACGTCCGGAGTCAGATCCGGCCAATTCTTTACTTCTTCATACCGGGTCGGCGTCGCGGCAAATGCATCCTGGCGGCCGGTGGACAGCAATGTCACAATCATCGCGAGACCCGCCGCAACGGGAACGAAATTTGGTTTTCCGTTCATAATCGATGTCAATCACTATACGGGAAATTGCCCGTCGCTGCGAGCGCGGAGCGCTTGAGGATGCCTGGTGGGGCTGACCCCGAATCCGTCGAATCAACAAGAGGTTTCCGAGCCGCGCCCGTAAGGAAGCGGTAACGTCCGCCTCGGAACAGGGAGAGCACACCAATTCCCAAAAACTATTAAGCACCCACGCTTGAATTTCCCGCTTTTCGCAGGTCATGAATACCGTTTCGAACTGCAAAATAAGTGGACGGAAGGGCTGCTCGCCAGCAATCGGCGCTCGGCCCATCCCCGAGTGCCGCGTTAATCGCCCCGGAACGCGGACTGCGGGCACATCAGTGTTTGCCGACAAACCGTCAAAGTCATTCGCTGGGCCGAAACGGTTTGGGCCGCGAACTTCCAAACAAAGAAAAAGCCCCGCCAGACGGCGAGGCTGGTATTGCGATCCGAAAGGATCATGCAACTTTAGACAACGGCATTGTAGCGTTGAACGCCTTCCGACTTCAAGAGCCCTTCGGAATGGGGAAAGTTAAGCTGAGATCTTGCGGGTATAGAGGTGGTGCCTTCTTCGCGCCGATCCCCCCTTAGCCTAAAACGCCCAAACCGTTGAAGCACCGGCCAGCCTGCGCCGCCCTGTTAGACTTGACCACTGACACTTTTACGCGATACCCCAGCGAGGCGAGAATGCGAACCAAAAGATCGCTCGATACATGCTCAAGATCGTTGTTCAGGATCGAGGTTATTCTGGTTCGCGAAGTTCCGGCAAGCTTTGCAATCTCCATGTGCGTGAGTTCCTGCCGCCGGGCGACCTCCTTCAGACGCGCCAACAGGACGTGTTGAAACTGCCATTCCTCGGCAGCCACCCGCGGAAGTCCCAGTGCATCCGCAAGATCTTCAGGCGTTCCGGCAATAACCGGTCTGATTTTAGGCATCGAATAGCTCCTTCAAACGTTTTCTGGCCAGCTCGATTTCCAGAGGCGGCGTGCGCTGTGTCTTCTTGACGAAAGCGTGAAAAACGAGAACGCCTCGTGACGAAGCCATGTAATAGAACACCCGGAAGCTGCCATCAGCCGCCCCGACGCGCAGTTCTGAAACTCCGGTGGATACTCCCGGCATCGGCCGGGAATCCGGCATTCCAATCAGTTCTCCCATCTGAAGACGAAACAGCCCTTTCCCCAGTCGAACGCGGACGTCTTCGGGAAATCGGCGTATAGCCTATCGCGCCTTCGGATGAAAGATAACCGGACGCACGCCCTCAATGTATCAAATCTGGGACATAATGACTTGTATTCCAAAACTGAGGGGCAGTTTGCGGGCTGCCCTGCCGGACTTTCGTTCACATCGGCGCTTCACCCACCGTCGCCCCTCAGGTTTATGCAAAGAGCACGGCTTCGTGGCAGGCCGGTAAACAAACAGGCCCTCGGAAACGGGTATTGGGAGTTGATCGGGAGTAGAAATCCACCCTGGGGTTTGTCCCCACGGGATGGGAGTTGGCCGCCCGTCTGAACCATAAACTACGAGCCGATATCCTCGACCGGAAGAAACGGAAAAACCAGGATCGACCGTCTGTTAAATCCCGAAGGCTCATAGGTTTGAATCCTGCCTGAGGAGGCCAAAATTTCCCGGCTGTCTGCCAGGCCCGAAGCCGTCAAGCGGAGGTTGAGAGGAAACCTCTATAATGAGCACATGGACTGGGGTTTGATTACACACCGTCCCATTGTGCCTGTCATCAACAGATGCGCCAGCTATTCAGAGCATACATACCGGCCAGTCTCGTAGGTCTGATTCTTTCCGAGATTCTCCTTATTTTTCTCAGTTACCTGGCGGGTTTGTGGATGGTCGGCCGGTTCGTGAATCCGGAACTGGACGTCACGGCCTTCATTTTGGACGAGGGCGGGCTCCGGCAGATCGCGATTGTGGTCGGCTGCCTGGTTGCCGGCATGTATTTCCAGAATCTTTACACAACCGTCCGTGTGAAGTCGTCCGTCCTTGTGTTTCAACAAATGTGCCTGGTGATCGGGTTGGCGTTTCTTGTGCAAGCGTTTTTCGCTTATATTCGGAGACCCGAGTGGAGCCTGCTGAGATGGGCCATGATTTTCGGCAGCGTCATCACCCTGGTAGTAGCGCCGTCGTGGCGTGTCTTTTATGGTCGTGTGATTCTCAGAGTGATCGGTTTTCAACGCCTTCTCTTCCTCGGGGTTGCGCAGGTAAATCAGGAGATTGCCGCACACCTTACGGCATGTCCGGAAATCGGAATGAGCGTGCTGGGCTATATCGACGACACCGAAAGCGACGACGAACTGCCTGGCGGGGTGATTCTGGGCCGGGTCAGCGATCTCACGACGGTGGCAAGGGTCGTCAAACCGGACCTGATCGTCGTGGGAATGGCGGAAAGGCGGAGTGAACTGCCGCTGTCGGAGATGCTTCATCTGCGTTTCGCCGGCGTTCGGTTTGAGGAGGCGGCGGTGACATTCGAGGCGGCGTTCGGGCGCGTTTCCATCACGCAGATGCGGCCCTCGCGGCTGATTTTTTCGTCCGACCTGGGGCCCAGCAAGGGAAGCGTGTTCTGGCACTCTTTCTACACAATTCCGATCGCAGCTATGCTCTTGATCCTGTTCGCGCCCGTCATGCTGGTGGTCGCGATCGCGGTGAAGCTGACTTCGCCGGGCCCGGTGCTGCATCGACAGGTGAGGGTGGGCCTGAACGGGGTGCCCTTTACGGTATTGAAGTTCCGGTCCATGTACTCCGACGCGGAAGCGCGAACGGGCCCGGTATGGGCCAGCAAAGGGGATCCCCGAATTACCGCGCCCGGCAAATGGATCCGCCGTTTTCGGCTCGACGAGTTGCCGCAGCTTTTGAACGTGCTCCGGAACGAAATGGCGCTGGTGGGCCCGCGCCCGGAACGGCCCGGGTTCGTGGAGGCGCTGATCGAGAAGATTCCGTATTACAACTATCGCCACTGCGTAAAACCCGGCATTACCGGATGGGCGCAGATCAACTACAAGTACGGCGACACCACCGAAGACGCCATCATGAAACTCGAATACGATCTTTACTACATCAAGAATCTCGCCGTCTCGCTCGATCTGTACATTATCTTTCACACGATGAAGGTAATGTTCTTCTCAGGAACCGCCCAATAATGCGGGGCGGGCAGCCCCGGGGACACTCTGGTGACGCGAAAGCGTCACAACAACTGGGCAATCAGGCAAGACCGGGCAGCGTTTCCGCAGGCAGAATGCTTCTTCAAGACCAGAAGCCGTTCAGCGGAGCACGAGTTCTATGGTCATTTCCAGGCAAGACGGCTACGGCCACGGAGAGCGAAGTACATTCCGGCAAAGGCGGCCGCGTTGATCATAGTGAAATAGTATGGTACGCGCAGTATCTTAGGTTGAAGCCGATACTTCGCGCCCAATATCGAGAGCACGTAGAATCCGGCCTGAGCCGCAGCCGTAAAACCATAAAACGACCGCGATAACAGCAACAAGTTGGCGATCGCCATCACCACCATGCAGAATGGGACTGCGAGGCGCCCGGCCTTGTGTGAGAGAAAAAAGAACAAAGGCAGTAATCGCGGCGGACTCAGGAGCCTGGGAAGCTCTCGCAACTGCTGGACATTGCCCGTCATGATGCGAACTCTGCGCTGAAAACCCTCCATTTCGCTCGCTTCCTCGAACCCGACGGCACCGGGTTCGTAGACGGCCCGATATCCGGCGGCAATGACGCTGACTGAAATGACGTAGTCGTCATTGATCGTGTCGGAAGGTGGAAACGGGTACAACTGTCGCCGTATGGCATGCAGATGGCCGTGGCCTCCGAGCAACGAATCCATCGCAGCCTCCTGGGTTTTCAGAAAGGTTTCGTATTTCCAATAAAGCTGTTCGGAGCCTCCGATAGCGGTCCCGGCAGCCCCTGCCAGGCGATATACACCGCTCACCGCTCCAACTTCAGGATCGGAGAAATTCGCGGTGAGGGCCCGAACGGAGCCAGGCAGCAGCATGGACGATGCATCCGAGAACACGACAATTTCACCTTTAAGGTTCCTCACCGCGTCGTTCATCGCAGTGATTTTTCCGCGATTCCTCGGGTACGCGAGCAGCCTGACGCGCCCGGTCTGTTCGAAAGGGCGAACCAGATCGGCAGTGCGGTCGGTCGAGCCGTCCGACGCCACGACGACCTCCAGCAGGTGGTCCGGATAATCCAGTTCGAAAGAGTTCTCGATCTTCCGGACGATGACGGACTCTTCGTTATAAGCGGTAATCAGAAGGGACACGGAGGGGAGGTGCGGGGCTTTCCGAACCGGTCGATCCAGAAACGCGCGGAGGGCGATCAGGATCAGCGGGTAACCCGCATAAACGTAGAACGCAAACGCAGCCGCAATCCAGAAAGCGCTTGCGGCTGTCACGGGATCCTAGACGGGGCGCGACTCGACGCAGAAGAGTTTGCCGACGACTTCAACGGAAACCACTTCGAAGCCTGCCTCTTTCAGCATCCGGCGGATTTGGGATTCCCTGAAAAAATAGACGGGACATCCCTGAAGCGATAATCTCACCTTGCGTATTGGCATTCGCCAGGTCCAGAAACGCGGCCACGCGGAAAGAAAAGTCTCGCCAGTCATCCGGCGGATAATGCGGAGCCGTTCGGGGGGGGCCGCAATATAGTCCCAGAAGCCGATGGCAATAGCGACATTGAAGCGCTCGTCGGTCTTCCAGTCGAGCACATCGGAGTGGACAAAGGTGCACTTATCTGAAACGCCGTCATTTGCCGTCAGTTCGGCGGCGATTTTTAGCATCTCCGGAGCGACATCGACGCCTACCACGTGGGCGGCTCCGTTCTTAGCGAACGCCGTGACGAAGCGACCGGATCCGCAGCCGATGTCGCAGATTCGCTTGCCCTTGACATCTCCGCACTTTCGCATCACCCAGTCGAAGCGCTGGTAGATATCTTTGCGAAGCCACCGGTCGAGCATGCGCCCCACAAGACCTTTTCGCCCTGAATAAATAGCGTCGAAATCGTGCGCGATTTCGTTCCAGAATCGCGCCACCTGCGGCATGGTGTCCTTCATGCGGCGGCCCCCGGTATAACGACCGAGTCCACGGCCGTCGCGCCGATCTCACTGTCGCGGAAGCTGGTAAACGGCATGAGCTGCAGAAGTCTTCGCAATCGTGTCTCCATATGTCTCAGGTTGGTGTAATGACGCAGGCGAGACTTAAGCCGCCCGGGGAGCCTTGGCTGTTCCGGATCGACTTCCCACGGATGGAAATAGACGATCAAAGGAACTCCTTCGCGCTGTGTGCTCCGAATGCCGAATCTGGTATACCACCAGGGAAATATCCGCAGGTAGCCTCCGCCGCCAACTGGCATATTGCGCTCGCGCCACCGAAAGGTCGTGATAGGGCATTCCAACAAAGAACCGGCCTGGGTCTCTACTCGGTAAGGCTTACGCGGCGAATCGGGAATGCCGTAAATATCGTGGTGTATCGGGAAAATACTCGAATCGTAGGCGAAGCCGACTTCGGCAAGGATGTCCAGAGCCCAGAGCGACCGGCGCGTGATGGAATAGCTGGGCGCGCGATAGCCGAAAATCGCAGTGCCGGACGCCTGCTCGATGATGTCTTTAGCTCTGAGTGTGTCTTCCCGAAACTCCTCCGGAGTCAGTTGGTAGATCAACCGGTGCCAATACGAATGACATGCCAGTTCGTGTCCGCGGGCTGCAATCTCCCGCACCAGTCCTGGAAAACGTTCGGCGACCCAACCCAGGACAAAAAACGTGCCGCGAACATCGAATTCCGAGAGGAGGTCGAGAATGAACCGGGTATTCTCCTGCACTCGGCATGAGTAGGAGTCCCACTGGGAGCGATCCACTATACCGGAGAAGGCCTCAACGTGAAAGTAATCTTCCACGTCGACCGACATGATTCCCACAGGCATTCTCACTGGATTATCGCACAGGGAGGGACCCGAGCCCTCTTGAAGGTCGTAGTAACATAACCAAAGGTATGGCGTCTGACCATCCGGAGGACGTGTCAAATAGCGAAGCTGCGCAGTCCCGAGGAGCTCGTGCACCGTCTGCGGCAGGAAGCGGCCAACCTTTGGATGCTGACCCGCCCCCCGGTGAGTGGGCGCCTCCCCCAGGTAGATCTGCCGGTTCCGCCGAACCCTGCTCCCGTACTGGCCCGCCTCAGGGGGACTCCCTACGCCTCCGGACTGGTTGGACTTGCCGATCAGATTCTGCAACGTCGCGTTCGGCTCTTCGAACGGAACTTCGGACTGGCATTCCCGATCGAGTGGCGCCGGGACACGCTTCACGGTACGGCGAGCGGACTGACCTACTTCCGGAGGATTCCCTACCTTGACACTGAGAAAGTGGGTGACCACAAGATCGTCTGGGAATTGAACCGGCATCAGCATCTGGTGCTACTGGCGCAGGCTTTCCGGCTCAGCGGCCGCGAAGTGTTTCTCGAGGAGATTCAGAGGCAGCTGCGGGACTGGACAAAAGCAAATCGATTTCTGATGGGGATCAACTGGGCCAGCGCACTGGAGGTTGCATTTCGCGCGCTTTCGTGGATTTGGGTCTATCGTCTTTGCGGTCCGTACCTGCCGGATGGATTTCTCCGGGAATGGTCGACCGGCATTTACCGGCATGGACGTTTTCTCGAGAGTAATCTTTCGGTTTATTTCTCCCCGAATACGCATCTGCTGGGAGAGGCAGTAGCGCTGCACGCGCTGGGGGCTGCGTTTCCCGACTTTCCCGAGGCAACGCGATGGAGAAAAACGGGACAACGGATTGTCGCCGAAGAGATGGGGCGTCAGGTTCTCGAAGATGGCTCCCACTTCGAGAAATCGAGCTATTACCACGTCTATGCGCTGGATTTTTTTCTCTTCCATTATCTGCTGGCCGACTGCGGGGAGGGCTATCGCGCAAAACTGCTTCTGATGGCGGACTATCTCGACGCCCTCATGGGCGCCGACAGATCGCTGCCGCTGCTCGGCGATGACGACGGGGGGCGCGTGTTTCACCCGCACGGCCGCCGCGACACGTTCGGGAGAGCGACACTGGCCACCTGCGCCGTCCTGCTCGACCCCTCGAGGTGGCGATGGGACGCTGGGGATCTTTGCGAGCAGGCGGCGTGGTGGATCGGCGAGTCCGCCTTCGCGCACGTGCCGCCGGGGGCGGTTCCGCCGCGATCAAGGCTCTTTGTGGACGCAGGCATCGCGATCATGGAAGCCACGGGGATTCAGGTGGTCGCGGACGCGGGCGCATTCGGGTTCGGCCGCGGCGGCCACAGCCATTCTGACGCGCTCAGCGTCGTTGTGCGTGCTGGTAGGGAGCGAATCCTGGAGGAATCCGGTACTTATACCTACGCCTCCAATTCCCCGGAACGGGACCTGTTTCGCGGATCGGCGGCTCATAATACGATAGGCATCGACGGCCTTGACCAGGCGTTACCGGCCGGTCTTTTCGGGTGGAGAGATAAGCCAGCCGTGGAGATTTCTCAATGGAATTCGGAGTCGGAATGGGACTATCTCGATGCCCGATGCTCGTATTCGGGATTCATCCACCGGCGCCGGATCCTCTTTGTAAAAAGCGGTTACCTGTTCATTCTGGATACGGTCGCCGGCAGCGGAGGCGAGCATCTGGTTGAGCAGTTCTGGCATCCAGGCGAGCCCTGTATTCAGGTGGCGTCGGCATGCTTTTCAATCGGCACTCAGTGCCATCTGGTCCTCGACGGGACCACGCAGGTTTCTGAGGAGCACGGCGGAAAACTGGGATGGATTTCTCCGCATCTCTGGACAAAGCATGAAGCCACTGCGATTCGCGCCAGTGCCCGATGTCTGATACCAGCCGTCCTGGGCGCGGCAATACTGTTACGTTCCACTTCGCGAATTCCGGCGCTGATCAGGCGAACCACGGATGCCGCTACGGAGTTTCTGCTTCAGGCCGACGACTCGCTGCTGGTGCGGTTCACTGCAGCGGGTCCGAGTTTCCGGTCGGTCGAGAGGGACCGGGACGAACTCGGAAGTGCTCCGTCCGGCGGCCCTGACCTGACTAAGCCGGCTTGCTCTGACCCTTACGCTTAAAACGGCGCCAACTCACCACACAATTCGACTGCCTGCTGCAGGAGGGTTTATT
>Ga0302319_10026063_pt1 | contig 10313 bp, 8 predicted proteins | sample Bog_T0_2_FD_203319 | JGI IMG/M metagenome (GOLD analysis project Ga0302319, IMG submission 203319) | Peat permafrost microbial communities from Stordalen Mire near Abisko, Sweden - Bog_T0_2 | ecosystem: Environmental > Terrestrial > Soil > Wetlands > Peat | place: Sweden: Abisko, Stordalen Mire...
GAAGCTTTAAACGTCCCGTCGACGACGAAAAATTGGCTCGTCATCAATCTTTTTTTGAATTGCCATTAATCCGTGGATTAATGATTCGGGCCGTGGAGGGCACCCAGGCACGTAAACATCCACCGGAACAAAGGAATCAATCCCCTTTACCACTGTATAAGAATCGTAATAATAAGGACCGCCAGCGATCGTACAGCTTCCCATAGCAATAACCCAGCTTGGTTTTGGCATCTGTTCATAAAGTTTTTTTAAAGCGTAGCCCATCTTTTCGGTAATGGTTCCAGCAGCGATCAGTAAGTCCGCTTGACGCGGAGAGGGTCGAAAAACTTCCGCTCCAAATCTCGCGATATCATATCGGCCAGCAGCAGTTGCCATCATTTCAATTGCACAGCAAGCCGTTCCAAATTGAAGAGGCCACAAAGAGTTTTTTCGAGCCCACTTGAAAATAAACTCAACTGCTTTTTCCAAAGTCCAAAGACCCGGAATGTTACTTTCGCTTTCCATCAACTCAATTTCTTTGTGCGACAAGCCTTTTAAACCTACTCCCATTTCAAGGCCTCCTTTTTCCATGCGTAAGCCAAACCAATTAACAAAATGAAGATAAAAACAACTATTTCTCCAAACCCAAAAAGTCCTAATTGTTTAAAGGAAACCGCCCAAGGGTAAAGAAAAACTGTTTCAATATCGAAAATCACAAAAAGAAGGGCGTAAAGATAAAAGCTAACATTAAACCGAAACCACGACGTACCATAAGTTTCTACGCCACATTCATAGGTATCTTCTAAAATTTCTTTTTTGTATTTGTAGCGAAGACCTAAAAGCCCGTTCGGGCTAAATACCCAACCCGTTATAAAAGCCATTAGAATAAAAAAAATGCCCGCTAAAAGGAAAACAAGTACATAGCCGTATTGTTCTAGCATGAATGGCTCTTTCCGAAAGGCGATATAAAACAGCCACATCTATACACTTCCACAAAGGAAATTTCAAGGCATAACACACTGTTGAAGGAACTTTAAAAATCTCTATTGATTAAAAAATCAGCAAATTGCATAAACTCATTTTTATTGCCATTTAACGATTTCAAAGCCATCTTTGCATCGTCCGCATAATGCTTAGCTTTTTGAAGCGACCTGTTAATTGCATCGTATTTGTTTAATAAAAAATTCAAAAACTTTAAATCCGAATCCGTTTTAACTTTCCGAAGAATAATAGTTTTTAATTTTTTATTTTCAGCCTTTGTCGCCGATACTAGACAGTAAATAACCGGCAACGTTAATTTACCCTCGCGTAAATCACTCATCACTGGTTTGCCAACTTTAGTTTGTTTACCAACAAAATCCAAAGTGTCGTCAACAACCTGAAACGCCATACCAATATTCAAACCAAAATAATAAAGTTTTTTTACCGTTAAAGCGTCCGCACCCGCCAACATAGCGCCCGTTTGACAACTAGCTGCAAACAAAACCGCCGTTTTCTCTTTAATTACTTCCAAATATTGCTCTTCATTTAAATCAACATTAAATCGATTAAACGTTTCAGATATCTCGCCATGACAGATAATATTAGTAGTGTCCGCCAAACTGCTTACTATGTTTTTAGGAAGATCTTTTGCCATTAAATAAAAAGAGGACGCAAACACATAATCGCCCATCAAGACAGAAATTTCATTTCCCCATTTAAAATTCAGTGTTTTCTGTTTGCGTCGAACTGCAGAATTATCAATAATATCATCATGAATCAATGTTGCTACATGAAGCATTTCTAAAGCGGCGCCTAAGCTAATCAAATCTTCAGATAATTTCCCACAATACTTAGCGGAGAGAATCGCCAATGCAGGCCTAACCCGCTTCCCCGTCGAGTGAGATAGATAATCAACCATCTGCTGGATAAAAACATTATCTGTTTTTAAGGCTTTGGATATTTTCTCTTCAACGCGTCCTAAATCTTTTTTAATCGGCTTTGTTAGATCTGTCAGTATCACTTTTTTCTCTAGTTTTAAATTTCAACATGTGATTCTATTCTCCAAAAAGTTCTTTCATTTCCAAAAACTTAATGAACTTTTCAAGATTTTCCAAACTAGTTACAACTATAGCGTCACCCGACATTCTAATCACGTGGGCATGAGCCAATTTATCAACAAACTCTTGCGTTTTTCCTAACTCCAACCCACACATTTTACTCAAAAATGAAACTGTAAAGTTAACATCCATTTCAATTCCGTTAGGGCCTTCGTGTCCATGCTTATGAACAATCAAAAGAATTGTATTCGCCACCAACCGTTTGTCATTTTTAATCATCAAATCAGCAATTTGTTGATTTGCGTCTCTAAGTCTTGACGATAAAATTTTTAATATTTTTTTGACGATTTTCGGATTAGTCTGGATATGCGCTTCGAAAAGTTCTTCGTCCAGTGCGATTAATCTTGAAGATTCTATTGCAATCGCATTGGCCGATCGAACATCTTTATCAATAATAGCCATCTCGCCAAAAGAATCGCCCGGACCCAAAACAGCCAAAGTTTTCTCTTCGCCACTTTTCAATTGTTTGGTAATCATTATTTTCCCGGACTGAATAATGTACATTTCCGCACCGACATCACCTTCACGAAAAACCACATCATTTGGGTTATACAAACGTCCGTACTTTTCAAAAACCTCTTGTTCACTACTCATAAAACACCTCGGTTTTTCAATAAAATCTTACAGATCAAAAAAACAGCTTCATAAATTCAATTGAAGTATAAAGAAATTTAAAAGGAAGACAAGTTTTAGAAATACCAAGCCAAGGAAAAGTGATGATTTGAACCCAAAATCCCTTGGTCAGTCCAAGCATAATCAAAACTAAAATAAGTCTTAAACAAAGATACTTTGATCCCTGCACCCAAATAAAGCCCTGCTTCTCCACCAACTCCTAATTGATTTTGATCTATTGAACCTTGAAATTCGTACCCTAATCTGCCAACCAAGGTATTTTTGTACCAATACTCTCCGCCCAAACTGGTAGAAACAACATTATCATTTGGAAAATCAACATCCAAATCCATCGTGAAGTCGTCATCAAACATTTGGTATGCAGCACCAATTTTAAATATCATCGGCAATGGATCCGATACTTGAACAAATGTAATCCCAGGCCCAAGGTTTTGAAGATCTAAAGCTAATTTTAAATGCGGAATAGGTGTTTTGTACATGAGGCCTAGATCAACCGCAAAAGTTGATGCAGATGTCGTGCCCAAAGTTTCAGTAATATATTTAGCTGTAATACCAATATCTAAAGAATAACTCAGGCGATAAGCCGCAGCGATATCTATGTCGTAATAGGTTTCACCAAAGGTTCCCCCTGTCGCAGCACCCGAAGAATTAATGATATTTTCTAATCCCGATCCTAATAGTTTCAAACCAAAACCCATCGTCAAATCGTTCCCCAACCTAAAAGCACCATTAAGATAGTTATAAGTCACTGTATTTATAAATACGTCATATTCAGCCAAAAGCTCTGAACCTTGCATTTGATTAAGACCGGCTGGATTCCAGTAAACCGCACTCGAATCGTCTGCCACAGCAGTAAATGCCTGACCCATTGCTATCGCTCTAGGATTGACGGGTATCTCCAGTGCAACGGCACCTGTTGTTCCAGGACCATTCACCGTTGTGGTAGTATTTTGAGCAAAGGAAAAAGTCGTAGAAAGTACAAATAAAAGAGAAACTGCAAACGTTCTTAGTAATGTTTTAGAAATACCGTTTTTCAAAAAAACCCCCAATTCTCCATCGATTTAAGTATATCTTTGACTGAAAAAACCGTCAATCTACATTCACCAAATAACGATTTACCCGTTTTTCATCTTTCAATAATTTTTCTGACAAAAACTGCCCAGTATATGACTTTTTCAGTTCTATGATTTCGCCAACTGACCCGGTACCTAAAACTTGTCCCCCTGCTTCTCCGCCTTCAGGCCCCAAATCAATTATGTAATCCGCAGTTTTTATGACATCCAGATTATGTTCAATAACAACTACAGTATTGCCAGCCTTAACCAATCGTTTCAAAACCAAAATTAAATGATGAACATCCGCAAAATGAAGGCCTGTGGTTGGTTCATCCATAATATAAATTGTCTTACCAGTACTGCGTTTTCCAAGTTCGGTCGATAGCTTCACACGCTGAGCTTCCCCTCCCGATAAGGTCGTCGCAGGTTGTCCGAGTTTAATATAACCCAAGCCAACATCATGTAATGTCTCCAATACCTTTTTAATCTTTGGAATTGCTGCAAAAAAAGAAATTCCTTCTTCGATACTTAAATCTAAAACCTCAGATATATTTTTATCTTTATATTTTATTTCCAATGTTTCTCGATTGTATCTTTTACCTTTACAAACTTCGCAAGGAACATAAACGTCCGGTAAAAAATGCATTTCAATTTTTATAACACCATCACCTTCACATGCCTCACAACGCCCGCCTTTAACATTAAAACTAAAACGCCCCTCTTTGTATCCTCGAGCCTTTGATTCCGGTAATTGAGAAAAAAGATCACGAACAATCGTAAAAACACCCGTATATGTTGCGGGATTGGATCTAGGTGTTCGTCCAATTGGTGATTGGTCTATTTCAATAACTTTATCTATATGTTCAATACCTTCCAACAATTCAAAATCAGAAGGTTTTGTCCGCAAACGATAGAGTCCATGGATTAAAGCCGGATAAAGAGTTTCCATTACTAGAGTACTTTTACCGGATCCCGAAACGCCCGTAACAGCCACTAAACATTCCAATGGAAACTTAACTGTTAAATTTTTTAAATTATTCTTGGTGGCACCTTTTAGTAACAATGCTTTATTAAAATCTTTATCAGAAGTTAAAAGCGCTGGTATTGAAAGTTTCCCGGAAAGATATTGTCCAGTCAAAGAACGTTTAGTCGAAACAATCAGGTCAAGACTACCCGCAGCAACCACTTCCCCTCCCTGAATTCCCGCACCGACGCCCATGTCCACAACGAAATCTGCCGCCTCAATCGTATCTTCGTCATGCTCAACCACAATAACTGTATTTCCGATATCCCTTAAATGGTTTAAAGTATTTAACAATTTAACGTTGTCTCTTTGGTGTAAACCTATTGAAGGTTCGTCAAGAATATACAAAACGCCCACCAAAGCGCTCCCGATTTGAGTAGCAAGATGAATTCTTTGAGCTTCTCCGCCGGATAAAGTAGAAGTCGTTCTGTCCAAAGTTAAATAATCCAGTCCAACGTTTTCCAAAAAAAGAAGTCTACTTTTAATCTCTTTCAGAATTTGATTTCCAATAGCAAGAGATCTTGAGTTCAATTTTAAGTTTTCAAAGAATTTTAAAGCGTTTTTTACTGATAGCTTTGTCACATCAACAATGTTTCTATTATTAATTATAATTGCTAAACTTTCCGGCTTTAAACGACTGCCCTTACAATCACGACAAGCTTTGCTAACTAAGTATTTCTCTATGTCCTCTCGAATATATTCGGAATCGGTTTCGTGATATCTTCTTTCGAGATTTTTAATCACACCTTCGAAAGGACCCCAAAATTTTTGTTGGTAGCTGCCTTTTTTAATCTTAAATTCTATTTCCTCATCCGTTCCATACATGATCGCATTTTGAACTTTTAACGGAAGCTTTTTAAAAGAAACATTTTGGCTCACCTTAAAATGATTGCAGATACCTTCTAAAATATTTTGATAATAAATGGCTTTCGGAGATGAATAAGGCTCTATAGCACCTTGTGAAATTGATTTTTCTTTATCCAGCACCAGAGATTCATCCGCTTCCATTTTGAAGCCCATTCCAGTACAAGCCGGACAAGCACCGTGAGGATTATTAAATGAAAAGCTTCTGGGAGCTGGCTCTTCGATGCTCAAACCACAATAAACACAGGCAAATTTTTCTGAAAATAAATGTTCCGAACCTTTTCCTACCGTTCCCTCCAAAACCTTTACAACACCTTCTCCATATTTCAAAGCCGTTTCCATGGATTCTGTCAGTCTTTTTTTTATGTCTTTTTTTATCACTAATCTATCCACAACCACTTCGATGTCGTGCTTTTTGTTCTTATCCAACTCAATATCGTCATCCAATTCTTGTAATACACCGTCAATTCGAACCCTTACAAATCCATCCTTTCTAATCTGATTAAATATCTTTCTATACTCACCCTTTCTGCTTGAAACCAACGGTGCCAAAATGTGAATTTTAGTTCCTTCGGAAAAATCAAGAATCCGATCTACAATTTGTTGTAACGTTTGTTTGCTAACCTCTCTTCCGCAATTAACACAATGCGGCGTTCCAATCCGGGCAAAAAGTAAACGCAAATAATCGTAAATTTCCGTGGTTGTGCCCACTGTAGACCTCGGATTGCGGCTTCCGTTTTTTTGTTGAATAGCCACTGCGGGCGATAAACCTTCAATCATGTCCACATCCGGTTTTTCCATTAGCCCTAAAAATTGACGAGCATAAGCGGATAAAGACTCTACATAGCGGCGCTGTCCTTCTGCATAAAGAGTATCAAAAGCTAAAGAAGATTTACCTGAACCAGAAACACCTGTAATAACGGTCAAACAATCTCTCGGTATTTCAACATCAATGTTTTTAAGATTGTGTTCTCTGGCACCGCGAACAACAATCGAATTAATTTTCATATTATAAATTCTCCATTCAAAATTACTGGAATTGAGACGCGGATCCAGTTAATCCTTGATTACGAATTCCATTTAAATTTTGCAATTGCTGATCTGATACAGAGATTGGTTTGCCTGGAAGTGCTTTCAAATTGAGTGTGAAAAATAACTGTTCGCCATTTGTTGGATCGTTCGAATAACCTATCTGCGCTTCCCAATCATGTAAATCTCTATAAAGACTAATACTCCTTGATTCAAATACCGCGTTGGTGCAATCATAGGTTTCCAAGGCGGAAATTCTATAGTTAGTGAACAATGCCAGATCAACCTCTCCGGCAATTTCAAATGTTGGCGTTTCTGGCGGAGATACGCCTTGATTAATATAACCAGTGTTACTCACATTGGGATCCACATAATTACCTGATATTCTAAAGCGCCAAAGATCCTTTGTGCTTTTGTAATCCAAAACCGAATTAAAATCTTTGATGGCATTTGCCTGAACGGAATAATCAACTATTGCCAAATAATCAAACTGTGGCAACGGAGTAAAATAAAATTGTTCGTTTAAATAATTAAGTTTGGCGCCTTGCGAAGCTCCGTGAACTGTAAAGTCGTAGCTCGTGCTTGTTCTAGCGCGAAGCAAAGATCCGGCCGTAAACTCCATGTAAGCAGACAAAAGATTAGTTGAAATTCCATCGGCTGGGTCAGTTGGTAAAAGATTATCTAATTTTTTAGAGAAACTATAAGTCGCATTTGTCGTATAAAATTCAGACCATCGACCAGCCCAAGTAGTGTTTGCATTAACGGAGCTTGTATTTCCAGCGCTTCCCGCGCCTTGAGTTATGCCGACATCAGAAACATCTTGATAAGCTTCCATAAAATCAATTCGTGTATAAAAAGTTTGAGTTTTTAAGAAAACTTTACTTTCACTGAGTCCAAAATCACCATTGAGATGGCTCACATAATATCCGTTTGCTTGTGTATAAGTGTGATCACCATTAACCGTCATATCATATTTAATAAAATTCTTATCAATAAACGGCTGAGGAAAAAGACTGAAATTAATTTGCGGTAAAGCTAGTTGGCTATCAATATAATTGACTTCCAAAGGATCATTTGGGTCGGGCAATAATTGACGGTCAAAAAGCAATCCTAAAGTGTAATTTTGGCGCGTTAGTGTCATCGAAACGTCATACTCTCTCTGTGTTGACACCAGCGAAGGATCTCTTCGAGCCACTGAATAATATTGGCTAAAAAGCCCATCCCCCGGAATATCAGCCTCAACTCGACCTTGAAGACTGGATGAAACTGCCCACAAACCCCTCAGCCGAGACTCCCACCTAAATTGATTGGCATCCTTTTCCTCAATCCCATAACCGTAAAGTGAAAAAGCTGAATAAGCATTTAATGAAATTTCATGTCGAAATCCAATCCCTATGCCCTTTTTAGAGAAATAATCAGTATAAAGCGCCCCATAATTCACAGGACTGAACAAATAGTTGTTAGTCAATAAAAGATAATTTCCTAAATAATCCGTTGATCCCGTAGAAAACGAAAACGGAGTACGGACATCATGTATAGCCTTTACAAAAAAAGGAAAGTAGAAAACAGGAACTTTTCCAATATAAAAAATGACGTTTTCCGCCACTAAATAATCTCCAGAGTAAATTGTGATTTTATCCGTCTCCAAATGATAATGCTGGTATTCGGGAGAATAGTCACAAGTCGTTGCAATGGCATTTTTTATAACTATTTTATCTTTCTCAATATCCACTTCGCTGCCAATAGTGATCCAAGGAGGGACTGTGGTTTTGATATTAAATGCTTTTCCATTTTTTATTCTCATATTGTAAGTCAGGCTTTCCATTTCAACAGTCTGGGACCCGTCTTGCCACACAACATGACCATTTGCTTGAACATCCTGAGAATCAGTGTCGTATCGAATATTATCGGCATATAAATTAACGGTGCCCTGCTGGATATGAACCTGCCCTCTTGCCATCACTAAATTTTGATTTTTAATGTACTGAATTGTATCAGCCTGAATATGGACTTGAGATTTCAGGGAAAGTGCCAATTGCGCATTAACCGAGAATGGTTGAAAAACAATAATCACTGTTAGGCTGAATAAAAAATAAATTATTTTTTTCATATTCATTTAATCACAAATTCTTTTTCTTCAAAAAAATATTCCTAATTTTTCCCATCAGCGAAGCATTAAAATCATGTTTGTGATTAAGCCAATAAATTAAAATGGCTCCTATTGATATAAAAAAAATGTCCGGCAACCACATCGCCCAAAATGGGTTGGTAATTCCAGCGCCTGATTCGCCAAATAAATCGAATATCCAATAAACAAATACCAGAGCGACAGCAAAAATAGGACCTGTAAATGAACCAGCGCGAGCTAAAAGGGCCAACGGAATCCCTATGAAAACAAAAGCCAAAGCAGAAAAGGGCATCGAAAACTTTTTATAAAATTCCACTTCATAATAATGAGTGTCCTTTTTTTGTTGCTTTTGCTCAGCTATTTGGTTTGCCAATTCTTTAATCGATATATTCCTGGGATCACCAAAAAAGCCAGGACCACCTTTCAATCGATGTACGCTTAGGTCTAACGAACATGTTTTAAATCCCATTTGAAAAAAATTATCCATATCTCCATTTTTCACCGATCCAATTTGTTGCATAACACCATCTGTCAAATTCATCATGACATGATAATTTTTTTGGTTTTGTATCATTTTTCCAGTCTTGGCAAGAATTACCCGATAGGGATATCCTTTGTCATCCAGCAATTGAACCGTTACATTTTTCAGAGTGTCGTTGTTTTCATCCTTTTCCCCGACATATAAAACGTATCCGTCAAAATCTTTAACAAAGGAACGTCGTCGAAGAATAATGGAAGATTTTTCGTTGACAATTTTGTAGTTCAATTTTAAAAAAGAAACGTTTCCCCACGGTAAGGTAACATCCCAAAAGAAAACTAAAAAAAAACTAAATAAAATTCCTGCTGCAATTACAGGCCAGATAAGAACAGAAACTGGAAAACCCGCGGATTCAACTGCGATTACCTCCCGATCCGAGCTTAATCGTCCATAGACAATCATGATCGCGACCAAAAAACCTATTGGTAAGGATAAAATTAAAAAACCAGGTTGGATATAAAGTAATAATAAAAATGAATTAATAATTCCTGCGTGAAATACTAATAGGTAGTTCAAAAAATCTTTTAAATAAAAAAGCAGGTTGAGTACAAAAAGTGAAGTGCCTGTTGCCACCACAAACGGCGGCCATATGGCTGATAAACAATAACGAACCAAAACCGGCATAAAATTTCTCTTGTTTCTGCTGTTCAGCGGGGAAATTTAATAATCGAAGTATTATATAGCTAAGTGGGATATAGAAGACTTACTCAATATTTTAAACGATTAGGCTGCTGGTTTTTTACTCGATGAAAGTGTTGGAATATCCTGTAAATATTCCGAATTCACTTTTGACGGTACCGCGGGAATATCCAAATCTGAAGGCTGATAGTTGCTAGAAGCCGGAGAATTTTGAATCGGTGCGGATGATGCATTCGCGATCATTGGAGGGAGAGTTGCAGAAACATCAGGCGGCGCCATTTGTCCCGCGTTGATGTCCATTGCCGATGGTAAAGAACCCATGGTT
>Ga0302319_10026064_pt1 | contig 10313 bp, 5 predicted proteins | sample Bog_T0_2_FD_203319 | JGI IMG/M metagenome (GOLD analysis project Ga0302319, IMG submission 203319) | Peat permafrost microbial communities from Stordalen Mire near Abisko, Sweden - Bog_T0_2 | ecosystem: Environmental > Terrestrial > Soil > Wetlands > Peat | place: Sweden: Abisko, Stordalen Mire...
CATGGTCCATAGCGACCACAATCTTGACGACGTTTTTCACCTCGAAATGATCGGCGACGGCGGCAACGGGGCGCTTATCCGCCTCGAGAATGTTGATTGTAACATGTGCCGTATCGGGCAATAGAGCGCCGCGCCAGCGGCGCGGCCGGAACGCGGCAATCGGCGTCAGCGGCATCAACGTCGCGTCAAGCGGCAAAATCGGTCCGTGTGCCGACAGATTATAGGCAGTCGAGCCGACTGGCGTGGCGACAAGCAGCCCATCAGCGATGAGTTCCGCCAGCCGCTCCTTTCCGTCTATCGAAATCTGCATCTTCGCCGCTTGATAAGACTGGCGAAGGATCGAGACTTCGTTGATTGCACGCGCTTTGACGCTTTCGCCCTGCATGGTGGTTGCTTCCATCAGCAAAGGATGCACGATGGACGCTTCCGCTTGGTCGAGACGCTGTTCGAGATCGGGGCCATGAAATTCATTCATGAGAAAGCCGACCGAGCCCTGCTTCATGCCGTAGATCGGTTTGTTTTTGCCCATGAAGCGGTGCAGCGTCTGCAGCATGAGCCCATCGCCGCCAAGTGCTACGACGACATCAGCCGTTTCGGGATCTACCGTTCCGTAGCGCTCGATGAGGCCAGCCTGTGCCGTATTTGCCTCTGGTGTGCCGGAGGACAAGAAAGCAATTCGCTCGAAGCGGTGTTTTGCGCTCATGCTTAGCTGCATGCGGTGTTGCTCCGGCCGCGGATCATTGTCTTAGCTGCGAGCCGCACCTGCTGTAAAGACATCACTTAATCGATCACATCCGGCTGGTCGCCGGCAAGAAGAAGTTGAGGAACTTGAGTGAATGTCCAGTTTTCCCCTTTCCGCTCAAAGATCCAGACGAGATCGACGCGGTTAAACGGCCAATATTGCGGTGCAGTTGTCTTGTTTCCAAGAATGGCATTAGCGATGACATGCATATTTCTGTGCTTCCATGCAATCAGAACCGTGCCCTTCGCCATGAGCGCTTTTTGGACGAGCGCCTCCTCCTCGCCTTCAAAATAGTCGCAATTCAAATCGACTTGGATCAGCTCGGCAAGCGGCATCAAACTATGCTGCGGCCGAAGACTTGGTGCGGTTGGTCCGGCCTTGCAAGCAAACAACATGTCCGGCCGTTCAAGGGCAGCGTCGACAAAGTGGTTGTCACGCGGAGCAAAAAAACGCACAAGCGCGCCGGCCCGCTGCCAGCCACGCACCGTGAGCTCTTCCTTGTTCTTTATGCCTTCTTGGGTCACGCCGCGGATCGACTTGTCCGCACTAGGCCTTTCCGCATGACGGATCAGCATGATCTTGGCGCAGCTCATCGCGCTTACTCTCTGTTTCCCTTGTCTGATCGTGGTATCAGGTGGACGGCTGGACTCTCCGAATATGTAACCGGTGCGGCGCCGCTAAGCAATGAGAGCATGTCCCGAAAGAATTGCTCGACTTTCTCGATTCCTGCATGCTCCCGTTCTTTGATTTTGAGCTGTGTCCTTATCGAGCAAAGGATTCCATCTGATCGAGACGCGCTGTAGAGCGGGCCGAGGAAAAGTGGAAACCAGTTTTCCGTCTGTATCCTGCTCTAAACTCTAAGAATCGATGACATTCATGATTTTGGATTGGTTCAATCCAAAATCATCATGATCTAGAGCATGATCTTCAGAACTGTTGCAGAGTTTCTGGATGGGCACATGCGAGAAAACAAATCGAAAAAGACCATGAACGATCGAGCTTAAACCGATCATGGTCTAGAGCGGATTCTTATGAAAGATGAGCAGCTCGTTCGAGATGGGCCGATATCGACTCTCTTCACTTTTGACCGATCGCTGACCGATTCAAGGGCCTTCGGCGGGAAAGTATCTCCCTTCCTCACGCGGCGGGCGCGGCACATTCATGTGCGGCGACTCTCTGGGATCAGAGATTCGCGCGACGCTCCTTTGTGTTCCTCGTGGTCACGGAGGCGGATTGGTCTAAATTGCCATAACGAGAGCGATATTTTTCATAATAATAATTGCTGCGATGGCGTTCATAACGACCAATCGTGGTCATATCGACTTTGTTTAGGACGACGCCAAGAAGGCGTTCGTAAATCTCTGGCGCGTTCGATAGACCGTGTCTGACCAGGTCAACCTTGGTGGAACCCCATTCGACGACACAAACATAAGCATCGATAAAGTTTGTCGACGCGCGCGCGTCGATCACGGGGATAAGCGGCGGCAAGTCGACGATCAGATAATCATAGGCCTCCAGCAAACCTGAGATCAGTTTCTTCATTGCGTCGGAAGCGAGCAATTCGTTGGTATGGGGCATGTTCGATTTTGGCCCCGCCGGAAGGAACCGCAGACCGCTTCGCGGATCGAGCAGAAGGATGTCCTCGAGCGATTTCCAGCCAGCTAAGACGTCGATCAACCCAGGCCCATCATAACCGAGCTGGCGCGACAGGGTTGGATTGCGGAGGTCGGCGTCAATCAAGAGCGCACGGCTTCCACCATGCGCAATGAGTTGCGCATAATTGGCGGAGATTGTTGACTTGCCTTCGTTGGGCAGGGTGGAAAGAATCCCCATGGCTTTCTTGGCCTTCAAAATCCCGCTTAGATCGCTCGTGACTTTGACGGTGCGTAAGGCTTCGCTAAAATTCGAGAACGGTTGGTCCAGGACGAGGTCGAACATCGCTTGTGGACGCATGAGTAACGACGGGCCTGGGTGCGCCAGCGCGGTTTCTGTGACCTTCAAGTTTGCGACGCTAGGGCTAGAACCCGCCGCCGTCTTTATAAGCGGCAGCAATGCGAGGCAGTGGACTTGCAATTCCTCTTCGACTTGTTCGCTTGAACGGAAAACCCGGTCGAACATCTCACGCAGCGCTCCAATCCCGAAGCTGAGCATCGCGCCGCCAACCACAGCGATCAGCAGCACAAGTGATGTTTTCGGATAACTTTTCGATAAGGGCGCATCGGCGGTCCCAACAAGACGCGCCTCGGTGATTGGGAAGGATTGCTGTTGAACTCCCTCCATGTAGCGCTGGAGGAAATTATCGTGGAGCGCCTTCGAGGTTTGGGCGGCGCTTTCCAATTCTCGCAACTGGACTTGTGCTTGATTCGTGACCTGCGTTTGGGAAACGGCACTGCCGAGGCTGTTACGGAGGCTCTGTTCCCGCGCAAGAGCGATTTCGTAATCGCTCTTGTAGCTTTGCTCGATCTTGGACATTTCATCCTTGATCGAATGCTGGAGCTCACGCATTTGCGTGCGCAGAGCGATAACCGCCAGATGGTCGGACCCATATTTTTGAGAGTAGATGGCCATGCGGCCCGCTAGGCTGAGGTATTCACCCCGCAATTTGACGATGATTTGGTTATTCAGCGCATCCGTGATCGAAGCGTCGGGAACGTCTTGTTTCATAACTTCTTGAATACGATCGTAGCGGGCTTTGGCTTCCGCCGTCGCGGCCTGCGCGAGGATGAGCTGGCTGTTGACCTGCGAGAGCTGCTGGTCATTCATCAATTGGCCGTTCGTACCGGTATCGACGATGTTGTGTTTCTGGCGGAAATCAACCACAGCCTGTTGTTGGGCGGCGGCTTGAGAGCGCAGTTCTTTCAAGCGATCCTGCAACCAGATGCTCGCCCGCCGCGTCTCTTCGTATTTGGAATTGAGCTCGTCATCGATATAGGCTTCCGCGATCGCATTCGCGATCTTGGCGGCTTTCTCGGGGTTGACCGATTGAACATTGATCTCCATCACATAGCTCTGGCCGACCCGGTTCACCAACCGCTTGCCGGAGAAGGATAAAAGCACGCTTTTGGCCAGCTGCGACCGTTTCTGATCCTCATCCTCCACCGATGGGGATGCAAATAAACCGTGCACGCGGTTGATAAGAGCACCAATAAATCCAGGGGGTTGTCCGACGAATTCCGGATCCTCGGTCAGATGCAGCTTATGGATGACGGCACGGCTCACATTATCCGATTTCAGAAGCTCCATTTCAGTTTGCACCATAGAGGTGTCGACATTGACTGCGCCGCTGGCCGCAGTCTGCGGATTAAGCGTTTGCAATTTGCGAGCGTCGATCACCATTGAGGCAGTGGCAACAAAGGTTGGCACTGTGGTGAACAGATAAAGGAAGGTGAGCGCCATGCTCAAAACCATGAACACAACCATAATCGGTAATTGATGCCGAATGACGCGCATATAAAAATTGCGCGGCCCCGACTCCAAAGGACCCATGGCCCTTGGATTCATTTCATCCGAGAGGAGACTCTTATCAACTTTAAGCATCCGATTCATGTCACTCTTCAAACTTCCGTGTTGCCGCAAACTTCCGTGTTGCCGCCCACCGTCAGTCTCGGCGAGAAGGTGCACAATAAACCGGCCGTACACAAGGCATCCTGCGGATGCCCTCTTGGCCAGCATTCCATTCGCTCGATTGGTTGCTCCCAACGGTAGCTTGATGGATCGCCATAGGATACGGCCGTAATGCGCAAAAAATCACGCTCGCCTTATAGTTGGCATGCTTCGCTAACATATGATCCGGCTCTGAAACCAGTTTTGGCGTCAAATGTAAGAAGTCGAACGATTGCTGGCTAGGACTCAAGAGGCTATGCACTGGATCGGCCCCTATGGTTCCATGATATTTGATTGAGAATATATATTATAGATCTTCGGGTTACTAGAGCTTTCAGCGTGTCGTGGTTATTTTTTTGCCGCGCGTACTCAATTGGCGGCCCTGGGAACTAGCGACATGATCAAATTAAGGTAGAGCTGCGCGCTTTTCGTCCATGAAAAACGAGTGGCTTGGCGGCAACCTTCGGCGCGCAAGGAGGCGGCTAGGTCTTGATCCGCATGCAGACGTTTGATTTGATCGAGCCAGTCACGCGGCGATTTAGGATCCGCATAAAGCGCGGCGCTACCGCAAACTTCCGGCATGCTCGCGCAGTTCGACGCGATCACCGGACACCCGAGGGCCATGGCTTCGAGAGCTGGTAATCCGAAACCCTCTGTCAGCGAGGGAAAGGCAAAACATAATGCGTTTCGATAAAGAGCCGCAAGATCATCGTCGGTGACAAAACCGAGCATGCGAACATTTGGCGCTGCGGACTGTTCAACGGGAGAAAAATGCCGATTGGGTGCTCCCGCCACCAGAAGATCGAGGCCTGAGGAATCGAGTTCCCTTGCGATGTCAAACAGGATCTGGACGTTCTTGTGCCACGCGCGGCTACCGAGCACAAAAACAAAAGGACGGTTGCCGGAGAGGCTCGACGCATAGACTGAACGGTCCGGACGCCAGCGCTGCACATGCTCGTGACCATTGGGAATAACCGTTATCTTGTCGCGCGGGCAAAGCTTGAATTCATCCAACATTCGAGCCGAAAAATTCGAGACCGTAACGACACGAGCCGCTCTTTTCGCCAAGATAGGCAGGATGGTCCGGTAATAAATGCGAAAGGCGGTACTGTAGCTTTCCGGCGCCAGGTAAGTATTCAGGTCGTGGATACATATGATATGGTTGGAGGATACTACGGGTCCAATATTACCGAGGCTCAGCAAAACACCCCGCGACAAAATTGGCAAGACGCACTGTGTCCATGCCGGACCACCCACGCGGCCGAGAGTTGGTTGAACACCGATCGCATGGAGATCAAGGCAGTGAGCGCCCGCGGAAGGGACGATGATCTTGGCCGTTAGGGCAGCACGCCACTGCTCGTCTTGGAGGAGATTATCCAACGACGAAACAATCTCGCGGCAATATCTTTGCACGCCGGTGAGGTTCTGCGTGAGAAAGCGGCCGTTGATCGTCAAGCGCTGTTGCACACGCGGCAAACTTGCAGTCGAGGCTGACTCTTCAGTGTGACCGAAACTCTTCCCGTGAGAGGTACGGGCGGGCGCGCTCGGTCCCGGACTGGCGAACGCCTCCGGCTTCGGAGTCGCTATCTGTAACACCTGATCTTTACTGCCTGCCTCGTTCTGGGTGCTAGAAGAGCTTCCTTGCGAGCGCCAGAAGAAAGGTCCTTTATCCGACGGTCCTCCAAGCGATCCGATGAGCCGGCCGCTCCATCCCTCGAAACGCCCAATGGCGACGTTTCGATAATATTCGACATGCTTGAATTTGCCGCGAACAAAAAACACGATCGAACCGATTACCGGACGTCCTATCCATTTTAGGGCTGACCAATGTCCGTACCGGTGGACACGCAAGACGTAACCGACCCCTCGCCCATACCTCCGGCCTTTTCCCTGAATGCCGGCTTCCGCTTCAATATCGAATGTTGCATGATATCCATAAATCGATGGATCGTAATAGCCTTTCAGACGATTCGCCAACGCGCGGAGCATAATGTCCTGCCCTTCGCAAGATTGCCATGGTGTTGAAGCCCCGACGCCGATCTCGGGATCGAAGCCGCTGACCGCCAGGATCGCCGCTTTTTTGAAAAAGATAATCCATTCTATTCCCGCCGTCCAAACATTGGATCGGTTGATTGGTTGAGCGGTTAATTCGTATCTTCCGTTGATACTGCGCCCATCTTCGTCGGCCGCACGGCCGGAGAGAAAGTCCGCGCCGGTCGCGGCCATAAGGGACAATCCCCGTGCGAGGAACCAGGGCGGATACCAGCAGTCGTCGTCGGGAAAAACGATGACCGAGCCTTCAGCAATTGGCCAGCCGTTATTGCGGCCACGGCTAGCACCAAGTTCGCCAGGCGTTCGCAGGCGCCGCAACGGGAACGGCCATCGCTTGTCCTCGAAAAGCGGGTCGAGACGATTGTCGCGGTTCTGATCCACCACGATCACCTCGAAATTCTTGTGCTCTTGGGTCAACAGACTTTCAAAAAGCCTTTCGAGCGGCGTTGTCCGTCCTAGAGTACAAACAATAAGTGAAATTAATACTTCTTTGTTGATCAAAGCACCGCTTCCACTCATGTTCAAATCACGTGCACTTGTTTCAATTACGTGCTCGTGTTTAGAGCGCGGAGCGGATATCGAGGATAATCGCGTGTGACCCGAAGCCATAAGAAGTCATCCTCGCAGCAAAGCTTGAACGCCCTCTCTCTATGAACATTTTGACCGATCCCATAGTAGGTTACGTATGTTTGATTCCAATGAGCAATAAAATATTGAGTCTAGTATTAAGAGTTAAACGTTGAATATGATAATATTATGTCGAGTAATACAGCGCGCACGGCCGCCAAGCAGGGTGGCCGGTGAACCGGTCGATTACGGCTGAAATTTGTTGCCCGGAATATAGCGGCGCCGCCAACCTCGGGTCTCATGTAGACAGAAATGGCGTTCATAGCCTCTCCCAAATGGGTTTTGCGCGAGATGTCCTGCCGCATTCGGGGAAGGCTGGCAAGTGGACCTACCCAATCACCGTCCGTCCGATTGCCAGGACAAAGTACGCCGTCCCGCTCGCGTTTTCTACAATGCCGTTGTGTCCACGTTCCAAATGTTTTCAGGGCGTCCTGCAATCCCCGGCCCTCATCTAACTAGCCAAAATGTAACTAGTTTTGCGTCGAGTTTTGAAATGTCCAGTGGCGCCGCAGGTGAGGCGCTGTTGACAGGCCGCCGCCCCAGTCCGTCATTTAAGCTCGAGGATGCGTTTTGGATGAAGGCGTCCGCGAAGGAGATCGGCAAAGCCCAAAGCATTGCCGAACGCACGGCCGCGCCGGTCGATCCACGGCTCCGGCCAAATCGATTTCAAGACATTCGACCCGACGTTGCGAACGACTTGGCGCAGGGCGCCGCCCGGTCGCGTAGTGCCCTTGCGCCAGAGGTAATAGGGGTTGGCGATTTGCGAGTAGCCAAACCGAATCCCTGATGTGCGGCCCCCTTTGACGCCAAGATGAACGCCTGTCATCCGCGCGTTTTCGACAATTCTGCCATAAATCGCTAGCTGGCGACAGAAATCCACATCTTCCGCCCAGCCATAAAGAGGCAGATTTTCGTCGAAGCGGAGGCCATTCGCTCGGACGGGCGCGACGCGAACCGCCATGTTGCAGCCATAGGCATTGTAGCGGTTGACCAATGGCGACTCGGTTTTTGGCAACTCGTAGGAGGCGAGGGTGGCCCTTGCCGCGGCAAAATCAATGCCCGGCCCAATGATGCCATCGGCGAGGAGGCGGCCAGTCGCCACCACAACCGAGGCATGCGCCGCAAAACAATTTTCGACTTCGGCAAGATAAGATGGCGCCGGGACGAAGTCGTCGTCGAAGAACATCAGAATATCGAAATCCAGCGCCGCGTCGATAATCGCATTGCGTTGCGCGGGCAAACCGCGCGAACCTTTGACGACATGGACCGGGAAAGGCAATTGCGACGCTTGGGAAGCGTCAAAGTCCGTGGCCGCCGCCGGACAAACAAAAAGCGCCTCGGGCAAGCGGGTCTGACTAGCCAGTTCAACCAACGTTTCAGCTAGAATCAGAGGGCGTCCTGCAGTCGCAATGCCTACAGCAATTCTCAGGCCAGATCGCATTTAAATCCGCCCCACGTCTCGTTTCGTGATGCCAAGATTAGGTAGCACTGGGTCGTTGCCAGAACAAGTGCAAACTTCTAAGCATTCTACATATTTCCTCGTCTTTATGTATTAATGAATTTCGTTTGTAGAAATTTTGATTACAAGGCTCGCCGAATTCACTATCTTGCCGCTTTTGTCTCGTTAACTTCCAGCGCGGCATTTTTTCGGCGGAGTTGGCGTAGTTTCTGGTTCTTATTCGTTTGATACATAACACCCGCATGACATGACACATCAGTTCAATTTTTGGTGCGGTTGTCACAAGGATCCTTGACGCATTGCTTAATAGATGATTAATGTCAATATTTATCAATATTAAACATGTATGCTAAATAGCGAATGATATCATAATGTGAATCGATGATGTAGTGAAGGGCAAGGGGCCGATGGATCGCATTCTGATCATTTCGGGGCATGATTTTCGCAGTCCACGCAAGGCAAACATCCATTTCATAGCACAGGAGCTGGCTAAAATCGCTTCGGTGCGGTTTCTCTCAGTGGGCTTCAGCAATCTCTCCCTCATTAAGGGCGATCCGCGGTTGGAACTGGCCGGACAGGCTAATGTCGCCAGGCATGACAATGGAGTCGAATGTTTCCTTTGGAAAACTTTTGTTCACCCCTGCAACATAAGGCTCCGTTCGCTTCGCTGGCTCGAGCGTGCGCATTTCAGATACTACAGGTCGCGTCTCCCTAAGCTGGCATCAAGCTGGATGCGCGATGCGGGAACTGTCATCGTCGAATCCGGATTGGGCGTCGCTTTCATCGAATTGATCCGGCAAATCAGCCCCAACGCGCGCATCATCTACAACGCGTCCGACGATCTCGCTGTGCTTGGCTGCGCTCCTTTTCTGCTCTCGGAGCTTGACCGCGTCGCCGGATGCTTGGATTGGGCCCGCGTCCCATCTCGGGCGCTTGCCAGGGGCTTTACACAAGATCTTCCTCCCTATTTAATTCCGCATGGGATCGATTTCCGAGTTTGGGATCAAGAAGACACATCCCCATATGGAAGCGGCATTCACGCTGTGTCGGTGGGATCAATGCTTTTTGATGAAAGCTTCGTCGTATCGGCGGCATATCTGTTTCCCGAAGTGCAATTCCATATTATCGGCCCGGGAAGAACCAGCAGTGCGCTTTCGCGCGCGAACATTCATGTTTACGGGGAGATGAAATTCACCGAAACGGTGAAGTACATTAGCCACGCGAAGTTTTGTATCGCTCCTTACCGGCGTGATGAAAATGCCAAATACCTGGCCGATACGTCGATGAAATTAATGCAATATGATTTTCTTGGGCTTCCCGCTGTTTGTCCCGCTTTCGCGACTGGGGATCATCCTCACCGGTTCGCTTACGAGCCGGGCGACGTGGCCTCTATAAAAAATGCCATTCAAACAGCAATGCGCCAGGGAAGGCATAAGCCCGGCCATTTTCGCAGCTGGGCGGATGTCGCCAAACGTCTCATCAATCCAGACGCCTATCCGGACACTCCGTTGCTGACCGCCGATGGACGCGCAGCGGCTCTTTCGAGGGCGGTCGCTTAACCAGAGCTGGCCACAGGTTCGTCTTTCGCTTCTGGTGCCGCTGATGGCTTCCCTGACAGCGGCGGTCCGGCCCTTTGAAAAGCATACTTTGTGCTTTTGCGGGGGGTCCCCATGCCCCACAGCCGACGACTATCCATTCCCATTGATTATCTTTGCCCGCATGTGTACTGACAAAGGGGCAATTCAGCCGATGAAACTCAAGCTCGGCGCCTTTCGCGGAGTTTGCGATGCGAAAAATGTCGATATTTCGATTCCCATGCAGAACAGCGCC
>Ga0302319_10026066_pt1 | contig 10313 bp, 7 predicted proteins | sample Bog_T0_2_FD_203319 | JGI IMG/M metagenome (GOLD analysis project Ga0302319, IMG submission 203319) | Peat permafrost microbial communities from Stordalen Mire near Abisko, Sweden - Bog_T0_2 | ecosystem: Environmental > Terrestrial > Soil > Wetlands > Peat | place: Sweden: Abisko, Stordalen Mire...
TTCCTCACGATGGTGATCAGGATCACGATCATGAGCAGATAGGTAATTAAACGAAACATGTTGCTACCGGCATTTCCATTCTAACCGTCTGGGCAGGCGATGCTGGGCTCGGGATTGCCCAAGCGAAGGCGGGAAGGGTAGCGCTGATCTAATGGGCTGCGGCCGTATGGGCCCAGTCCGCTGGAGCTTGTCCTTCCGGCAGAAGTTCTCCCTTTTCCAGGTGCCTAATCTTCGATGCAAAGCTGGCGGCTGCCGGATCGTGCGTGACCATCACGATAGTCTTGCCGAATTCTTTATTCAACCGGGAGAGCAGCGTCAACACATCCTGGGCCGACGTGGCATCGAGGTTCCCTGTGGGCTCGTCCGCCAGGATCAAATCCGGATCGGTGGCGATGGCGCGAGCGATGGCCACACGCTGCTCCTGGCCGCCCGATAGCTGGCGCGGCAAGTGATTCAAACGGTCGCCCAAGCTGACCAGCTTCAATGCGCGCTCGGCCTGCTCCAGCCGCTCCTTCTTATTGAGGTTGGTGAGTTTCAGCGGAAGCTCCACGTTCTCGAGCGCAGTCAGCACAGGGATCAAGTTAAACGATTGGAAGATGAACCCGATGTGTACGTTCCGCCAGTGAGCGATGGCGCGATCGCTGAGAGCGCGCAGATTTTCGCCGAGCACCCGGATCTCGCCGTCGCTGGGCCGGTCCATCGCCGCTATCAGGTGTAACAGTGTCGACTTGCCCGATCCGGATGGACCCATGAGGGCGACAAACTCGCCTTTGTGGATCTGAATGTCGACATCCTTCAAAGCAACGACATGAAACTCGTCGCGGACGTACTCTTTCGTTAATTTGCTGGTTTCAATAACAGTCTCTGGCATGCCACCTATCCTTGTTTCGGACGCACTCGCTGTCCTTCTTTTAAGTCCGCAGGAGGATTGGCGATCAGATCTTCCCCGCCGATCAATCCGCCTCCCACCTGCACTCCTTGCGAAGTGGTCCCAGCCAAGGTGATCGTCCGCCGGACCGCCTTGCCGTCCACCACTACGAAGACGTTATTGCCGCGAACCGCCGATGCCGGAACCGTAATCAAGGCTTTCGCCGTGGCCCCTCCGTCCACGCTCTTCCCCTCGGAATAAAAGGCCACCGTGGCGTTCATTTCCGGACGCAGATAATCGTCCGGGTTCAGCACCCGCACCTTCACCTGGACGGTCGCTTTCTGACGATTGGCTTCGGGTGCAATCTCCTCGATAGCGCCTTTATACTTGCGATCCGGATAGGCATCGGTGGTAATGATCCCAGGCTGCTTAGGGCCCAACTTGGCGAAATCGTTTTGGTTGATGTCGAGTTCCACTTGGAGATCGTTCAGATCCGCCATGGACACGACGTAACCCTTGGCGCCCTTGTCGCCGACGAAGCCGGTGGTCACGAACTCGCCTTTCTCTACGTTGCGTTCCAGAATGGTGCCGGTGATCGGCGCGCGAATCACGGTATTATCCAACTGAGTCTGAGCGTAATCGAGGGTACCCTGTAGTTGCTGCACTTGTGCCCGCGCGGCGTCGATTTCCTCCTGCCGCGGACCCAGTTTCATCAGATCGTAACTGCGCTCCAGCGAGTTTACCTTGGCGACTGCGCCGTCATAGCGGGCCTGCGCGTCATCCAGCGTCTGCTTCGACAGCACTTTGTCGGTAACCAGTTGACGGTTGCGGTCCAGCGTGACCTTGGCGTTTTCCATATCGGCTTTGGCTTGCTCCAGATCCGCCTTCGCTTTGGCGATCTCCTCCGGCCGGTTGCCATGCTCAAGCTCCGCCAGACGCGCCTTTAGAGTCTCCAGTTGCCCCTTGGCCTCTAACAGATGGGCGCGATATTCGTCGTCTTCCAACCGCACCAAAACCTGGCCCTGCTTCACTTTGTCGGCCTTCTCCACGCCGATCCACGAAACTTTGCCGATTACCTTGGCGGCCAATTCGATTTTGTGAGCCGCGACGATGTAGCCGGTGGCGTTGAGAATAATTACCTGTTCGCCGCCTAGAGGCGACAACTGGGGAGCATGCACACGCACGACATCCACGTCGGTGGCCGCGTTCAGCTTCCCGTAAATCAAGCGGCCGGCCCCCAGCACGATAAAGATCAGAATGCCGATAACGATCCAGCGGACCGCCCAGGGCGACGGCTCCCCCGAGCGTTTCTTAGAACGGTCGATCCGCAAGCTTTTCAGGTCGTCTTCCACGAATGCTCCTATACTTCTCTCAAGGCGGTGAGGATTTCCTTTTTGGCCGCCATGCGCGCCGGGAACAGCCCACCGATAGCGCCCATGAACAGAGCGAAAAGAATGCCTGTGAGCATGATGATCGGCCCCACCTTGAAGTTGAATGAAATTTCACTGAACGTAATAAAGCTTCCCACGCCAGTGGTAATGTTGTTCAGCGGCAGAACCAGGAGGCAGCCAATTAAGCCGCCCAGTACCGACAGGAGCAGCGATTCGATAAAAAAGCTGAACAGGATTCCACCGCGCGAAAAGCCCAGCACCCGTAAAGTCCCGATTTCCCGAGAGCGGCGCGCGACGGCCGCGTACATCGTATTCATGGCCGCGAAGCTACTGCCTACCGCCATCACGATGGAGATGAAGATCCCTAAGAATTGCACGGGCGCGGCGGAGACGGTCTGCTGATCGTAATAGGACTTCTCGGTCATGGCCGTTACATTAAGCCGCCGGTCGTCGTTCAGAGAATTGACCAGCGCCGGCACGGTGGATGTGTCGGTGGCTCGGACGAGTACGGAACTGAGCCCGTCGGACCGGTTAAAGTCGGAACTGACCTGATTCAGGTCGCCCCAGATCTCGCTGTTCACGGCCGACTGGCCGGCATCCATAACGCCGACGATCTCCCATTCGCCTCGCCCAAACCGTAGCTTCTGGCCCATTTTAGCGGCGGGATAACGCTTGGCGATGGACTTCCCGATCACAATTTCGCGGTGCCCGGGACTAAACCAGCGGCCGTCCGCCAGCTTCAGGTCGTCCCGCAATTTAAAGCCAAGCGGAAGCAAGCCGCGCAAAGTGATGTTGGCGCCATCGGGATTGTCGACACTGGGCAGGTTGATGACAGTCACCATTTCGAGCGACGCCAACGGTTCGTCCCCGGCGCGGGCTATCCCTGGATTGGCTTTGATGTCCTGGAAAACCTCGCGGGTGATGGCGCTGCTCAACTCCGACGTGCCTCCTTTGCGGAGAACCAACACCTGCTGGGGATTGCCGGTGGATTGGAAGGCCGACCGCAGGCCGTTGACCAGCGCCATTACCGAGAGCAGCACGGCGACGGTCAATGCGATCCCGAGCGCCGTCATAATCGTCGTTGTTTTGCGCACGGTCAAGTTGCGTAGATTGTAGGCAAGAGGAATGGCCATCTGTTATCCGTTGTACCGAAGTGAATCGAGGATCGAAGTTTTAGCGGCCGACCATGCCGGGAAAAGCGAACTGACCACCCCTATCAGCAGAGCCACGCCCAGGCAGAGCAACGCTACCGAGGGCGTCAGGGTGAGTGTGCGCAGGGCCTGGATGAACGCGCCGCCGGGGCTCTGGCGGACCGCTCCGCAGAGAACAACCGCGAGCAGGCAACCAATGGCGCCGCCGACCAGCGAGATGAATCCGGCCTCGCCAAGAATGATCCCGAGAATGTTGCCCGGCGTGAATCCTAGGGTCTTCAGGATTCCGACTTCGCGCACTCGCTCGCGCACCGACATGGAGATGGTGTTGGCCGATACCAACAGGATAGTAAACGTCACCGCGCCACAAATAAGGAGCAAAAACAGCTTCAAATTTCCGACGAAGGAGGCGAAACTCAGGGCGAACTGCGCTTCCGATTCAGTTTTCGTGGGCGCGGGAGATTCGGCGAACAGAGCGTCCACGGCTTTTGCTATGGCAGGCACGTCGTCGGCGCTGTCCGCCTGAATAACGAATGCTCCGGTTTCGTTACCGCGTACGCTGCTGGTGCCCAGGGCGTCGCGCAAGTATTCCTGGTTAAAGTAGAGGACCTCGGAATTTTCAGGCTCGTCGAAGATTCCTACGATCTTCAGTTCGGGGTTGAACGGGAAAATATCGCCGACGATGGTGATCCGGTCGCCGACGTGGAAATTCAACTTATCCGCTAGAGCACGGGAAACTACGGCGCCGGTCTTTTCATGGAGAAAGGCTTGCTTTTGATCCTCCGGGATCACAAACTCGGGGTGCACACCGAAAAGACGGTCGGGTTCCGCGGCAAAGCGGGCGAAGAAATTTTTCGGATCGCGATTGTCCTTATAGGTGCCGCCGAACCATTGCCACATCATTACCTGCTTGACGCCTTTCACCTGCTCAATCTTCTGGCGATAGGCCATGGGCATCGATTGCGTTAACGATACCTTATGCCGAACCACCAGCCGCAGCGCCTGGGCGGGCGCGGCTTCCGACAGGAACAGGGCGTGATAGATGGCGAAGAGCACCCCCAGCAGGCACAGCGAAACCGCCATGCTGCCAATGGTCAGGAGGCTTCGCCGCCGGTTGCGCAGCGTGTTCTTCCACATCAGGGACAAGAATCGAAACATCGTAACCTCCTACGTGATGATGCAGCGAAAAGATCCATAGCCGGAGCCATGAATCGGCGAACGTCCAGGGGAAACCGGTGAATGACCGGAAGATAACGGTACCTCTATTCTATAGCTTCCCGTCCGGCGGGAGCGTGGCGCATTACCGGGCCGTGAAGTTGCGGGCGAATTGCCCAGTGGCGATTAGCTCCCGATCGCCGTTCTCTTGCGACGGCTCGATTTCGCTGCCCTCGTGCCATTCGTTCCAACTGGTGATTAGAATCCAATCGGGCCGCGCCGCGATGGCCTCCTGCCACAACACCCGATACGTTTCGCCGCCGTAGCGGTTGGTCACGGGGCGCGGTCCGGGTCGATTCACTTTGGTGTCGTCGTAGCCCGGGATCACCGTAACACAGGAGATCCTGTTGCCCGCCGCCGCCACCCAGCGCGGATAGGTGGCTTGTGCCCACGATCGAATCTCGTCGATACTCAGACGCGCCGTTTGGCTGGTCGGATTGTAGGTGTGGATGCCGGCGAAGATCTTGGCTGCAGCAGCGGAGATCTCGTCGCCCACGAAGCACACGCCGCCGGGAAAGCGCCGATTCACGTTAGATATAACCTCCGCCCATCCACTTAAGTGCAGTTCGTTGACGGCTCGCCCGTAGACGAACACAACCGGCTTGTTTCCAGCCCGCAGCCAGGCGCGGTGGCTGGCATAGCGGGTCAGGATATCGACAAGATCGTCCTCAGTGGCCTGAGGGCCAGGGGCCTGTCTGGGCTTCGCGACTTCATAATAGATGCTAATTTTTAGCCCGGCCTTGTCGGCGGCCGTCAGCATTTGCGGCATGCCTTCATCCTGGAAGTCCGCGCGCCGCCACCAACTGACGATGAATCCGGTGATGCCCGCTGATTTGGCTTGATTGACGATCCTTTCGACTGTCTTCGGATCGTGGCTGTCATAGCGCCCGGCTAGGGGTTGATGGGTTGCGCCCTCGGGCCAATGCGCCCACTGGCCGCTAACCTTGGGATTCCCGTACCAGCCATAATAGAAGGCCAGAACCTCGCGGCTATGTGTTCGGCCCCACAGGAGTCCGGCTGCGGACGCTGCGGCTATAAAAGTCCGGCGGGTGGTCACTTCTACGGCTGGAGCTTCAGCGTCGCCTGTCCCGCGGGGCCATTGTAGACCAGTTCCAGCGAATGCATGCTCTCGGGTTTGCCATGATATTGGAAGAACAGCAGACCAGCTTGAGGAAGGGTACGGTCTCCTTGCAATAAAGCGGCGTTTTGGACGTGCTGCGACATCACGTGGCGCAATGGAATGGGCATCTTGGGCGGCGGAGGCGGGGTATTGTCGCCGTTGGTGTTGCCACCGCCGCCAAACCCGGACTTATTCTTCGGCTCGGGAGGCACCGGCGGTTCCCAACTCGGATCGTTCAGAGACTTCAAAACCAACTCTGAAGGGACGCTGGCGATGGGCGCTTTCTTTCCTTTGATATGCAGCGAGAAATCGTCGGCGGAGAGCTTTAGCTTCGCATCCGGGGCGCCGTAGATCCCAGCTTCCACAACTACATAGTCTTCGGTCGTGTAAAGACCGTCCGGAGTAGGAACGGAGTGCCCCATGAACTCGGCCGCGATGGTCACCGGCCCGGCTTGCGCTTGGGCCTGATAGTCGGTTGGAGCCGACCGGGGTGGGACCCCTCTTGGTTCATTTGCAGGGGCGGCTTTGTCTGCTGTCGTGGGCTCTTGCGCGTGTAAACAGGCGACGGAAAGCCAAGCACCGGCGAGCCACAAGCCGGTTCTCAAGGCATAGGAAAGTTGCATTTCTGCTCACACAGTAACACAGGCCGAGCCCCTCACTTTGCTTTGGCCGCTTCCACCTCGGTGGCGGCGATCCGGGTGAGATTCACCTGCGCGCGGCTGTTCTCATCGACGGTGACTCGCTCGCTTTGGCTGCCAAAGGGTTTGAGAAAATCCGGATCGTACTGCGCGCCGGATTCCAGATCCTCCCAGGCGAAAACGCGATAGCTTCCCGGAGCCACATTCTTGACCTTAAACGATCCGTTCTGATCGGTGTTGGCCGTGTGATATCGCTGTTCCTGTTCGGGGTTCGGCGGATCCGGCACCAGAGTGACTAATGCCCCGAAAGCAGGTTGGCTATTCTCGTCGTGAACTGTCCCATCCACTTCCCCGGCCGACATCTTCAGATACACCTGGAGTTCACCGGCGACTCCGCCCGAGAGATCGATTGCGTGCGCCGGCATTTCCTGTTCGCCCACTCGAACGGACTTTTCATAAGCACCCTCAGGAAGCGGATACACGCTCATGCCGTATTTGCCGGGAACGACATTGGGAATCGTGAAGGTCCCGTCGTCGGCCACAATTGTGCTTGGGTTTCCTAAATACACGCCCTCATTCGAATAGAACTGAACCTGCATGCTGCGCTGCGGCTTCGCAGATTGGCCGGAGGCAGCATCCTGAGCCTCGTTCTGGGCGGAGGCGCTCTTCTGGCCTTCCACGACAACGCGCCCTTTTAGATCGGCGGCCGGAATCAATCGAAAGACCACGTCTTTTACGTCCTCATCGCCAACCTCCAGCGGCTGTGTGCTCAGCACTTGGTAGGCTCCATGAGACAGCGCCGCGGTCAATCGATACGACCCCGGATGGACGCTGGCAATCTCAAAATTGCCTTTCTTGTCGGCGTTGCCGCCGAAGCTCGAGAGCAGGCCACTGACAGGGCCCGCCGATTGTAGAGAAACCTGGATCTGGTCATAAGGATGGCCGGGGATCTCTCCGGCGAGCTGCCCTTTCACTCGCACGACCAGTGATTTATGAAGGTGGATTTCGAGACCGGGAACGTCGCGTCCGGCGACAACATCAATAGGAGCGGCGCCGGCGGCATCGTTGGCGTTGGGGTAGCATGTGGGGGCGAAATCCTCGCGAGGAGCGTTGGCCTTATGCGGATCGGCGGAGGCGGAGCGCGTCGATTCGTGTCCCATCGTGCCCATTGGCGAGCCCGAACAGAGATAGTAGCGGCCAGGGGCGAGGTTACCAAGCTTAAATTCTCCGTTTTCATCCGTCATTCCGCCGCGTCGCAGGGTGGGCCCGCGTTTGCCCTTTTGATAGCCCATTTGCATCACCTGGACTTGAGTGCGGCCGACCGGATCGCCATCTTCGTCCAGTACTTTGCCGGAGATGCTACCTTGCTGTGTCAACTGGAAGTTAATGTCCTTCATGTGCTGGCCGGCGGTCAGTGTTAGCGTGGTTCCCCGCCCCGTCTCGTGCTTCGACCCATAGCTCTGCCGGATGTACCCGCTGCGATCGGCCCACAGCGTGTAACGGCCTGGTTCCACCGCCTCGAACACGAACTTACCTTCGGCATCGCTAACGGTGCCGTAGGGCTGTGAGGACTCGCCTTTGGCGGCGCCCATCGGCCGAAGCGTAAGGTTCACTTTCTTGACCGGTTGGCCCCCGGTAGCGCTTACCACCTTGCCTTCCAGGCTGGCGGGCTCCTGCGCCGGTGTTTGCGGTTGAGTTGCAGCGGTCTGGTCCTGCGCGAAGCAGACAGCGGTAAAGAGAAAGAGCATATAGGACAGAATTGGCATGTCTCGGGCTCTCCTTCATTGAGACTATGATATCGATAGTTGACCGGAGGAGCTGAAGGGTACTGGCATCACGAGTCGATGCCGATTTCGTTGCGGATGGTACGAAGAATTCCGTTTCGAACCGAGACCTTTCTGGACGACTTTGCGCTTTTAGCCTCTGAGTCCGTGAAGCACCCGGACAGAGTGAAGGTGTCATGGCCCCATCTGGAAGTCTTTTTCGCTATATGTGATGGCTGTAGCTGAAAGAAAGCGCTATGAGAGAAAAAGCAATGCTGAAACGTGTCGCGCGACTTTTTGCAGGCAACGATATTTTCCTTTCTTACCGCTGGAAGGACCGCAACAAGGAGTACGGTTTGCGTCTGACCGAAGAACTGGAAAAGCGAGGATTCGCCTGTTACATCGATGAGAAGGGGCTTTCGCGCGGCGAATTCGTCACTGGCGCGCTGGAACGCGCGATTCGACGAAGCCGGATGTTCGTCGTCCTTATCACGGATGACATCGAGGAATCGAAGTGGGTTCCGAAGGAGATCGCCATCGCCAGCAAGCGAGGGCGCAAGATCGTGCCGGTCAACATAAACGGCGCGATGGACAAGCTTTCATTTGACGACGAGCGATGGTCACCTCTTCGAGATCGCAGCCGCGTGGAAGAGTCGCACGAAGCCCTGGAGAGGAGGAGCCCTTCCCCTCATGTCGTGCAGCAGATTGATGAAGCGTACCAGTTCACGCGGCAGAGTGTGATAGCGACGCGGACCCTGTTTGCGGTGGGCGCCATTTTCTTCGGCTTGTCGGTGGCCGCAGTGGTGTCGGCCGTCGGGGCGGTTCAGATCAGGAATTCGGCGGAACTCCGAATTGCCGAACTGGACGCCAAGGGCAGGAAGTTAACTACCGATATCGAAAAGGCGTCGCAGGACAAGGCGAAGGCGGATCGCGAGCGGCAGATAGCGGTCACGGCAAGGGATACCGCAAGAACGGAGCAGCAACAGGCGGAGGCGGAAGCCGCCGATCAACGCAGGCTGGCAGCCGACCAGTTAAAGCTGAAGGGTTACGTGACGGCTGCGAACGCGGGTGACAAGACTGCCGCGTTCCTCAACGTTCGGGACTTCGAAGCAGACGACCGGACGAACGGCTGGAAGGACGCGGCGGTGGCGGTGCTGCAGAACCCGCTGCCGATATGGCAGGCCGATGAGCGGGTGATCGACCTGGATAACCAGGTGCGAAGGATGGTTGTGCTGACAGGCGATAAGACAGTACTGGTCCGCGAGTTGGATCGGCCGGGGACGCCCATACGTCTCGGAGGCGAAGGGCCGGTACTGGCGGATGGAGTGCATTTCGGCACGACTGAAGTTGGATGGTCGGCGGATGGAAATTTCGTGCGTGTGTTTCTGGCAGGGCGTTTGGGGGTGTGGGATACCCGGCATCCACAGAAACCAGTACTGCTTGTGGACCACGGATTTCAGTCGGTCTTCTCGCCTGAAGGCAGCGAGTTGGCGGTGGTCAACGAGCGCGGCGTGGCGTTCTGGAATCTTAATAGGGCGGTTCCGGTGAATGAGGGCGAACAGGCAATAAAGGGCGTGATTTGGGGCTTTAATTGGATAAAAGGCCGGAGAGGTCCGTACTGCCAGGTTCGGAACGACCAGGGCGTCGGCGAGAGCGGTCTTTTCGAAGTGTGGGCAAAGGGCCAAACCCGGTTGGAGAGCGGCCGGCTTCTCGAAGACTACGAACTGACGCGGCTCGGCGAAATTGTTACCAAGACGGAGCACCGGGGTCCGCAACCGACAACGAACTACGCCATCCGGGCAAGGCCTGAGTCGAAGGTCCCGGACTTCGTGATGACCGTGCCGGGAGTGACCGGCGGGCTCGATTTCGGCCTCACGCTGGCGGGTCGACACGACCGCTTTCTGGTCGCCGGAATGGGAAATACTCTCTGGCTTGGAGACAGAGAGAATCGCGAGGCGACCCCGGCCGTGATCGCTACCGATCTGCGGCAGGAATCGAATAAACAAGAGATCCGGCCACTGGGAAAGGACAGGATCGCGGTCGCCTTCGAAGGCGGAAAGAAGTTCCGGCTCTTCGACCTCGCACATCCGGCCGGCCCCAAGGTATTCGAGGGCGATCTGGCTGATATTTCGCCGGATGGGCATTGGCTTGTGAACTCGGATGGGAT
>Ga0302319_10026067_pt1 | contig 10313 bp, 3 predicted proteins | sample Bog_T0_2_FD_203319 | JGI IMG/M metagenome (GOLD analysis project Ga0302319, IMG submission 203319) | Peat permafrost microbial communities from Stordalen Mire near Abisko, Sweden - Bog_T0_2 | ecosystem: Environmental > Terrestrial > Soil > Wetlands > Peat | place: Sweden: Abisko, Stordalen Mire...
CTTCTTCGCCCAGCAGCGCGCCACCTCCGGACTACCCGCGGCCGGCAACTCCCCCGTTGCCAACCGCGCTCTTCTCTACCGCCGGTCTTCCCCGCCCCAGGTGGTCCCCATCACCACCGGCCTCACCATGAAACCTCCGGCGCTCCCGGCGCCGCCGGTCATCGTCCATCCGCCCATCATCCTGCCCATTCCCCTCCAGCAGCCCCGCCTCCGCGCCGTCCTCCGCGGGTTGCCTCAGGTCGTCAGCGACGTCCCAACCACCCTGCGCACCACCGTCACCAAGGTAGCCGCCGCCATCGGAGTCGCACGCATGGCCGCGCCACTCGCCGACGCCCTGGGCTCCAATCTCATCCGCGTCAAGGCAGCAACGGCCCCCGCGCCCACCCGCCTCGCAAGGGCCGCCAACACCCTCCGTTCTACCGATCTCGGCTGGACCTCCGGCACCGGCCACCAGAAGGAACTCACCGACGCTGTCGCCAGCTTCCAGGGCAACGGAATCACAGTGCCAGCCGGTACCACCCACGTCTGGGACGTTCCCGCCGGAGTTCAGGATGAGCTGGTCGTTACCGGAGACTCCGCTTTCCGCGTCACCTTCCTCACCCGCGGCGGAAACCTCCTCGCCGACGCTGAATACCCGCCCGCCCCGGCCGGCGCAGCGCAAACCACCATCCCACTCCCCGCCAACTGCGGCATGATCTCCATCGAATGCCTCGGCAAGCTCCCTGCCGGAATCATGTCAGGGGCCATCGCTCCCGCCTTCGCTGCTGTCGCCTTCACCGCCGCCCCGGCCGGAAAGCAGACCGTCGCCGGCTGGCAAGCCGGCAATCTTCTTCCCCAGGTTGGTCCCACCACCATCCTCGGCCGTGGCTCATGCCTGCTCCTGCCCCAAACGCACATTCCCCTACGCAGCCGCCAGGCCATCTCCCAGACCATGATCCGCGTCAGCGACGCCGTCGCCGACCAGATTGGGACCGAAACCTGGCTCCCCACCGGCATCGGCGTCGTTATGATCCTCCTCGACCTCCAGGACGCTTCCGCCACCGCCGACGGAGACCTCGCGCTGAGCGCCGAAGGCGTGACCCTCGCCGCTACCCCCATTCGTATCCTCGGCGGACGCCGCCGCGCTCTCCTCTACGACGTCTCCGACCCCGATCCCGCCGTCACCCACGTCACCATCGGTGTCGCCAGCGTCACAGGCTGGCGCCTGGCCGGCGTGGTCGGCATGCCCGGCAAAGCCCAGGAGTGGGCCACCGACCTGCAGGGAAAAGTCCCTGAGCACATCGTGCCTGATGGCCCACTTACCCCCGACGGCGCTATCTCCGTGCGCCTCGTCCCCAACCCGGTTGCCCCGGCCGCAAAACCCGCTGTCTCCGGAGCCGCAAAATGACCCCCCGGTTCCCGATTTCCCGCCGCTGCACTCCTGGAGGCTCCCAATGAGCACCACCCCGCCCCCTATCGGCTCCATGTATCTCTACGACGACGTCACACCCCCGCTCGTCGACGGCAGCTACCGCCTCGATGCCGTCACAAACGTCACTTACGACAACGCGCCCGCGCCTCTCAGCAGCAACAGCGGCTACTTTGACATTGACGGACCCCGTTTTTCCTTGCCCGCCACCGACGTTGCAGCCGTCTACCCGCCTCGCAACGGCCACGGCGGCTTCGACCAGAACATCCCCCAGATCGTTATTTCCCGCCGCACCCTCCCCTGGGAGCGCCGTCTCACTTCGCACCCTGAAATCATAGGCACCCCCACCCGCGACCAGTGGACCCCCCAGCCCAACCCCTTCCCGCTCATACCCGGCGTACCCCAGGAATTTGGTCCGGCCCCCTGGCTCGCCCTGCTCCTGTTCGCCGAGGGCGAATACACCCTGCACCAGAACGTCCCCCTCAAATCCGTCGTGCCCGCCGACGCCTACGCCCGCCTTGAAGTGGCCGACGGAATCATCTGCGACTCAGTTGAGGTCGAGTCCGGTCTCCTGCTTTCCGTTCTCCCCAGCCTTGACGAGCTCACCCTCCTCGCCCACGTCCGCCAAGTCAACGTCGACGACAAAGAACTCAATGCCGCTTCCGGTGACGGGTATTACGCCGTAGTCATGAGCAACCGCATTCCCGCCCCCGGGACCAAGTACCGCGTCTGCCTCGTCTCCCTCGAAGAACGCGACGACCTCGTGCAGGCCAATCCGCCCGCCGTTGCCGAGCCCATATTCTTTGGAATCCTCGACCACCCCATCCTGCCAGTCAACCCCGCGCCTCCGGGCCAAAACGCGCCCCAGGTCGCCTCTGCCGCGACTCAAAAGGCCGTCGTCAGCCAGAACTTCTCCGCCATCCTCGCCACCGAGGCCGATCGCAACACGCTATCCGCCGTCGCCTATGTTGCTCCTCCCGGCTTTCACGTCTTCATTGAAACCAAACAGGTTGTCCTCCTCCACAGCTGGCAATTCGAGTGCACAGACATCGGCACCTTCCGTGACTATATGCAGCGCATCAACGTCTCGACCATGGGCACAGTGGAGGACCCCGGCCACCCACCTGTCCTCGACACCGGCCATGTTCCCCTGACCGTCCTGGACCGCGCCGGCGTTGAGGAAAATGTCTGGTACCGCAGCCCCTGCGTCCCGCTGCCGCTCACGCGCGACCCGCTCACTTACCACAGCGCCGATCAGTGCCGCCGCGTGACCCCCGAAACCGGTGCCGAGGACATTACCTACGCCGCTGCCTTTGAATGTGGCCGCCTCCTGGCCGCCGCTGACCCGCGCCTCGCCCAGGAACTCATGCGCTGGCGGCGCGAATCTTACCGGCAATCCGTCCGCACCGACTCGCTGCTGCAGATTCAGGCCGCCATCCCCCTCGACCAAACCCTCGACATCCACCAGCCCGTCGCCTCCGTCGTGGCCCGCAACGCCGCCGGCGGCATCGTCACCGGCATCACCCAGATCGGCGACAAGTATGGGATCAGCGCCATCAGCGGCGCCCCCGGTCTTAACCCCGTCGACGTCCAGCAGGCCTGGAACCTCGCCAGCGTCGCCGAAGCAACCGCTCTCCTTGGCGGCGAACCTGGTGCCACCGGTGTCTCCGTCACCGCCCCGGCACAAACTGCCCGCAACGCCACAACCTTGGCCGCCGTCGCCGCGGACGCCACCTCCCTCAGCCGCCTCCAGTCCGCCCGGGACCAGGCCCTCACCGCCGTGAACCTGCAACTTCAGGAATGAGCTGGCTAACTCTGAAAGCCGGGCTCCCCGGGTCTCGATGTTCAGACCTGGGAGAGCACGAAACTAAAACTCAACAATCTCTGCAAACTTGTTCAACGCGAAAACCGACTCAAGGAACCGACAATGCGCATCGCCTGGCTCCAGTCCGCCGCCGCCCTTAAGGAACGACTCCGCCGTCCCCTTCAGCTCGACGTCACCCAGCCCGAATCAGAGCTGCCCCCCTATATGGAGCTCTTCCTTTCTCACCTGCGCCTCCTGATCGGCGTCCCCTTTGACTACCTCTGCCCCGACGACCGCCTCCTGCCCGACGAATCCATCCGCTTCTTCTACATCGACCGCTCCTGGACCGACCGCCTCGTCGACGGAGCGATCGCCGTTGGCAAAATCGGCACCCGCGAGCAGGCCCACCATCAGGGTCACGCCCCCGCCGTCAATCAGCAGGTCGATCTCAGTGAGCGCATCGTCCGCACCATCCAGCGTGGCCTCCAATCGTTCCCCACCGCCAAAGCTGCCAATGACATGAGCCCTGCGCCCGCCGATACCATCACCGGATTCCTCCTCCGCTCCTCGGCGGTCAGCGGCTGGCCCCAGATGGATGTCCGCGCCTACTCTGTCGACGTCCCCGAGCCCTTGGACCCCTCCGATCCCCGCGTCCAGCCGTTCCAGCTAACCACTCTTCGCCTGGAGCTCCTCTCTCCCGGCATCATGCTTGCCCTCTTTCAGGGTGTCCCTCAGCTCGTCATCCTCGAGGAACCCCACAACGGCGTGATGTTCGGTCTCCACAACGACGGCGGCATCGACAAGGTCTACCTCCGCGACTCCACTGCGCAGCAGATCCCCGTAACTCCCGTCACAACTCCCCCCAACTACTACGACATTCCCTTGCCCTTCCGTGCTGCCAACAGCCGCGTCGTCCATGTCACTGAACTGCGCCGGCGCCTCAACCAGGCGCACGCCGCTGCCGCCACCGCCGCTGCCGTCAACGTCACCGGCTCTGCCAGTTACGCCATCGCCGTGCTCGACCCGCCCTGGCGCCAGCGCTTCGAGGGCACCGTCGATATGGCCGGCACCCAGGAAACCTCCGGCGGATTCGTCGCCAACCTGCAAATCGCCCAGCGCGTGACCCTTAACACCACCTTCGACGAAGTCAAGAACCTGGTGACTACTTATGGCCATTAACTCCAAGCCCTCGTTCACCGATCAGGCCGCCGCTTTCTCCGCCGCCGCTGCCTACCGAATCAATAGCCAGGTCATAAATACCTGGAATCCCTACCTGATTCGCACCCCGCGGGTGCTCGTCCCCATTCAGGTCGATGCGCTCGTCGTTCGCCCCAACCAGCCGGCTCAGGCCTGGGCCGACTGCGCCCTCAAAGCCGCCCCTCAGCAAACCGCCCCGGTCACCCGCTACGACATCCTCCCCACTCCGTTCACCGAGCTAGCGCAACCCCGCACCTCCGGCGTCTACCTCCATTGGGCCCTGCCCGACGCCCTCACCAACGCCACTGCTGCTGGCGACGTCGCCACCTTTCCCGCCGCCCCTGACCGTTGGCTCGTCCTCCGCATGTACCCCTCCAGCGCCAATCGGCTCTTGCGAACCGCCGGCGCCGTACCCCTGCGCACCGTCGAGGGCTGGGTCTTACGAGCCGGTGATAAGACCGCCAATTTTGTGAATCTAAGCATGTTCACCGACGGGCCGCCCACCGCCGACTCCGTCAACAATCCCCTTTCCGTCCTCGGCACGGGAGACGTCGCCTGGGCCGCCTATTACGACAACTGCGTCAACCGCCTCGCTTTCTACGACCCCCTCACCGACGTTCCCGAGGGCCCCATCAGCTACCTGGTCTGCGGCTGGTACTCTAATCCCGCTCAAGACCCCTTGGGCGACCAGAGCATCCATTCCCTCACTGACTTCAATGCCAAAATGCAGCAGCTACAGTGGCAGCTGGCCGAAGGCGAACTCGACGAGTCCCTTCGCTACGCTCGCAACTACGTCGTCGCCGCCCGCAATCTCGGCCTCGAATCCAACATTCTCCTCAACAACATCGCCTACAACGACTCCATTACCAACAGCGCTCCCGCCGTCAGCTACGCGGTCTCGGACACCCCGTCCTCAATGCCCCAGTTCGACGACGCCGGCAACGCCCTCGGCCCCTACACTACCGACGGCTCCTGGTGGCCCAACGCCACCCTCATGCATGGATCCGTCGTGGCCATCGGATGGCCCGATGTCGGCTGGCCCGGCAACGAGACCGGCCTCCTCTCCGGCGAAAGCGGCGGCCCGCCTGCCGCTTCGGCCATCAACGTCGCCGTGGGAAACACCCTCACTGAGGCCCTCGCCGCCCTCGTCGCCCAGCACAACAGTCTCCCCGACGAGGCCCGCATCCTCGAAGCCTTTCTCCTCAGCTCCCTCGCCGACCTCGAACAGCCCGACGGCCGCGCCCGCCTCGATGCCCTCCTCCAGGCCACCGCCTTTGCCTCCATCGCCGGCGGATCCACCACCGAAACCATCAACATCCCCGCCATGCCCGACAATCCTCCCCCGTTACCCAACCCCGTCCAACCCGGCACAGGCGTCTTCACCCAGCAAGCGGCCGCTGCCGCTGCCGAGGCCGCTCAAAACGTTCAGCAGGTCAACTTCAATTCCGGCAGATTCTCCGCAAACCCCGTCAGGCTCGGCGGTCAAGCCGTCACCCGATTCTCCGAATCTCTCGAAACACTGCGCGAAGTCACCATCCTCAAAGGTGGCCTTTCTTCCGCCGTCAACGCCGTCTTCACTGACCCCGCGCCCCCCCAGACGCCTGCCCACACTGCGGTGGTCAACCGCGCCCTCCCTAGGCTCTTCTATCCCAGCGAGCCCGTCTTTCTCCTCGAGGGCGCAAGCCGCACCTTCAAGTACGGCGCCGACACCCGCTTCTCCCAGGACGATACCCTCGTGTGCCGGCTTACCGGCTTCTACACCACCGAGCTCAGCTGCGCCATCCCCGTCATCGACGGACTGCCAAACTTGGCCTTCCGCCCCAGCGCCATCGCCGATTCCGTTCTCGAGCAAAGCATCCAGAACGGCAGCGTACCCCCCGAGTGCGAAGACCTTCTTCGCGAGACCATCCTCCTCGACCCATCCGCCTCCGTGAGCCTCGCAACCGCCGCCCTTACCCCCGTACCCCCCTTTCGCCTCACCGCCACCACAACGACCGCCGCTCCCGTCGCTACGGCCGCGCCTCCCTCCGCCCAGCTCTCAGCTGTCGCCCGCAACTTCACCGTCGAACAGACCGCCTGGTGGGCCACTCGCGACCCCCGGTTCGATCACGGCCCCCTCATCGCTCAAAGCGGCATCACCGGCACCTTGCCCTCACCCATTGCCATCACGCCGCCCGTCCAGCCATGGAACCCAATCCACCTCGACTGGGAGATCGAATACATCCCTTCCACCAACGCTGTCGCGGATTGGGCTCTGGGCGAGATCGACTACACCACCGACCCCACCATCGCCCCGCCCGCCCCCAACCCGACCCAGACGCAGACTGGACCCAATGGCCAGCCCCCTGCCGCGCAGCCTCCCGGCAGCTTCACCCTCGTCGGCCGCGCTCACCTCACCGGAGGAGCCGCTACGACGGCCGCCGCCAGCCTCCGCCAGGCCCTCAGCCAGGCCCAGTCAGCCGGCGGATCCGGCTCACTCCTTCCCAACACCAGTCCTGCGTTTCACTCCATATACGCCCAACTCGCCCTTACCGGCTACGCGACCCTCGCCAGCAAAATCAAGGTCTCCATCACTCCCCCGGCGAACGCCTCCTCCGGTACTACCATCTCCCCCATCGACCGTTCCGCCCTCCAGGACATCCTCGACACCCTCGACAGCATGGACGTCCTCGCTGGAGCTGCGGACAACTTCACCCGCCAGATGCGGGGCAACTATCCCCCTGACGGCCACTCAGCCCCCGCCGACAACTCAGTCCCTACGCCCTTCGTCTCCCTCCGCGCCGGCTTCCTCCGTATCCTCCGTCTGCGCCTCGTAGACGGATATGGCCAGTTCCTCGACCTCGTCGGATCCAGCGACACCGCCATTCTCAACTCCGCCGATCTTATCGAGGCCGCCTCCCTCCAGACCCCCGGTCGTCCCGAACTGCTGGCCATGCCGCCACGTTTCACCTCGCCCGCCCGCCTCTGGTTCCGCTACATGGCGGCCGACGGCTCTCCAAACGAGGCCAATGCCACCATCAGCCCAGTCTGCGGATTCCTTATGCCCAACCACCTCGACGGCGATCTCGAATTCTTCGACGCTACCGGCGCCAACCTCGGCTTTGTACGCCCCGATCCTCGAGCCGGCGTCATCTGGGAGGACGCCCCCGGCGTCCCCTCCACTGTCGGCCACTCGCCCGCCCTGGCAATCCCCAACTCCTACGCTGCGGGTGTCGCCGAGGGCCTGCTTCAGTGGGGGCTCGCCGATGCCACTAACACCGGACTTCCCGAAGACGCCCTTTCCGCCATCCTCCGCATCATCGACTCCACCCTCTGGGCCGTCGATCCATTCGGCAGCGCCACCGACGAACACCTATCTCTCCTCGTCGGCCACCCCGTAGCTATCCTCCGCGCCCACGTCCACCTCGAGGTACAGGAGCCCATTGATCCCTCGCTCATCAACACCAAGTCCGTCTCCCTTCGCCTCGGCGCCATCCCCCAGTGGCAGGACGGACTCCTCGGCTACTTCGTCAACGACGACTACACTCGCCTCTATTGCGCCGACGCCTCCGTTGCCGGCTTCGCTCGTGAGATCGGGCCGGGCAAGGGATTTCTCCAGCAAGCCAACCTCGTCCCCGACTACTACCAGACCTTCTCAAACGACATCGGCGACACCGTCACCCAGGGTGCTACTCCCGTCACCCACCCTTACGTCGATGCCTCCGGGCTGCTTACCATTCAGCCTAACCAGGAAGTTGCTCTTACCCTGCTGGTTGAACCCCACTGTGTCGTCCACGCCACCTCCGGCGTCCTCCCCCGCAAGGAAATCGGCATGCGTCGCGAATGGGTCGACACCGCCCTCGCCGCACTCTCGCCCACCTTCCGCTTCGGTCCGGTCCTCGTCGATCCCAAAACCATTCGCATGCCGATCCCGAACGAGATTCACGGCACCTGGAGCTGGGATCACCGGTCCGACATCACCACCTGGGCGGAGGATCCCATCGTCAACGCCACGTCGGACGCCCACCTCCGCCCTGACCCCGCTTCTGGCACCGAGGGTTGGATTCGCTTAGGCCCTGCGCCCCCGCCCGGCAACTCGAAATCCTGACCCGGAAAACACCCGCACGAACGAACTAACAGGGACTTAGTCCCGAAGGAATTCAGAACCAAACGTCTCATCCCGAGGAGACCCACATGGCGGATCCCCAAAAAATCATCGAGCAGTCCGACATCGGCGAAAAAGGACCCGGATTTCTCATCAACCATTCCGATCCCGCCGGAGTTCCCCGTCCTGACGTGTGGCGCCAGGCCGTCGCCGACTTTTACCAGCTCGATCTCGACGCCTCTGCCCTCTGGACCCCCATTGGTCCCGCCCCACTCATTGTCAACGCCAACAGCGACCTACTCCACATGGGCATCGGTCCTGATGCTGGGGAGGTCACCGATATCCTCATCGACCCCTCCGGCGTCGCCGATCAGACCATCTATATCTCCTCCGACGACGGCGGGGTATGGAAAACCGGCGATGCCGGCAACACATGGACTCCTCTCACTGACCAGATGTTTTCTCTCTCCATGGGTGCCATCGCCATGGATCCTGCCAATAACAAGATCCTCTACGCCGGCAGCGGCAATCTCTTCGACGGCGGAGCCGTCTTCACCAAGTCCGCAGGAATCTACCGGAGCGCCGACGCCGGCTCGACCTGGAGCATCGTTGACGGCGGCTACTTTGGAACCATCTTCGCGAACATCGGCATCAACCGCATGGTCTGCCCCGCCCCGGATACCCTTCTCGTCGCCACCAATCAGGGACTCTATCGCTCCGTCGACGGCGGCCGCAACTTCGGTGCTAACCCTCCCAACTTCAACGACCGCCAGCCCGTAGTCCCCGGCATCATCTCCTGTCTCATCCTCGACTCCGCCACCCCTGCCAGCACCGTCTACTGCGGCGTAGCTGGCCACTCGGTCGATCCCAGCGGTAATCCGCTTCCCAACCTTGGCCTCCTCAAATCCACCAATGCCGGCATCACCTTCCCCACCAACCTCTTTGCTGACCCCACCGCGCCCCAGCTCCCGTACCGCCGCTTTCTCGTTGCTCAATCCCAGTTCGACGGCGCCACCCCTAACAGCACAGTCCTCTACGTCAGCGTCCAATCAAACCTCGCTACCGGTGTGCCCACCTACATCGGTCTGTTCCGGTCCAATAACTCCGGCTCAACCTGGACCCCGCTCCCCAGCCTTTTCAACATAGCCTCCAAGAATGTCCCCTCCGACGCCATTGGCGACGGATTCACGCAGACCAACTACGACCTCACCCTCGGCGTCGATCCCCTCAACTCCCTGCGCGTCTACGCGGGATTCCAGCAGCTCTGGCTCTCCGTCGACGGCGGCGTCAACTTCCAACCACAGGCCGTCACCGCTTCCCAGGTCCATTGGGACAACCACGTCATCGCCTTCAGCCCCTCCACGCATCGCCCCGCCGCCGCTCCCACCACGCTCTACACCGGTACCGATGGCGGCATCGCCGCCAGCAACAACGGGGGCGGTGCCTGGAACTCGATCAACGGCAACCTCGCCACCAATCTGTTTCGCGGAATCGACATCGGCAAAGGCGGGACCGGCACTCCGCCGCCCAACGCCTATACCTACGGCGGCTGCCAGGACACCGGCACCTCGGGCCATCGCCCTACCGACGTTGCCCTCCAGTGGCATTCCGGCATCAACGGCGACGGGTGGCTTGTCGCCGTCGATCCCTCCGATCCCACCACTGTCTACGGCTTCGACGATCAATTCTTCATCAAGTCCTCCGACTCCGGAGCTACCTGGCTCAGCACGTTTCCTCCCTCACTTCCCCCCGGAACCATCTTTGGAAAGAACCTCACCAATCAACCACCCGCCGCCCAAAGGGCCATCGCACTCGAACAA
>Ga0302319_10026068_pt1 | contig 10313 bp, 9 predicted proteins | sample Bog_T0_2_FD_203319 | JGI IMG/M metagenome (GOLD analysis project Ga0302319, IMG submission 203319) | Peat permafrost microbial communities from Stordalen Mire near Abisko, Sweden - Bog_T0_2 | ecosystem: Environmental > Terrestrial > Soil > Wetlands > Peat | place: Sweden: Abisko, Stordalen Mire...
GATGAGAACGGGCAGACCGCGATGCGCTATCAGGTGCGCGGGATTCCCACGCTGCTGCTCTTTAAGGGCGGACAACTGGTGGCGTCCAAGGTCGGCGGCACGGGTAAGGCCGATCTGCAGAAGATGATCGATCAGCACGTTACCGCCCCGGTCATTTCCTGACGGCGAGTTCCCCAAAAATAGTCCAGCGCGCAGGCGGTTGCGCTAAGGTGTTCCCAGTGGGGCATCCCGCGCGTACCGGCGATGCGGGTTGCTCCCCACATCGCCTGTTCGCTCAGAAACGGCTTCAGATGCTCGAAGCTGGTATAGCCATCGCGATCATAGAGCACGTGCACTGGCACGCTGAGCGCCTCGTAAACGCTGCCCCTCACGTTCGAGGTGAATAGCTCTCCACTCAGGAAATACAGCGGAACGAAGCGTGCGCCGGCTGATGGCTGATGTTATACGCATAGTTGACGAGTTCGTCGGGGACGCCGCCGTCGAAACTTTTCTTCAGGTAATAGCGAAGGCTGGGTTGCGAAGTGAGAAGGTCGTAGAGAGCCTGGCTCCAGAGCGGTACCGACAGGCTCTTGTGCGAGTCTCGGAATAGCTGAGCGTGCCGCTGCCGAACCCGGTCGGCGAAATCATCGTGAGCGATCGGAGGGAATGCGGGCTTTCGAGCGCAGCGAGCGCGGCGAATTCGCATCCGAGTGAGAGCGCAATTGCATCCACCGGGTGTTCTCCCGCAATCACCTTATCGATCAGATCGAGGATGGCGCGTTTGAAAATATCCGGCGTATAGCGCAGATCGGCGCGCTCAGAATGGCCGAAGCCGGGCAGATCGATGGCATAAACAGGTCTTGTGGCGCGGTAATGGTCGAAGAGCGGCTTCATTTCTCGCGCGGAAGCGGCGGCATTTACGCTGTGGATCAGCAACAGCGGCCGGCCGGAGTGACTGGTATCGGCGTAGTAGGCGATCTCTCCCGCTTCAGAGGTGAATCTCTCAGGCTCGGCATCCGGAATCGCCGGTTCGAGAGGCCTTCTGTGGTTAATGGCGAGGGAACTGACGGCGATCCATGCGAGCGCTGAGCCGGCTGAGCCGAGAGCAGCGTAGGCTCCGATTTTGGCGGCGGTTTCAAGAGCCTTTTCCGGCGGATTTAGCAAGTGTCACGACTTTTTGGAGAGCACGCGCGCTGCCGAATTCAGAGTTGCGGGAACTTTTCCCGTTGCGTACAGTCAAAGACAGTAATGCGGAGAACGTTGTTCCTTGCCATCGCGCTTCTGGCTGCGCGGTCATTGGGCGGGCAAACTTTCGAAGTAGCCTCCGTCAAACCCAATCCATCAAGCGATCCGCGCGATGCCGATATGAAGGTCCTCGCGGGCGGCAAAGTCACCGTCCGGAACGTGCCGCTTGTCATGATCGTGGCGGCCGCGTGGAATGTTCCTTTCCAGTCGCCGCGTCTCACGGGGGGCAGGCAATGGCAGCAGATGATGCAGGAGAGATTCGATATCGAGGCTTCTCCGCCTGAGGGAGTGGTGGCGCCTGGTTTGACGGCCAAAGAGCGCGGCGATCTTGTGCGACCCATGATGCAGGCGCTGCTGGAAGACCGGTTCAAGCTGAAAATGCGGCAGGACGCGAAAGAGCAGCCTGTTTATGCGTTGGTGGTTGCTAAAGACGGCCCAAAGCTTCAGAAAGCGGCGATCCAGGAAAAGGACTGCGAGAACGGTCCGCCGGATCAGCCGAAGGTTTGCCATCATATCGGCGGTGGTCAGGGGCGCGGGATTCACGGCGAGGCGATCGGTATAGACGATGTTGCTTTGTTCGTTCAGAACTGGACGGACCGGCCTGTTGTCGATAAGACCGGCCTGACCGGCTTATTCAATATTCAGACGGAAGGCTGGACGCCGATGCGGTTGAGGCCTCCGAATCCGGATGGCACGACGCCGAAGGGCGATGCGGGCATCAACGACGGTGATCGCCAAACGCTGTTCGATGTTTTTCATCAGCTCGGACTGGCGATGGAATCGCAGCGGGCGGTGGTGGATATGTACGTGATCGAACATATCGAACGGCCGATTCCAAACTGAAATCGCCCTATACTACGAGGAATGCGGCTTCTGCTGTTAGTCGCACTGGCAACTGCCGGCGCCTTTGCACAAGCCTTCGTGGTGTCGGTGAAGACTGCGAAGCCCGGTAAGCCGGGGATGTCAGCCCGTTACTCGCCGGGTGGCCGCATCGTGCTGGAAAACGTCACGGTGCGCTATCTGATCGACACGGCCTGGTCTCTGCATGAACACCAACTGTCCGGTGCGCCGGCGTGGATCGACAGCGCGCACTTCGATATAGAAGCGAAACCGGAAACCGAGGCTTCCGGCGAAGTTCGCATGCGCATGATTCAAGCGATCCTGCTGGATCGATTTGGCCTCGTCTTCCATCGCGAAACCAAAGAGATGCCGATATACGCGCTGGTGATCGCGAAGAACGGTCCGAAACTGATTCCGGGCGTTATGGACGAAACGGCCGGTGGATCGAGCAGCGGAAATGGCATGGTTCAGGGCAAGGGATTAACTACTCAGGCCATGGCCGATTTGCTTTCGGTCAGTCTGGAGCGCACGGTGGTGGATAAGACCGGTCTCAAGGGTGTTTTCAATTTCAAACTGCAATGGAAACCGGACGCAGATGCCGAATCTCCTTCAATCTTCACCGCCATTCAGGAGCAACTCGGGCTCAAACTCGAACCACAGAAAGGCCCGGTTGAATTGTTCGTCATAGACCGTGTGACTCCGCCTTCGGACAACTAAGCGAAAAAATTAGCAAGTTCCGGGAACTTTAGCGACCTTTCGCAGTCAAATCCGTCATACGTTAAACCGTGCGGACTTCGCTCCTCATCGTCCTTGCCGCATGCATTGCGTCCGCGCAATCGTTCGAAGTCGCGTCCATTAAACCCGCCGCGCCCGACGCCCGCGGTATGGGTTTTCGGGTGCAGCCGGGCGGCCGCCTCAAGATGACGAACGTAACGGTGCGCGTCATGGTCACTTATGCGTGGGACATACGCGACCACCAGGTGGCGGGCGGACCCGCGTGGCTCGATACCGAGCACTTCGATATCCTCGCGAAGCCGGAGAACGAGATTCCGCAAACACCGGAAGGCCGCGAGCTTCAAAAACGCATGGTGCAGGCCCTGCTCGCGGAACGGTTCGGCTTTAAGTATCATCGCGAAACTAAAGAGATGCCGATCTATGTGCTGGTCATCGCGAAGAACGGCCCGAAACTTGCCACAAGTGCGCCCGAAACTCAAGGCGAGATGATGATGAGCCGGGGCAAACTCGAGGCAAAAAAGATGAAAACAGGCAATCTGGCGAACGGGCTTGCCGGCCGCCTCGGCCGTAACATCGTGGATCAAACCGGACTCACCGGTGACTACGATTTCACACTGGAATGGACTCCCGATGTTGGCGAGGGAATGGGGTCAAAAGGCCTGCCCGAAGGTCCCTCCAGGGAAGCTCCGCAACTGGCCGAAGGGCCGTCATTGTTCACCGCCCTTCAGGAGCAGTTGGGGCTGAGGCTCGATTCTCAAAAAGGTCCGGTCGAAATACTGGTGATCGATCGTGCTGAGAAGCCATCGGAAAATTGACTATCATGATTCGGGCGCTCGCATTTCTGGTTTTGACCGCTCAGGGATTGGGTTTCGAAGCGGCTACCATCAAGGCGACCGCCGTAGACCCCGATACGATTCCCTCTTTTAAAACCGATCCCGGCCGTATCGCCTATCCGAATGTCACTTTGCGCGACTGCATTAAGATTGCCTGGCGATTGCAGGATTATCAGCTCGAAGCGCCTAAATCGATCGATGCGTTTCGCTTCGATCTTGTCGCGACGACAGCGGCGCCGACGCCTGAGGACGGAATGCGGCCTATGCTGCGGGCGCTGCTGATTGAGCGCTTCGGGATGAAGGTGCGCGAGGGGATGCGTGAGCTTCCGGGATACGCGCTGACGGCCAACAGCAAAACGAAATTGACACCATCTCCGGCCCCTCGTGAGTTCAGCAAAGAATGGAGCATGGGGAAAATGTCCTTCAACCATGTGACAATGGAGCAGTTCGCCGAGATTTTGTCCGGCTATGTGAGCCGCGGCGTTACCGATGACACGGGACTGACCGGCTACTACGACATTTCCCTGACGATCTCCGACGATCCCGCCGACGCGAAAAGGATCATGCGAGGTGGAGAAGTTGGCGATCTGATCGTCTCCACTATCCAGTCGCAGCTAGGTCTGAAGCTGGAGCCGCGCAAATGGCCGGGAAAAGTTCTGATTGTGGATCATGCAGAGAGGACGCCGCTTGAAAATTGAGACTTCGTCTGAACAAAATCGACCTTTACCTCGTCATAAGGTAATACTCATGCCGCGACTCTACAGATTTCCGGGCCTGGTGGCCGCACTGCTGCTTTGTGCCCTCAGCATGACCGCCACCGAATACCATGGCCGAGTCACGTATGGCGGCCTTCCGTTACCTGGCGCAACGATCGTCGCCTCACAAGGCGAGCAGAAAGTGGTGGCTGTAACAGGTCTTGATGGCATGTATTCCTTTCCCAATCTGGCCGACGGCGATTGGTCCATCCAGATTGAAATGCTTTGTTTCGCTCCGGTCAAAAAAGACGTCACGATAGCTTTTGGTGTTCCGACGGCGGAATGGGAACTGAAGCTTCTTTCCGCGGAAGAGATCAAAGCGACATCCGTTGCCGCCCCTCCGCCTCAGGCACTGACCACCAGCGCGGCCACTCCGGCGGCCGCCACACCCGCCGCGGCCGCCGCCAAACCGAATGCGAAAAAGGGCAAGGGCGCCGCACTGCCGCCTGTGAATACGGCTTCGGGTTTCCAGCGCACCGATGTCAATGCCTCCGCTACGCCGCCCGCGCCAAGTGAAGCCGCCGGTGCCGCTCCGGCGGGTGGGGATGCTTCAGATTCGTTCGCGATTAACGGCAGCGTGAATAACGGGGCTGCTTCGGCGTTTGGCCAGTCGCAGGCTTTCGGCAATAATCGACGCGGACCGGGATCGCTTTACAACGGAGCTTTTCAGATTGTCGCCGATAACTCGGCGCTCGATGCCGCGCCTTATTCAATCACTGGTCAGAACACGCCAAAGGCAGCACAGCAGCGCCTGACCTTCGGAGCCAGCGTCGGTGGTCCCCTGCGCATTCCGCATCTGATCAATCCGAACAGCGCGCCTACGTTCTTTATCGCTTACCAGCTGATGCGTAATCGCAACGCTACAACCAACCCTTACCTGGTGCCGACTGCTCTGCAGCGCGAGGGCGATATCAGCCCTACGGATACGATTCCTCAGAGCATGATCAGTCCTCAGGCGCTTTCGCTCCTTCGTTTTTATCCCCTGCCCAATTTTACGTCGAGTTCTGTCTATAACTATCAAACGGCGATTCGGTCTACCCAGGCGCAGGACCAGCTGACGAGCAGGCTCACTTCAAAGACCATTAAGCGCAGCAACCAGCTCTTCGGCGGCTTTTCCTTCCAGAACACGCGCAATCAAAACAATAACCTGTTCGGGTTCCTGGACCATACCAATACGCTTGGCTACGATATCAACGCTAACTGGCAACACCGCTTTACGCAGCGAATGTTCATGACCTATAAGGTCGATTTCAATCGTTCGACCACGCGTGTTATGCCTTTCTTCGAAAACAAGGAGAATGTATCCGGCGAGGCCGGCATTACGGGCAACAATCAGAACCCTTTGAACTGGGGCCCGCCGTCGCTTTCCTTTTCGAGCGGCATCGCGGGTTTATCCGACGGGAATCAGGCGACGAACAAGAACCAGACGGCCTCTGCCGGCTTGACCGGCTACTTCATCCGCTCGCCGCATAACTTTACTTTCGTGGCCGATTACCGGCGACAGCAGTTCAATTCTCTTTCCCAGGCCAACCCTCGCGGAAGCTTTTCCTTTACCGGCCTGGCCACGGGAACGGACTTCAGCGACTTCCTGCTGGGCGTTCCCGATACCAGTTCGATAGCCTTCGGCAACGCCGACAAATACTTCCGAAGCAACGTCTACGATGCCGGCGTGACCGACGACTGGCGAGTGACTCCGGGGCTGACGCTGAATATCGGCGTGCGCTGGGAGTACAGTTCGCCCATCAGCGAGAAGTATGGCCGCCTGGTGAATCTCGATATCGCGAACGGCTATTCGGCCGAAACTCCCGTGATCGGGTACATGCCGACCGGATCGCTCACCCATCAAAGCTATCCCTCTTCGCTGGTGCGTCCCGATAAAGCCGGCTTCGAACCTCGCCTGGGCCTCGCGTGGCGGCCGATTTCGGGATCTTCGCTGGTGGTTCGCGCCGGTTATGGCGTCAATTACAACACTTCGGTCTATCAAACGATCGCCAGTCAAATGGCCCAGCAATCGCCGCTGTCAAAGAGTCTGAGCGTGCAGAATTCTTCTGCCGATCCGCTTACTCTCGCTAACGGCTTTAACGGATCGCCGATCTCTACGCCTAACACTTTTGCCATCGATCCTAACTTCAGAGTCGGTTACACACACAGCTGGCAGGTATCGATTCAGCGGGATCTTCCGGGTTCGCTGATCCTGAATGCCACCTATCTGGGCATTAAAGGCACTCGCGGCGTGCAGTCGTTCTATCCGAACACCTATCCGGCAGGCGCTGCGAATCCCTGTCCATCGTGCCCTGTTGGCTATATATATGTCACGTCTAATGGCGATTCGATCCGCGAATCGGGCAATATTCAGCTGCGGCGGCGACTGCATAACGGCATTACCGCGACTCTTGTCTACACCTACGCGAAATCGATCGACGACGCTGCGCTCGGGGGCAGGGGCGGCGGGGGGCAGGTGATCGCGCAGAACTGGCTCGATCTCAGGGCGGAGCGCGGCCTTTCGAACTTCGATCAGCGCCATCTTGTCAACTTCAACATGCAGTACACCACCGGAGAAGGCGTGCGCGGCGGAACGCTGCTGGATGGCTGGCGCGGCACCGCATTTAAAGAATGGACGATTACCGCGGCGGTAAACGCCGGCAGCGGCACGCCGCTCACGCCAGGGTATTTTTCAACCCTGACGGGAACGAGCTGCATCTCCTGCATCCGGCCTAACTACACCGGCGCTTCGCTTTACGCCGCGCCTGCCGGGCTGTTCCTGAATCCTCTGGCCTTCTCGGCTCCTCTGCCCGGTCAGTTCGGCAATGCGGGCCGTGACATTATCGAAGGTCCGGATCAGTTTTCTTTCAACGCTTCGATGGCGCGAACTTTCCGCTATAAGACTCGATACAACCTGGATGTTCGGCTCGATACCACCAACTCTCTGAATCACGTGAATTATTCCTCGTGGGTGACCAACGTGACCAGCCCCAGCTTTGGCAGCGCCACCGGTGCCAACGGCATGCGCACGGTGCAGGCAACTTTACGGATGAGATTCTGAACGGATGAGATTCTGAACGGATGAGGTTCTGAACGGATGAGGTTCTGACATGACTGCTTTCCGCAATTCGGTCGTTTACATTACGGCGTTGGGTTTAGCCCTTTCGGCCCAGCAGGCACCTACGCAACAACCGGTTCAGCAGCCGGCCTCTAACGTAGGCACCAACGGCGATTCGGTGACCACTTTCAAGTCCAACGTCTCGGTTGTGATCGAGACCGTAATCGTGCGCGATAAGCAGGGTAAGATTATCCCGAACCTCACCGCGAAGGATTTCACTGTCACCGAGGATAATGTCGCGCAGACGATTCAGTTTTGCGATTATCAGACGCTGAGCGACGCGCCCGACCTTCAGTTCGCTAAGCGTCCTGATGCGAACCCCGATCCCGACACTAAGCCGGTTGACGACAAAGACTCTAAGGCTGTCGCTCCTAAGGTTGCCGCCGTTACCAATAACCAGATTCTCAATGAAGCGCCCGGCGATATTCGCTACAAGAACAAGCGGCTGCTGGCGATGTATTTCGACATGAGCGCGATGCCGGTCCCCGATCAGCTCCGCGCCTTTGCCGCGGGCCTCAAATTCATCAAGACGAAAATGACTTCGTCCGACCTGATGTCGATTATGCAGTACAGCGGCGGAGCGGTGAAAGTGCTCAACGACTTTACCGACGATCGCGATGCGCTGCAGAAGACGATTCAGACAATGGCCGTCGGTGAAGGCAATGGTTTCGATGAAACCGACAGCAGCGATGCCGCCGCGGATACAGGCGCGGCCTTCGGCCAGGACGATGCCGAGTTCAATATTTTCAATACCGACCGGCAGATGGCCGCGATTCAGACCGCGGTGAAGATGCTCGGAAGCCTGAACGAAAAGAAGGCGCTGATCTATTTCGCCAGCGGTATGCAGCTGAACGGCATCAATAATCAGGCGCAGCTGAATGCGACCGTGAACGCGGCGGTTCGCGCCAATGTGGCTATGTATCCGATCGACGCGCGGGGCCTTGTAGCATCGGCTCCGCTCGGCGATGCTACCAAAGGATCGCCTGGCGGAGTCCAGATGTACTCGGGAGCTTCAGCCATGGCGAACGCGAACAACTTCGCGAAATCGCAGGACACCATGTATACGCTGGCCGCCGATACCGGGGGCAAAGCTCTGCTCGACTTCAATGATCTTGAGCTGGGTATCATCCACGCTCAGGAAGCGATTTCGAGTTACTACATTATTGGCTACGTCAGTACCAAGCCGACGCTGGATGGCAAGTTCCGGCGCGTGAAGATTACCTACAACGGCGATCCGTCGGCTAAGGTCGAGTACCGGCAGGGCTATTACGCCGGTAAGACCTTCAGCAAGTTCACTGCTACCGATAAGGAACGGCAGCTTGAGGATGCGCTCATGCTGGGTGACCCTATTACGGAGCTTACGATCGCCATGGAGGTGGATTTCTTCCAGCTGAATAAGGCCGAGTATTACGTGCCTGTGGCGATGAAGATTCCCGGCAGCGAACTGACGTTGGCTAAGAAGGGCGGCGCGGAGCGGACCTCGATCGATTTCATCGGCGAAGTGAAGGACGAATACGGGAGCACCATCAGCAACGTTCGGGACACCGTGAATGTGCCGATCAAGGAAGAGACGGCGCAGGAGTTGGCGAAGCATCCGGTGCTTTACGACACCGGGTTCACGCTGCTGCCTGGGCCTTATTCAATTAAGGTGCTGGCACGCGATAACGAAACCGGGCGCATCGGGACTTACATGATGAAGTTCGTTGTCCCGAACCTCAATAAAGAAGAGAAGCGGATTCCGATCAGTTCGGTGGTGATCGGCAGCCAGCGCGTGGCGTTCAACGAGGCGCTTTACAACGCGGCGAAGGATAAGGGCAAGTCGGAAATGATCAGCCCGCTGGTGCAGGATGGCCAGAAGCTGCTGCCGAGTGTGACGCGCGTCTTCAGCCGGACGAAGGACATGTACGTCTATCTGCAGGCTTACGAACCTACGGCAACTTCTACTAGGCCGCTGGTGGCTTTCGTGACCTTCTACAAGGGTCAATCGAAAGCCTTCGAGACGCCTCCTATTCAGGTGACGGAAGCTCTGGCGAACAGTCTGAAGACGATGCCGATGAAGTTCAGTATTCCGCTTGCGAAGCTGCCTCAGGGGCGGTATAACTGCCAGGTTACGATTCTGGATCCGGCGGGGGCTAAGGCGGCGTTCTGGCAGGCTCCGATTTACCTGGTGCAGTAGAGGCGGCATCCGCGCGGGCTGTTAGAATTCGGGTGATGACTCAAGGTTTCGCGTGCGGCTCCCGCAGGACGTTTGTGACTGCGATGGCGGCAGGTTTGGCGCTGAGGGCTCAGGATGCGCCGAAGCTGGCGGTTCCCGGCGCGGTGCCCGGCACCGCCGCGACAGGGACCAACGGCACGACTTTTTCGGCAGACGTCAAGGTAGTGAGAGTGCTTGCGTCGGTGCGCGACAAGCAGGGGCATGTCGTTTCATCGGTGGGCTAGGACGATTTCGGACGAGATATTCGACAGGATTCAGGAAGAGCTGCGGAACCAGTACAGCATTGGTTACACGCCGGACAAGACGAAAAACACGGGTCGGGGATGAAGGTGCAGGCGGGCGAGGGGTATTATCGGCGTTAGTAGCGCGTTGGGGCTGATTCGCGAGGCGCTGGCGGGGTCGGGTCGCGACTTCACCGAGGGCAGTCTGCGGCGTTCGATCGTCGTGCTGGCGATCCCGATGATTCTTGAGATGCTGATGGAATCGCTGTTCGGCGTGGTCGATATGTTCTTCGTCGCGCGGCTGGGGGTGGATTCGCTGGCGACGGTGGCTTTGACGGAATCGCTGCTGGTGGTGGTGTTCGGTATTTCGCTGGGGCTAAGCATGGCGAC
>Ga0302319_10026070_pt1 | contig 10313 bp, 11 predicted proteins | sample Bog_T0_2_FD_203319 | JGI IMG/M metagenome (GOLD analysis project Ga0302319, IMG submission 203319) | Peat permafrost microbial communities from Stordalen Mire near Abisko, Sweden - Bog_T0_2 | ecosystem: Environmental > Terrestrial > Soil > Wetlands > Peat | place: Sweden: Abisko, Stordalen Mire...
CGCCGCGCTCAGATTCGGGGATCGGGGCGACAAAACGCTCCCAGGCATCGGGGAACATCATCGATGCGCCATCCTGGTAAAACCAATCCAGCTCGCGCTGCGTCAGCAGGAACACGCCCCGCAGGATGATGCCTGCCACGCGCTCGGGATGGCGAATGGCGTAGGCCAGGGCGAGCGTGGACCCCCACGACCCGCCAAACACCGTCCATCTTTCAACGCCGAGGCGCCGCCGCAGCCGTTCGATATCCTCCACCAGGTCCCAGGTCGTGTTCGCCTCCAACGAGGCGTTTGGGCGGCTGCGACCGCAACCGCGCTGGTCGAACAGCGCCACCCGCCAGCGCGCGGGATCGAAGAAGCGGCGCATGGTGGGATTGATCGCTCCGCCGGGGCCGCCATGCAGCACCACCACGGGAGCGCCTGCACGCGATCCGCACTCTTCGTAGTAGATCTCGTGTGCGCCGCCGGTCGGCATCCAGCCCGAGCTCAGGGGCTCGGTCTCCACATAGAGTCCCCGCCGACCGGCGGTGGACATGGGGGCAGGGTGGGCGGAGGCGCGATCCATCCGCTCTTCTACGTCGGAAACCGGCGATCCAGCCAGTCAAGGATGACCTTATTCACCTCTTGCGGCTTCTCCTGCTGCGTCCAGTGACCGGATCCGGGGATCAGAACCTTTTCCAGGTCCGACACATAGGCCTCCATGCCGTCCGCAGCGGACGGCGGCAGCACGGCGTCCTTCTCCGCCATCACCATCAGCGAGGGAACCCGCACCTTTTCCTCCACGTCCTCGGCCGCCCGCCAGTTGCGCGTGAAGTTGCGGTACCAGTTGATGCCGCCGGTGAAGCCGGTTCGCTCGAAGCTCTCAACAAACGCCGCCATCTCATCGGCGGTGAGGAAGGTTTCCCGCGGGTCGAACGCAGGGTCATAGGCCTGGAGGATTTTGATTAGGGCGAAGGCGGACTCGCCGTCGGCCGCAGTGGCGTCGGCGGAGAGCCCGCCGCTGGCGGGCGGCTCGCTGTCCAGCGGGCGGCGCATGAAGAAGTTCATCGCCTTGGCGACGTCTGCATCCAGGACAGCGTCGGCCTCACCAGGCGTCTGGAAGTGAACGATGTACATGTCCTTGCCGAACCGACGCCGCATGATTTCGATAGGGTCCGCCGGCGCCCTTGCCATGAAGGGCGTGTTGAGACCGATCACCCCGGCGACCCTGTCAGGGTGATAAAGCGGCATCTGCCACACGACGATGCCGCCCCAGTCGTGGCCGCAAAAGATGGCCTTCTCCACACCCAGGTGATCCAGCAGGCCGACAAGGTCGTCCATCAGGTGCGCCAGATCATAGGCGCCGACGTCCTTGGGGCCGCCTGTCAGTCCATAGCCGCGCTGATCCGGCGCAATCGCCCACCGCCCCGCCGCTTCGAAGGCCTTGAGCTGATGACGCCATGAGAAGGCGAGCTCGGGAAACCCGTGACAGAAGATCACAGGGACGCCCTTGCGCGGGCCTACTTCATAGTAGGCGAGGCGCACGCCATTGGTCTCTGCGAACTTCACGGGCGGCATCTGGCTCTCGAGGGCGGACATCAGGCACTCCGGTATGTTGTCGTGATCGGTGAGGGTGGGCCCTGGGCGCCGGCCGGGCAAGGGTCCGCGATCAGGCGCGTGCCGGCGTCTCGCGCCGGTCGATCGACAGCGCCGCCCAAGCCAACACGGCCCAGGCCGCCATGAACAGCAATCCGCCGAACGGGGTCACGGCGCCGATCCACCGAGGCGCGCCGAAGGCGAGGGCGTATAGAGACCCGCTGAAAAGGAACGCGCCACCCAGGAACATTACCGCCGCCATACGGGCGAGGCGTGCGCCGAGCATCTCCACCACCGCGCTTGCGAAAACGGCCAGGGCATGGGTCATCTGGTAGGCGCCGCCGGTCTTGAGCAATTCCTTCGCGATGGGATCGCTTACGCCGTGTGCGGCGAAAGCGCCGGCGGCCACCGACACCAGGGCGCTGATGGCTGCCATGGCGAGCCAGATTCCGCGCGGTCGGCCCATTCTTTACCCTCGGTCAGTGTTGCAACGTCCAAGCCTTGGACCATAGGGTTCCTGGGAAAGCCATCAAGGCGCTCGGGGAAGGCGACACGCGCCTTCGGAGGAAAACGACATGGCCCTGACCAAGGGTGACGACTTTCCTATCCACCAGACCAGCGAACCGATCGCCTATTCCGGGACCGACCGGAACTTCTACGATCGCTACTTTTTCAACGGCTACGGACAGGAAGGAACAGACTTCTTCGCCCTGGCCTTCGGCGTCTACCCCCACCTCAACATCGCCGATGCAAGCTTCTGCGTGGTTCGCGACGGGGTGCAGACCGCGCTTCACGCCAGCCGTTGGCTCGAGATGGAGCGCATGGATCTCTGCGTGGGGCCCATCTCCATCGAGGTGATCGAGCCGCTCAAAAGCCTGCGCCTCACCGTGGACGCGCCCGATCACGGCCTCGCGGCTCAGATCAACTTCGTTGGGCGGGCGTTTCCCGTCGAGGAGCCACGGTTCATCCGCCGACACGGACCGCGCGCGTTCATGGACTACACGCGCCTGACGCAAAATGGCCGGTACACCGGATGGATCGAGCTTGACGGCCATCGCCGGTCGGTGGACGGGTTCATGGGCACACGCGATCGCTCCTGGGGCGTGCGCCCCGTCGGCGCGAGGGACTCCCAGGAGGTCGTGCCGCCAGCGCCCATGCAATTTTACTGGATCTGGTCGCCTTCGAACTTTCCGAGCGGCAGCTTTTTCTTTCACAGCAACGACGACGAGGCCGGGGAGCCCTGGAACCGCCGGGCCGTATGGGCGCCCGAAGGGGCCGCGCTGACAGACCTGCAGGAAATTGCCGATAGCCAGATCAAGGTGGACTGGAAGGCCGGCAGCCGACACGCAAAGCGCGCAGTAGTCTCCTGGGGCAAGGACGCCGGGGCGAGCGAGGTGACCTTCGAACCGGACTATGAATTCTTCATGCTGGGCCTGGGCTACGGCCATCCCAAATGGAGCCATGGCCTGGCGCATGGTGCCCTATCGGTTGAGCGAGAGGATCTGAAGCTCTCTGATGTCGATGTCCGCCTGCCTCATCACCTGCATGTGCAGGCCCTGTCCAAAGTCACATATCGCAACGCGGCCGGCGCGGAGGAAGTGGGGCGCGGAGTGCTGGAGCAACTTGTGCTGGGCCCCCATGCACCGTCCGGATTCGTCGATGTCCTCGACTTCGCCCGCTAGGTCCGGGACGAGGACGCTTCGCCCATGAGCCTTGCTGCACAGCTCGCCGCTTATCTGACGCGCCAGTCGGGCGCACCCACCGTCGTTGAGAACCTCGCACGCATATCCGGCGGCGCCAGCCGCGAGACCTATCGCTACGACGCCGTTGCCGCGGGCGAACGCAAAGGGTTCATTCTGCGCCGCGATCCGCCGGGCAGCCTGATCGACACGGACCGCCGATTGGAATTCCTCGCCATCCGTTCCTTTTCGGGCAAGGCCGTCGCCGCGCCTCAAGCCGTGGTTCTTGAAGCCGACGGCGCCGAGCTGGAACGACCATTTTTCATCATGGAGCGCATCGATGGGGGCGCCCCCAGCAGCCCATTCGCACTCGACCAGTTCGCAGGCTACGCCGGCGAGATCGGCGAACAGTTCTTCTCCATCCTCGGCCGCATCGCCGCCGAGCCTCTGGAGGGCCTCCCTATCCTGGACGCCGCCGAGCGCCCCGATCCCGCAGACTGCTGGCGACGGGAGCTGGATTACTGGGCCGGCGTCATCGAGGCGGACGAGCAGCATCCGCAACCTATTGTTCGTGCAGCGATCCGGCGGCTGCGCGCCAATCCGCCGCCCCCGGCTCAACGGGTTTCTGTCGTGCATGGCGATTACCGCTCAGGCAACTTCCTGCACGACGGTCAGGGGCGGATCGTGGCGATCCTGGATTGGGAGATGGCCCACCTGGGCGACCCGCTCGAGGACCTTGGCTGGTCGATGGACCCCTTATGGTCGAATCCGGCCGACCCGCGGGTTTCCGGCATGGTGACGCCTGATGAGGCGCGCGCAATCTGGCGACGCGCCAGCGGACTTCAGATCGACCCCAAGGCCATGGCCTGGTGGGCGCTCTTCGCGTCGGTCAAGGGTCAGGCCATCTGGACGTCCGCCGCCAAGGCGTGGCGGGACGGCGGCTTCGTCGAGCCGGTTCTCGCCTTTTCGGGGTGGTATACGGCCCGTCGCCAGGACGAGATTCTTGCCGATCAGCTTTGCGCGGTGCAGGCGGCATGACCCCGTCGCTTCCGGACATCCTGATCGGCCACGCCGCCGCGCTCTCGGCCCCGCAGCCGCCCGAATCCTCGGGCGATTACCTCGCCGGCCGGTTGGGACTTCTGGCCATGCTCTCGGTGCTGGCCGCGCAGGAAGCCAGTCGCGGCGTCGCGGTGCGAATCTGGGAGAACGGCGCCATCCGCGAGGTCTTCGCCTCGGCGGCGGCGGAGTACGACCCGGCCTTCGCCGGCGCCCTGGCCAAGGCTGCATCGGCCACGGATGAGGATCGGACCTGGGCCGCTCTGGATGACAGCAACGATTCGTTGCGCCGGTTGCTGATCCGCCTGCACGAGGCGGTGGAGACGCGACGGGATTCTGCTCTCGACCGCGAGATTCTCAACCTCTACCAGGCCATGGCGAAGGCCAGGCGCCTGGAGCTTCCCGCCGCTCTCGCCGGCTGACGAAGGACACGTTCATGCGCGCGCTTCAACTCATCGACGGGGTGGGCCTTGAGAACCTGAAGGTCGTCGAACTGCCCGACCCGAAGCCGGGTCCGTATGAGGTGCTCGTTCGCATGCGGGCGGTTTCGCTCAACTATCGCGACCTCCTGATGGTCGGCGGCGTTTACGGCCAGTCGACGCCGTTGCCGCTGACCCCGTTCTCGGACGGATGCGCCATCGTCGAGGCGATCGGAGAGAGGGTCACTCGCTTCGCCCCCGGCGACCGGGTCTCGACCCTCTTTTTCCAGAAATGGATCTCGGGAAAGCCGACGCGCGAGGGTCTGATGTCGGCGCTCGGCATTCCCGTCCCGGGCGCCGGCCGCGAGTTGGCGACATTCCATGAGGACGGCCTCTCCAAAGTCCCCGCGTTCCTCAACGATCTGCAGGTCTCCACACTAGCCTGTGCGGCGCTGACCGCCTGGAGGGCCCTCTTCGAGGATGCTCGCCTGAAACCCGGCGAGACGGTCCTGCTTCAAGGCACCGGCGGGGTCTCGATTTTTGGACTGCAGTTCGCCAAGGCCGCCGGCTACCGCACCATCATCACCTCGTCGTCGGATGAAAAGCTCGAGCGCGCCAGGGCCCTGGGGGCGGACCACGGGATCAATTACAAGACGACTCCCGAATGGGGCCGCACCGCGCGGGAGTTCACCGGCGGCAATGGCGTCGATTTCATCATGGGCGTCGGCGGGGCGACTGTGGCGGAGGGACTGCGGAGCATCGCGCTGATGGGCCATATCGCCATCATCGGCGTGCTGGGCGGCGCGGCGGAGCCATTGCCATTCGGCTCGATGATCAGCACGGGCGCTACGCTCCAGGGAGTGAGTGTCGGCTCGCGCGAGATGTTTGAGGCCATGTGCCTGGCCATCGAGACCCATCACATCGAGCCGGTGGTCGACAAGATTTATCCGTTCATCGAAGCGGTGGCAGCGTTCGAGGCCATGCGGGCGGGCGAGCATTTCGGGAAGATCGTGCTCACCTTCGACGGGTGAGCGAGCCGGGTTAGGGCGTATCCTTGGCCTCGCCCACGGCGATATATCGTCGGGCCCCGGTGGCGGGGTCGGAGTGAACCTCCACGAGCTGCCCGCTCTCCGGATCGATGAAGCGCTCGCCGGTGGCCGAGAAGGCGCCGCCCGGGGCGTGGCGGCTTAGCGCGCGGTAGCGAAAGTTCTCGAACAGCAGGCCGACGAGGATGAGGCCGACAACGATCGTCGGCCCGATCATTGGCGCTCCGGCGTGCAGGGCGGCGAAGAGGCAGCCGATGAACATCAGGGAAACGATCACGATCAGGCTGATGCGCAACATGCCGAATCCTCAGGCCGCAGCGAGCACGACGGCCGTCCCGTAGGCGACAACCTCGCTCATCATCTGACCGATTTCCGATCCATCGAACCGCATCATTACGATGGCGTTGGCCCCCATAGCCGTGGCGTTGGCCACCATGCGATCGATAGCGTGACGCCGCGATTCCTCAACCATGGAGGTATATTCCACGATCTCGCCGCCGAGGATGGTGCGAAGACTGGCCATGAGATTGCCGCCGATCCCCCGGCTCCGCACGACGACGCCAAATACCTGGCCTTTCACCTCAAGGACGGAGCGCCCTACGACGTTCTCAGTGGTGGTGACGAGCATGGCGCGGGCAGTCTCCAAGAGAGCAAACTCGACGAGTGTGGCCCACCGGGAAAGGTTTCACAAACCCGCGATCTTCACCCCGCTCCGGGCGCCCTGGTCTCCAGATAGGTTACGATCGCATCCGCCGCGGCCTCCGCCGACATGGTGCTGGTGTCGACGCGAATCTCGGCGGCTTCGGGTGGCTCGTACGGACTGTCGATGCCGGTGAAGTTCTTGAGCTCGCCACGCCGGGCCTTGGCGTAGAGGCCTTTGACGTCGCGCTGTTCTGCGATGTCCAGCGGCGTATCCACGTGGACCTCGATGAATTCTCCCGGCTCCATCAGGTCTCTTGCCATGCGGCGTTCGGAGCGAAAGGGGCTGATGAAGGAGACAAGCACGATCAGGCCGGCGTCCACCATCAGCTTGGAAACCTCTGCGACCCGGCGAATGTTTTCCACGCGCTCGGCGTCCGTAAAGCCCAGATCGCGGTTGAGGCCGTGGCGGACGTTGTCGCCATCCAGGAGATAGGTGTGGCGCCCCTGGGCCAGGAGCCGTTTCTCGACGAGGTTGGCGATAGTGGATTTGCCAGCGCCGGAAAGGCCCGTGAACCACAAGACCGCCGGCTGCTGGGCCTTGGCCGCGGCCCGGGTGGTTTTGTTCACGTCCACCGCCTGCCAATGGATATTCTGCGAGCGACGCAGGGCGAAGCGGATCATGCCCGCCCCCACGGTGGCGTTGGTGATGCGGTCGATCAGGATGAAGCCGCCCATGTCGTGGTTGGCCTCGTAAGGATCGAAAGGAATCGCCCGGTCGAGGCTGATATTGCAAACCCCGATCTCATTGAGCTCCAGCTGCCGCGCCGCTACGTGCTCCAGGGTGTTGATATTAATCTTGTATTTCGGCTCGGTGATCGTGGCCGAAACGAGCGAGGTTCCGATTTTCAACAGGTAGGCGCGACCGGGCAGCATGGGAGCCGTGGCCATCCAAACGAGGGTGGTTTCGAACTGGTCGGCCACCTCCGCCGGCGTCTTGGCGGCGACGATCACATCGCCTCGTGAGCAATCCACCTCATCGGCGAGGGTGAGGGTGATCGACTGGCCGGCCACGGCTTCGGTCAGATCTCCGTCCTTGGTGACGATGCGGCCAATCGTGCTTTCGCGACCCGATGGCATGACCTTCACCGCGTCGCCGGACCGCGCAACGCCGGAGGCGATCTCGCCGCTGAAGCCGCGGAAATCGAGGTTGGGGCGATTGACCCACTGCACCGGCATGCGAAGGGGTCCGGACCGCAGGCGGTCCTCGTCGATCGCCACGGTTTCCAGATGTCGCATGAGGCAGTCGCCTGCGTACCAGGGCGTCCGGTCGCTGAGCGACGCGATGTTGTCCCCGCGCAGGCCTGAGATCGGGATGGCTACGACGCTTGAAAGTCCGATCCGGGCGGCGAAAGACTGGTAGTCAGCGACGATGGCGTCAAACACGGCGGGATCGAAGTTCACGAGATCCATCTTGTTCACGGCGAGCACCACATGGCGGATGCCGATCAGCTGGACCAGGAAGCTGTGGCGCCGGGTCTGGGTGAGTACGCCCTTGCGCGCGTCAATCAGGATGACGGCCAGATCCGCCGTGGAGGCGCCAGTGACCATATTGCGGGTATATTGTTCGTGCCCCGGCGTGTCGGCGACGATGAACTTGCGCTTGTCGGTGGAGAAGAACCGGTAGGCGACATCGATGGTGATGCCCTGCTCGCGCTCGGCCGCCAACCCGTCTACCAACAAGGCAAAGTCGATCTCTCCGCCCTGGGTGCCGACGCGCTTGGAATCCGCCTCCAGCGCGGCGAGTTGGTCCTCGAAGATCATTTTGGAGTCGTAGAGCAGCCGACCGATCAGGGTGGATTTGCCGTCATCCACCGAGCCGCAGGTGATGAACCGAAGCAGCGACTTGTGCTGATGGGCGTCGAGATAGGCGTCGATGTCCGTGGCGATGAGGTCGGAAACGTGGGCCATCAGAAATAGCCCTCGCGCTTCTTCTTCTCCATGGACGCGGACTGGTCGTGGTCGATCACACGGCCCTGGCGCTCGGAGGTGGTGGCCAGCAACATCTCCTGGATGATCGCCGGCAGGGTGTCGGCCTCGCTCTCCACTGCGCCCGTGAGCGGGTAGCAGCCGAGTGTGCGGAAGCGCACCTTGCGCATCTGCGGCGTCTCGCCGGGCAGGAGGCGCATGCGATCGTCATCGACCATGATCAGGGCGCCGTCGCGCTCCACGACGGGGCGTTCCGCCGCGAAATAGAGCGGCACGATGGGGATGATTTCCAGGTGGATGTATTGCCAGATATCCAGCTCGGTCCAGTTGGAGATCGGGAAGACGCGCAGGCTTTCGCCCTTGGCCAGGCGGGTGTTGTAGAGCTTCCAGAGCTCCGGCCGCTGGTTCTTCGGATCCCAGCCGTGCGAGGCTGAGCGCACAGAGACCACGCGTTCCTTGGCGCGGCTCTTTTCCTCGTCCCGCCGCGCGCCGCCGAAAGCCGCATCGAAGCCGTATTTGTCCAGGGCCTGCTTGAGGCCCTCGGTTTTCCACAGATCGGTGTGCAGTGAGCCGTGATCGAAGGGGTTGATGCCCCGGGCCTTGGCGTCGGGGTTCTGATGGACCAGGAGCTCGAACCCGAGAGACTTGGCCATGCGCTCGCGCATCTCGTACATGGCCTGGAACTTCCAGGTGGTGTCCACGTGGAGCAGCGGAAAGGGCGGCGGCGACGGATAAAAGGCCTTGGCGGCAAGATGCAGCATGACCGCGGAGTCCTTGCCCACCGAATAGAGCATCACGGGTTTTTCACATTCGGCCACGATCTCGCGCAGAATGTGAATGCTCTCGGCTTCGAGCCGCTGAAGGTGGGTCAATGACGTCCCGGAGGGCCTGTGGCCGTCGGCGGATCTTGCGGGCGCGAGTTCGAGCGTCACGTTTCGGACTGGCTCCGGGGATCGGTCAAGACTCCATCGCGGCGGCCCAGACCCGACAGATCACTGTTGGGCGGTGACTTATGTGGCCGCGCCCGCGAGCGCAAGGGAAGGACTTGACGCGGCGCCGATGCATGGGCGACGACCGCGCCCAGCCTCGCCACTTGGCGTGCGAACAAAGGGACGGACATGCTCAAGGACTTATTCAGCCTGAAAGGGCGCGTGGCGCTTGTGACGGGCGGGTCGCGCGGGATCGGGCGGATGATCGCCGAGGGGTTCCTACTTCACGGAGCGAAGGTCTACATCTCCTCACGCAAACACGCGCAGTGCGACGAGACGGCCGCCGAGCTTTCCGTTGACGGCGCCGAATGCATCTCGCTGCCTCAGGACGTCTCGACGGTCGAAGGCTGCAAGGCGCTGGCTGCGCGCATCGCCGCCCTGGAGCCCCGGCTGGACATCCTGGTGAACAACGCCGGCGCCGCCTGGGGCGCCGATTTCGACGAGTTTCCCGAGAGCGGTTGGGACAAGGTGATGAACCTCAATCTCAAGTCGCCCTTCTTCCTTACCCAGGCTCTGCATGGGGTTCTCAAGGCGGGAGGCTCCTTCGAGCAGCCGGCCAAGGTGATCAACATCGCCTCCATCGACGGAATCAGGCTCAATCCGCAGGAGACCTATTCCTATCATGCGTCCAAGTCGGGCCTGATCTTCCTGACCCGGCGCATGGCCGCGCGGCTGATCGAGGACAACATTGTCGTAACGGCGATCGCACCTGGCGCCTTCGCTTCGGAGATGAACCGCGTGGCGCGCGACCACGGCGAGGAGATCGCCAAGCGCATCCCCAGCCGTCGCATCGGTACGGACGAGGACATGGCCGCCGCGGCCATCTATCTGGCCTCCCGCGCCGGGGACTATGTGGTCGGGGCGACCTTGCCGGTGGACGGCGGCGTGGCGCTGGCGTCGCTCAACTCGCTCTGAGACCCATAG
>Ga0302319_10026074_pt1 | contig 10312 bp, 9 predicted proteins | sample Bog_T0_2_FD_203319 | JGI IMG/M metagenome (GOLD analysis project Ga0302319, IMG submission 203319) | Peat permafrost microbial communities from Stordalen Mire near Abisko, Sweden - Bog_T0_2 | ecosystem: Environmental > Terrestrial > Soil > Wetlands > Peat | place: Sweden: Abisko, Stordalen Mire...
ACCCTGACCACTTTGAGCCCCCGGCCCTGGTAGCTGTTGCACAGCGACTGGATGGCGGGGGTGTCCACCTGGCACCAGTAGCACCAGCTGGCGGAGACATCCAGGAGGATCACGCTGCCCTTGTAGTCCGAAAGGGCGCAAGCCGCCCCGGTGGCATCGACCCCGGCGATGTCCACCGCCGGCCACCCGGTTTGTGCAGTGGCCAGGTCCACCGCGGCCAAGGCTGGCGCCGTCCACTCTCCAGGGGTGCCGGCGCCGGGGATCAGTCCCCGCTCCTGGCTCCGGATGGCCGGGGGTTGCGGCCGGGAGGCCACGGGGCAGGCCGGTGAGGGATGACCGCCGGCGGCATCGGCGACGGGCTTCACGGCGGCGGCGATGGCCGGGCCGGAGCCCGCGGCCGATGCGGCGGGGGGACCATCGCCTGCGCATCGCAGCAGGGTCAGGGTCAGTACGAAACCAAGGATGGAACGGACGCCAGCGCTCATGGGTACCTCCGGTCGTGGAAATCCCTGGAACCACAGAAGGGGGCCCAAGGTTGTTCCGGCTAGATCATGGCCGGGGGGACTGAAAAAACCAGTTAAGCACTTATTGCTTCAATTATTTTTCTGGAGGCTTCAGCCTGGGTGCCAGTGACGGACCAGCGAACCGGCGAGATCCGGAATCCGGTTTTCCCATTAGACTCATTGCATGTGCGGCCGGTATCTCCTCAACTCCCCCATGGAAGCCCTCGAAGCCCAATTCGAGGCCGAGGCTCTTACCGACTTCCAGCCCAGGTACAACCTTGCCCCCACCGCCCCGGTGCTGGTGGTGTTGGCCACGGCGGATGGGCGGGTCATCGCCCTGCACCAGTGGGGGTTGGTGCCGTCCTGGTCCAAGGATCCGGCCCAGGGCGGACGCATGGCCAACGCAAGGGCCGAGACCGTGGCGGAGAAGCCTTCGTTCCGGAGCCCGTTCCGGAAGAGCCGCTGCATCATTCCCGCCGACGGCTTCTACGAGTGGCAGGCCCGGTCGGGAGGACCCAAGCAGCCGTTCTGCATCCGCGCCGTCGATGGCTCGACCCTCGGCTTCGCAGGGGTGCGGGATCGCTGGGAGGGGCCGGACGGGGTGCTGGATACCTGCACCATCATCACCACCACCGCCAACGGCAACATGGCGCCCATCCATGACCGGATGCCGGTCATCCTGGCCCCCGGCGACTATGCCGCCTGGCTGGAGCCCGGCACCGGTGCGGCAAGGCTCAAGGCGCTCCTGCGGCCCTGCCCGGAGGACTTCCTTCGGGTCTTCCCGGTGGGTCTGGCGGTGGGGAACGTGCGCAACGAAGGGCCCGGCCTCATGGAGCCTCTGGATGCCCAGTGACCGCCCGCAATGGCTCTTCCTGGGCGGCCTGGTGGTGGCGCTCGGGCTGCTGCACTGGAGCCGGCGTTATTTCTGGATCTTTTCGGTCCTGGTGCTGCCGGGCACGTTCGTCCACGAGACCTGCCATCTGCTGCTGGGCCTGCTGCTGAACGGCAAGCCGGCCCGTTTCGATCTCCTTCCCAGGCGCGAGGGGCGGGGCTGGGCGATGGGTTCGGTGAGTTTCAGCCACCTGACCTGGTACAACGCTTTCTTCATCGGCATGGCGCCGCTGCTGATGCTGCCAGCCGCCCACGGGCTGGTGCGGTGGCGACTGGGGGGTCAGCTGGTGTTCGGCTGGCAGGAAGCCCTGGCGATCTATGTCATCGCCAACCTGGTCTATGCCAGCTTGCCGTCATGGCAGGACTGCAAGTTGGCGGCGCGGTCTCCGGTGGGGTGGCTGCTGCTGGCGGGGGGGATGGCCTGGGGGTGGCACTGGTATCAGACCCAGTCGCGACCCGACGGCCTGGCCGGTTGGTTCAGTGCTCCGCCGGCAGCGGCCCCTTCCCGGCGTGGGTCTTGCGCATGAAGAAGATCAGCGGCAGCAGGACCAGGCACAGGATCCCCATGATCCAGAAGGTGTCCGCGAACGCCATCATGTTGGCCTGGCGCAGCAGGGTGCCGTAGGCGACGCCCTGGGCCTGGCGGGCGGCGTCCGGGCCCGATGAACCATGTCTGATGAACACCTGGGTGGTGCCGGCCAGCAGGTTCTGGTAGGGCAGGCTCGCCGGGTGCATATTGCCCACCAGGTTGGCCTGGTGCACCTGGGAACGCCGGGCCAGGACGGTGCTCACCAGGGCGATGCCGGTGGAGCCGCCGATGTTGCGCACGAGGTTGAGCATGCCGGAGGCATAGCTGGTCTTCTCCGGCAGCACGTTCTGGAAGGCGGTGACGTTCATGGGCACGAACAGGAACGCCAGGCCCATGCTCTGGACCATGCGCGACAGCATGGCGGTCTGGAAGTCCACCTGGAGGTTGAACCGCGACATCCAGAGCAGGCCGATGCCGCAGACGATGAAGCCGGTGGCGATCAGGTAGCGGGTGTCCAGCCGCCGCATGAGCAGCGCCACCACCGGCATCATGATCATGATCACCACGCCGCCCGGGCTGAGGATCTGGCCGCTCAGGGAGGCGGTATAGCCCAGCAGGGTCTGGAGGAAGATGGGCAGCAGCGCCAGGCTGCCGTAGAGCACGAAGCCGAGCACGAACAGCATCACCGTGGCCAGGGCGAAATTGCGGTCCTTGAGCAGCCGCAGGTCGATGATTGGGTTTTCCTTCTTCAGCAGGTAGAACACCACGCCCACCAGGCAGACCACCGCGATGATGGCGGCGAAGATGATGAGGTTGGAGCCGAACCAGTCCCGGCGCTGGCCTTCGTCCAGGACGATCTCCAGCCCGGCCAGGCCCAGGGTGAGGATGCCGATGCCCAGATAGTCGATGCGGAACCCTTCCTTGATGGACACCCGCTTGAGGGTCGGGGGATCGAAGATCATCCGGTAGGTGAGCACCAGGGACAGGATGCCGACCGGGATGTTGATCAGGAAGATCCAATGCCAGCTGTAGTTGTCGGTGATCCAGCCGCCCAGGATGGGACCGACCACCGGGGCCAGCACCACGCCCATGCCATAGAAGGCCATGGCGGCCCCGCGCTTCTCGTGGGGGAAGGTCTCCACCAGGATGGCCTGGGAGGTGGGCTGCAGGGCGCCGCCGCCGAGGCCCTGCATGATCCGGAAGAAGATCAGCCAGGGCAGGGAGGGGGCCAGGCCGCAGAGCATGCTGGAGATGGTGAAGATGCCGACGCAGGTCATGTAGAAGCGCTTGCGCCCGAACAGGCTGGACAGGTAGCCGCCCAGGGGCAGGACCACCGCGTTGGCCACCAGGTAGGAGGTGAGCACCCAGGTGGCCTCGTCGACGGTGCTGGAAAGATTGCCGGCGATGTGCGGCAGGGCGACGTTGGCCACACTGGTGTCCAGCACCTCCATGAAGGTGGCGAGCATGACCACCATCGCGATGAGCCACGGGTTGATGACCCGGTGCTGGGTATTGGAATTCATGGTGCGCCTTTCGGTCAGGTCACGGACGGCTGTTGGTGAGGATGGTGGCGTCGACGTTCATGCCGGGGCGGAGCACGACCTGTTCCGCGTCCTTGGGATCGAGCTTGATCTTCACGGGGATGCGCTGGACCACCTTGACGAAGTTGCCCACGGCGTTTTCCGGGGGCAGCAGGCTCAGGCGGGAGCCGGTGGAGCCGGCCACGGAGTCCACGGTGCCCTTGAGCACCTGGCCGTTCATGTCGATGGTCACTTCCGCCGCCATGCCGGGCAGGACCTTGGTCAGCTGGGTCTCCTTGAAGTTGGCGGTGACCCAGGTCTGGTGCAGGGGCACCAGGGTGAGCAGACCCTGGCCGGGCTGGATGATCTCGCCGAGCTCGACGCTCTTCTTCGTCACCACGCCGTCCACCGGGGCGGTGATCCGGGTGTAGCTGAGCTGCAGCTTCAGGGCTTCGAGGTTGGCCTGGGCCGCGGCGACGGCGGCGTCGGCCTGGTTGACCTTGGCCGACTGGGAGCCGAGGTTGGCCTGGCGGATCTCGGTCTCCTGGCGCACGCTGGCCAGGCGCCGCTGGGCGGCGCGCCATTCGCTGTCGGCCACCTGGGCCTGGGTCCGGTACTGGTCGAACTCCTGGGCCGAGATCTCCTGGCGGTCCGCCAGCGGCTTGGTGCGCTGAAGGTCGGCCTGGGCCTTGTCCAGGGTCGCCTTGCGGGCGTCCAGGTTGGCCTGGGCCACCTGGACATCGGAACTCTTGGACTGTTCCAGGGAGACCTTGGCCTTGTCGCCGTCGGCCTTGGCCCCCGAAACTGCGGCCAGGGCCTGGCCCAGGGCGGCCTGGGCCTGGTCCACCTTGCTCTGCAGGTCCCTGGGGTCGATCTGGACCAGCAGGTCGCCGGCCTTGACCGGCTGGTTGTCGTCCACCAGGATCTGGTCGACGCTGCCATACACCTTGCAGGAGATGGGCACCAGATGCCCGTCCACCTGGGCGTCGTCGGTGGTCACCCGGTTCCGGTAGTGGAAATACATGCCGCCCGCGCCCACCACCACCACGGCCAGGAGGGTGATCAGGGCGATCCGGCGCTTGTTCCTGGGTGCTTCGGGGGTGTCGATCAGGTTCTCGTTAGGTTCGTTCATCTCGGTCATCGCGGGCTCCATCAGCGGACGAAAAGGGGTTCCAACTGGCCCATGGCCCGGGCCAGGTCCGCACGGGACTGGTTGAGGCGGTAGAGGGCGTTGATTTTGTTGTCGGTGGCGCGGGCGAGTTCGTCCTGGGCCTGGATCACTTCAATGTTGTTGCTGATGCCCGCCTCGAACCGGTGGCGGGCCTGCTGCAGGGCTTCGTCGGCCAGGGCCACGGCCTCGGTGGCGACCTCCACTTCGCTGCCCTCGGCGGCGAGTTCGGCCTGGGCCACCTGCACTTCCATGCCCATCTGGGTCTGGAGTTCCCGGCGCTCGTCCTGGATGGTCGAGAGCTCCTCCTGGGCCTTGGCGTTCTGCGCCTGGATCCGGCCCCCGGTGAACAACGGCACCTTCACCGCGAGGCCGACGGTATAGGTGGAAACCCAGGGCTTGGCCTCCAGGCCGCTGGAGCCATAGCTGCCCATGGCCACGACCGTGGGCATGCTCAGGTTCCGGGCGGCCGCCTTGAGGCTGACCTGGACCTGTTCCCTCGCCTCCAGGGTGGCCAGTTCCGGGCGCTGGCGCAGACCGGTCTCATAAGCTTCCTGGAAGGAATACGGGGTCAGGATGGGGGCGGCCAGACTGTCAGCCACTTCCACCCGGGCGGTGGGCTCCAGGTTGAGCAGCCGGACCAGGCCGAACTGGGCGGTCTGCAGCTGGGTGCCGGCCTGGATCAGGCGCTGCTGTTCGTTGCGCACCTGGACCTGGGCCCGCAGGGTATCCAGCCGGGTACCCAGGCCGTTCTTCTGCTGGTCCTGGGCCAGCTGATCCAGGGCCCGGGCCAGATCCACCCGGGATTGGGCGGCCTTGACCGATTCGGCGGCTCGCTGGGCCCGCAGATACTGGCCCACCACCAGGGCGGTGATGGCCTCGCGGGTCTCCCTGGCCTTGGCCTTGGCCGTAGCTTCACCATGCCGGGCCGCCTTCCAGCGGCTCCAGAGAGAGAGGTCGAACAGCGGCACGCTGCCCTGGATGTTGGCGATGCCCCAATTGTAAGGGCCGGCGATCATCGGGCCGCCGGGGGTGGCTGAACCCAACTCGGTGTCCAGGTTCATCCTGGTCCGCTGGCCCATGGCATCCGCTTCCAGCGCGGGCTTGAGCGAGCTCGCAGCGACGCGGCTGTCCTCCTGGCTCTGGGCGATGGCCAGCAGCGACCGGTGGATCTCCGGATTCTGAGCCAAGGCCGTCTGCAGGGCCTGGTTGAGCGTCAGGGTCAGTACGGGCGGAAGCAGGGGAGGGATCTCGGCACTGGCCGCCACCATGCCCGCTGCGGCAAGACCCAGGGCGGCCATCCAGCACCAGCGCAAGGGGGCGGCGCCGGTTTCCCTGCCCTGGACGATGGCGTCCACCAGGGGGCCCACATAGGCGCCGCAGCCCAGCAGGGCGCAGCCCTCCCGGTGCAGCTCGGTCAGGAGCTGGCGGCCGGCCTCGTCCACGAAGGAAACCATGCGCAGATCGATCACCGCGTCCCTGGGCTGGACCCTTCCTTGCCATTCACTCCAGGCCTTGGCCAGTTCGGCGACCCAAGGGCCGGCCAGCTTGCCTTCCAGGGAAAGGGTGAGCTTCGAGTCCACATCCTTGGGCGTGATCCGCAACATGAATACCTCCGACAACGGAACACTCCTATGCGGGATCCATGCCTAAATTTAAGATGATGTATATCAATAGTTAAAAAAAGTGCCGATGGGATTGCCGAAGAAAACTGCCGACATTTCGGCCAATAGCCGAAATGTCGGCAGTTTCTGGGCTCAGGCCCTGACGCTGGCGTCGAGCCCCAACTTGGCCATCCGGCTCTGGAGGGTAGTGCGCTTCATGCCCAGGCGCGCCGCGGCCCCGTCCTTGCCGCCGACCTTGCCTTTGGTCTCGTCCAGGGCCTTGAGGATGTGGTCCCGCTCGGCCTGCTCCAGGGTGGCCAGGGGGCCTGGGACGGCGGAGAGGGCGCCCTCCCGGTCCTGCAGTTCGGAGACCGGCACCTGCAGTTCCCGCCCCTTGCTGAGGATCACCGATCGTTCGATGACGTTCTCCAGTTCCCGGATGTTGCCGGGCCAATGCCAGGCCTGGAGGGCCTCCATGGCCCGGGTCGGGATCACTTCGATGGGGCGGCGCATGCTCTGGGCGAACTTCTGAGTGAAGAAGCGCACCAGGACGGGAATATCCTCAGGGCGATCCCGGAGGGCCGGGACATGGATGGGAAACACGTTGAGCCGGTAGAACAGGTCGGCCCGGAAGGTCCGGTCCGCCACCATGGCCGCCAGATCGCAGTTGGTGGCGGCGATCAGGCGCAGGTCGACCTTCTGGGTTCTCGGGCTGCCCAGGCGCTCGAATTCGCGCTCCTGGATCGCCCGGAGCAGCTTGGGCTGCAGTTCCAGGGGCAGATCGCCGATTTCGTCCAGGAACAGGGTGCCCTGGTGGGCCAGTTCCAGGCGGCCCATCTTCTGGGTGAGGGCCCCGGTGAAGGCTCCCTTCTCGTAGCCGAACAGTTCGCTCTCCACCAGGCCCATGGGGATGGAGGCGCAGTTGATCTGGACGAAGGACCGGGCCTTCCTGGCGCTCAATTGATGGATGGCCCTCGCGATAAGCCCCTTGCCGGTGCCGGTCTCGCCCAGGAGCAGCACGTTGGCGTCCGAAGGGGCCACCGTCTCCACCTGGCGCAGCACCTGCTGCAAGGCGGGGCTGCGGCCCACGATCTCCATGCCGAAGTCCTTCTCCATCTCCTCCTGCAGGTAGAGCTTCTCCTCGGCCAACTGGTCCCGGAGGGTCTGGATCTCCTGGTAGGCGAAGGTGTTGTCCAGGGCGATGGCGACCTGGGCCGCCACCGAGGAAAGCAGGGCCAGGGTCTCCGCGGTGAAGGCGCCTTCCTGGCGGCTGCCGAAGTTGAGGGTCCCCATGATCCGGCTGCGGGAGACCAGGGGGAGCACGCAGAGCGACAGCAGGCCTTCGCCGTGGATGAGCACCTGGGGGATGGGGGCGGGGAAGCCGTCCAGGTCGGTTCGGCTGAACACCAGGGGGCGCCGCAACTCCATGGCCCGCTGGCTCGGACCGTCCGGGACGGTGAGGAACTGATTCTCCTGCATGAGTCCCCGGCCGGTGGGGAAGTCGAGGTAGCGGATCTGGGCGCCGGCGGCGCCGTCCTGGGCCAGGACCAGCATCATCCCGTCGTACTGGAAATGCCGTCTCAGGGTGGTGGAGATGGCCTGGAACAGGTCCCTGGGCTCCCGGTGTTCCACCAGTTCGTTGTTGATTTCCAGAAGGAGCCTCTGGTGGTCCCGCTCCTGGGTCAGGCGCAGGTTGAGGGCGTCCATCTGCCGGAGCCGCAGGATCCGCAGGGCGATGGAAGCCAGGAACCGGGCCAGGTAGACCAGGTAGGCGGGGCCCGCGGCCTGGAAGGCTCCCGGCCTGCGGCTGGCCAGGCTCAATCCGCCCACCAGCCGCTCCGGGGTCCGCAGCGGGAGCAGGACCAGGTCGGGGAATTCGCACCGGACCTCCTGGGGGACGGGATTGGCACAGGCCTTGGCGCCGGAATCGGCCATGCTCCAGAGATCCTCCTGCAGATTCTGGGTGTGGGTCACCCAGCCGGGGGTGGGCGGCACCGGGGTAAGCATTCCGTCCGGCGCCAGGCTGGCGGCCCACTGGGTAACTTCGAGCCCTTCGTCGGGGGCGCCGAACCAGAGGGCCAGGCGATCCACGGCCACTTCCTCGCGCAGCAGCTTGAACAGGGTGGCGCCCAGGGGGCCAAGGTCCCGGCAGGGGCCGAGCACCGAGAACGCGTCCAGCAGCTTGGCCAGCCTGGGCAGGTCCATGTCCTGGTAGGCCCGGGACGGCTTGGAGTGGAGCGTGGAGCGGGTCATCGAGCCTCCTCTCGTTTCCGGAGGAACGAGATGCCTCAGCTTACACTGGGCGCGGGCTCGACAAGCAGGGCGGGGGACCCGGATGGTTCCGGCGCCGCACTAATCCCAGCGGCCTTCGGGGCGGTTCTTCCAGGCCCAGATGATGAAGTCGACGTTCTGGGGCTTGCCCCCCAGGTGCTTGAGCCGGGTCATGAACTGACCCCGGTGGTGCTGGGTATGCATGGCCACCTGGGTCAGGGCCTCGACTACGGTGACGTGGCACGGGGGGCCGGGGAACCATGGGACCAGCACCGTGCGGGAGAGCCCTTCCGGGTCCATGATGCTGAACAGCGCCTTGAAGGCCTGGTGGTTGTTCCGGGTCAGGTCACGCAGCTGGTTGAACTCGGGGATGGGCTGTTGCTCGGGAAACAGCACCGCCTCGCCCCTCAGGACCATGAGAAAGGCGCCCTGGACATCGGCGGTGTGCTGCATCCGCTGGAGCAGGTCAGGGTCGTCCTGGAACCCGGAATGGGCCAAGGTGTTGAACCAGACGGCATCGGCCCAGGCCATGTGGCTCAACATGTCGCGAAGGTGCTCGAACAGCGGGTTCCAGTTGCTGGGCATGGATGCCTCCAGCCCAGGAGGATACCGGGAAAACACCAGCAGCCATGACGGAACATGCTCCGTTACGGCTGTTTGCGCCCAGCACGGTTACAGGTTTTCTGCAGGAATTCCCAGATGGCGTGGTACATGGCCCAGATGTGCTGGCGGCCCGGACCTGGATCGACGAGACGGGTTGGACCGTGGCCGACGATGCCTGGCAGGGAAGCCCGGTGAGGGTCGCCACGTTCTGCCATGGACAGGCTCCTATCGGTTATGCAGGCTCTGCCAGTCCTGGACCTTCTTCATGTAGGCGGGCACGACGGCCTCCACGGACAGGCCGATGGCCTGGACGTAAGCCGTGAGATAGCCCCGCACGTACACCATGGGCAGGCGCAGGAGGTCAAAGCGCTCCTGCAATAATATTTTAATAATGGGTGTTTCGTTCCTCTTGTCTACGGCAAGGGGGCTTGGACCAGGAAGAGCGCGACCTTCATGCCGCCAAAGCCCCCGAACCATCCGGTCGGGGGCGTGGTCTTGGCCAATTTTCGAAGCGGTGCTGGCCGGTCTTTCCCGCAGGTCTTGATGGATTCAGTATTTGAAAACTATTAATAGCCGGGCGCGTTCCCTCGATGGAGTCCCCATGGAGCCCGCTGGTGAATTCAGCTGGGCAGGTGCTCCCGGGTGAGGTTGCGGCAGCCGGTTGGGGTGACCAGGACGTTGTCCTCGATGCGGATGCCGCCCATGGGGCTCAGTTCATCGATGAGCTTCCAGTTGAAGCGCTGGGCCTGGGGGCCCTCCCGGAACGGGCGGAGCAGCATGGGGATGAAATAGCACCCGGGTTCGATGGTGATCACATGGCCCGGCTCCAGGGTCCGGGTGGTGCGCAGGGTTGGATGCAGGGCGGGGGGAGGGGCGGTCCTGCCGTCGGGGCTGGCCAGCTTGCCGGCCACGTCGTGCACCTGGATGCCCAGATGGTGGCCCAGGCCATGGGGATAGAAAGGGCGGGTGAGCCCCTGTTCCACGGCCGGTCCGGGTTCGGCATTCAGGATGCCCTGTTCATTCAACAGGGTCGCCAGTTTGAGGTGGGACAGGTGGTGCAGTTCGCCGAACGGCAGCTGCGGCCGGACGGCGGCGCCCAGCTCCAGCTGGTTCTTCTCCATGCCGGCCACCAGCGCCTTGAACCGGGGATCACAGCCGGCGGCCGGGGTGGTTCGGGTGATGTCCGAGGCATAGCCCAGGGTGCGGGCGCCGCAATCCAGGAG
>Ga0302319_10026075_pt1 | contig 10312 bp, 13 predicted proteins | sample Bog_T0_2_FD_203319 | JGI IMG/M metagenome (GOLD analysis project Ga0302319, IMG submission 203319) | Peat permafrost microbial communities from Stordalen Mire near Abisko, Sweden - Bog_T0_2 | ecosystem: Environmental > Terrestrial > Soil > Wetlands > Peat | place: Sweden: Abisko, Stordalen Mire...
ATCTCGAACGCCCATTCGGATTGGTGCGACTGTTCGCGAGTCTCGGCAAGCTCTGCGCGCTTCGAGAGCTCGGCAGCCCGCTCCTCCGCTACGGCGAGCAGCGAAGCCCACTCCGCACCGCCCTCCCCTATCGACTGGATCTTCGCTAACGCTTCCGTTTCGCTTCGCCAAATCCGAAAGACTCCTTCGGTCTTCGCCTAGAGAAATGAAAGTGAGCGATTTTTCGCGGACGCATAGCTCCAGAGCATACTCGGGGCGACATTATCGGAGCAGTACGCGCGCGAGGCCTTGTTATTGCGGCGATTGCACGCGCCCGCGCCCTCAAGATACAGTGTTTTGGGAACTGGCCCGTGCGGCGCGTCCGCGGGGCAGTCCTATGACAGCAATCAGCATGGGTGCGTACATGCCAACGGCATTGGCGGAAAATCAGGAGACGATTGGGGGACAACTCTACTTCTTCAAGTCGCCGAGGGACGACTGTGATCAGTGCCTGATACTTGGTCATGCGGGATGGGCGCCGCACTTCAAGAAGAAGGCAACGTTCACTGTTCCAGACGGGATTACGCTGGAATTCCGGACGTACGACTCGGAGAATAATCGTTCCAGTATTAACACCGAGCTGGAACGGATGGACGGCGGCTATGTCCCCAAGCTCGCCTCGTCTTTACCCTCTACCGACGAGAGTAATCAAATTGATCCCCGGAAGTTCTCCAAAGCTAGCACGCTCCTGGTTGATCTAGATGGCAAAGACCGGACGAAATTCGTCGGCGGCGAGGAGTGCAAGAACTATGTCGTCATGAAAGGCGTCGGATACCACTGGGATCAGCTCAATCCCAACGATACGTCGTACACCACCATTGCGAGCGAAATCAAAGCCTCGACCACCAAGCCGCATTTCGTCTCGGTACGCAACCGCGGCTGGCCGCGATCTGCATACATCATGCTTGAGGACATTTTAAAAGAGGTTCTCGCGCGCTATCCGAGTATTAAGGAGTTCTACATGGCGGGGTGCCGCGGCATAATCGCAAACCCGAACTGGAAGCCAACTAGGACGGTAAAGATCACGAGCCAAAAGATTGAAGCAATCCGCGAGATGGCCCTGAAACTGCGTCGGAAAGGCAGCGACCCGATCAGACCCGAGGGCAAATATCTCATCCCCGTGAGTCGCGAAGACATACGCGCTGGCCGTTTCCCGGAGTTCGTGCTCTCGGACTATTCGCTTGACCTGATCGCGAAACATCACCGTGTTGAGGTCGACGACGTCAAGGAAATCGTACGCAAGGGACCTCTCACCAACAAGTTGGTGGGGACCGATGACCAGCGGAAGATCCTCATGGGAATCCGCAGGAGGTGGTGAAGCAGGAATGTGGAGCGCTACCCTAAGGCGCGCGACTGGCCGCAGCGCCAGATAGCACAAACTTTTGCACTCGGGCGCCCGTGATATCGCCAACGTAGACGGCTCCTTTCCCATCAACTGCTATCGAATGCGCCATTTCAAACTGCCCGTCGTAGTTTCCGAATCTGCCGACGCGAACAAGTGGCGTGCCATCCAAGCGAGTCAGCACCCACGCAGAACGATCCGGCGGACCTTCCGGCTGGTCTCCTCCGTCCGCGATGTACGCCGTCCCCCGCTTATCGATCGCGATTGCATACGGTCGCCCCAGCTGTTTTCCGGACCATTGGCTGAGGTAATGGCCGGCAGAGTCGAACACCTGAATCCGCCGGTTCTGCCGATCGGCCACGTACACGTTGCCTGACGCATCCAGAGCCACCCAATGCGGCAGGTCAAATTGGCCGGGGCCGGCACCTTTCGTGCCCCATTGGAAGAGAAACTTCCCATCGGCACTGAACTTCATCACCCGGGTGTTCTTGTAGCCGTCACTCACGTAAAACGAGCCGTCGCCTGCAACGGCAACCGCAGTCGGGCGATTGAAGTGACCGGCATCCGCCCCCGCGATGCCGCGCTCACCGAGGGTCAGCAACAATCGTCCGTCAGGAGAGAACTTATAGACCTGCTGAAGAGCCACGTCAGTCAGCCAGACATTGTCATGGTCGTCGATGGTCAAACCGTGGGGCATGGCGAACCGATCCGCGCCCCAGCGTCTGAGCAGATTTCCGCTACGGCCATCGAAGATGTCGACTGTCGGCCGCGGTAGCGGAGTCAAGTCAAGTACATCGGATTTGGGCCAGGTGCGGCCGGCGCGATGAAACACGAAGACTTCGCCTCGAGAATCCACCCCAATCCCCGCGACCGATCCGAGCACCTCTCCTTCCGGCAACACCGGCCAGTCGTGCACGACGCGATACTCCGGGGGACCGGCGAGTCCCGGTGCCGGTGTCGATTGCGCACCGGTAGAAATTGTCGCGATTGCGCCCAGAAGCATGCCAACCGCACGAACGACGTCTCGATTTTTCATCAGCACCTTCGCGCCAGTTCAGAAATTGACTTTATGCAGGATTACATCGGATTCGGACCCCTAACGGTGGCGAACGACAGCTTTGCCGATGGTTATTCAAGCCTTGTCAAAAAGAGCTACAGATCATGGCCGTTGGCCACTGAACCTCAAATTGACGCTCATAGTCTGCGGCATCGAAATGGCCCAATGACTCTGCTATCAGCCCGTCGGGAGCAAAGCTCCCTTGCTCAAAACCACTGATCTTGACGAACTTCCCGGTCCCGCCCGATAGCTCGTGAGTCGCAGGCCGCTGCCTCACCATTTAGCACCGCCGCTGGCATCCATAACACATTTCTTTAGACGTTCGATAAAAGCATGGGTCTCATACTCGCTGAGTTGCAGAGGATCGCCGTGAGAACCTGCCACGATAATGCTACTGGTTGAGCCAACGTGCCAACAGTCGAGGCGATCGTGCTGGGTCGGATCGCTTGGGCTATTTATAGTCTAACGTCCCACTTGATGCGCGATGTGATCCGAACAGAATGACGGAAGCAACGCAAGCAGCACTGCCGTCGGTGAAAGCCGGAAACTCCGCTGTGCGGAATCGTTCGGATGTGAAGCTCTATCGAAGATCGCCATCCGCCAGCGCTTTGCGGGCTTTGAATGCCGCGACGCAGACTGGCAAATCATCAAACATCCTCGGGATCGTTCCGCCAGTTGCGCCGCGCCTCGCACTGCCATAGTCCTTCCAATAGCGCTCGCAATATCCGGGATCATTGCTTTGATCTGCTTTGCATTTGGCTATCTCCGCATCGCGCAGCGGCTTTATCTTGGCTTCGCGCTCTGCCTCGCACCTGGATTCAAGCGCCGTCACGTCGCTCGCTTGATCCGCAAAGGCGACGGTTGGGGTCTTCACGCCAATGAGCAACGCTGCGCTAGCCATAGCTAACACTGGGCGATTCCAAGAACCTTGTGATAGGCGCAGCCGCATGTTTATTCCGCTTCCTAACTTAACCGCTTCGTCGCGCTCCGGCCGCGATCTAGATAGCCCAAGTTAGCAGTTGCCCGACACCCCTGCCACATAGCTGCGGCAGCACACCCGTCATCGATCGTGGTCATGTGCCAACATGCGTTGCGGTCACACTACACAGTACGACGTTGGCCTCGGCTGCCGGATATTTCTCAACGCGCATGACGTCTCAGCCTTCTGCAATTCGCACTGGGATTTTTGTGACCGCAGGGGCAGTTTCCTTGGCGGACAGCACGGCCAGCATCGTAATCAGTGCCAGGGCAATCATGAGCGTCGAGACCGGCCACGTTGCGCCGTGATTCCTTCCAACTATTGCTGCGGCGATGACGGGTATCAGTCCGCCGCCGATCGGTGCAGCAAGTTGGTAGCCCAACGACGCACCGCTGTAGCGGAGGTTAGAGGGGAACATTTCGCTCAAGAAACTCGCCTGCACGCCGTACATGATGCCGTGACCGACAGACATGCCGATCACCAAACCGAGCACCACCGTCAACGGGTCGCGCGTTTGGATTGCCCAAAAAATTGGAAATGACAAAGCGATCGCGGCCAGACATCCGAGCATGTACACCGGGCGGCGCCCGAGACGATCGGAGAGCGCGCCGAACACGGGGATCGTGATCAGCTCGACGGCCGCTCCCGCCGCGATCGCTCCGAGCACGAGTCCGCGCGGCAGGCCCATGTTCGTCACCGCATAGCTCAGGCCGAAAATCGTGATCACGTAGATCCAGGAAACTTCCGTGATCCGCGCGCCCAACCCAATGAGCAGATCTTTCGGATGTCGGCGCAGGGTATCGAGAACGGGGAATCGGGCGATATGCCCCTCGCGCACACTGCGTTTGAAGTCCGGGGTCTCGTCGATACGCAGTCGAACGAACGTCCCGACCGCAACCAGTACCGCACTCGCCAGGAACGGCACTCGCCAACCCCAACTCAAGAACTCGGCCTCGTTGAGCCGCGCAAGCGCGAAGAAAGAAGCGGTACCAATGGCCATTCCGAGCGGAAAGCCGATTTGTACGATGCTTCCGTAGAGGCCGCGGCGATTCGGGGGCGAGTGTTCGATGACCATCAACACGGCGCCGCCCCACTCACCGCCCACCGCAATGCCTTGCGCCACGCGGCATGCGACCAGCAGCACCGGCGCGGCGACTCCGATCGTTTGATAGGTGGGCAACAGCCCGATCAGCATCGTGCTGACACCCATCGTCACCAGGGTCAAGATCAACATGGACTTGCGGCCCACCCGATCGCCGAAATGACTGAGGACAATGGCGCCCAACGGCCGCACGAAGAATCCCACACCGATTGTCGCGATCGCGAGCAACTTGCCCGTCAAGGGGTCGTTCGTGGGAAAAAAGAGTTTGTTGAAAACCAAGGATGCTGCGGTCGAGTAGATGAGAAAGTCGTACCACTCGACGGTGGTGCCGATGGCGCTCGCCGCCACCACGGTGCGCATCGCGAACTCCTTCGCTCCATTCTCCGTCGGCACGTCAGACACCATTATTTGGTAGCCCCCGTGAGTCCCTAGTTAATCGTATGTGATGGTGACGGGTCGGCGTGGTCTTGGCAACTGGCTAGTCGTAGGTCTACGGCAAGCTTTCCAACTCGCCGGGATCTGGTTTGGCAGGCAACGGCTGCGACCGAAACGCTCTCCGGCTCTCCGCTCGGCAAGGCTCAGCTTATCATTTTGCCGACAACTGATTGGACAACCATTCCTGCGTATCTGCATTGGGGAAATTGGAACGGGTGCCCGGCGCCGGAATATCACGTCGCCGCTCTTCGCTCTTGGCGCGATCGGTTCGGCGCGGAGCTGATTGGCCTGAGTCACGACGTCATGAATATCAGGGTCAAAGAAAGGCCGAAGACGCGGGACGCCGCACTCGATCTAGCTCGCGAGCAGTACGCCTATTGCAGTGATATTGTCGATCAAGGGGTTGAAACCCTCAGCGCGCTTGCCGCCGTGCTGATGCAAAGCGATTGGTGGTACTTCTGGTGGGATTAAGTCCGGCCCCTACCTAAGTGGAAGCCGGAGCGAGTCAACTCCCGGTAACTACCCTACGCGGTCAAATCCCGGTGTCGACCCTTCACTGCCGCTCGCCACCGTCCGCTTCGGCGAAGGCTAGATTACAAGCCAAGCCGGGGGTTGCAGAACGTAGGTCTATGGTTTAGGCGCTGCGCCGCCAATGCAGCGATAGATAATACCGCTCAACGTCTGCGCGTTCGACGTGTCAAATATCGTGTTACCACCTAACCCGATTGCTTGGTTTTGCAGCTGAGGGATAGCGACTTGATCTTTGGTCACGTCTGCGTACATACCACGCCTAACGTGGCTAGCATCTATATTTCCCACCGCGGTGCAAGACGAAACGTCTGCGGGATTACGCGTCAATCTCACTTGCGATGCTCCTGGGGCCAGAGGAGTGACCGGAGGACGGTCTGCACATCCAAACAACACTGCGCTGATTACTGCGGGTAACAATGGATGGCAGGTTTTGTTCAAAAGACGCCTCTCAAGCACGGACCAGGCTATTTTACTGCAAATCGGGTTGGTGGGAGGCACTAGCCGAGAACATTGAACGTGCGCTGCGAAGAAAGCTTTTCAAGACGACCACCGTCAAATATTGGCCGATAGCGCCCCCTTTGAAAAATCCGTGCGTCGACACCACTCCGCCTACTCTCGACTCAACTTTTCGTATCTCAGGTTTCTGCTAGATCCCCCTTCGCTGGGTCCATATATGGCGAGCAGACGGGCATACTTTGGTGCCCAGTACTTCCCAACGGTCCCGGCGGGAACTCGCACGACGTCGCCCGTCCGCGCCTCGACAGTGACGCCGCCAGATTCTACGAACAGCTGGCCCTCTATCACGAAGTTGTATTCGCTGTGCGGATGCTCGTCGGTCCACGATTCCGCAGTCAGCTCCCACTCAAAAAGCGCCGGCTCGGACCGACCGCCTGGCTCTGTTGGCGTGATGACCCGACACTTCGGTGCGTCGCGGCCGCTCCAGTCGGTTCGCGAATATTTGGTCGGTGTATTCGCTGCATCGGTCATATCTGTTTCTCCTTGCATGCCACCAAGCATATCGGAAGCCGCGAAAGACTGCTTCAGGGCGGGGAGTTCAGACTGGTGACCGGCAAGTGATGGGCCGTGAAGCGCCGGTCGCGGGCGCTTGATGTAAACGAACGTGAATCTCGTCGCGCAACTATTCGGAAGGGGGACCTCAGCCACTGTCCGTGACGCGCGCGAGGCACGGACCTGCGACGCTCCTTGGAACTAGCCACATGACAGCTTTAAAGGAGATCCGATCGAGGCGAAAAGCAACCGTGCAAGCCTAGGGCGGGGGGTCCGTCAGTAGGCGGATTCTAGCGTTACCGCACGGCGCCCCGGCGCCCCAAGTCTGCTACATTCTGCCGGATGAATGATGTGCAACCGCAAGATCCGCGCCGCGAGCTGCAGTCGATGCTGGCCTCGCGCCTGGCACTCATCGTGGTCGAGTCCCGCGAAGAGTCGCGGGTGCTTTCGCTCGTGCGCGAGATGAGCCTCAAGGTGAAGGAAGGCCGCGGTTGGGGGGTGTTTCAGTGGACGGTCACCGAAGGGCTACAGCGCCTCGACATGGAGATGGGCGGTCCGCAGCGCATGCTGGCGGATCCGGAACAGCTGCTGAAGCATCTTAAAGCCACGCCCATGCCGGGCATCTATGTGCTGCTCGACTTTCATCCGTATCTCAAGGAACCCGTGAATGTGCGGCTGCTCAAGGACATTGCGCAAAGCTACGACCATGTGGCGCGCACGGTCGTGCTGCTGAGCTACGAAGTGACCTTGCCCGAGGAGCTGGAGCAGTTCGCGGCGCGGCTGCATCTGGCGCTGCCCACGCCCAATGAACGGCTGATGATCGTCACCCGGGTGGCGCGCGAATGGAACACGGCGAATCCCGGCAAGCTGCTGGCACTGGATCGTGAAGCGCTGACCAAGCTGGTGGACAATTTGAACGGCCTCACGGCATCGGACGCGGAGCGCCTGGTGCGGCGCGCGATTTTCGATCATGGGGCCATCACCATGGCGGACATGTCGGAAGTGCTGGCCGCCAAATACGAACTGCTGAATCGCGGCGGCACGCTGGCGTTCGAGCCCGTGACGGCCAAATTCACCGATGTCGGCGGCATGCAGAATCTTCGGCATTGGCTCACGAACCGCAAGCCGGCTTTCGACGGCAGCGCCCCGAAACTCGATCCACCCAAGGGCGTGTTGTTACTCGGCGTTCAAGGGTGCGGCAAGAGCCTCGCGGCGCGTGCCGCGGCCGGCATCTTCAGCGTGCCGCTGGTGCGGCTGGATTTTGGCGCTCTTTACACCAAGTGGCAGGGCGAAGCGGAGAAGAACCTGCGCGAATCGCTGCATTCCGCCGAGGGCATCGCGCCATGCGTGCTATGGGTGGATGAGATCGAAAAGGCGCTGGCGGAAGGCGCAGGCGACAGCGGGGTGTCGCGGCGCGTGCTCGGAACCTTCCTAACCTGGCTGGCCGAGCAGCGCGCGCGCATTTTCGTGGTCGCGACCGCAAACGATATTACGGCGCTGCCGCCGGAACTGATCCGCAAGGGCCGGTTCGACGAAATCTTCTTCGTCGACCTGCCGGTCAAAAATGCGCGCGCCGAGGTCATCGCCATCCACGCTCGCAAGCGCGGGCTCACATTGAGCCCGCAAGAGATCGCCACACTCTCAAGCCGCTGCGAGAATTTCTCAGGAGCGGAGATCGAACAGGCGATTGTCGCCGCGCTATATAGCGCCCATGCGGCCAATCAACCGGTGAGCGCCGCTATGATCGCGCGTGAAATGCAGAACACCCGGCCGTTGGCGGTGGTGATGGCTGAGAAAGTAGCCGCGCTTCGCGAGTGGGCCGGCAGCCGCACCGTGTCGGCCGACTGACGGTGCCTGATGGCCTGCAAGGTCTCCTGACAAAGGACGCGGAACGCGACCTTGAAGAGATTTACTTTGATATCGATGAGCATGACTATCGGGGTAGCGCCAACCATGTCCTTCGCCGAATACCTGGCGAACAAGTCGTGGCCTTATCGCCGACGGTCGACGATATGGGATCTCTTCTAACAACCCGCCTTTGGGCGCTTAACGCCCCCGAAGACGTTCGCGAGCGGTTGCAACAAGCGCGCATTCCCATAGGGTTTTGCAGCCGACGGCCGCGCCTGGTGCGCGCGCGCCAAAGCATGTCGACGGCCGGGGACACCTTCAGGCCAAAGTAAGGCCCACATCGACATTGCCGCGCGTCGCGTTTGAATACGGACAGATCTGGTGCGCGGCATCGACGAGCCGTTGCGCATCGGCACGATCCAGGCCGGGCAGATTGATTTTAAGATCCGCCGTAATGCCAAACCCGCCCTCTGACCTCGGACCAATGCCGATCGTCGCGGTCACTGACGCCTCAGTGGGAACGCGCAGTTTTTGAGCAGGCGCAACCGCCTTCATCGCGCCGATGAAACATGCCGCGTATCCAGCGGCGAACAACTGCTCGGGATTATTGCCGGCCCCGCCCGCTCCACCCAGCTCCTTCGGGGTCGAGAGCTTGAGATTGAGGCTGCCGTCCTGTGTAGCGGCTGTACCATCGCGGCCGCCGGTGGCGGTAGCAGTGGTCTTATATTTGACATCGACAGACATGTGACTTTCCTCTTGGACGTAAATAAGTTTAAATTTGTGTCTAACCGCGTCGGGCAACCCAATAGGTCGCACCGCTACTCCCGTAACGCTCGGCGTGCGGTACTCGCGCCTCCAATTCGAAGGTGCTACCGGCACGCAGCCAATAAGTCTTCGCATTCACGGTGAGCCACATTTCGCCCTCCACCACCAGCGCCTTGGCGTGGAACTCATGCTCATGCGTCGCCAATACGGTGAATGGCGGCCAGTGTCGCTCCACAACTTCGCTGAATCCCTGCGCGTGATGCTCCGCTTCATACTCATGAAAGTTCTGATCCAAGGACATCGTGCCAATCTTGCATCCATCCGTCATTGAAATGTTCCACTTCGCTCAACCCGATCGAGAGTTATCACTTTGTTCCACGCGACAGTGTAGTCGTGTACGAATTTCTACCCGGAGTCCGTGCACGTAGTCCGTACCGACTGATGCGACTGCCTCTGAAATCAATGCTAGCGCGATTCGCGCCATCAGCGGAAATGGCTTCTTTAGATAAAGCCGATAGAGCTTGCCTATCGGCACCGATTGCTATGTTCGCTGGCGCGTTCCTCGACACGCTCGATAACGATTGCGCCATACAAGTCAGGCTGCTCCTCCCGCAAACTCGCGCCGACTGGAGAAACGCGGTTATTGCTCGCGGTTGACGGGCGCGGCAATCGCACGAACGGCGTCGATGTCCTGTTTCGACGGCGCTGGTGGAATAAGCGCATACATTTCCAAGTCCGTTGGAGGATTCTGGAAATCGCTGTAAAGGCAGGCGATATTGCGTTCTCCGATACCCATCAGGTATAGGTTTTCGACGACATCCGAGACAAGAGCGAAGGCTTGGTTGCTCTGGTCGGGACTCAACTTCGAAGGATCGGTCGTTTGCGACATGAATGCTTTTGCGCGAATGACGGCGTGCAGTTCGGCTTCAATTTATCGAGATCGAAGGCGCTTAACCATTTAGGAGCGCCCGCAAAGGGCTGCGCCGCCTTGTAGCTCGTGGCATTGGCGAAATTCCATACTTGATTAATTTCAATCGCCGCGGCGTTGAGCCACGGATAAGCCTCGCTCTTGACCTTCAGGCGCAGGGTGCGGATACAGTTTGTTGCACTGACAGTCATGGATTGATCGCTCGATCATGGCGCGCCATGCTGGATCGATTAACTGACATTTCTTATGGATTTGCACAGAAATCCACGGACGGGAAC
>Ga0302319_10026076_pt1 | contig 10312 bp, 9 predicted proteins | sample Bog_T0_2_FD_203319 | JGI IMG/M metagenome (GOLD analysis project Ga0302319, IMG submission 203319) | Peat permafrost microbial communities from Stordalen Mire near Abisko, Sweden - Bog_T0_2 | ecosystem: Environmental > Terrestrial > Soil > Wetlands > Peat | place: Sweden: Abisko, Stordalen Mire...
TTTTTTATTTAATTTTGCTAAATTGATTAGCCCGGAACACCGAAAATACTGCAGCGGGCTGTCCTCTCGTTTCGACCATGTTTTCGGTCGCATCACATCGCGATCTAGGTTTCTACCCCTTCAAGAACAGCCGCTGGTCGCTCCGCAGCTATTGCATTTCATGCAGGTGCCATTGCGCACCAGCGTGAAATTGCCGCATTCGCCACAGGCGTCGCCTTCATAGCCTTTCAGGCGGGCTTCACGGATCTGTTCACTGCGGCTGTCGAAGGCACGGATCAGAGTCTCGGTGTCGCCGGTCACCAGGGTCGGCTCGGCGATCTGCGCGGCGGTCGCGGCGGCGGTCGCGCCGGCGGTGATCCCCTGCGAAAGGCCGCTTTTCAGCACCAGCAGGTTGGAGCGTACATAGCCCTTGCTGACACGTTCGGCCACATTGTTTAGCGTCGCCAATTGGCCCTCGCTGTTGCCGCGGCCGATGCTGTCGGGCGACAGATCGGGGGGCGTGACATGGGCCAGATCGTTGCGGCTGAGATAGGAAATCGCCAGTTCGCGGAAGATATAGTCGAGGATTGAGGTGGACATCTTGATGGCGTTGTTGCCTTCCACCATGCCGGAGGGTTCGAAACGGGTGAAGGTGAAGGCCTCGACGAATTCCTCGAGCGGCACGCCATATTGCAGGCCGATCGAAATGGCGATGGCGAAATTGTTCATCATGGCGCGGAAGGCGGCGCCTTCCTTATGCATGTCGAGGAAGATCTCGCCCAGTTTGCCGTCTTCATATTCGCCGGTGCGCAAATACACTTTGTGGCCGCCGACGATCGCCTTTTGCGTATAGCCTTTGCGGCGGTCGGGCAGGCGGCGGCGCGCCGCGGCGATCACCCGCTCGACGATGCGTTCGGCAACGATTTCGGTGCGAACAGCGGCGGCGGCGGGCGCCTCGGCCAGCTCGTCGGCCAATGCACCGTCATCGTCGAGCAGGCTTGCCTGCAGCGGCTGCGACAATTTCGACCCGTCGCGATAGAGCGCATTGGCCTTGAGGCCGAGGCGCCAGGATAGCAGATAGGCGTTTTTGCAATCCTCGACGGTGGCGCTGTTCGACATGTTGATGGTCTTGGAGATCGCGCCTGAAATATAGGGCTGCGCTGCCGCCATCATGCGGATATGGCTTTCCACCGACAGTGAACGCTTGCCAATGCGGCCGCACGGACTGGCGCAATCGAACACCGGCAAATGCTCGGGCTTGAGCCCGGGCGCCCCCTCCAGCGTCATGGCGCCGCCGACGAACAGATTGGCGGCCTCGATCTCGGTGCGGGTGAAGCCGAGCGCGCTCAACAGATCGAAGGCCGGATCGTCGAGTTGGGTGGGCTTGATGCCGAGCCGGTCGATGCAGAACTGGGCGCCCAGGGTGAATTTGTTGAAGGCGAAGCGAATATCGAAGGCACTGGGCAGCGCGGCCTCGATGCGCGACAGCGCGGCGTCGTCGAAGCCCTTGGCGCGCAGGGCGGCGTGGTTGACGAAAGGCGCCTGCGACAGGGTCCCGGCACCGGCCGCGTAACGGATGATCCGCTCATTGGTTGCGGTGTCGTAACCAAGGCTTTCCAGCGCCTGCGGCACCATGCGGTTGATGATCTTGAAATAGCCGCCGCCCGCCAGCTTCTTGAATTTGACCAGGGCAAAGTCGGGTTCGATGCCGGTGGTGTCGCAATCCATCACCAGGCCGATAGTGCCGGTCGGCGCGATCACGGTGGTCTGGGCATTCCTGAAACCGTAAGCCTTGCCCCATTCCAGCGCCCGGTCCCAGGCGCGCCGGGCCGTCGCCACCAATACCTGGTCCTGGCAATCGGCAGCGTTCAGCGGCACCGGCGGCACGGTCAGGCCCTGATATCCGTCGGCGTGACCCTGCACCGCGCGCCGATGATTGCGGATCACGCGGAGCATGTCCTTCTGATTGGCGGCATAGCCGGGGAAGGGACCCAGTTCCTTGGCCATTTCTGCCGAGGTGGCATAGGCGATACCGGTCATCAGGGCGGTGACGGCGGCGCAGACGGCACGGCCCTCGTCGGAATCATAGGGAACGCCGGAGGCCATAAGCAGTCCGCCGATATTGGCGAAACCGAGGCCCAGCGTACGATAGCGATAGGACAGTTCGGCGATGCGCGGCGCTGGAAATTGCGCCATCATCACCGAGATCTCGAGCGCGATCGTCCATAGCCTTACCGCGTGCTCGAAGCCGCCGACATCGAAGCAGCCATCGGCCTCGCGGAAGGTGATCAGATTGAGCGACGCCAGATTGCAGGCGGTGTCGTCGAGGAACATATATTCCGAGCAGGGATTTGAGGCATTGATGCGGCCCGATTGCGGGCAGGTATGCCATTCATTGATGGTGGTGTCATATTGCACGCCCGGGTCGGCGCAGGCCCAGGCGGCTTCGGCGATTTGCTCCCACAGGTCGCGTGCCTTGATGGTGCGGGCGACCTGACCGCCGGTGCGGCGGATCAGCTGCCACTCGCCGTCTTCGAGAACCCGCGTGATGAAGGCGTTGGTCAGCCTGACGGAATTGTTGGAATTCTGTCCGGCCACGGTGAGATAGGCTTCCGAATCCCAGTCGGTGTCGAATTGCGGGAAGGCGACCTCGGTATAGCCCTGGCGGGCGAACTGGATCACGCGCTGGATGTAATTTTCGGGTATCATGGTTTTACGCGCGGCGATCACGGCGGCCCTCAGCGCCTTGTTGCGCTTGGGATCGAATCGATCTTGGCCGTCGGCACCGTCCCTGGGCTGGCAGGCCGCCATCACGCCGTCGAGCGCTTGCGCCGCCAGGCGCGATCCGGCGACCAGGGCGGCGACCTTCTGTTCCTCCACCACTTTCCAGTTGATGAAGGCTTCGATGTCGGGATGGTCGACATCGACTACCACCATTTTCGCGGCGCGCCGGGTGGTGCCCCCCGATTTGATGGCGCCGGCAGCCCGGTCGCCGATCTTGAGGAAGCTCATCAGGCCTGACGAGCGGCCGCCGCCGGACAGCTTCTCGCCGTCGCCGCGCAGGTTGGAGAAATTGGTGCCGGTGCCCGAGCCATATTTGAACAGCCGCGCCTCGCGCACCCACAGATCCATGATGCCGCCATCATTGACCAGATCGTCGCTGACCGACTGGATGAAGCAGGCATGCGGCTGCGGATGCTCATAGGCGCTGGTCGATTTGGTGAGCACGCCGGTGACCGGATCGCAAAAAGAATGGCCCTGGCCGGGACCGTCGATGCCATAGGCCCAGAACAATCCGGTATTGAACCATTGTGGAGAGTTGGGAGCCCCCATCTGCCGGCACAGCATCAGGCACATTTCCTGATAGAAATTGCGGGCGTCATCCTCGGCGTCGAAATAGCCGCCCTTCCAGCCCCAATAGGTCCAGGTGCCGGCGAGGCGATGGAAAACCTGGCGGGCCGAGCGTTCGCCGGTCGAGGGTTTGGCCGGGTCCTTGGGCTTTTTGCGCCACAGCCAGGGCGGCACGCCTTCCTCGCGCACCACCTTGAGGTCGGCGTCCTCATAGACGCCGGCGCGGCGAAAATATTTTTGCGCCAGCACGTCACAGGCGACCTGCGACCAATCGGCCGGCACTTCGATGTCGGGGTGCGAAAACACCACCGACCCGTCGGGATTGCGGATTTCGCTGGCGGTGACGCGGAAGGCGATACCGTCGTAGACGAGCTTGGCGTCGGCGGTGAAATGACGGGCAATCCTCATGACGGTACTGTCTCCTGCTGCTGTTTGACCGTGGCGAAACCCCTGCCGTCGGCGCCGGCGACGATCACGAGCCGGGCACCCCAGATCCTGTGGGTTGCAACCAAGCGAACCACAATCTATGCCTATGATGCCTTTGGATCAACTATATTTTGTTGTGATCTTGGTCACAGCCACTTCATATGGTAATCGAAGGGCAACCGATTTCTGCCAGCGCCAACCGGCGTCCGACGGAAGTTTTTCAGGGATGTCGGGTCAGGCACATCAACAACGCTGAGGCTGGACAAAGCGAGGAAAATTCGCGCGTGCCGGCGATCACCGCCGGCGCTGCCGTGCGCGGCCGACGGACGAACCCTTGCTTTTCAAAGAATTCGGCAGCGTCATTGGTCAATAGCCAGATGCGCTCGACTTTGTCCTGACGCAGCCGGAAGACCAAGGCGGAGAGGATTCTGCGCCCGACACCGACATGCCGATGCTGTACCGGCACAACCAGCGACCGCAGCAAGGCGTCGGAGGCATGGCTTTCATATCCGCCAAAGCCGATCGGATCGCCCTCCGCGCGCAACACGAAGAACACTTGGCCACTGTCGCCGATGTCGTCGGTCGGCAAGCTGGCGTGCTGCAATGCGGCGACGAACGAGGGCCATAATGGGCTGCCGCTCGCCAGAGGTTCGAGGCTTTCTGCGGCGCCGGCATGACCAACATCATTCTCGGTCATTGGCGGTGACGACGATCGGCCGACATTCAGGGGGCGGCAAACTGCGTTTGCGGGGCCACGGGATGAAGCGGCTGGTAGTGGCGATATAGGCGGCATAGTCGGGGTTCTTTTTGCCGAGCCGGCGCTCGAGAAGATTGGCGCCCAAAGGTCCGATGATCATATAGCTGAGCAGAAGCGGCGCGATGACGGTCAAGAGCCCGATCATGCCGATGTCGGCGGCGACCAGAAACAGGCCCCATTGCACCAGCATTTCGCCGAAATAATTGGGATGACGGGAATAGCGCCACAATCCGCGGTCCATCACCGCGCCCGGTTGCCGCGGTCCGTTGCGAAATTGATCCATCTGCGCATCGGCCAGCGACTCGGTCACCAGCCCGACCAGCCATAGCGCAAATCCGAGATAGGCGACAGCGCCGAGCGTGCCATGTTCCGGCGTCGTCACGGCAATGACGATCGGCAGGCTGCAGACGAACATGGCGGTGCCCTGGAACAGGAAGATCGCGCGCAAACTATGCCAGGCATAGCTTTTGCCCTGTTCCTCGATATGTTTGCGCAGGCGGGCGTAACGGCGGTCCTCGGCGCCCCAATTGCGTTTGCCGATATAGAGCCCGAGACGAACACCCCACAAGGTGGCGGCGACCAGCATCAAGGTCGCCCTGGGTCCGGCGCCGGGTACCGCCAGCCAGGCAACCCAGCCGCAGGCGGCACAGCCCGGCCCCCAGAAAATGTCGGGAATGCTGGAGTCTTTGATGGCGACGCTGACCAGCCACAGGGTAATCACGAAGAAAGCCATGATGAAACCGGCACTCGCCAGCAAGGCCGGAAGAGTGTGACTCCAGACGCTCATGCGGAACTCTCCGACGCAGTGGGTTTAAGGGTGACCGGAATGGCGCTCATGCGCGGCAGGCCGCTGAAGCGGTCATAAGAAACGCTGTTGTCGATCAGGCGCGATACGGCGCTGCCATGGCGCCGCACGTCGTTGACGGGTCCTGGCACGCCACCATGGCCATGCGCCAGCGCCACCACCCCACGGCGGATAGAGGGGTCAGCTTCGGCGACCGCGACGATCGTGGCGCGCGCCGAGGCGATCGTGACCAGGTCGCCATCGGCGGCACCGAGCGCCGCCAGATCGTCGGGATGGGCGAACAGCGGATTGAAGGGCCGCCGGGCAGCCAGCATCGGCAGGTCGCGGCAGGAGGAATTATAGATCTCATGCAGGCGGCAGGAAATCAGGCGGAAGGGATAGGATTGGTCGTCGGCCTTGTCGAGGGCGCGGGCCAGATCCGCCAGATCCTCGATCATTTCCGCGGCGGCCAGATGCAGGCGCTCGGTGCAATCTTGGTCGCGCGGCCGAACCAGCAGGGACGGATCGTCGAACACATGTCCGGCGGGAAAGCGCATCACCTCGTCGAAAGGAATGCGCGCTCCCCGCGTATAGAGCCGCAGCAGGGCATCGCTGGTCGGTTTGTTCACCATGTCGACCGGCTGGCCGCGCAGCATCAAAGGCAGGCCGAGACGACGCCCAAGCCCCCAATAGAGCTCCCATTCGGCGATCACGTCGCTGCCCTTGGGCGGTTCGACCAATTTCGGCTGATATTGGCCGAACGGTTCGGGGCAGCCCACCGAAAGGCCGTAGGAGGCGATCATGCCCTCATTGGCGATCGAGATGGCCGGTTCCTCAAGCAGGATACGGGTGCCGAACACGTAATCCGACAAGCGTGCCGAAGCCGACATCCTGGTGTCCAGCGCGACGCTGAGCTGCAAAGCGCGATAGGCCTCGATCATGCGAATCTGGTCCGGCATGTTTTCCACCGGATTGCCGCCATTGACGAACAAGGCTTTGACCTGGCCTTCGCCCGGCAGCAGGATTTCCTCAGCAATCACCGAAGCCGGCATGCCCGCCGCGGTGTTGGATAGGCCGCGCACGCGAAGGCGTTCGCCGAAACCATAGGCGGGCTGACGCCGGCCCGGCTGCGCCTTGCCCTGCGGCGCGCGGATATAGACGTAGGGATTTGGCAGTTTTTCGCCGGCGCGCAGCCAGCGTCCGCACAGGCTGTTGAGCACCAGGACAAGATATTCCATCAAGGTGCCGTGCGGCGCCATGTTGGAGCCGGTGCCGGCATTGGCATAGCCACGCCGCGCCGTGGCGAACAGTCGCGCCGCGTCGATCAGTTGGTCGACCGCCAGTCCGGCCCGTGCCGCCACCCGCTCCGGCGTAAAATCCGCGACCGCCTGGCTCAATCTGTCGAAGCCGTCGGTCTCGGCGGCGACAAAGTCGTGGTCATAAAGCTGGTTGGCGATGATCCACTGGATGATCGCGGCGAGAATGGCGGCGTCATGGCCGGGCCGGCATTGCAGATGCAATTCGGCCTTGGCCGCCGTCTCGGTGCGGCGCGGATCTACCACGATCAATTTGAGACCTCGGGCCTGGGCGTCTCTGAGTCGTTTGGCGGGATTGAAGGGCGGTATGCCGCCCCACTTCGACAAAAGCGGGTTATTGCCAAGCAGCAAACAGACGTCGGCATCCGCGAAGGACTGCAGGCCGCCACCCCAGCGGCCATGCAGCGCCATGGCGATCGGCTTGCCGGGCTGATCGATGGTGCCATTGGTGAAGTGCATGGGCGAACCGAGCGCGGCGAGAAAAGCGCCCGACATCGCCTCCGGCAGCAAATAGAGTGCCCCGAAAGTGCCGCAATAATCGGCAATCGCGCGCGGTCCGAAGCGATCGACCAGCAGGCGCACCTTGTCGGCGATCTCGTCGATGGCGCTTTCCGCCGGGATCGGATCGAATCCGCCATCCGGGCGCCGCTTGAAGGCGCCGAGCAGGCGTTGCGGATTGCGATGAATGGCCGGCAATTGGCGGCCCTTGATGCAGCTATAGCCCCAATAGACCTTGTTGTCCTTGTCGCCCCAGGCGCGCACCGGGACGTCGTCCTCGATTTCGACCTTGAGCGGGCAGGAGATGTGGCAAACGCGGCAAATCGCGTGATGCACGCTTTTCACGGGTTGGCGTTTCCCCTTCCTTGGGTCGTTTTTTTCAGGCAAGCGTTAAATCGGTTATAACGCAAATTGCGCGCATTTCAAATCCATCCGCTGTTCGCCGTTCTGTTTTACCCGCGCTGGACGCCGAGGCCTGCTTTTGCCATAGTGCGGCGCACCAAGTTTCCCGGTTTGCCGCCTGTGTCAGAGGAAAACGCGCATGAATCTCGGTACGCGATGGTTAACCTGGATCAGAGGCCAACTGGTCGGCACCGACCGCGACGGCAATCGCTATTACACCGAAAAACGCGGTGTCGGCGACCGCCGCCGGCGCCGCTGGGTGATGTATCGCGGCGCCGCGGAAGCCTCGAAAGTGCCGCCCGAATGGCATGCCTGGTTGCATTATACCGTCGACCAGCCTTTGCCGGCGCCTGTCGACAAACCCTGGCTGAAGGAGCACAAGGCCAACGCCACCGGCACGTCGCATGCCTATCTGCCGCCCGGCCATGACCGTCGCGGGGGCGTGCGGTCCGCCGCCACCGGCGACTACGAAGCCTGGAAGCCTTGATCTCGGCTGCCCAATGACAAAACGGCACAAGCGCAATAGCCTGGTGACCGGCGAGCGCCGCGACATGCTGATCGGGGGCACCGGCATGCTGGGGCTCGCGGCGCTGATCGCGACAGTTTATGCCGGCGGCGCCGAACAGAAGGCCCGCGACGGCTATGACGTCACCGCCCGTTTCAACAAGGCCGAAGGAGTGGCGGTGGGAAGCGACGTGCGACTGTCCGGCGTCGTGGTCGGCAAGATCGTGGCACAGGCGCTCGATGACCAGTTCCATGCGGTGCTGACGCTCCGGTTGGCGCCGTCCGTCGCCTTGCCGAAAGACAGTAATGCGGCGATCGAGACCGATGGCCTGTTGGGCGATAAATATGTGGCGCTGCAGCCCGGCGGCGACGAGGATACCCTGAAACCGGGCGACCGCATCACCTATAGCCAGGACTCGCTGGCCGTAGAGGATTTGCTGGAAATGATCATCGAACAGGCGAAGAGCGCGCATGGGGTCAAGCCGACGGCGGACGGGGGCGCCTCCTGATGGGCCGTACTTTCGTCGAAAGCATCATGGGAGCGGTGGTGCTGGCGGTGGCGGCGATCTTTTTGCTGTTCGCCTTTCGCCAATCCGACCTCGGCGTGGTGCAGGGCTACCGCCTGAGCGCCTCCTTCGCCAGCGTCGGCGGCTTGCCGAACGGCAGCGACGTGATGATCAACGGCATCAAGGTCGGCACCGTGCTGGAACAGTCCCTGGCGCCGGAAAGCTTTGCCGCAGTGGTGACGATGTCGATTCGTCCCGATATCCATCTGCCCGACGACAGCGTCGCCAGCGTCGCCAGCCAGGGTCTGCTGGGTGGAAAATATCTCAAGCTGGAACCCGGCCACAGCAAGACCCTGATCGCCGAGGGCGGCAGCATCGGCAAGACCAAGAATTACCAGTCGCTGGAACAGCAGGTCGGCGATATCATTTTCCTCGCCACCGACAGCGGCAAGCCCGCCGCCAAGCCATGACGCCAAGGCGGCGGGCGGCGCTGGCGCCGCTGCTGCTGGCAACCATCTCGTTGGCGCTGTCGGCGGTGCCCCGGACCACGGCGACCGCGCGGGCCGCCGATCTGGTGTTCGAAAAAGCGCTGCTGCAGGGCCTGGACAAGGTATCCGGACGCATCGTCGCCATCGAGGCGCCGGTTGGTTCCAGTGTGCATTTCGGCACGCTGGAAATCATCGTCCGCACCTGTCGCAAGCGTCCGCCGGAAGAGCCGCCGGAGACGGCGGCGTTTATCGATATTTGGGAAATCCGCAGCGGCGAGGCGGCGGCCAGCCTGTTTCGCGGCTGGATGTTCGCTTCCAGCCCGGCTTTATCGGCGCTCGAACATCCGGTCTATGATATCGGCGTGGTCGATTGCGTCGACAGCAGCGCCAAAACCTCGCCGACCGGCAATCCGCCATGAAAACGCGCCGGACATTCGAGCGCGCGTGCCAGCAGCCTTAAATAACTGCGCCGCGGGATCTCGACCGTGCCGAATTGCGCCAGATGATCGGTCACGAACTGGGTGTCCAGCAGCGTGAAACCGCCTTTTCTCAGCAGCGCCACCAGAATGGCGAGCGCCGCCTTGCTGGCGTCGGTGACCCGCGAGAACATGCTCTCGCCGAAGAACACGCCGCCCATGCCGAGCCCATAGAGTCCGCCGACCAGCCTGTCCTCCTGCCAGGCCTCGACGCTGTGCGCCATGCCGGCCCGATGCAATTCGGTGAACAGACGCATTATTTCGTTGTTGATCCAGGTTTCCGGCCGGCGCGCCGTGGATTCGGCGCACAGCGCCATCACTTCGGCGAAGGCGCTGTCGATTTTGAATGTAAAAACTTCACGCTGCAGGGTCTTTTTGAGGGAGCGCGGCAGATGAAATTCGTCGAGCGGCAGAATGCCGCGTTTCTCGGGATCGACCCAATAAAGGCGGTCATCGTCATGTTGACGGGCCATCGGGAACACACCCAAGGCGTAGGCGCGCAACATCTGATCGGCGCTGAGTCGGGACGACATCTTGGATCCCTTTCGCACGATCCGGCAATTTAAGCCGGATCGGCGGATTCGGCAAGTGATGGCGGCGGGCGGCAGGAAGTGTTAAGAAGGCGGCTTATTCACAGGATTGGATCAGGGTTGACCATGAATTTGCCGTCCGGGACGAAAACCGAAAAAGCCGCGAAATCGTCGCACAGTGGTTCGGCGCGGCGGGAATTCCGCCAGTTCGCGCTGATCGTGCTGGGTGTGCTGGCCGCCCGCGTGGTGTTGGCCGAGCCCTATTACGTGCCGTCCGGGTCGATGGAACCGACTT
>Ga0302319_10026078_pt1 | contig 10311 bp, 2 predicted proteins | sample Bog_T0_2_FD_203319 | JGI IMG/M metagenome (GOLD analysis project Ga0302319, IMG submission 203319) | Peat permafrost microbial communities from Stordalen Mire near Abisko, Sweden - Bog_T0_2 | ecosystem: Environmental > Terrestrial > Soil > Wetlands > Peat | place: Sweden: Abisko, Stordalen Mire...
CCATGACGTGGCGCGGACACTCGTGTCTGCGGCGCCGAGACTCTTCTCGGCGCTCCGGGACGGTGGATGCCGCTCGCGAAGAGGGTCGAGATGAGTCTCGACCCGGCAGGCAGGAGTGCCTGCGCCACGAAAACGGGCTCATCCCAAATTCCACGACGTCAGGAGTTCTGTCGTTACTGAGCCGCGAGATCGGTTAAGCACTCGCGTTTTCGGGATAACGGGCTGAACCCACTCCGTCGCCGTCGCGTCTCGGGGGCGGTCCCGAAAACGCATAAGCACCCGAGATGCACCGCCGCATAGTGCGGCCGAATTTCGAGGTTATGTAGCCTGTCCCCGAATTAGCCGCTGCTAAACGGCGCAGTTTCCCGCGACGGCGTGCCGGTAGTAATCCGCGCTCAATTTGGGCGTTCGCTTCTGCGTCTTGAAATCCACGTAGTAAAGACCAAAGCGTTTGCCGTAGCCGTCGGCCCATTCGAAGTTGTCCATCAGGCTCCAGCAGAAGTAGCCTCTGAGCGGCCAACCCTCCGCGGTGGCGCGATGGGCTTGCGAGAGATAGTTGCGCAGAAACATGGTGCGGTCGGTATCGTAGATGTGGCCGTCGGGAGCCGGGCGGTCGTCCGACGAGCAGCCGTTTTCGGTGATATAGATTTCCTTGACACCCCAAATGTCCGCCACCAGGCGTACCGCCCAATAGGCCGTCTCGGGCGCGATATAAAGCCATGGAGAAGCCATTCGCGGGTAGGATGCGGGGGGCGGCGCTTCGGCGAATCCGCCGGGCCCTTCGGCGGCGCGAACGTACGTCGGCTGGTAAACGTTGATCCCCACAAAATCCAAGGGAGCAGCGATGGTGCGCATCTCTTCCGCGGTAAAGCGCGGTGCGTTGCGGCCTTCCGCCGAGAGGTAGCTATCCGGATACTTGCCTTCCAGGACGGCGGTCAGGAAAGGCGCGTTCAACTCCCGCATGGCTTTGCGCGCGGCATCCATATGCTCCGGCGATTCGATCACCGGGACGGCGATGCGTGCGTTCTCCGCAATGCCCACCTTCACGTCCGGGCGCCCCGCGGCGCGAATCGCCTGCACTCCCATGCCATGTCCCAGGAGGGCATGGTGGCGCACCTGATTGACCTGCGCCGCGGACAGTTGCTTACCGGGGGCCTTTTCGCCGGTTCCATAGCCCTGATCGGTGAAACAGGAGAATTCGTTGATGGTGAAGAAGCGATGCACGCGGTCCGACAGCCGCCGCGCGACGAAGCCGGCATAATCGGCGAACGCTTTGGATGTCTCCGGCGATTGCCACCCGCCGACACGATCCTCCAGCGCCTGCGGCAGGTCCCAGTGGAAGAGCGTAACGAATGGCTGGATGCCGGCAGCGAGCAGATCGTCAACCACCCGTTCGTAGAACGCGATTCCCTTTTCATTGGGAGCGCCCGAGCCCGCCGGGAAGACACGCGGCCACGCCACCGAAAAACGGTACGCCTTGACACCCAGCGCCTGGAGCAGGCCGATATCTTCCTTGTACCTGTGATAATCGTCGACGGCGACATCGCCCGTGCCCCCGTCGGCGGTCTTGCCGGGGGTGTGCGAGAAGGTGTCCCAAACGGAAGGCTTGCGTCCATCTTCCGCCGCCGCGCCTTCGATCTGGTATGCGGAGGTGGCCGTTCCCCAGAGAAAGCCGGCGGGGAAGCGATAATAGCCGTCCGGCGGGGCGCCGGCCGCGCTAGATGTCGATGCCCCTCCCGCCGCCAGCGCGGCAGCGGCTCCCACTCTTCCAAAATCGCGTCGTGAAATATGATTGGGCATGAAACTCCCTTAACTTGCAATTCTTACACGTGCTTCGTGTGCGGTGTGGGACGGTGAGATAATCGAGTCACAGAACTCCTGATGTCGTGGAATTTGCACTGGGCCCGCAGGTGCGGCAGGCGGTGCTCGCCTTCGCTCGATCCGATTCGAACAGCGGGCCTAATTCAGCGCGGGCGGGCAGGCGGCACCGCCTGCCCCACCTGCGAAGCTCTCGCCATCGAAAGGAATGGCTCAGCCCATTTTCCCCACCAGGCAGAAAATGCGGGCGCCATCAGAAGTTCTGAATCAAGGGAAAACCACACCCGGCGAGTGAACCGACACTATGACCATAGACGAAAAGCTGGACCGCCTCACCGACCGCGTCGACGCCATCGCGCAATCCGTCGAACTCATCGCCCACGCGCAAATCAAGAACGACAAACGCATGGGGCAACTGATGGAGACCATGAACCGCCTGGAAGACAGAGCCCAATAACACCCGCATGTCACTCCTTTACGCTACGACGGGCTCACTGCTGGCGGAATTGGAGTATTCGGCCGGCGATGCAACCGGCTGCCTTGCTATCCGGACCACTACATGATGGACCGCGCCATCGTCGGCAAGGTGAATGCGGCCATCGTCCAACTTAGCGCCATCCAATTCCGTCCCCGTCGTATTACCCGCGTGGACTGCGATTTCGTATCTGGCGGAACGGTAGCGATATGTCATTTCAAAGCCGGGCCACTCGGCGGGCAGAACCGGATGCAATGTGAGCGTGTCGCCGCGCACCTGGAATCCCAGCACTTCCTCGATCCAGATTCGATACATCCAGCCGGCGGAACCGGTATACCAAGTCCACCCGCAACGGCCGATCAATCCGGGCGCGGACGAAACGTCGGCCGCCAACGCATACGGCTCGCCGCGATAGCGCGCCACATCCTCGGGGTTGCGGCTGAGCTCTACCGGATTCATCATCTTGAGCAGGTGGACCGCGCGGCCGCCATCGCCCAACCGCGCCCAACCCATCGCCAGCCACAACGAGCCGTGGGTGTATTGACCGCCGTTCTCGCGCAGACCGGGCGGGTAGCCCATGATGTAGCCGGGATGCGGCAGCGAATGGTCGAACGGCGGGGTGAACAATAGCACCAGCCGGTCGTTTTTGTCCACCAGATACTTTTCCGCCGACTCCATCGCCCGCCTGGCCCGGCCGGCATCCCCGGCCTGCGAGATCACGGCCCAACTCTGCGGCAGCGAGTCGACCTTCAACTCTTCACTGGCATGCGAGCCCAGGGCCACGCCATTATCGAAGAATCCGCGCAGGTACCATTCGCCATCCCAGCTCGATTGCTCCAGCGATGCCGCAATCCGTTCCGCCAGTCGATCCCATTCCGCGGCCAGCGCCGGTCCGGACTCCCGCGCTTCCATGATCCGCGCGAAGCCGTCCAGCACCGAGCAGAAGAACCAACCCAGCCAGACGCTTTCGCCGCGGCCTTCCAAGCCTACCCGATTCAGGCCGTCATTCCAATCGCCCGAGCCGATCAGCGGCAATCCATGAGATCCCATCCGCGAGGCGGCGTGGCCGATGGCGCGCTGGCAGTGATTCCATAGGGGCGCGGTCTGTTGGGACACGGCGGGAATGAAGAGCTTCTCTTGCTCCGAGGCTTCCAGTTGCGGGCCTTCCTGGAATGGCGTCTGCTCATCGAGGATCGCGGTATCGCCAGTCACTTCGACATAGCGCGCCACCACGTAGGGCAGCCACAGCATGTCATCGGAGCAGCGCGTGCGGACTCCCATCCCGGTGTCGGCATGCCACCAATGCTGCACGTCACCCTCGGCAAACTGGCGCGCCGACGCGGCCAGAATATGCGCGCGCACAATTCCAGGGGCGGCGTACAGCAGGGCCATGGAATCCTGCAACTGATCGCGAAATCCGAACGCGCCGCTGGATTGATAGAGCGCCGTGCGGCCCCAGAAACGGCAGCTCAGCGATTGATAGAGGAGCCAGCGGTTCAAGAGAAAATCGGCGGAAAGAAGCGGCGTATGGACCTGCAGCGTTCCCAGGACGGAGTCCCACCATTGGCGCGTCAGGTCCAGCGCGCGCTCCACCCGTTCACTCGTCCCGTAGCGCTCGATCAGGGCGCGAACGGACTCGATATTCTCCGCCTGCCCCAGCAGAAACGATACTTCCACGTGCCCGGCCGGCGGGATGGTGACCGCAACCTGCAGGGCGCCGGCGGGATCCAGACCCGCGCCCGTGCGGTTGTCGAGACGCGCACGTCCCAGCGCGGCGGGCAAGGAAAGGGAGCCGTTGCGGCCCAGGAATTGCGTGCGGTCGCCCGAATAGGAGGCCGCCCGGGGAGCGGCGGCGGCAAAACCAACTTGCCCGGCGTACGAACCGTTCCACGTCTGGCCCGCCAGCACGGCGCCGGACTGGCGGTCGTAAGAGGTGGAAACGTGCAACGCCTGATCTTCGCGGTTTGTGCCCAGAACCCACTCGCTGAAAAAGGTGACGGTGAGACGCCGCGGGCGTGACGAGTCGTTGCGCAGCCGCAAGCGCATCACCTTGACCGGGTCGCCGGAGCCATCTTCGTGGATGGGAACGAAAACCGTCAGCTCCTGCCCGATGGCGTGGCTGTTGTGCTCATAGACCGTGGCGCCCTGGCCGTGGCGGGCGCGATAAGCGTCGGTCTCCCGAATGGGCAAAGCGGTGGGCGTCCACAATGCGCCGCTGTCTTCATCGCGGAGGTAGATGGCTTCCGACTGCGGGTCGCTGGTGGAGTCGTTGTGCCACGGGGTAAGGCGGTTCGACTGGCTGTTGCCGGCCCAGGTGCACCCCAGGCCGCTTTCACTCACCAGGGCGCCAAAGGTGGCGTGGGCCATGACGTTCACCCACTGCGCCGGCGTCTGGCTGCCAGGCTTCAAATAGATGGCATACTCGCGTCCATCCTGCGTAAATCCGCCCAGGCCGTTGAAGTACGGCAATTCCAGGAAAGGCAGCGACGGAGACGGCTCCTCGGGTGCTCCCGCGGCCACAAATGGCGGTGGAGTGGTGGGCTCCACGCCGGCCACGAGCTGCTGTTGCAGCGGACCGCGGCTGCCGCTCAGCACCGCGCTCGATGCCGCCAGAATCAGCTCTCGATCCTGATTGGGCAAGGCGTCCCAATTGAGCAGGTAAACACCGCCCCGGTGGTCGGAGGCCCCGTCCGGGGAGTGCGCTTCGATTTGACGCAGAAGCTGCTGCTGCAAGGGGCGATCGTAGCTCAAACTCTCCTGGTTGAAGATAACGATATCGGCCCGGAACCCGCGCAGGCGCCAATAAGTTTGCCCCAGCAGCAGTTCGCGGATGAACGGCGTACTGCGGGATTCGGACACCGTGACGGTGAGTATCGGCAGGTCGCCCGAAATCCCGAACTGCCAGAGCGCCGCTTGTCCCAGCCGGTTGCGCGCCAGGCGATCCGCCGGCAGACGCAGCCGCGGATTGGAATAAATCAAGTGGCTGGCAAGATCCTGGAAACGATGGGCCGCGGCCGAACCGATGCCGAGGTAACGAAATTCCAATTGCGCGCGCGTCCAGGCCATGTCGAAGGCTCGCGACACCGAATCGGGCCGGCGGAACTTATCGATGAGGGCCAACAGCGCCTCGCGGGAAGCGGCGGCCATGGTTAGAAACGTGATTTCCACCAGGTCGCGAGGATCGACCGCCACGCGGCAACGCAGACTGAATATGGGATCGATGACCGTTCCCGCCGATCCGCTCAGGTCTTGCCACAGCCCCTCGGGAGATTCCGGCGTCTTGCCGCGCCCCAGGAACTGCGAGCGGTCCGTCTCGTACTGGATTTCAGCCGGAGCGCCGATCAAAACGTGGGCCGCCCAAATTGCCGGCTCCTCGGGGGAGCGCGGCCTGCGATGCGCCAGCAGGACGCCCGGTTCCGGGCATTCCGTCTCCACGAACATCTTGGAAAACGCGGGGGAAGATCTATCGGCGGCGTGCGGGGCCAGGGCCAGTTCGGCGTAACTGGTGAACTCCAGGTGCCGGTTTCGCAGCGAGCGATTGGTGATACGCAGGCGCCGCATTTCCACGTCGTCTTCCGCCGAGATGCTGACTTCCAGCACGGTCTCGATACCGGCGTAGTTGCGATGGAAGTCCGCCCGGTCGGAGGAGAAGTGCGCGGATGACGTTCCCTGCCCTCCGCCCAACGGCTGTTGCGCCGCCGCCCAGATGGCATCCGACCGCAAATCGCGAATATAGAGGAAGCTCCCCCACGAGTCGCGTGTGGTATCGGAGCGCCAGCGCGTCAGATCGAAATCGTTCCACCGGCTGTAGCCGCCGCCGGCGTTGGTCACCATCAGCGAATAGCGGCCGTTGCCTTGCAAGTGTACACGCGGAACCGCCGTGGTTTCGTCCCACACACGTTCCGCCGGTTCTTCGGCGCTGGCCGGGCGCACCACCGGGAAAGTCTGCTGCTTCTCGGTAAGCGGAAGCCGGGTTATCGGAATGCGCTCAAACAGGAGCGTTTCGACGGCGCGGATGCGCAGATCGCAATGGAAACGCCGCTGCATGATTCGGCCGTGCAGCACATTGTCCAGCGCCACCAGGCTCATGCCCTGGTGATGCGCCATATAGGCGTAAATCACCACTCCGAGCTCACCGTCCCGCCGGGATTGGCGGGTATAATCGATAGACTCGTAGAGGCCCATGGGACCGCCCAGCCCGGCCGCTTCCAGGCTTCTGAGATTCTCGGTGGCCGCGCCGGCATCCACCGAAAGTGCCAGCACGGTAGCGTAGGGCGCAACCACAAGCTCATCGTCCTGTTCCTGCTTGAGCGCCAGCGAGGGAACGCCGAAAGCCCGATATTGATAGACCTGGTTGGCATCGAGGGCGCTGTAAGCGGACTCGGAGACACCCCACGGAACGCGCTTCTCGCGTCCATATTCGATCTGCAGCTTGACGGCCTGCCGGCAGGCCCAATCGAGCAGCGAGTTGCCGAACGTTCGCGTGAACAGCAGCGGCATCAGGTACTCGAACATGGTGCCGGTCCAGGACAGCAAGGCGTCCTGGCCAGAGGAATAGAAATGCGGACGGCCCAGGGCGGACCAATGCGTGATGGGCACGTCGCCCTTGGCAATGGCCACCAGGCTCGCCAGGCGGCACTCACTGGCCAGCAAATCGTAATGGCTGGTGAACTCGCGCGGACCGCCTACCGGATAGCCGATTCCGAATAAACGCCGGCGCTTGTCGTACAGGAAGCTCATGTTGATGCCGGCGGAGAACTGCTTTGCCCGGCTCGCCAGCTTTCCAAAATCCAGGACCGTTTGCGCGGCGGCGGACTTGGCTTGGCGATATTCGGCGTCCAGTTGATCGAGCCAGGTCACGGTCTCGGAGCGCATTCCCGGAGCGCCGCGCGCCGCCAGCAGCGTATCGATGGGAGTGGCAACGCCCGCGGCCAGAGTGGCCAGCGATGGCACCACGTGCAAAGCCCTGTGGCGCAGTTTAACGACATCGTCTCCCAGCGCTCGCAGGAAGGAATCCGGCGGCTGAGTCAGCGTTTCCATCCACAGCAGATAACGGTCCAATATGGCGATCCAGGAATTCAGTTCGCCAGTCAGCCGCGCCAGCCAATAGGAACGTTCTTCGCCCGGCGTGTCGGGCCAACGGCCCACATCGCGAAGTTGCTGCATGGGGCTGACCGCCAGCCGCAGGCGCGCCACCAGTTCATGGCCTTCCGCTTTGCCGCGCAGGAGCCGGCGCAGCGCATTCACCGGCGCGGCGGTGGACGGATCGTGGCCGCACGTCTCCACCAGAACGGAAATGGAGTCCCATAAGCCCTTGAGGCACGACCGGTCGATCACAGGGTCGCGGACCACCTCCCGGCAACCCTGCTCGAGGACCCAAAGGCTGGCCGTCAGATTTCCGCTGTCGACGGTGGAAACATAACGCGGCGTTAGGGCCGCCAGCGTCCTGGTGTCATACCAGTTGAGCAGGTGGCCTTCGTAGCGCTCCAACCGCTCCATGGTTGACATGGTGTGGGAGCAGCGCGCCAGCAGGTCGTCGGTGGTGAGGTAGCCCAGATCGTGGGCGGCCAGCGCCGAGGTCAGCCACAGCCCGATATTGGTGGGCGAAGTGCGCGCCGCCACTTCCACGTGCAGACTCAACTGCGAATTGTCGGGCGGCAACCACTGGGTGCCGGGACCCACGAGGTCGTCGAAGTAGCGCCATGTCTTGCGGGCCAGGCGGCGCAGATAGTGCGTGTCCGAGCCGGTCAGCGATTGACGGTTGTCGGAGGTGTCCATGCGGCCTAGCCAGCGCATGACAGCCGGCGAGACCATCCACAAAAACAGGAACCCGGAGGTGGCCATGGTGGCATGCCGCAATCGCAAGGCAAATATGAGAAGCAGCGAGAGACTGCTGAGGATCCACATCTGGCGGCGCGCGGACGCGGAATGTCTATGGGTCGAAGCCCCGGCGCTTTCCGCTGTCTGCCATTCGAGCAGGTTGCGATGGCTGATGTGCCGCCGGTAGACCACGCGCGCGATGGCGTCCAGCGCCACCCAGGCTTGATGCGGCAGGAAAACCAGCATCACCCCGGCGCGGAGCATCTCGTCGGCAGCTCCCCGCCAGCCATAGACGGCGCCCTGCAGGATGCGCGCCACGCGATCGAGAAGCGGCGTAACCGCCGGGATGGCGATCGCGAGCCCTATGACCAGGCTCCAAACCCCGGGCGCGGGCGAGATCAACCAGGCGAGCAAGAGAAGCAGTACCGATGCTACCGACACCAGACTTCTACGCAGGTTGTCGAAAATGCGCCAGCGGCCGATGAGAGACAGCGGGTTCGGTTCGGTCCCGCCTTCCGCCGTGGGCACGCGCGGGAACATCCAGGGAGCAATCTGCCAATCGCCGCGGATCCAGCGGTGTTGCCGCTGGCTGTAGCTGGCATAGTCCAACGGCAGGCTTTCGAATAATTCGATTCCGGTGGCCAAGCCCACGCCGGCGTATGTGCCCTCGATCAGATCGTGACTCAGCAGCATCTCGCGGGGAAAGCGATCGCCCAGGATAGCCCGGAAGGCGTGGAGATCGTAGATGGCCTTGCCGTGGAAAATGCCTTCGCCAAACAGGTCCTGCTGGGCGTCGGAAACGGCCTGGCAGTACGGATCGGTCCCCGAGGTGTCCGCGAAAATGCGCGTGAAGCGCGTGGCCGTGGCGCCGGGCAGCGCGATGCCGACTCGCGGCTGGATGATGGTGTAGCCTCGCCGTCGAACTCCCGTCACCGGATCGGTTACCACGCGGTTCAGCGGGTGCGCTATGGTCTCCACCATGCGGCGAGCGGCTCCCGGGGGCAACTGGGTGTCGGAATCGAGCGTGATTACGGAACGGATGGCCAGCGGCAAGGAGCCTTCGCGCAGAATTTCTTTCGAGCCTTCTCCACTGAGGAAGGCGTTCAGGTCTTGAATCTTGCCGCGCTTCCGTTCGCGGCCGATCCACTTTTGTTCACTTTCGGACCACAGCCTGGTCCTGTGGAAGAGCAGAAATCGCCCGTGCGGATAGCGGGAATTCAGATCGACGATGCCGTCTTGCAAGACCCGCAGCAGCTCCGCATCGCCCGGCATGCTCTGTTGCTCCGCGTCGGTGAAATCGGAAAAGAGGCTGAAGAACAGGTTGGGTTCCTGGTTGGCGAGGAACCGGACTTCGAGCTTCTCCACCTCCCGGCGCGCCACTTCCGCGCTGGACAACATCATCGGGACCACCACCAGCGCGGCTTCCTCCGGCGGAACACCGTCGCGGAAGTCCATTTCCGGCAGCGCTTCGGGAGGCAACAGCGAAATGACCAGCGCATTGACAATCTGCACCGACAATTCGCTGAGAGGGAACAATGCCAGCGCACCGAGCGCGAACAGCATCAGTCTCTGGCGCATGCCGGCGTCCCATGCGAGAGCCAGCGAAATTGCCGTAAACGCCAGGGTGAGCCCCACCATGGCGATCAAATAGACCGGCGTTGCGTGGTGGCGGATGGCCCGCAGGAGACGCATTCGAACCGGTAGATGGGCGTGAGTTTCGGCCTCCAGCCGAAAGACGCCGTGGTCAATCAGAAAGTAGGCCACGTGCCGGGTGAGCGGATCGCTCTCCTGCGCGGCCAGCGCGATGGCGCGCCGGGCGACATCCAGCTCTCCCACTCCGCTATTCCGCGAAATCCGCTCCACGGTTTGGCGGCAGCGGTCGCGCGTGGCAAAATCGGTGCGCGGATAGACGGCTCCCGGATCGCCGCGCAACTCGGCCTCCACCAGGCTGACCGACTCGAACAGATCGGCAAAATCGATACGCGATAAGGCGCGCAAACTTCCGAAGGCGTTCGCCGTGGAGACCGACTCGCCGGCCTCTTCGCGATGCTGCGTGCGCACGATTTCCGTGAGCGGCTTGCCGAGTTGCTCCTCGATCCAGTGCTGCAGCGGAGCCAGGGCTTCCTCTTCGTCCTGCAGCTGTTCGGCCAGCGAGGTCAGAAAGTAGGGCTCGCGGGAAATCGACTCGGCTTCCATTC
>Ga0302319_10026079_pt1 | contig 10311 bp, 9 predicted proteins | sample Bog_T0_2_FD_203319 | JGI IMG/M metagenome (GOLD analysis project Ga0302319, IMG submission 203319) | Peat permafrost microbial communities from Stordalen Mire near Abisko, Sweden - Bog_T0_2 | ecosystem: Environmental > Terrestrial > Soil > Wetlands > Peat | place: Sweden: Abisko, Stordalen Mire...
AAGGTCTGGACGGTTCAGATCGGAGAGGTTGGATGGCGGCGGCACATCCGTAAGGAATCGCACCGAGTCGAGCCGGGGCAAGAGAAAAATGCGGCTTTGCCAACACTTTTGCCCCTATTACGATTCTTCGACGGGCGCTAAGCGACCCAAAAGAGGCGTCGATCAATGCTACTGCCTTGAGAAGCCGGATCAATAATACGCCCTGCGTGCGCTACTGCTGTTACCCGGGCCCCAACGCTGAATAAGACGGGCCAGAAGCGATTTGTACTGCGGCCAGCAACTGACTTTTATCCCCGGTGAATGCAGGCACCACGAAGCATCGCTCGATGCGGCCGAGTAGCATACGGAGATTAATCGCCTCAGAGGCGGGAGAAAAGGACTTCGCGAGACGGTCGATCCCTGGAGCCAGATCGTCGTGCGTTATGCACTGGGCATCAATCGCTAGCGCCGCCCGGTGCACAGTTCGGACAAAACTATGCACGTCGCCTTGATAAATTTCTTGGAAATTTGGCGCATCCCAGTATTCGCTTGCACCTTGACCTGTGTAGCCGATTACGAGGTTCCCAGCGAGCGCGGCCTCAACCGGTGGCGCGGGAAGGCCCTCGAAACTGGAAAATGATAGAAAAATGCGTGATTCAAATAACATTGCCACAAGCCTCGCCTCGTCGACATTGTGGATTGGGACAATCTGCCAAGACGGCGGCAAGTGATGGCGCAGCGCGAACACAACCTGGTTGGCATGGTCGGCCATCTTCCGCGGCATGTAGGTGATGCACGGTGCCCCCGTCGGTATGTCGTTGGGTCGCGCGAAAAAGCGCTCATGTATTGAGTAGCGCACTCGTACCAATCGCGTCGGATCGATCTGGGGGTAGTTCAGCGCCACCATCCGTGTGGTGTCCTCGGAGATTGATAGCACCAGGTCGGCGGCCTGGTACGTGCGATCGAACAGCTCAGGTGAATGAGCTGGGAGCCGCGGGTACGTGAAATAGCCATTCTGCACGAAGATCGCGAACCGCACCCGCTGATCGATACATTGAGGCCCGAAGATGGGTGCCCAAATTTCGGGGATGATGACGAAGTCGCTGTTCGGATCGAGTGCTAGGCTGCGAAGCAGCGATGCGCTGTGGCTAAACCAGTTACAAGTGAATTCCGAATCGAATGGATGCAGCACAAAGGCGTCTGCGCCGAGGGAAGTGAGGAGCTCGGCGTGGCGGTAGATCACCTTGACGCCGCCCGTAGGAACGTTGTCAGCCGGGCACAGATAGATGATTCGACGCATTTGCATTTCCCTCGATCCGACTAGCAAAATTACGCTGACGGCGTGATTTTCCGCTTCAGAGTGCAGGATTTTGCGAGCCGCCTGCATCCGTTTCGTGATATGATAGTGTTACAAAACGACCAGATACCGGCGAAGACAAGAAGAATGCAGGCGATGTCGCTGAAGGAGACGCTATCCACATACTGGCTCCCGTATTCAAGGAAAATTCTGCCCTGGCTCGACGACGCGATGGACGGGCCGCCGAATGCCAGCCACGCCGTTGGCTACCGCTGTTGCGGGGGGTGGAGCTAACGGAAAGCGCTCCGGCGTCGCGACACCATGGCATCGAATGCCGTCTTGATCTTGGCAATATACGGATTTTTATACGCAAAATCCTCGAGCTTCTCGTCGTGGACGAGCATCGACGCGTTCGCCTCGAACACCACGATCCGACCGTCGCGGTCGAGGCCGCAATCAATGCCGCCGTAATCGAGTCCGGTCGCCCGTGCCATTGCCCGAAGAGCGTCCTGGTGGGCCACGTTGAACACACTATCTATTCCGTTGAGGTAACGCTCTTCTTCCCTTCTCATCCACTCATGGTTTGCCATGTCGGTACGGAAATGATGCACCTTCCAGTCGTCATGAATGGCGAGGTGGTATGGAAGGATCTCGCCATCGACGAAAATGACCCGATACTTACGGAAGAAACCATCGTCGGAGCGGTAGTTGATAAATTCTATAACGTAATAGGTCGCCTCCGGGTCCTTGGCCACGAAATCAACGACCTCATCCCAGTCTTCGACCTTATCGAAATCGTCGCCGCCGTGCGTGCCAGCGACCCGTACCAGCAGCGGCAGGTGGAAATCCACGAACGCCTTGTTCAACGCCGCCTCTGTCAGGACCGGACCGACGACACGGATCGTCCTGGGGACGACGCAATTGGGAATATCGGCGAGGCGTCGCGAGATCGTCTCCCGGTCGGTGGCCATAATCAAACGCGGATGGTTGATCGTCGGCCGGCCGAGGCGCTCCACCAACTCGAGCGCCTGCGGCAGGACGTCCTTGCCGTCATCCGCATTGCAAATCATGTTGAAAACGACATCGGCCTTGCTGCGAAGCAGATCAACATCGACCCGCGTATCCGGGATCACGCAGTGGAAATGGCGATCGTAGCAGGCTCTGCCAGCCAGATACGTGACCGGGGTCGAGCCAGCCAGCGGCGTATCCAGAAACACCGCTGAAAATTCGGCTTTCTCCTGATTGGCAGGCCAGGTGATGAGTGGCTGCAGTTCCTGAGAACGCCGGAACATGGCCAGGGCAGCATCAGTCTGCCGCTTGCGCATCAGGATGTTTCCGAGCTCGACATAGGTATTTGCGTCGTAGACGTTGAAGGCGATTGCCTGGTTCAGACAGCGCTCCGCCTCCTCGTCGTCTTCGGTCAAACGACTGAGCATCCGGCCAAGGGCGTTGAACGCGGCGCCCGAGTTCGGGTGCATCTGGATCGCCAGCCGTTGTGCCGCTTTCGCTTCGGCCCAACGGCCAAGGTCTCCCAGTAAGCTGCCCAGATTGACAAGGGCTTCAAGGTAGTCCGGCTTGAGCGTGAGCGACCGGCGATAGCAAGCCTCTGCCTCGGATAACTTGCCGATTTCACGCAGCGCATTACCCAGATTGTTGTGGGCGATCATTGAATCCGGTTCGATGTCGATCGCGCGCTGACAACTGGCCACGGCCTTTTCAAACTGGCGCAGACCGCAGAGAACGCGGCCGAGATTGGCGTGTGCTTCGGACGATTCTGAATTGAGATCCAGAGCGCGGCGATAGCTCGTTATCGCCTCTTCCGTGCGGCCGACCGCGTCCAGTGCGTTACCAAGATCGTTGTACCCGTCGGCTTGGTTCGGTGCGAGTCTGACAACCCGGGACAGCATGTTGATGGCCTCAGGCACCTTGCCCATCTGCAAAAGCGCCTTGCCCGAGGCCTGCCAGCCCAGCAGATGCCTGGGATAGCGTGTTGTCACCCGATCCGCGGCAGCGACCAGTTGAGCCCACTTCCCGGCACCATAAAGCGCCACCAGTTCAGTAGCGACCGCCGCCGGCAAGGCCCTCGCGCTGTTCTTCATGCTGTCGCCTTCGTGCTGTGCGTCAGATAACCGATGACGCGACCCGTCGCCGCTTTCGTCGCGGCTGCGAAGGCGGCATTCACTTCGTCGTCGCAGCGTGGCGAACCGTCCACCGCCCGAAGCGGAATTTCCACCGCCGTGCTTGTGCCGTCAGTCAGAGACGAGCCGCTGTCCGGTCCGTCGAACACACGACACAAGGCCGCCATGGGCACGCCCGTGCCGGTTTCCGACGCCGTCGGCAGGATGGCCGTCACCGCCGCGCCCGGCTGCTCCGCGGCGAGCAGCATCGCCGTCGTTAACAGCGCATCCGTCCCAGACGGACACAGGAACGCCTGCGCCAACGCGCCGATACCGAAGTAGCGCAGCAACCGAGCTTCGATCTGATCGGAAAGGGCGGCAAGCCGGTCCGTTCGCTGCGGCGGCGAAGATGCCAGAGCGATGTCCGCGTAGGCTTCAGCCGCTCTGTCGAAACCCTGAACCGAAGCCGGAGATGCGGTGCATGACGAGGCACACTTAAGGTCTGGTGCGGGCACGGCCGGGCAGAGATATTTGTTCAGGCCCGGCTGCGGATCGGTCGCGATACGGCTGTCGCCACCCGAGAACAGAGCCGGAATGACACCGACGGGATGGTCGATGGGCGGGACGGATTCTCGCTCCTGCCGCCAAGGCACGGCGTCTGTCTCAGATCGAAGTGTTAATGTCGACATCCATCCAGCCTTTCTGACTAGACACGGCTCGTTTGATTGTCGGTAGCTATGACTCTATGATTGGAAAGATCGCGGCTCAGGCTTCAGGACTGGACCGGCAATGAAGGGGCCTTGTCGCCTCTGCCAATGTTCCGCATTCATCCCTTCCTGATCATTGCTTCGAAGTCCATCAATGTTCGTCAGGACGTCCGAAGGTGCTGCCAAGCCCACCCCCGAGCGACTTGAAAAGGATGATGCGGTCAAAAGGTTACTAATTCCTTAACGGAGGTGGCATCACGACGATGGACATCAGCGACCGCTCGAACTCCGCCGTGAACTTGGTCGTATTTCCGATGGTCGCCGCCCATGCTTCGTCCGTGAACAGCGCCTTGTAGGCATCGTAGCGGTTGCGGCGGCGTCCGCCGCGGACACCGGGGACCTCTCTTCCGAACCGGGAGATTTCGGCCGTCGTTTCATCCGGTCAGATTAGCGCCTCTCCGGCCAGCCGTCACGGACACCCCCCAGGAATCCTAAAGCTCTCCAGACCCAGAGCACCACGAGGGCGACGCCGTCGGGCGGATACTAGTACACCTCGTCGGAAATCCGAACCCCTTTGGACATCTCAAGCCACCAGCGGCTTACCCTTCATCGTCCAGCGAAACGGCCTCGCCATGGTGGCATTGAAGTAGCCGATGAAGCTCTCGATCCTCTGCTGAAGATGCTCCTTGGATGTGAAGTTGCCGCGGCGCAGAAGTTTGCGGACCAGGATCGAGAACCAGATCTCGATCTGGTTGAGCCAACACGCGTGCTTGGGCGTGAAGTGAAAGGTGATCCGGTGACCGGCATCACGCAGGAACGCCTCGCGTGTCGCCATCGACTGGAGGATGCCGGATTTCCCCTTCTCGCCGAGGTCTTCGTTGATGCCGCAGAGCTGCGCGACCAAGCGGACCACCCCTTCGGACATATGGGTGTTGAGATTGTCGCAGACCACGTCCCACGGTGCCGTCGGCGGCGCCGAGGCGAACAGAGTGTGCAGGAACGCCACGAAATCGGCCTCGGTGCGGCTGTCGCCGATGCTGCCGCGGACCTTGCCAGTCGCCACATCGAACGCGGCGATCAGGGCTTTCGTGCCATGCCGGATGTACTCGAACTCCCGCCGTTCGACGTGTCCGGGCTTCATCGGCAGGTTCGACGTGTCCGGGCTTCATCGGCAGGTTCGGGGCGGCACGCTCCAGCGCCTGGATACCGGTCATCTCGTCGATCGAAACGGTCTGCTTGCCTTGTTCGGCAGCGGTGGCGGCGGCCTGATACACCGCGCAGATATCGGCGCACTTGGTGTCGAATGCGGGATCAGGCTTGGGGGTCAGCCAGTAACGGTTGCGATGCGGCTTGAGATCGGCCTCTTTTTTAAAAAACGCCCGACAGAGCTGTGCGAGATGCTTTTGACGATGCCGCGGGCCACCGATTGTCGGGCCAGTTCGCTTTGACTCCAATGACTGATCGGGACATCGAGCGTCTCGGGGTCTTCACAGGCCAGCGCTATGATCTGGCAGATGACCTCCGGCGTGAACGTGGCCGGCGCACCACAGCGGGGGGCGTCGCTGAGACGCGCCGCCACGCCGGCAGTCGGTGCAGCCTCCAGCCACCGGCGCCTCCAGTGACCGGCCGTCTTGCGCCAAATCCCCAGTTGCTGCGCGGATTCGGCAACCCCCAGGCCGGTTGCGGCCAGCAGAACGATCCGTGCGCGTTCCGCCAGCTTCTGTGGCGTTGAGTGCGCCCGGACCAGCTCGTACAGTTCCCGTTCATGCTCAGCCGACAATTGCACGGGTGAAGCTTTATGAGCCGGCACGATATCCTCCTCTCCCGATCGAGAGGGTCGACTCGCATCGGTGGTGGATTCACACCTATGGCCTGAAGCGCCAAGAGTTCGTTTTCGGGGACACTGTGGCAAATGCGACTCGGTTCGCCGTCGCGGTCCAACCGAGTCGCCAATTCCGACGAGGTGTACTAGTGGATAAAATCCGGCGGATAGGACCGCCGGACTTGTCCCCTAGCCCTTGGTTTGGTGGGCCGATTCACCCGACCGCAGGGATGCCTCTGTCGGGATCGGACCACTAGGTCCGGTTCAGCAGGCCGGTGCTGCGTCCGTTGAATTGCTTACCGCAGGTGCGGCACCGGAAGCGGCGATAACCCTGGACGGTACGCTCAGCCCGCTCCGAAACGGCCCACGAGCCATATTCCATACACTGCATCCATCTCGCCCCCTGCCAGAGGCAACCGATACCGCACCCAACCGCGGACGGCCAGACAGTCTGGCGCAAACGCTGACAGAACCGTCGCTGTCGGAGCAGGTCCAAACTCTCGACATTGTCGCGTCGGCCCAGCGCCTTGATGACGCCTTGCATCGCTGCTTCGTCGAGCCGTCCCGGTTTCACCCAATGGCGTTAAGATTTCGTTAACCACTTCGGCCGATAATTGGTCGAATGGACCGTTACGATATCAGCAAAGGCCTGGCCGGTCATCAATTGATCGGGGAAGCCGATATCATATCACAGTTCTCCGGAATGGATGCGCGAAGCGGTCTTCGTATGATATTCACCGCCCGATCCAACCGAGATCGACCGAGCAGATGCACGAATTCGGCAGTGGATAGTGGCAGTGCCGCCGTAAGTGTCCCGGTCGGCCGGCTCGGCGTGGAAATGGTCCGGAATCATGGAAATCGAGATCAAGGTCGAGCGGGACGCCATGTACGAAACCTTGTCCGAGCCGTTTGTGCCTGAGTATACTGAGATCATGGCGATTTCCCCCTCCGAGCAGGACGAGGACGACTCTCCGAATATCACCGTTGAGGCGGATTCGTTTCTGGATCTGCTTGCCGATCTCGAGCGACGCATGGTAACCGGCAACCGAAACGATACCATCGCGCGCTACCAGACCTGGATTGAGCGCAACAACTCGGCTTCACCGGCGCTGTATGGTGCCTGGTTCAACCTCGGAGTTGAACTGGCCGTGGCCGGGGACCGGGCCGGCGCGGCCGAGGCCTATCGCCGCGTCCTCGCACTCAGAGCGGGCTTCTATCCGGCCGCTATCAATCTCGGCACTGTCCTGGAAGCTGCTGGTCAGCCCGAAGCCGCACTCGCGGTTTGGCAGCAGGCGCTGCAGCCGGAGGAGGCGCGCGCCGCACTCCTCAGTCACCGCAACCGCCTGGCCGAAGCCTACGGCACCAGTCAGCAGGACACCATGAAAGTGCTGCTGCACGTCGGCTACGGTTACGACCACGCAAAACCGCCGCCAGTATTCCGCAACGCGGGTTGGCGGGAAATCCGGCTGGACATCGACCCCCCAGGCGCCCCCGAATGCGGCGCGAGCATGACCAACATGCAAATGATTTCCGAAGGCAAGATCGATGCAGTGTATTTGCCCAAGGCGATCAATCGTCTCTATCCCCACGAGGTGCCGCTGGCGCTGCGCGAGATACATCGGGTGTTAAAACCAACTGGACTCACATTCATTACAATAGCAGATCTGCAGGGGGCGGCTCGTTACGTTGCCGAGGATAAGCTGGAAGATCCGCTCTACATGTCGCCCGCCGGCCCGATCGCGCCACTCGACATTCTGTATGGTCATCGACCGTCGCTAGCGAACGGCAAAGCATTTGTGACGCCTCGCACCGGCTTTACCAGCAGCACACTCGCCGCTGCATTGATTAGGGCCGGGTTCGATACCGTAATGGTACAACGCGATCCGTCGGCCTTTTGCCTGACGGCCATTGCCTTCCGAAGCAGGCCCGATAAGGAGCAGTTGGCCAGGGCGCAGGCCCAGATGCTTCCGGCCGCCGATCGCTCCGTCGTGCTGTACACGCCGGCCGGCTGACATGCACCCGCGTCTGTCAAGGAAAACCATTTACCCTCCCTCACAACGAGCCGAGGCGATACGTTTGGCTCTGGAGATGAATCTATCATGCCCCTCGATGCCCCCGATCGTCCGCCGATGTCCACGGCCGCCTGGCTTGCCGCCATCCTGGGCAAAGGCACTGGGTCCGAAGCGCCCGACCGACACGATGCGGATACGCGCAGCCGCTTGCGACAGGTGACGTTCGGAGATTTGATTGAGGCCGTCGCGGCTCCCGATATCGACCGTGCCGCTGTTATCGAACTCTACCGGAGCTGGATCGAATGCCAGGGACGGACCGCGCCACACCTATTTGCGGCTTGGTTCAACCTGGGCGCCGAACTTACCAACACGGGTGACCGATCGAATGCGATGCTCGCCTATCAGAACGCGCTCGTCGCCGGGCCAAATTTCGCAGCCGCCGCGATCAACCTTGCCGCTCTGCTGGAAGCCGACGGACGTGTCCAGGAGGCCATCGCCGTCCTCGATGGTGCTCTGCAATCGAACGAGTCGCGGACCGGGTTGCTCAACCAGTGTGCCCGCTTGCTGGAGCAGAACAAGCGCTTGGTGGAAGCCGAGAAGGAACTTAAAAAAAGCCTGATGATCCGACCCGATCAGCCCGACGTGATCCAGCACTGGGTGCATGTTCGCCAAAAAGGCTGCCACTGGGGCATGCTGTCCGATGCTACGATCCCCGGGCTCTCCCGCGACAGTGTGGCCATGCACGCGGGCCCACTGAGCGGGCTTGCTCTGTTCGACGACGTCGCGCAACAGCGGGCGATCAACGACGCCTGGATGCAGCGGAAGATGACATCCGTCGGCGAGCGGCTGAGTCCGCGGTCGGGATACCGGCACGATCGGATCCGGCTTGGCTACATGTCGTCGGATTTCTGCCAGCACGCGATGAGCCTGCTGATCACGGAACTTTTCGAGCGTCACGACCGCAGCAAATTCGAAGTGTTCGGGTACTGCGCGAGCCCTGAGGACGGCAGCGACCTGCGGCGAAGGGTCATCGCCGCGTTCGATCATTTCACGCGCATCGCACATCTGTCGGACGAGCAGGCGGCTCGGGCAATTCGCGCCGATGAAATCGACATCCTGATCGACCTGAATGGACTGACCTCGGGCACTCGGTTGGAGGCTCTTCGCTGGCGGCCGGCACCTGTTCAAGCCACGTATCTCGGTTTTGTTGGCCCGGTCCCGCTGCCTGAGCTGGATTATATGTTCTGTGACCGCATTGTCGTCCCGCCCGCCATTGCCGCGGAATACCGCCCAACGCCGCTTTATATTGCCGAGTTCTATCAGGCGAACGACAACAAGCGTGCGAGACCCGTTCCCCGCCGCCGCGTTGATTTTGGCCTGCCCGAGGACGGTTTTGTGTTCTGCTGTTTTTCAAACCACTATAAAATCACCGAGGAGGTTTTTGCAGCCTGGATGGACATTCTTCGCCGGGTGGATCACGGGATTCTCTGGCTGGCTGCCGACAACGTCTGGGCGCATGACAATCTCGCCAATGCGGCTCGAAACGCCGGCATTGATCCGGCGCGGATTTTGTACGCGCCCCGAACCGGCCCATCGGAGTATCTGGTGTATCTCGATGCCGCGGATCTGTTCCTCGATACACATCCTTACAATGCCGGTACAGTCGCGAGCGACGCGATCCGCATGCATCTGCCGCTGGTGACCTTATCTGGTCAGTCATTTGCCTCCCGCATGGCCGGCCGGCTTCTGGCTGCCGTAGGGGCGCATGACGGTATCGCCGAAACGCTTCACGACTATGTCGAGAAAGCGGTGGCCCTGGCCACAGATCGAAGCCGCTATGATGCCTACAAGGCGCGGTTCACCGACGACGCATGGGCGACCGCGATCGGAAACATGGCCAAATTCACCGAGGAGTTCGAGTGCTCCCTGATTTCCATCGCCATGATGCCGCCACCTGCACTACACGCGGAGAACGCGATGTGCCAAGTGTGATAGCATCACTGCCACTGAACCTCCCCATCAACTCATTGCGGGTTTTCGACCACTGGTAGGGCGCTGGAATCGCTGAATTCTGGCCTTAACACCTGATTCGAGACACGCTCCCCTTTTTGGGGGGCCGAAAATGGCGAAACGTGTGTGCTGGCGGGAGATTCCGACGGAACTGAGCCTTGAGCGGTTCGAGGAATTTATCTTGCCACACCTGACCGTTGGCAAGCGCGGGCCAGCGCCGAAATTGTCCCTTCATGCCCGCTTCAATTACATACTGAAACTACTCTACCTCGGTTGCCAATGGAAGGAACTGCCCATCGAAAAGGACGCGACCGGACATCCGGAGATCCACCACGTCCGGATCTGGCGGACGTTTCGCCGCTGGGTG
>Ga0302319_10026081_pt1 | contig 10311 bp, 9 predicted proteins | sample Bog_T0_2_FD_203319 | JGI IMG/M metagenome (GOLD analysis project Ga0302319, IMG submission 203319) | Peat permafrost microbial communities from Stordalen Mire near Abisko, Sweden - Bog_T0_2 | ecosystem: Environmental > Terrestrial > Soil > Wetlands > Peat | place: Sweden: Abisko, Stordalen Mire...
ACCGCTACCCCATGCACAAATGGGGGCGCGAGTTCGCGGTGGGCCTGGACCTGCGCGATGTGGCCTCGCAGATCCGTTTCAACAACAACCCCGGCGCCGGCCAGGAGCGCGGCTTGCCTCAGATCGCCACGCTGGGCTTCGCCTGGAAGACCAACGAGTACATCACCCGCAGCGACATGAACCTGACGATGGACTTCATGTACATCAATGACCCGTCGTTCGACGACAATGCCGACCGCCGCCTGAACATGGGCGGGGAGATGTGGTTCTTCAAGCACCGCCTCAGCCCGCGCCTGGGCTACAGCATGTTCTTCAACCGGGAGATGAGCCGCCCCACGGCGGGCTTGAGCTTCCGGACCCTGCAGCTGCCCGACAAGACGGCCATGGGCCTGGATTACGCGTACCTGTTCCCGGCTGACAACGAGACCACGGCCGAGCACTGGTTCAGCCTGCATTTTTGGTGGGGCGGCATCCGCAAGGCCGTACCCCTGCCTGATGTCAGCGTGACCGTGGATCCGCCCATCTTCGCGCCCAAGCGCGGCGAGACGGTGACGTTCACCATGAAGGCCGACAGCCCCAACGGCATCGACCGCTGGGCCCTGAGCATCATCGACCGCAACAACGTGGTGGTGAAGACCTACCAGGACCGGGGCGAAGCGGCGTCGCAGATCGTGTGGGGCGGCGAGGACAAGCTGTACCGCCTGCTGCCTGACGGCGAGTACACCTTCCTGTTCACGGCCACCGACCACGAGGGCAGCAGCAGCAGCACCCCGGTGCAGACGCTGAAGATCTACACGCCCAAGGAGCCGGAGAAGGAGTTCGGGCAGATCGAGAACCTGCGTAAGTTGATCCGCGCCCAGGACGACAAGGAGGAGGCTGGCGATCAAGCCACCCGCAGCGGGTCCTTGCAGGACCTGCAGGCGTTGCTGGGGCGCAAGAACGCCAACCAGGCCCTGCCGCCGGTCGCCACCCAGGCTTACATGCAATACGTCACGCCGCCCGTGGACGAGAACGCCGAGCGGGCCAAGGCTGGCAGCTTCGGCTATCCCAGCGTCAACGCGGTGCCCTATCCCAAGACCACCATGGTCACGGCTGCCGACGGCAAGAAGGTCTACACGGTGGAGTACACCTCGGTCACGGATAACCCGCGTCAGATGCTCAAGGACATGGCGGATGTGGTCCGTGTGGCGGCCCAGGACGCCGGGTTGAGCGTGGCCCGCTACGATATCACCGCTCTTTACGGCAGCCGTCAGCTGCGCCTGGTGGCCCCCGCCACCGCCGGCATCAGCTTGACGCGCGGCCTGATCACTTCGGCTCAGTTCCTGGAGAACTCGTCCGTGACCATGGACGGCGATCCCCTGAACCCGAATTACCGCTAAGCCGCGATGATGGCGGCAGTCCCGAGGAGGTCCTCGATGAAGCGCAAGCTGTTCACCGCCCTAGCGGCGGCCCTGTTGGGCTTGGCCACGTCCGGCCACGCCGCCTTCGATAAGGGCGGCGTGCTGGGCGTCGGCGCCCGGCCCATGGGCATGGGAGGGGCCTTCGTCGCCATCGCCGACAGCAGCGACGCGACCTTCTGGAACCCGGCCGGCATGGTGCAGATGCCGCAGATGGAGCTGAGCGCCTTCTTCGGGCCCTTGCTCAACGGCAAGGAATACTACATGGACGGAGCCTTCGTCATGCCGTTCATGGAGCAGACGGCGATCGGCCTCTCGGTGGTCTCGCTTTACCACGACACGGGCCAGACCGACACCAACGCCTACGAGAACCAGTATATCGCCAGCTTCGCCACCCCCTTGAACGTGGAGAAGACGGTCAGCATCGGCGTGAACCTCAAGTTCATGCAATACACCTCGGGCGCCTCAGCCAGCTATGTGGATGCCAACGGCAACACCCAGACCATCCTGGCCCAGGCGGGCGCCATTGGGCTGGATCTGGGCGCGTTGTACCAGGTGCTGCTGCCGAGCTGGGGCAAGAAGGTCAACTTCGGCATGTTGTGCCAGGACTTGGACACGACGTTACGCTGGCAGGCCGGCGTTGAGGAGCAGATCCCGCTGATGCTGCAGTTCGGCGTGGCTTATTACCCCGAAGAGAACCTGGTGTTCACCTTTGATGCGGCCTTTTTCAATGACCAGAACATCAGCGGAGAGCCCCTCAACACCCCCCTGTACGACACCTATTCGGACACCACCATCACGTCGCTGGCGCCGGCCGAGTTCCGGCCCCATGTGGGCATCGAGGGCTGGTTCTTCAATGGGCATCTTGGCCTGCGCACCGGTTATACCGGCTTCGCCACCACGCCCGACATGTTCACGGGCGGCGTGAGCTACAAGCAGGATTGGTACGGCGTGGACTACGCCTACATGGGCCATGCCGAGCATCTGGGCGATTCGCACCGCCTGTCGGGGCATATCGACTTCGGCGGCAGCAGCGAGCGCCCCCGCGTGGTGGCGCTGGTCAATCCGCCCACGAACCTGGGCGCGCGGCCCAACAACAACAGCGTGCAACTGCAGTGGGAGATCAATCCCGACCCGCATGTGACCGGCTATACCGTGTACATGAGCAAGGCCAGCGGCGCCAACTACGTCCCCATCCAGAAGCGGATCAAGGAGAACCGGGTCATCATCGACGGCCTGACCAACGGCCAGCGGTACTTCTTCGTGGTCACCTCGGTCAACAACAGCTGGCCTTCGGTGGAGAGCAACTACAGCCAGGAGGTCTCGGTGGTCCCGGCCCCGCAGATCCCCACCGCCCCCGGCATGGGCGGCGCGGCGGCCCCGGCGCAGGCCATGGCCAGCGGCGAGATCAACGTGAAGGGCTGGGCGGCCCCGGCTGGCTCGGTGGCGGGCTACAACCTGTACATGAGCGACACCAGCGGCAGCGGCTACAAGAAGGTGAACGACACGCCGGTCACCAGCCTGAGCTTCCTGGTCCAGGGCCTGGAGATCAACAAGCGCTACTTCTTCGTGCTGACCTCGCTGACCAATGACAGCCCGCCGGTGGAATCGCGGCCGTCGCAAGAGTGGAGCGTCTTGAGCATGGCCAGCTCGGCCTTGCCCAGCAATCCGCCGTCCCCCAAGTGAGCCAGGAGAGCCGCGCATGCTGAGAGGCCTTTACACCTCCGCGTCGGGCATGAACGCCGAGCTGTTGCGCCAGGATGTGGTGGCCAACAACATCGCCAATGCGGGGACCACCGGCTTCAAGAAGGACGATGCCGTCTTTGAGAGCTTCCCGGACCGGCTGCTCAAGAGGATCCATGACCGCATGGACGCCTCCAGCGGCCCGGCGGGGATGGCCGCGTTCACGGCCCAGCCGCAGGCGATCGGGGTGATGGGGCAGGGGGTCCGGCCGGTGGATACGCCGACCCATTTCACCGATGGGTCACCCGTCATGACGGGCCGGCCGCTGGACTTGGCCATGCAGGGCAACGGGTTGTTCACGGTTCAGCGCGGTGACGGCAGCCTGGCCTACACCCGTGACGGCAGCTTCACCCTCAACAGTGAGAACCAGCTGGCCACCATGTCCGGCAACCTGGTCATGGCCCAGGGCGACCGCCCGCTGGTGATCAATGGGAACAACATCGTGGTGGACCAGGGCGGCGCCGTGACGGTGGATGGCGTGGATGCGGGGAAGCTGGCGTTGGCGGCCTACGACCCGCAGACTTTTCAGAAGCTGGGCGAGAACCTGTACGTGAAGCCCGATGTCGGATTGTCGGCCATGGGCGAGGAAGCCGCGCCCGACGGCCGTCTGATGCAAGGCTACACCGAGGAGTCCAACGTGCAGGTGGTGACCGAGATGGTCCGCATGATCGAAGTGGACCGCGCCTACGATTCGAACTCCAAGATCATCCAGATGCAGGACGAGACGCTGGGCCGATTGATCAACGACGTCGGCAAGCCGTCCGCCTGACCTTTTTCCAGCTAAGAGGAGACTGAGACCATGATGCGAGCCCTTTGGACCGCCGCTTCGGGAATGGGCGCCCAGCAACTGCAGATGGACGTCATCTCGAACAATCTGGCCAACGTCAACACCAACGGCTTCAAGAAGAGCCGCGTTGACTTTCAGGACCTGCTCTACGAGCACCTGCGCCACGCCGGCAGCGTTGACAGCGCGGGCCAGCAGCTGCCCCTAGGCCTGGAAGTGGGCCACGGAGTGCGCCCGGCCGACACGCAGAAGATCTTCACCACCGGAAACGCCACGGTGACCAACAACCCGTTGGACCTGATGATCAACGGCGACGGATTTTTCCAAGTGACCCTGCCCAACGGGCAGATCCAGTACACCCGCGACGGGTCGTTCAAGACCGACGCCAATGGCCGGGTGGTGACGGCCGACGGCTACCCCATGGAGCCGGCGGTGACCATCCCCTCCACGGCCACGGGCATCGTGGTGCTGACCAACGGGCAGGTCCAGATCACGCTGCCCAACGGCCAGCCCAACCAGGTGGTCGGCCAGATCGAGCTGGCCCGCGTGGCCAACCCCGCGGGCATGGAGAGCGAGGGCCAGAACCTGTTCAGCACCACCGACGCCTCCGGCGAAGTGCAGGTGGGGACCCCAGGCGTGGACGCCATCGGGTCCATCCAGCAGGGCGCCCTGGAGGGCAGCAACGTGGCCACCGTGGATGAGATGGTGAACCTGATCACCACCCAGCGGGCCTATGAGAGCAACACCAAGGTCGTCACGGCCTCGGACCTGATGATGCAGCAGGCCAACACGATGCACAGCACGGGCGTGTGATGATGGGGCGCTGGGCCGCCGCGGCGGCGGTCCTTGCGCTGGTGGCGGCCGGCCTGCGGGCCGATGCGGCAGGCGCGCTGAGCCCCAGCGCCGCCGCGCTGGAGCCTCGGGCGCTGGTGTTCAAGGTCAGCCCGGTGGCCCACGGGCGGAACGCCTGCATGGCCGACCTCATCGAGGGGCCCTTGCCGGCCCTGATGGCGGCCTTGGTGGTCAAGCCCGGCTTGTCGCCGGGCTTGGATGTGACGGTGGATTCGAGCCTGGTGGCGCTGAAGCTGCGCCAGGTGAACATGAAAGGCTGGAGCTTCGACCTGCGGGGGCCGCACAGCGTCCTGCTGAAGGTGCCGGCCCTGGTGCTGCCGGGCACGGCGGTCCGGCGCTTCGCCCAGGAGTATCTGGAGCAGCGCCTCAGCGGCACGGCCGGGGTGGCGATAGAGCAGCGCGGGCCGGTGAACGACCTAAGGCTCTTCGACGCCGAGCCCCGGCTCAATGTCAACCTGCCGGAAGGCAGCGCCCTGCGCGGCGACGTGGTGCTGCGAGTGGATGTGCTCCAGACCGGCGGCGACGGGGAAGAGAAGCTCAGCGCCTCAGTGCCGGTGGGCTTCCTGGTGCGGCGCCACGAAGGCCATTTGGTGACCACGCAGGTCATCCATCGGGGTGATGCCCTGGGCCCGCAGAACCTGGCGTTGATCGACGCAGACGCCACCTACGATTCCGACAGCATCACCAGCCTGGACAAGGTGGCTGGAAAGGTGGCTCGGACTTACGTGGGCGCCGGAAAAGTGCTGGCCCGGGCCATGGTCGACGAGCCCATCGCCATCCAACGAGGCGATATCGTGCGCCTGATGGTGCACAGCGGCGGCGTGGTGCTGGAGGCTTCGGCCAAGGCGCTGCGCGAGGCCCGAGTGGGCGAGAGCCTGCCTTTGCAAGTGCTGGATACCGACCGTCCCGTGCAGGCCCGCTGCGTTGAGCCGGGCGTCGCGGTACGAGAAGCCCCTTAAGAAGACGTCCCGAGGTGAACATGCGTTCCTTGCCCCTTGCCCTGTGCCTTTGCTTGACCGCCACCGGCGCCTGGTCGGATTCCGTCTGGCCCGGCGGCGGAGCCGACTTCGGCAACGCCAGCAACCTGGTGACCGACAGCCGCGCATTGAAGGTGGGCGACATCGTCACGGTGCAGATCGCCGAGCAGGCCACCGCCAGCCAGGCCAGCAGCCAGACCAACAAGAAGCAGTCGTCGGTCTCCGGCGGCGCCGGCCTGGGCAGCTTCAGCACCAATTCGGGCATGCCCATCATGAGCTACGGCGCGGGCGGGCAGGAGAGCTTTGATGGCGGCGGCCAGTCGGCCCGCAGCGGCAGCTTGGTGACCGTGCTCAGCGCCCGGGTGATCCAGGTCCTGGACAGCGGGAACCTGCTGATCGAGGGCCGGCGCAGCATGACGCTGAACGACGAGAAGCAGCACATCTATGTGAAGGGCGTCATCAGGCCCAAGGACGTCGGCAAGAACAACGTGGTGCTTTCGTCCTCCATGTCAGACGCCCAGATCGTGTTCGATGGCCGGGGCTCGCTCAGCGAGAAGTCCAAATCGGGCGTGTTCACCCGTCTGCTGGATTGGTTGGGCCTGTTCTAACGTCCCTCAAGGATAAGGTGACCATGAAGCGTTCCTTAGCATCCTGCTTGGGCCTGCTGCTGCTGACGGCCCCCTTGGCCGCGGGCGTCATGCAAGTCCGCAATGTGGCCCGCTTGGCGGGTCAGCGCGAGAACCAGCTGCAGGGCATCGGCCTGGTCGTGGGCTTGGGTGGGACCGGTGACACCCAGGATTCGGTGTACAGCCAGCAGGCCCTGTCCAATCTGCTCAACAACATGGGCTTGGCCGCGGACAACACCGTGAAAGCCCACAACGTGGCCATCGTCCTGGTGACCGCCAATCTGAAAGCGCTGGCTAAGAACGGCGACCGCGTGGATGTGCTGGTGTCCAGCATGGGCGATGCCACCAGCCTGGCGGGCGGCACCTTGGTTCAGGTGCCCCTTAAGGGCGCCGACGGCAAGGTCTATGCCGTGGCCCAAGGCCCCTTGAGCGTGGGCGACCAGATGGGCGGCAAGCTGGGCAGCCTGATCTCGGCGAGGTCCTATAAGACGGCGGGTCGGGTGCCCGGCGGCGCCTTGATCGAGAACGAGGTGCCGGCCACCGTCATCGGCGAGGACAACCGCCTGCAGTACGTCCTGGAGCAGCCCGACCTGACCAACGCGGCCCGCATGGCCATGGCCATCAACACCGAGTTCGGCAAGATGAAGAACGAGTACTCCACCATCGCCTCGGCCAAGGACGCCAAGACGGTGGATGTGGAGATCCCAGCCGACTTCCGCGACTATCCGGTGGAGTTCATGGCCGCGCTGGAGCAGGTCGATTTCAATGTCGAGGAGACCGCGAACCGCGTGGTGATCAACGAGCGCACCGGCACCGTGGTGATCGGGTTCAAGGTGGCCATCGACACCTGCGCGGTGGCCCACGGCAACATCAACGTCAACGTCAAGACCACCAACCAGACGTCGCAACCAGCCTGGTTCTCGCCGGGGGCCTCAGCCCTTTACTATAACAACCAGAACATAGAAGTGAAGGGCGGCGGCAGCACCTTGGTGGCCTTGCCCGAGACGGCCACGGTGCAGGACCTGGTGGCGGCCCTTAACGCGGTGGGCGCCAGCCCGCGCGACCTGATCGCCATCCTGCAGGCCATCAAGGAAGCCGGGGCCTTGCACGGCGAGCTGGAGATACTGTGAGCGTCGACGGCATCGGGAAAGTCGGAGCCGATGCGCAGGGGGGCCTGAGCTCCCTGGATATGGCCGCCATCAGCACGCGCGTGGACGCGGCGCGCGCGGCCGACCAGGAACAGCAAGTGACCCAGGCCGCCGCCAAGGCTGCGACCGCCGCCACAGGCGAGGTGTCACCCAAGGAGCTGGCGCGCTTGAAGGCGGTGTCCCAGGATTTTGAGAGCCTTTTCCTGGGCTATATGATGAAGACCATGCGCAACTCGGTGCCCAAGGGCGGGTTGTGGGGCCAAAGCCAGGGCGAGCAGATCTTCACCGAGATGCGCGATGATGAGCTGGCCAAGGGCCTGGCGAAGGCCGGCGGCATCGGCCTGGCCCGCCTCTTGGAAGACCAGTTGAAGCAGACGCTGCAAATGCAGGCCCAGGGGGCGGCCAAAGCCGCCGCCCTAGCCGCCGAAAAAGAGCGCAACGGCTGATTTTTTGACCGGGGCTAAAGCCCTGAAGACCTTGGACGATTGATCAGGGGAACGCATCCCATCGGAGGAAGCCATGGTCCAGGGTCCCCAAGACCTTCCCGAACTGCTGAAAAGCGCGGCGGCATTGCCGTCCACGACGACATCGTCGGCCCCCAAACAACGCAACATCGCCCCACAACAGCCCCCCGCCACCCAGGCGCCGGACACGGTGCAGTTGAGCCGTGAGGCGGTTCAGGCGGCCGCCCGCGCCCGTGGGCTGGCCAAGATGGCGGACGCCCAAGGCGCCCAGTTGGCCCACCCGGCGGTGGAGTCGCCCGCCGCGATCCCGGCTGCGACGGCCGCCGATAGCGGCAGCCAGGCCCCCGAACGCGTGGCGTTGGCGGTCCCGCCGGCCGTGGTGGTGGCCCTCGAAGCCCCGGCCAGGGCGGCTGCCCCCGCGCCCGAACCTGCCCCTGTGACCCCGGTGCTAAGCCCGTCCCAAGCCCAGGTCCTGCAGGCCACCCCCGAAGTCCGGACGGATCGCGTGGCGCAGGCCCAGACCAACCTTTCCAGCCTCAGCGGCGATAGCAGCGCCCTGAACGCCAAGCTGGCCGAGAAACTGCTCACCGAGAGCTGAGGTCCCATGACCGGGGTCCAGGAGCTCTTGGAAGCTTTGCGCAGCGCGCGCCAATGCACCGTTGAAGCCGCCAGCCAGGCCACGCCCCAGCGCGTGGCGGCTCAAGCCCAAGCGGTGGACCGGCTGGAAGCCTGCCTCAAGGGGGGCTTGCCGCCCTTGGGGCCGGGTGATGCAGAGGCCGTGGCTGCCGAGCTGAAGCAGCTCCTGAAGGATAACCGCTTTTTGCTGCGCTGGAGCCAGATCCGTAGCCAATGGGCTAGGATCGGGCTTCCGGCGCCGGTCAGGTCAGCGGCCCCTGGACCCCGATTGGACCTCGTATCCTAACGAGGAGATGATATGTCCCTTTTCGGCACGATCAATTCGCTGAATTCCGCCTTGCAGGCCTTCACTTACGGCCAGTCGGTGACGGCGTCCAATATCGCCAACGCCAACACGCCGGGTTATGCGACCCAGACGCTGGATCTGAGCGCCACGGCGCCCTTGGACCAGGGCGGGCTCTCGATCGGGTCGGGCGTCACGGCCACCGGCGTGGCCAACACCCGCAACGTATTCTTGGACAATCAACTGCGCTTGGAGCTGGGCCAACTGGGCTTTCAGAATGCCCGGCTGAGCAGCGTCCAGCAACTGGAAGCCATCTTCCCGGAGGTCGCCAGCCCCGGCGCCACCACGGGCCTGCAAGGGGCCCTGGCCAATCTTTCGTCGGCGTGGACGGCCTTGGCGGCGGCGCCTAGCAGCGCGGCGGCCCAGGGCGTGGTGCTCAGCGATATGCAGGCCCTGACCAAGATGATGAACACGGATTCCCAGCAGCTTTACAGCCTTCAGCGGAACCTGGACAGCCAGGTCAACAGCACCATCACCACCGCCAATAGCTTGTTGGACCAGGTCGTGACGCTGAATAAGGAGATCCAGCTGGGGACCACCAGCTCGACGGATGGCCAGCCCAACGCCTTGGTGGACCAGCGGGAGCAGGTGGCCGAGCAACTGTCCCAACTGATCGGGTCGACGGCCACGATCAGCGGCAATGGGACCATGGTGGTGAGCCTTAGCGCGGGCACCTTGGCTGATGGCAACCAGGCCTACCACCTGGCGGCCATGCCGTCGATGGTGGACCAGGGATTCACCGGTGTCGGCTACATGCAGTACGCCAATGGGACCCCCATTGACATCTCCAGCAGCATCAACTCGGGCACGTTGGGGGGCCTGCTGACCGCCCGCGACCAGGACGTGATGAGCGCCCGCCAGTCGCTGGACAAGATGGCCTTTGGCGTCATCAATTTCTCGAACCAGATCAACGAGAGCTTTATCGCGACGGACGGCAGCACGGGGCATGACCTGTTCACCGGCACCAAGGCCTCGGACATCCAAGTGGACACCAACATCGTGGCGACGCCGGGTTATATCGGCGGAACCCGGGATGCCAGCGTGCCCGGGGACCTGGCCACCCTGCAGGCGGCCCTGAAGTCGATGGACATGTACCAGGAAGTGGTCAGTGCCACGGTGCCCAGCCTGGCCACGGTCGGATTCAGCATCGATCCGACCCAGTCCCTGCAGAGCCAGAGCTTCAACACCAACCCCTTGCCCAACGGTTCCATGGTGATCTCGGCCGGCGGCAACGCGGTGACGCTGAACTGGGACTGGACCCAGTCTTTGAACACCATCCTGGCCAACCTCAACGCAGCGGGTGGCGGTGCGTTCTATGCCACCTTTGATGAGAGCGCCCAG
>Ga0302319_10026089_pt1 | contig 10309 bp, 9 predicted proteins | sample Bog_T0_2_FD_203319 | JGI IMG/M metagenome (GOLD analysis project Ga0302319, IMG submission 203319) | Peat permafrost microbial communities from Stordalen Mire near Abisko, Sweden - Bog_T0_2 | ecosystem: Environmental > Terrestrial > Soil > Wetlands > Peat | place: Sweden: Abisko, Stordalen Mire...
CCCCTCCTAAACGCGCAATTTGCGTTTAGGGTGGGAGTCCATTGCAGCCAACCTGCCGGGTGCCCCATCCTAAACGGGTATTTTGCGTTTAGGGTGGGAGTCCATTGCAGCCAACCTGCCGGGTGCCCCATCCTAAACGCGCATTTTGCGTTTAGGGTGGGAGTCCATTGCAGCCAACCTGCCACATGCCTTGTATCAGCGCACGACTTTAGTGCCTGCTGAAAAACTCAATTGAGGTGCTTTGTATCAGGGCACGACTTTGCAGGGGTCCCCGGCGACAGGTCTCCGTCGCTGGGGTGGCTTCAGTCGTGCCAATGAGACCCAAAAACTCCACGGGCTTTAGCCCCTGCGTGACCCTGAACCGCACAACTCCAAACAACCCGGCGAAAGCGGCCCAACATCGCCACTCCCCGCTTCAATCTTCCCGCGAATTCGTGTTGCCCGCCTTGGCATCTCCCGTCTCTTTCGTTTCGTCGGTGCCGGTCGAGTCAGCGCTATCGGTTGTTCCCAGGGAATCGTTCACAATCTGTTTCTTGACCTCATCGTCAGTAAACGTAGGCGGCTTCGGTTCGGGGTTCACGGGTATCCTCATAAATATTTGGATGCCGAATGCAGCCGCGGCGCCATTCTCCACCGTGGGCAATGACCCACCGACAATACCCGTCCCGCAACATCACCCCTCACCCACAGGAGTGTCATCCTGACGCTGAGCCCCGCGAAGCGGAAGGATCCGCAGTTGTCTTTGAGAGTTCCCAATTGGCGTCACTTCCGGATCGCCGAAAACACGTCCGGAACGCCACTTTCCGTCGTGTCTTCTCGCCCTTGGGCGCGTCTAGCAGTAAACTTGTGGCCTATGAGCGGGGATGCAGGGAAGCTGATTGAGAAAGCCGTTCAGGCCGAGGATTGGATCGGTGCACGCAAGTTAATCGCGATTGAACTGCAGCGCGATCCGAAAGATCATTGGCTTCTGAGCCGTTTGGGTCTGACGTTCTATGAGCAGGGGAAGTACGAGCAAGCGCTCTTTTGGGAGGCAAAGGCGCTGCAGGAAGCTCCCTACTGCCCGCTTGCGATCTGGGGCTATGCAGGGTCGCTGGAGATGCTAGGCCGTAAACGGGAATCCCTTGCACTCTATCGCTGGCTCTTGAGTTGGGGTGTGAAGGAACTGGCATACGGGGACTGCGGTGAAGGCTTACGCAGAGCGCGGAGCCTAATGGCGGATTGCCACTATCGCATTGCGTTAATTTGGGAAGAGAAACGCCAGTGGAAGAGGGCAGCAGCCGAATATGACATCTATCTATCAAGGCGGAAAGATGGATGGGGCAGCATCTATCCAATTCGAGATGTAAAGACCAGGTACGCCAAAGTTCTCGCCAAGGTGCGGCGCTAGGCGGCTGTAAGTCCTGAACTACCCGCTAACCGGACATTACACTTTCGTTCCCGAGCGAATGGCCTCCCATCCGAGACTAATCCGACGGTGACTTCAATGCGCCCCGCCTCCAACGAATGCCGCTCACCGCTCCACCCGCACTCGTGCAACTGAACGCCAGAAACACATCAGGCGCATGTTGCTCCTTCCAGAGCTCCACGCGCCCGCGCTTACACATGAGTTGAACCTGCCTACAGCTTCACCAGCACTTCATTCGGCTCCAAATGCCGAAACGCCTCAGCCTTCTGCTCCACGTCCGGATCCCAATTCCTCGGCTGGTAAATGCAGCATGGCTCCTGCGCCAGCGGATTCCCGGTGATCGCATAAGACCGCGCCCGCGACCCACCGCAAATCTCCTTGTACTCGCAAGCCCCGCACTTGCCCTCAAGCTTGCTCGTGTCGCGGAGGCTCTTGAAAATCGGCGCTTCCCGATAAATCTCCGCCACCGGCGTCTCGCGAATGTTCCCCGCATGAATCGGCAAAAAGCCGCTCGGATAAACATTCCCCACATGCGAGATGAACATGAATCCCTTGCCGTCGTTCACCCGCCGCGTCGCCCAGCTTGCCGTCCGCGTCTTCGCATCCGTCGTCGGAGCGCCCGGCTCATAGCCCAGCGCAGCCGCCATCTTGGCGGGCATGGGCGGTCCGCCAGTTCGCCCACTTGCCCCACCGGCCCCGTGCCCCATCTTCCGCTCTTCCAGGTTGTGCTGCAGCAGGTAGCGCCGATAGTGCATCGCTTCGGTCGTCTTGATCTGGAAGCTCACCCGGTGCGACAGTTCGTAAATCTTGCCGAATACCTTCTCAAAGTCCTCGCCGCTCAGCAGATCCGCCTGTTGTCCGCGGCCCACCGGAACCAGGAAGAACACATTCCACATCACGATCGCCAGCTTCTCAAACAGAGCGCAGAGGTTATCCAAATCGTGTGCATTGTGCCGGCTGATCGTCGTGTGCACTTGGATCGGCAGTCCCACTTCATTGGCCCACTCAATCGCCTGAATCGTCCGCGCCCACGCTCCCGGCAGTCCCCTGAATGCATCGTGAATCTCCGGCGTCGACCCGTCCAGCGAAATTCCCAGCCGCACCAACCCGGCATCCTTCAGCTTTTGCATCGCTTCCCGCGTTAGCAGCGGAGTCGCGCTAGGCGTCAATGCCACCTGCACTCCCTTGGTCGCGGCGTACTCGATCAGCTCAAACACATCCTTCCGCTTCAGCGGATCGCCGCCCGTAAACACAAATATCGGCACGCCCATTTCAGCAATCTGATCAATCAGTTCCTTGCCTTCAGCGTTGCTCAGTTCGTCCGGATGCGCAATCGGCTGTGCTGCCGCGCGGCAGTGTTTGCAGGCCAGATCGCACGATTGCGTGATCTCCCAGATCGCCAGAAAAGGCGTCTCGTCATAATTCAACCCGCCACGCGCGGGAATATTGTGCATCGGTTGCATTGGCTGCATAAGGCCTCCTTACGAAATCGGAAATCGCCGAATAACCGGATCTGGGTGCCCTGAGAGGATCCGGAACTGGGGGAAGCACCTCAGGAATGCCTTGGACTGTCTCCTCATTCCAGCTCTGATTCCTCAATCCAGTGCTAGGAGACACCCCTCTCGCCGGGTCGGGCTGTGATCAGGATCACTTTACCTCGCCACTTTCTCGCATTTTTGCCCTCACGCTGGACATTTCGCTCCGAACTGGCGCACAATCCACCCAACTGAGTACGAATCGCGCGGAGCCGCGTCATTCTTAATGAACGGATGATCGTAGCCGGTTCAGAAACCATCGCCAGTGCGCAGTTTGCGTGATTTAAATCACTTCAACCTGTGCGGCCACGCACTGCGCACCCACCAACCTTATTGCTATCGTCTTTTCCGCACCTCAAGGAGGTTCCCATGGCAGCCTTCATCAGGCCAGGTTGGAGCAAACCCTCCACCATCCTCTTCGCGTCCGAGATTCCCGCCAACGAAAAGGCCTTCGCTTTTGCCCTCGCGCAAGCCACTGAGTTTCGCGCCAGTCTCATCGTCTTTCACGCGTACGACACACTCGTTGTGGCAGCGTCTGAAACCTCAGGCATCCGCTACTACGATTACGCCGCCGCTGCTCGCAGCGAAATGAAAAGCCTTGAGCCGCTTGCCCGGCGGGCTGAGCAGGCGGGTATCCATTGCGAGATCGTCGTCCGTCCCGGTCTTCCCGCCGACCAGATCCTCGCCTTCCTACGCGAGCGTTCAATCGACCGCGTCGTGATGGCAACCCACTCGCCCGGACCCATCGGAAAGCTCTTGGTCGGCTCCGTTGCCGAAGCCGTTCTTCGCACTTCTTCTGTGCCCGTGTACATCGTCGGCCCAGAAACCGTTGAGGGCGCCTACCGCAACTTCGCCACCCGCAACATTCTCTGTGCCGTCAGCCTTCAGGAAGCAAGCTACATCGTCGCCGCTTTTGCCGCGGAGCTCGCCGCCCAGCACAATGCCCGCCTTATCCTCCAGCATGTGATTCGGCCGCAGGAACGCGCCGAAGTCCTCGCCGGCCGCTCAATCGACCAGATCGAAGCTGAGCTCCTTGGCCTGGTTCCTCCGGAACTGCATGACAAAATCACCGTGCAAACCATCGTTGTTCCCGGCGATCCCACTGAGGAACTGCTCTATCAGGGCCGCGCTCAACTGGCCGATCTCATTGTTCTTGGCGCACAGGGCGCATCGGCGTTCGCTGCCATCACCCGCCATGGCGTTGTCTACAAGGTGCTGGCGCACGCTCACTGCCCGGTGATCACGCTCTCGCCCATCGTGCTCGAAGCATGCGGTCTCAAGTCCGAGGCTCATCACCCCGCCGAGGTCTACATGGCAGGCGTCTTCTAGTGTCCTGAGTCAAAGGCTCCTTCCATAGTTTTCGAACTCCCGGCGCATGTCTTTCGACTCAATCGCTGCCTGGCAGAAGCTTCTGGCAAGATGACGCCCTCGCTGTCAGCCTCCGCGCCAACCGTGTGATCGTGCCATGCAGCAATCCAGCCGCTTCAAGTTCATTCTGGATGGTCGCTGCATGATCTGGCAGCGAAGCCGCCATTGCTCGGATGCGCTCGATAAGCCATCCTTCTTGCAGGCGCAAATCGACTGCAAACTTTTTCCAATTCCGAAGGCCGATATTTCTGAGCCGGTATTCGCCGCCAATTTTCATGGCCAACTTTACTTTCTGTACGTCAACCTTCTGGTACGGCAGAATGCTTGCCAAATCGTAGAGGGGCGCGAGTCGGACAGCACCACCGCCCCCCAGCAGCAGAGCATAGTTCTTTGCATGAGCATCCGTCCCGGCGATCAGCCAATTGAAGATGTTCGCATCCACAAATGACTGCACATCTTCTTCCGGATTGCTCGACTGCTCCCTCAATAGCTCCGCAATCGTGCGCGCTCCTGGTCCTCCATCGCTCTCATACTTGCGCGTCGGATGAAGGCCGAGAGCCTGGCACATATCTTCCTGGTGGATACGCGCCCACCGCCGACCGCTAAGCACCCTGTCATAACGCTCGACCACAATCGCGATCTCGTCACCGAAGTGCTGAACGCTGGAGTTGGGAACGATCAGGCCGGCTGCCCTGGCCAACCGTAGCGAGAAGTGCTCATTCTCCGCGTGACCATCCCATTCACCTGTGGGCGGTTTGAGGATGTGCGTGGTTGGAACGCGGCCAGATGGAACACCCCAACGTTTACGCTCGAAGAGAAGAGCGGTCTTGGGTTGCGCACCGGAGAGGCTGAACTGGCCCGTGTCTTGAGCACTGCGCCACGCAGAATGATCCGCGCGCAACGCACGCAATCTCTCGGCAACTTCATCTTCGGTAAGCCATTTGACTTCCTTGGCAACCGTTTCCGATTCCAGCGCTTCAAGGCGCTCCGGACGCACAAACTGAACTGCGCCTGCGCAGTCTTCTCCCACATGGGCAATCAGCCGAAAGTCATTCTTTGGTGAAACCTGAAAGCGCCTGCCCCAGTTCTCAAGAACCCGGTCGTTATCGGGAAGCAGCCCCCACAAGAACGCCTCGATCCGCGCATGGCCGTGCTCTGCCGAGGCCAGCGGCATGGAGAGCGACAGCGGGTAGGCATTGGGATCGGCTCGCCAGGCATCGTTGTAGACAAAGGAAAGTCTGGCGTTCTTGTAGTTGACAGTACCAACTTCGCGGCCATCGAGCAGAGCGATCAGTTGATTTGTCATATCTGCTTCTTCTGGGGCCGCTTCTTCAACGAGTCAAGAACACTGTTGATGTCTAGCTCCCGTGCTCTCTCGATAGCTTCTCTTTGTATAGGCAGGACATCCCTGGCCCTTTCAGAGCTGGTTCTCCTGACTGCATAGTCGCCTTGAGGGTGCCGCTCAACAAACAATTTGACCTGCGCGGGAGTTTCGACCGACGAATCTGCCTCTACATCGATGGATATTTCGAGGCTCTTCAGCGTGCGCAAGATGAGACCTATCTCAGCTCCTGGCTTTCCCTGCTCCACTTCAACGAGCCATTTCCGGCTCGTGCCGGCCTTCTTGGCCAGAGAAATCTGATCCATCCCGAGCTTGGTTCGACGCTCCCGGATGAATGCCCCCAAATCGGCAGCGGTTCGAATACGCATCTCGGACACCTCCACGACCACATATCCAAATAGTAACCGTTCGGTGAGATTTCGTAAAGTAACCGTATGGTGACATTCTGTAAAATAACCGAACGGTGACATTCTCATGAGAGAGCGAACGGTTACACTCCTGCCCGAGGGTAGATCAAGGAAATGGCCGCCCCTTCATGGAATTCTGCCTGGCCCTCAAAACACCGCCCTCGAACTGCCCTGAAAGAACTCACCCATCCCTACTTCGCCTTCTGCGTCACAGGCGCTTGTTTCGCCGCCTCGCACGGCTTCCCCCCGCACAGCGCCCCCGTAATCCCCACGCCCTCGGTAATCGTGTAAATCCGATCCGGCGCTGGAATCTTCACAAATTCCTTCGCGCCGCTTGGCCAGTGAATCTCAGCGGTACCCGCATCCGTCGCGTCGCCCAGCCCAAAGTGCATACGGCGATCGTTCGACGAGATGTAGCTTCCGCTCGAAAGCACGTCCTGGCGCATCCGCATCCCGTTGGCCTTCAGATAAATGGTCGCGCAGGTCGCGTCGCGCGGGCTCTTTGGTCCGCCAACCAGGCCGAGCTCCACCCAGTGATGGTGGTCAGGGCTTACGTTCCTCAGCAACACAGGCGTGTGGTCCATTGCATTGATCACCACGTCGATTTTGCCGTCATTGAACAGGTCGCCAAACGCGGCCCCTCGCCCCGTCACAAGAACCGCCAATCCGGTACCCTTCACCGCTGGAACCAGCGAGAAGTTCTTTCCCCCCTCGTTGTGGAACAGCAACGGCCGTTCCGCCCAGGTTGTTCCCCATTCGTGCTCGTCAGCCTGGGGATAGACGTGTCCGTTGGTCATGAACAGGTCCAGCCAGCCGTCGTTGTCGTAGTCGATGAATCCGTCGCCCCACCCGACAAATGGAATTGTCGGCTGGGCCACGCCCGCTTTGTAGCTCACGTCGGTAAAGCTCATGTCCCCGTCATTGTGATACAGAACCTTGTAATCGTCCCCGAAATCGGTGATGAAAAAGTCCAGCAACCCATTGTTTTCGTAGTCCCCGGCTGCAATGCCCATCGACGCAATCTCGCGCCCGTCCTTGTTCAGCGCAAACCCTGAGGCGTAGCTGTCGTCCTCAAACGTTCCATCGCCCTTGTTGGCGTAAAGGTAGTTCGGCTCCGAGTCGTTGCCCACCAGGATGTCGGGCTTGCCATTCCCATTGATCGACACCATCATCGCCGTCAGGCCGAAGTACTTTTCCTTGTCTTCCACGCCCGCCTTCGCCGTAATGTCCGTAAACGTCCCATTCCCATTGTTGTGAAACAGATGGTCGGCCTCGCCCGCCAGCCCTCGCGGGCCGCAGTTAATGTCAATACCCCGGTACGTGCAGTGAGAATACCCCACCGATTTTGTCCCGGAGACTGGCAGGTTTTCACGGTCGAGGTGAATATATCCGGCCACATACAGGTCCAGCCGCCCGTCCCCGTCGACGTCTCCCCACGACGCCCCGCTCGACCAGTTGCCAAGGGTAATGCCTGCCTTTTCTGCCTCATCGGTAAAAGTCCCGTCGTGGTTGTTGTGGTAAAGCCGATTCTTGCCGTAGTTGGCAACAAAGATGTCCGGCCAACCGTCGTTGTCGTAGTCGGCAACGCTCACCCCATAGCCCCAGCGATCGTTCGTCACCCCCGCTTGTGCAGCCACATCGGTAAACGTGCCGTCGTGGTTGTTGCGGAACAGTGCAGCCTTGGGCGGCGCTTCCTTGCCATCGAGCGCCGCAAACGTCGAGCCGTTCACCAGGTAAATGTCCAGCCAGCCGTCGTTGTTGTAGTCCAGCAGGGCAACGCCCGACCCATTCGTCTCCACGATGTACTTCTTCTCCGCCACGCCCATCTTGTGGGTCCAGCCGGAAAGCCCCGCCTTCTTTGTTATGTCCTCGAAAATTACCGGCCCGGAGTCAACAAATCCGCCCGCCGTGATAGGCCGCTTCTGCGCGTCGTAGACCGGCGCCGCACCTATCCCGCCCGCAATACCGCCCATATTGCTTTGCGCAGCCGCGGGTTTTTCCGGCTCCTGCGCCGCCTGAGTTCCCCCGGAACCTCCCGCCGGAGCCCCCGAACCAACCCGTTCTACAGGCGTTGCCACCAGAACCGTCTCGCCGGAACCAGTTGCCCCCGTTGAAGGCCCCTTCAATCCTGCTTGTGCCTGCATCGGGATAACGACCGGGCCAGGGAAGCAGACAGCAAGCCCCAAAACCACAGCTACAACGGAGCGAATCCTGCCCAAAAGTGCGTCCTCCCAAACCTAAAGTGTAGCCTACAGCCCGCCCAGCTTATTCGCTTGTCTTGCCGGTTTCGACCGCCCTTTTACCAAATTGCTGCCAAATCGCCCAGAATTCGGATGGCTTCAATTCCCCGGTCCGGGTATACTGGCCCCAAGGCGGCGCGGATTTCCCGCGCCATCCTAAGTGAGGTGCGTCTTCCGCCTTTACTCGGGTTCACTCCCGCTCGAAGTTCCGCCATCTGAAGTTTCAAGTTGGCGCGCAGTAGCCCGCGTGCTTCGAAGTCCCCTTGACGCCTTAAGTTGCGCCCTCCTTCCTGATCAGTGTTCTCTCTGCGGCTCCCCTCTGCCGCAGCTTTCCTCTGTGCCAATTTGCGATCTTTGCTGGGCCGAGTTTCCCGTCCTCCCCAGCCCCTCCTGCGCCCGCTGCGGCGACGCCCTTACCGTCCCATCCTCCTCAGCCTCCGGACTTTGCCGCGTCTGCCGCATGGCCCCTCCGCCCTTCGTCCGCGCCGTCGCCTACGGCCTCTACGAAGAGCCAATGCGCGGAGCCCTCCATGCGCTCAAATACGACGAACTCCTCCCGGCGGCCCGACCCCTCGGCAAGATGCTCGCCCAGGCCATCGCCAGGCTGGCGCCCGACGCTCCCAGCGAGCTCCTCGTGGTTCCGGTTCCGCTCCACAGGTCCAAGCTGGCAAGTCGCGGCTTCAATCAGGCCCGCCTGCTTTCGCTCCAAGCGCTCAAGTTCCTGCGCAAATCCCACCCCGCTTGGAAGCTCACTCTCGCCTCTACCACTTTGATGCGCCTCCGCGAGACCGCCAGCCAGGCCGGCTTAACCCCACATCAGCGCCGCCTCAACGTCCGTGGAGCATTTTTGGTTTCCACGCCTGCCGCCGTCACCGCGAAGCACGTCCTGCTCGTCGACGACATCTTCACCACCGGCGCAACCGCGCGCGCCGCATCCCAAGCCCTTTTGCGGGCCGGCGCAGCCTCGGTCTGGGTAGCCACCTTGGCCCGCGCACGCCGCAGCAATCCATGGGTCTCTGATTTTCTCTCGGAGAACCAGACGGATGACACCGGCGCCGTACCGATCCACGCTTCAACAACCTTGCAAGGGAGTTACGCTTCTTCATCGCACGACCAACCATCTTTTTGACGAGGGGATAAAGGATGTCGCTGGGAAAAGCTATGATCCACGCCCGCAAGCAAAAGTCCATCGCCAGAGCCGCTGCCTACTCGGGCGACTACGCATCCGTTCAGCCTGCGCACATGCTCCAGATGCCGGTCCTCGTGCTCAATGCCTCCTACGAGCCCATCAACATCTGCGGCGCGCGTCGCGCGCTCGTGCTCGTCCTCAAGGGCATCGCACGCACTGAAGAGGAGCACGGCCAAATCCTCCATTCGCAGCGCAGCCGCACCCCCATGCCTTCCGTTATCCGCCTACTTGAATACCGCCGCATCCCTCACCAGACGCGCGCCCTCTCCCGCAAAAACATCCTCCTGCGCGACCGCAACACCTGCCAGTACTGCGCCGTCGTCCTGCCTTCCGGCGAACTCACCCTCGACCACGTCATTCCACGTTCGCGTGGCGGCAACTCCACCTGGGAAAATCTCGTCGCCTGCTGCCACGCCTGCAACCGCCGCAAAGGCAACCGCATGCTCCATGAGCTCGACGACATGATCCTCATGCGCGATCCTCGCCCATTCTCGCTCCACACCAGCCGCCAGATCATGCGCATGTTAGGCCGCGGCGACGACCGCTGGCGCAAATACCTCTTCTATTGAGCCCCGAATTTAAAGCTCCCTGGCTGTCATCCTGCGCATATTTATATGCGCTGTCATCCTGAGCGAAAGGGGCCCCAAACGTACTTCAGTTTGGGGGTGGTGAGTCGAAGGACCTGCTTTTGCTTTTGCGGCTGCCGTTGCCTTTGCTTTTGCTTTTGCTTTTGCCTTTTCTCCCCCTTCAAATTGAAGCTGTCATCCTGAGCGAAAGGGGCCCCAAACGTACTTCAGTTTGGGGGTGGTGAGTCGAAGGATCT
>Ga0302319_10026095_pt1 | contig 10308 bp, 12 predicted proteins | sample Bog_T0_2_FD_203319 | JGI IMG/M metagenome (GOLD analysis project Ga0302319, IMG submission 203319) | Peat permafrost microbial communities from Stordalen Mire near Abisko, Sweden - Bog_T0_2 | ecosystem: Environmental > Terrestrial > Soil > Wetlands > Peat | place: Sweden: Abisko, Stordalen Mire...
CCCTGAAAAAGGGCAGACGGAGGGAGCAGGAGGTTTTAACCCCCTGAAAATGCGCAGACGGAGGGAGCAGGAGGTTTTAGCCCCCTGAACATGCGCAGACGGAGGGAGCAGGGGGTTTTAACCCCCTGAAAATGCGCAGACGGAGGTTGCAGGAGGTTTTAGCCCCCTGAACATGCGCAGACGGAGGGAGCAGGGGGTTTTAACCCCCTGGAAAAGGGCAGACGGAGGGAGCAGGGGGGTTTAACCCCCTGAAAAAGGGCAGACGGAGGGAGCAGGGGGGTTTAACCCCCTGGAAAAGGGCAGACGGAGGGAGCAGGGGGTTTTAACCCCCTGAAAAAGGGCAGGTCGACAAGGCCTTTAGGCCGGGCCTTGCGCATTTTCCGGGATTTTCAGTTGCCCAAGGCCAGGCACCCACAGACAGGCGGAGACCGAGCGCCCCCTCGGTCGGGTCGAGGCCTGGGATCGAGAGTCGGAGCCCCTTTCCAACACCGAAAACTGCGCGTTGCGAATTGACAGCCGGAGAGTGCAGGCAGTGCTAGCACTTTCCACATCCTGCGAGCGTTTACCTATGCGGTTTTACACTCAAAAACGCGCTAATTTGCGCACTTTTCGCATCAATAACGCACTAAAAACACTGGCTTTTCATGTTTTTGAATGGTCAAAGCCCGTCGTTTTCTCGAAATATGTAAGGTTAAACCCCAACGCCTGAGTCCCGCATCGCTTTTGTCCCAAATACGTCGTGCTATACCCCGACAAAATTCGCTTTTTAGTCCCCTTATAACCATAGTGGTTTTCTGAATTGCGCAATTTTAAAGCAGTCCATCCGCAGTCAAACACACCCGGTAGAAGCCGCCACTCAAACCCCAGATCCCTAGTCCCTAGTCCCTAATTCGGTCGCCCGCCGGAACTGGTACGGCGCCGGAAGCGCTCGTCGACCGGCTGGCGACCCCCAAACCCGGAGTCGACCGTGTGCCAGTGCTCGATGGACGTCTCGCCCATGCGCCAGCAAAGCAGCACCACCTGGTCGTCGAGGCGGCAGGGGAAATCGAGCAGCCCGGCCTCAAGGTCTTTCACCTGAACGCCGATGGAGTCGATCTCTGCAATGCTCTCGCGAACGCGCTGCAGGTGGGCCTCAATCTCGGCGCGCTGCCTGGCCACTGCGCCCACGTCCACACGCATGCCGCCGGAGAGGTAGATGCGGCGCGCCAGGTCGGATAGGCCGGAGTCGACTTCTTCCGCGGATTGCTTGCCTTCGAGCGCCCGCTTGAGCAGCGATTCGAGCACCGGGAGCAGGGACTGCGCTTCTTCGAGAGTGAAGGTTTTCATTGGAGAAATACCCTTCGCTATAGAATACGACGAAATGGGGTTAGGAAAAATGGTCAATAAGTGGCAGAAAAACAGTGGTTAGTGAAGAGTGAACAATGTTCTGTTCCCTGTTCCCTGTTCCCTGTTCCCTGTTCCCTGTTCCCTGTTCCCTGTTCCCTGTTCCCTGTTCCCTGTTCCCTGTTCCCTGTTCCCTGGTTGAAAGGACGGATATGAAGAAAATACTGATTGTGGCGACTTTTGTGGCACTGGCTCTTAGCGGCTGCTGCCGGACCGGGACTTCCGGCGGCGAATCGAATGCCCTTTCGCCGGCGAGTTCAGCCCAGGTGGAGAGCGGCGTGCGCGCCTTTATGCAGACGGTGGCGCACGACGTCACCCTGGACGGGCCGATCGCGTGGAGAAAGCATTTTGCCATGAGCCCCGCGTTCTTCATGGCCGTGAACGGCAGCATGGCGTTCGCTGACAGCGCCGCTGCTACCACCGGGATTCAGGGTGCTGCGCAGGCCATTCCGCACATCGAGCTTGTGTGGGGCAACGATTTGCGTGTCGATCCCCTTACTCAAGAGTTGGCCGTGGTAGCCACATCGTGGCACGAGGTACAGACCAACCAGGCGGGCAAGCGCGTGGACTCGTCGGGCTTCTTCACCGGCGTTGCGGAGCAGCGCGATGGCCGCTGGCAGTTTCGCGACGCGCATTGGTCTGAAGCAGAGCCTCCCGAACCCGCAAAGTAGTCCTTGCCTCTACCCTAATCCCTGTCTCTACCCCGCTTCCAGCATCCGATCCAGCGCCACTTTGGCCCAGCGCTTTACGCTGGGGCGCACCTGGATGCGGTTGACTACGCGGCCTTCTACCAGGCTTTCCAGTGCCCAGGCCACGTGGTTGGGGCTGATGCGGTACATGGTGGTACACAGGCAGCCGGTATCGTCGAGGGTGATAATGCGCTTGCCCTCGCCGGCAAAGCGGCGGCCCAGGCGGTTGACGAGGTGAATCTCAGTGCCGACGGCAAACATGGAGCCGGAGGGAGCGTCTTCGACAATCTTGATGAGTCGCTCGGTTGAACCCAGCGCGTCCGCCTTTTGGCAGACCTCCCAGCGGCACTCCGGATGCACGATGACATGAATGCCCGGGTACTTGGCGCGCACCTGGTCCACGTGGCTGGGAAGAAAACGCTGATGCACGGCGCAGTGGCCCTTCCACAGAAGAATGCGGCTGGCTGCCAGATGGTCTTTGGTTTGGCCGCCCTGCAGGGCCCACGGATCAAAGACCGCCATTTCATCCAGCGGAATGCCCATGGCGTACCCCGTGTTGCGGCCCAGGTGCTGGTCGGGCAGGAAAAGGATTCGCTTGCCACGCTCGAATCCCCACTCGAAGGCTGCGCGGGCGTTTGACGAGGTGCAGACCAGTCCACCGTGCTCGCCGCAGAAGGCCTTGATGGCGGCGGTCGAGTTCATGTAGGTGATCGGCACGATGTCGTCCGAAAGGTGAAGGTGCGTGAGCACCTCCCAGCAGGCCTCGACCTGGGAGATTTCGGCCATATCGGCCATGGAGCAGCCGGCGTTGAGGTCGGGCAGGATGACCTGCTGGCCAGCTTGTGCAAGCACGTCGGCGCTCTCGGCCATAAAGTGCACACCGCAAAAAACAATGTACTTTGCGCCGGTTTCAGCCGCGACTTTGGAGAGCTTGTAGCTGTCGCCGGTAAAATCGGCGTAGCGAATCACTTCGTCGCGCTGATAGTGGTGCCCGAGCACGACAGTTGTCGAGCCAAGGTGGTTGCGCGCCGCGACAATCCGGGCATCCATCGTGTGGTCGGGCAGCGCGAGGTAGTCGTCAAGGCTGCAACCCCTGCCAGCCTCCGGCGAGGCCGCCGTCAATTCGTCGAGAACCAGGTTCATTTCTCTTCCGCCTTCAGTCCTGCACGCCCTGTTGATTGCGGGCGGCGGACGGGGATGTTGAAAGCTAACGCGAGCATGCAGTGGATGCGCTGATAATTCTGAACTCATCGGCCGAGGCGCCGAATCCTCCAGATATCCCCATCCACGGGGTTGTTGCAGCCCTTTTTACTGCCTCGACTCGGTCTTGAACCTGCCCGATTCATAGAATCCGGCCTGCTGGAAACCAGAGCCAATCTTCACTATTGTAACAAAAGCGCGATAAGCGGCAGGAGTGACGATGATCGAACTGGTAGAGGTACTGATCGGCGACAGCGCACATGCGCGGCCGGAACAGATTCTTGAAGGCCTGACAGCGGAGCTTGTTCATGGCGCGGTGGAAGGCGCACCGCACAGCATTTACCAGGAGCTGTGGCATATGGCGTTCTGGCAGCAGATGACGCTGGACTGGATTGCCGGGCTCGAAACGGCGTATCCGCTTCACCCGTCGGCGGCATTTCCTTCCGAGGCTGCGACCAGCCGCGAAGATTGGGATCGGCTTCGGGTGCGGTTCTTCGATGGCAGCGGGAAGGCGGCGGCGGCGGCCCGCGACGCCGATCAACTTGAACGCCAGGTTCGCTGCCCCTCGCGGCCGCCGCTGCCAGTTCGCACGATGACGGTGCGCGAGCAACTGGAGAGCCTGGGCGCTCACAATGCCTATCATTTCGGGCGAATTGTGCTGCTGCGGCAGTTGCTTGGAGCCTGGCCGCCGCCCTCGGGGGGCTTTAGCTGGTGACGCGGGCGCAGAGCCAAAGCCACACGGTTTGTTAGCGGCTTGCACGGGAAGGTATCATTGCTCACGATGGTTACTCCGCCGACAATTGAGGTTGCCAACATCGGCATGGCCGACACGCTCATCCTTATGGTGATGGCGCTGGTGGTGTTTGGGCCGCGGAAGCTGCCCCAGATCGGGCGGCAAATCGGCAAGCTGATGTACGAGTTTCGCAAGGCTTCCAACGATTTCAAATTCCAGATGGAAGAAGAACTGCGGAACTCCGAGGAGGCTGATCGGCGCAAACAGGAAGAGGAGCGGTTGCGGGCGTTGGCCGCCACGCCGCCGCAACCGGCGCCGACGACTGAGACCGGAATTGCGCCCCCGGCTGAAAATGCGAACCCAAGCCCCTATCCGGATGAGGCCGATTATCCCGCCGTTATAATGCCCGCTGAGCGAGCGCCGGCGGGAGAGACGTATCCGAAGATTCAGCCGCCTTCTACCGGCGTGCAGGTTCCTGCGGCAAAGCCCTGGAGCCTGGAAGCGGAACTGGCGAAAGGTGTGGGAGCTGAGACAGGATCCGAGGCCGGTGCGGGAGATCGCGAACCTGCTTTGGTAAGTACCAACGACCAGCCGACTGACGCCGCCGAAAAGACTGAACAACCGGAGCAAGCAGCCCACCATGGTTGATCCCGCAGATGCAATCGGCAAGGCGCGCGTGGCGGTGACGCAGCGCGCGGAACTCCCGGGCATGAGCCTGATGGAGCATCTGGACGAGTTGCGGCGACGCATCGTCCACTCCGCCATTTACCTGGCCGTGGGCTTCGTGGTGGCGTGGATCTTTCACGACCGGCTTGTCGATTTTATCCAGGCGCCGCTGAAGAACGATGGCAAGTCGCTCAATATGATCCACCCCATGGATGGGATGAATATGGCCATCCATGTATCGCTGGCGGGCGGGGCCATTCTGGCATCGCCGTTCATCCTTTACCAGGTGTGGCTTTTTATTGCGCCTGGGCTCTACCAGAAGGAGCGGCGGTTTGTGGTTCCATTTATGGCCGCAACGGTAGGATTGTTTCTGGCCGGCGCCTACTTCGGATACGTCTGGGTTTTGCCAAGCGCCGTGCATATCATGCTGGATGTCTTTGGAAAAAAGTTTACGGCTGTTATCAGCATTGAGGAGTACACGGGCTTTTTCCTTTCAATCATCCTCGGCCTGGGCATCAGCTTTGAGCTTCCCGTCCTCATCTTTTTCCTGGCCATCTTCGGCATCGTGAGCCCGCGTTTCTTATTGCGCAACTTCCGCTATGCGATTCTGGCGATCTTCCTGGTGGCCGGAATCATCTGCCCAATGCCGGACCCGGTCAGCATGTGTCTCTATGCAACGCCGTTGCTGGCGCTTTACCTGATTGGCATCGGCGTAGCCTGGTGGGTGCATCCGTCGCGGCGAAAGGCCAAGGCAGCGAAGGAGGCGGCGCGTTGAGATTGTTCTGGCCCCGGAGTGGCGTCGTGTGTCTGGCACTGTTGGCCGCTTCGTTGGCCGCGCCGGCTCAGCAGCACTTCAACGGCGCTAAGGCTCTGGAATACGCGCGGCAGTATGTGGCTATCGGTCCGCGCTGGCCCACCAGCCAGGGGCATGTGAAAGCCGAGCAGTTTTTGCGCAGCCAGTTCCAGCACGATCAAGTGGAAGAGGACACGTTTACCGCCGACACGCCCATTGGCCCAGTGGCGATGCGCAATTTTATCGTACGATTTCCCGGCAAAAAGAACGGCGTGATTGTGCTGGGAACGCACTACGAGACCAATTATCCGCTCAAGAATATCAACTTTGTGGGAGCAAACGACGGGGGATCGACGACCGGATTGCTGCTTGAGATTGCCGATCAGTTGCGCGGCAAGACGCTGGACGGGTACTCGGTTTGGCTGGTCTTTTTCGACGGCGAGGAAGCCATTCAAAGCTGGTCCCGGTCTGACTCGACTTACGGGAGCCGCCACCTGGCGGTGAAGTGGGCCAAAGATGGAACGCTGGGACGGATCAAGGCATTTATGCTGGCCGACATGATTGGCGACAAGGACCTGGATATTCAGCGGGAATCCCAATCCACAGACTGGCTGGTGGCGCTGGTGCGGCAGGCGGCTCACAAGTTTGGCTATGACCGCTATTTCTTTCAGACCGATGAGCCGGTGGAGGACGATCACCTGCCATTTGTAGAGCGCGGCGTGCCATCGATTGACGTGATCGACCTGGACTACGGACCGAACAACAGCTACCACCACACGGCGCAGGACACGATGGATAAGATCAGCGCGCGGAGTTTGACGATTGATGGGGATGTGTTTCTGGAGACGATTCGGCTGATTGATTTGCGGTGATGCAGTTTTCTGATTGTGCATCAATAAGCTATTTTGCATCAAAATGCTATGTGATGCATAATGAGCCTATGAGAACCACGGTCACGCTCGACGACGACGCTTATGAAACGGCGATGCTCTGCGCCAGGGGCAAAGGAATCACGCTGGGGGCAGCCATTAGCGAGTTCGTGCGGCAAGGCCAGGAAGCACGGTTCTTGGAGCCGTCGCCTTCGCCACGGCTCAAGAGGCTGCCAAATGGAATGCTTGTCGCCCGCGCTCGCGGGAGGGTAATCACTTCCGAAATGGTGAAAGCCGCGTTGGAAGAGGATGACGATTGAGCAAGTATCTTCTTGACGTGAACGTGCTGATTGCCCTCACCAATGAGGGTCACCTCCATCACAAGGTCGTCTTGAAATGGTTTAAAACCCCAGGTCTAAACTGGGGCAGATGTGCGTTTACCGAAGCGGGCTTCTATCGCATATCGGTGAATCCGAAGGTGGGTCGATTGACATACGACGACGCCACAAACCTCCTGGCGGCCCTGACTAAGCGTCAGAGCTATCGATATTGGCCGATTACCGCAGACTGGGACGAATTGGTAGCTCCCTTTCGAGAGCGTGTGTGGGGACACCAGCAGGTTACCGATGCCTGGCTGCTTGGGCTCGCAGTGAAAGAGGGCGGTGTCCTGGTCACTCTGGACAAGGCGATCCGATCGATGGCAGGGCCTAAGTGCGGCAAGCATGTGCTGGTGCTGGAATAGTTGACTTTGCAGCGATGATCAAGAGGCTCGTTCTATTGCCGGGAATGCATGGAACTGGTGAACTCTTCGACGAGTTCATGCGAATGATGCCGGAACCAAAGCACATTGAAGCGCCCTACTATCCTGCCGATGCAATCCCTTCATACGACCAGCTACAGGCAATGGTTGAATTCATCGCGCCCGCCTCTGAGGACTTTGTCCTGCTTGCCGAATCCTTCTCGACCCCTTTGGCGATTCAATACGCTGCAACCAATCCGCCAAACCTGAGAGGCCTGATTCTCTGCGCCGGTTTCGCGACCTCTCCTCTTCGCGGGTGTCGAAGATCGTTCGTCTCGTTGATTGCACCCTTAGCCTTCCGGCTCCCTCTGCCAAGAATTGCCGCGTCTCGCTTTCTTGTGGGAATGGATGCACCGGAATCCCTTCATGCGGCTGTTCGTTCGGCAATTCACGCGGTTAGGCCGGCGGTTCTCGCTGCGCGGCTTCGTCAGGTTTTGGCAACTGACGGGCGGCTCGCACTGGGAAATGTCTCCGTGCCCATTCTGTATATTCAGGCCGAGCAAGACCGCTTGGTTGGCCGATTCTGTCTCGAAGAAATTGAAAGAATCAAGCCTCAGATCGAAGTCGCAAAAATTGAAGGGCCTCACCTTATCCTTCAGCGCGAGCCGCGGAAATCAGCAGACATTGTTGCAAGCTTTATGGACCGACTGAACGGTGCTGACCACTGACAACTTACAACTGCCTTCTAAACCCAGGCGAGAAGCCGGCGCTGCTTACCACTCTTCGAATCGAACCTGGCCATCGCATTTGAGCACGGAGTGCTTGCGGAATCGTTCGTCGCGGTGCGGAAAATCGTTGCGGAAATGCGCGCCGCGGCTCTCAGTGCGGGCTACCGCCGACTGCAGGATGGCGTGGGCTACCCTGCTGAGGGCTTGCGCTTCGATGAGCCGGCGGCCGGACTTTCCTTGCTGAACGAAGTGTTCAAGAGCCGCCTCGCACTCGGCTTGCGCGGCAAGGCCTTTGAGCAGTGTGGATTGGTGGCGCAACAAACCGGCGCAGGTCCACATGGCGGTTTGTAGCTCTGCGATTTGAGCCTCGACCATTTCCTCACCGCCAGTGGACAAGGGAATGTGGATCGTCTCGGGCGCATCCGCATAAACCAACGGCAGCCCATCTGCCAGCATCGCCTGTGCCGCGCGCGCGCCGAAAACCAGGCCCTCGAGCAGCGAGTTCGAGGCCAGGCGATTTGCCCCATGAACACCGGTACAGGCAGCCTCGCCAGCGGCGTATAAACCAGTGAGAGTGGTGCGGCCGTCCAGATCGGACTTTATGCCGCCCATGAGGTAATGCGCAGCGGGGCGGACGGGGATTAAATCTCGCGCCAAATCGAGCCCGTGCGTGGCAAGGAATGCACTGATTCCGGGAAATCGCTTGTGCAGATCGATGCTCGTGACGTGGCGCATGTCAAGATACACGGCATTTGTTTCCTCAGCATTCGATCCCATTCCTTCGCGCGCTATAGCGCGGGCTACCACGTCGCGCGGGGCCAGCTCCAGCCTGGGGTGGTATCGCTCCATGAAGCGCTCGCCGCGATGGTTGCGAAGATATGCTCCTTCGCCGCGCAACGCTTCAGAGAGGAGAAATCGCGGAACGCCGGGAAGGGACAGCGCGGTGGGATGAAACTGGTAGAACTCCATGTCGGCTAGTTCGGCACCGGCCGTGGCGGCGAGGGCGATGCCATCGCCAGTGGCTACGGCGGGGTTCGTGGTATCGGAATAAACCTGGCCTGCGCCGCCGGCGGCAATCAGGACGGAGCGCGCAGCGGTTCTATGCGGTGTCCTGCCAGCCGCTAGCGGGCCGGCAGAGGCCAGGTCGGCGGCAATTACGCGGCCATCGGCAACCACAAGGGCGGTGACCATGGTCCATTCGGCGAAGCGGATTCGCGGATGGGCGCGGGCAAAGGCCACGAGGGAGCGGCTGATTTCCGCGCCCGTGGCGTCCCCGTTGGCGTGGAGAATGCGAGGACGGGAGTGGGCGGCTTCGCGGGTACGGAGGAGCTTTCCGGAATGGCTGTCTCCATCGTGATCGAAGTTGGCGCCCCATTGAATCAGCTCTTCAATGCGGAGGGGGCCCTCATGGACAAGGATCTCGGCGGCGGGACGGGTTACAATTCCATCGCCTGCGTTTACGGTGTCTTCCAGATGCAGGGCAACATCTTCGTCGCCCTCCATTGCGACAGCGATTCCGCCTTGCGCGTAGTGGGTGTTGGATTCCCTTAGGGACTCCTTGGTAACTACCAGGACATCGCCGCGGCGGGCCAGCTCGACAGCTGCGCGAAGGCCAGCGACGCCCGCGCCCATCACCAGAAAATCCACCTCGGAGGCTATTGCCATGAAACCTAAGGCTATCACTGCGGGAGCAGGGGTCAGAGATCAGGGGTTGGAGATCGAAGGGCAGGAAGAGAAGCCTTCTCAGGGCGTGGGTCTTATTGCTCAGACGTGGGGGCAAAGGACGCCTAGTGTTGAGAACGTAAGGATAGATAAATGACGGCCCCGGAGGAACCATGGGGACTCATGAAACCATCCAAAGATCCTTATGGTCGCTGCTGTTGCTGGATTGTTGTTCACGGTGATGGGGGATCCAACGCAATACAAGAAACCGCAGACACCTTAAGGGGGTCAAGAAAAATGCGCGGACTCAAGTTTCTCCTCGGTAGTACAGCATTGCTCGCAGGGATGGCCCTGGCGCCGGCGGCACAGGCGCAGATTGTGGTTGGCGTAGGCGTTGGCATTCAACCAGTTTGCCAATACGGCTACTACGACTATGCGCCGTATGCCTGCTCGCCCTATGGCTTTTACGGGCCGGGATACTTCTATAACGGGATCTTCCTGGGAATGGGCCCATGGGCCGGCTGGGGTTATGGTCATGGGTGGGGTGGGCATCGGTTCGTCGACGGCGGTGGTGGAAGCTATCGCGGCGGCGGCGGCTATGCAGCCAATCATGGCAGTTATGCCGGCGGCTATCACGCCGGGGCGGCGCACGCCAACGGATACCACGCTGGAGTGGCGCATGCCAACGCAGCCCATGCAGTAGCGGTTTCTCACGCTAATGCCGGTGGAGCACGCTCAAGCGCACCCCGTGCAGCGGCTTCTCACAGCGGCGGTGGCGGCGGAGCAGCCCGCGGCGGCGGTGGTGGCGGACATGCTGGCGGCGGAAGAAAATAATTGACATCTGCT
>Ga0302319_10026096_pt1 | contig 10308 bp, 9 predicted proteins | sample Bog_T0_2_FD_203319 | JGI IMG/M metagenome (GOLD analysis project Ga0302319, IMG submission 203319) | Peat permafrost microbial communities from Stordalen Mire near Abisko, Sweden - Bog_T0_2 | ecosystem: Environmental > Terrestrial > Soil > Wetlands > Peat | place: Sweden: Abisko, Stordalen Mire...
GCCATGTTCCTCCTTACAGCAAGCACCAGTACTCAATCCAGTGTACTGGCTTTCGCGCTTTTATTGGATGCCAAATGCCCCTCGAAAGTCGCAAACTGCTCCTGCGCTCTCAATTGGAGTTCACAATGACGACTAGCGGAAAATATTCCGGGCAGGTGAATGCAAATCCTGCCTCTTGACGCCCAGGAAAACATCCCGCTGCAAATAAGAAGCGCCCGGATCCAGTAAGGACCACGGGCGCTAGAGCAGCCCTCCCCCAGAACTGCCCACGCTGAGAATTTAGGTGTTCCTGGACGGAATAGCAAGGAATCTTAGGTAATCCGCCTGGTAATCACCAATGGGGGATAACTGAGAAGATACTGCTTTGAGCCCGCAATTTACACATTGACAACCTTTTCACTGCCCGCGCCGCACCCCTTAACCCATCGTCGGCACCGGCAGACTCGCCCCGTCCGACCCAAAGTGGCAGATCAAGAGTTCCGGCTCCGGCATTCCCTCAAGCGCACTTCGAATCGCAGTTTGTGCCGGTCCAAGTTCCTCTTCACTTCCAACAATCACCAGGACCGCGGGCCCGGCTCCGCTAAGAGCAACCCCGAGAATGCCGTTCGTTCCAGCCAGCGGCAACAACCGAGGCAGCAGCGGACAAATAGAAGCGCGATAAGGCTGGTGTATCCGGTCCCGCATCGCAATCCGAAGCAGATCTCCGCGGCCCTGCGCAAACGCCAGCCCCAGGAGCGCTACGGATTGAATATTTGCCACCGCATCCGCCCTCGAGTAACTGGCTGGCAGCACAGCCCGTGCTTTGGTCGTAGCCAGTGGCTCGGCTGGCAAAACAACAATCGCCCGCCACTCGCCAGGAGGAGTCACGCGTGCCACATGAACCGTCGCACCTTCGCACGCCGCTGTGATAAATCCGCCCAGCCAACACGCCGCGGCATTGTCCGGATGACCCTCCAACTCGCATGCCTCTTCCAGAATCCTCTCGCTCGTCCAGCCAAATTGTCCAAAATAGTCAGCCAGCACAATTGCCGCAAGTCTTCCCGCAGCCGAGGAACCGCACCCCATCCCCAACGGAATGCCATTCTCCATGCGAATCGCCAAAGGAATAATCGGGCGGTCGTGCTTTTGCAGCAGCCGCTTATAAATCCCAAGTACCAGATTCTCTTCGATCTTTCCGCAGCGTGCCTTATCGCGCCCAGATGCCGCTATTGAGAACTCGGTAGCCGCCTCAGCCTCAATCTCCAGGTAAAAATCCAGCGCCACGGCTGCTGCATCGAAACCCGGTCCAAGATTCGCGGAGGTAGCTGGCAGACGCAGCCGAACTCCTCCGGCATTCACTTTCACGTCTAAGTTCATCCCGCTGAGCCCTTCAAAGTGGCAAGAACGGCGGATGGTGTAGCCTCCACCGCTTGCGCATTTCGGCGCAGTCCATCAATTTCCAGTTCCCGGCCCGCTTTCTCCTCATCCGTCAGCAGCGTTCCTCTATGAAAGTCAATCGTGTAGTCAGCATCCTTCAAGGTATGCCCGGTCAGGAGCAGCACCACCGTCTCGCCTGATTGAATCGCACCCCGCGCCTGCAGCTTCTTCAGCCCTGCCAGGGTTACTGCGGAAGCCGGTTCGCAACCCAGGCCTTCCGCACCCAATTCCGCCTTCGCAATGGCGATTTCAGCCTCGGTCGCATCCAGGCACCAGCCCCCCGTGTCGTGGATGACCCGCGCCGCCTTGCGCCAAGATGCCGGATTGCCAATGCGGATCGCCGTGGCTCGCGTATGTGCCTCAACTGGTTCGATTTCCGCGCCATTGCTGTTTTTGAAGCTCCGCACCAGCGGATTCGCACCCTCCGCCTGCACCACGGAGATGCGCGGAACCCTTGCCACCAGGCCCAGCTCCTTCATCTCGCGAAAGCCCTTTCCAAGCGCTGAACTGTTCGCCAGATTCCCGCCCGGCACAATCAGGTGGTCCGGCACATTCCAGTCAAACGCCTCCGCAATCTCGAATGCCGGCGTCTTCTGCCCCTCCAGACGATACGGATTCACGGAGTTCAGCAGGTAAATGTGCGCTTCTTTCACAACCTGGATCAGCAGCTTGAGGCAGCCATCGAAATCTGTCTTCACCTGGCAGGTAACCGCCCCATAATCCATAGCTTGCGACAATTTCCCCCAGGCGATCTTCCCCTCTGGAATCAGTACCAGCGCGCGCAATCCGGCCCGTGCTGCGTATGCGGCCATAGCCGCGGACGTGTTCCCGGTTGATGCGCAAGCCACCCACTCAAATCCGCGCTCCCGGGCGATGCTCATCGCCGACGTCATTCCCGTGTCCTTGAACGAGCCCGTGGGATTCATTCCCTGGTGTTTCGCGAATAACTGGTCGATCCCCAACGCCTTCGACGCCCGCGGCAGATGGTAAAGCGGAGTGTTCCCTTCCTGCAGCGTTACCGCATTCCCAAAGCTGTTCAAAATCGGCAGCATCTCCCGGAACCGCCACACTCCTGAGCGATCCAAAGCCTCGTTAGAACAGCGACGCTCCCGCCAAAGCCATTTCAAGGCACCAGCGTTGGGACGGTCGTTCCCACCCCGCTGGCTCCAGCCGGGATACTCAACCTCAAAAAGGTCGCCGCAAAGGGCGCATCGAAAATCCGGCTTGGCCTCGCCGCGCGGAACCCGCGTCCCGCAACCGAAACAGCGTAACTGATGCAAATTGTCGTTCATGACTGGCTTTAGCCTACCAGCGTACGCTGCCTTTTGCCGAGTCGCGCCGCCGAACCTCCTCCGGTTGATCCCTCAGAACCCCAGCAGCACCGGCTCCCGTTCGAGCACAATTCCAAAACGTTCCCAAACCGCCTCGGTAATCCTTCCCGCAAGCGACAGAATCTCCGCCGCCGTGGCCGCACCGCGATTCACCAGCGCCAGTGTATGCCGCGACGAAATCCCAGCTGCCCCAATAGCAAACCCCTTCGTAAATCCAGCCTGCTCAATCAACCACGCCGCCGGCACCTTCACCCGTCCCGCGCTTTCCGCCGGAAAAGTCGGCGGCTCCTTCCCGCTAACCTCGGCGATTCGCCGCACCGAATCCGCGTCTACCACTGGGTTCTTGAAAAAACTTCCCGCGCTCCTGCAATCGGGATCTCCCTCCACCAGCAGCATTCCCTTCGACCGCCGAACCCTCCGCACCGCCGCCGCCACCTCGACCAGCGTTGGGGCATTTCCCTTCAGCTCCCTCTCAATCGCCCGCTGCAGGTCCGGGTAAACCACCGTCGCCGCGCCCCCAGGCGTCAGCCGGTAATTCACCCGAGTCACAATATATCTGCCGCGATCGACAGAATTGAACCTGCTCCGTCGATAGGAAAACTCACATTCCGCCGCTGAAAACGCCACAAACGCTATATCTGTAAGGTCGAGCATCCTCACTTGAGAAATAACCGACGAAACCTCCTGCCCATAAGCGCCAACGTTCTGCACCGGCGTCCCGCCCACCGTTCCGGGAATCCCCGCAAGGCATTCAACTCCCGCGCACCCATCCTGCACGGTACGCTCCACAAAGGCGTCCCAGTCCTCACCTGCTCCCGCCTGATAAATCACCTGCCCGCTTCCGTCCGGCGCATGTGCCGCTCCTATACCCAGCAGCCCGATCTTCAGCACAAGCCCATCAAATCCCCGATCCGCCACCAGCAGGTTGCTTCCCCCACCCAGCACAAACAGCGGCAGCCCACGCTCCCGCGCCCATCCCGTCGCCTTCGCAACCTCTTCTTCGCTACGCGCCTCCACAAACCAGCGAGCCGGTCCGCCAATCCCGAAAGTCGTAAACGGCGCAAGCGGCTTGTTTTCTTCCATCTTTCCTTCAACACCCATCAGCTTCAGCCTACTTCACAGATTTCGAGATAGAATAGTGACAGGCATTTTCCCTGCCGGAGGCATACATGTATCCAGAACTCATGGTAATCCCGATGCGCGAGGAACTCGTCCGCGCTGGCATTCAAGAAACTCGCACCGCCGACGACGTCGACGCAGCCCTTGCCCAGCCAGGCACAACCCTTTTGGTCGTGAATTCCATTTGCGGCTGCGCGGCCGGCAAAATGCGCCCCGGTGTCCGTCTCGCGCTCACCAACTCCACAGCCCAGCCCGATAACAAGATCACCGTCTTCGCCGGCCAGGACCGCGAAGCGACTGAGCGCGCCCGCAGCTATTTCGACGGCAACCCGCCCACTTCCCCCGCCATCGCCATCCTCCGTGACGGAAAGCTGGTCTACTTAATGCAGCGTTACATCATCGAGCAGGCCACCGCCCCCCAGATCGCTGGCGAACTAGTCCGCGCCTTCGACGAATTCTGCGCCAAGACGACTGTCAACTAGCGATCCGGAATTGCATCGAACTACGGGACCGGCTTTGGCTGGTCCCATTCTTCGTTTCAGGAGTCTTTCAGAGTCCTCATAGATCCAGAACGTACGTCTGGTTTGGTGTCCTGAACAAATCTTTCAGACTCCTCGGGGAACAGAGCGACAACTTTGACTTTTGGCACACCATCGACAGAGATGGCAAACCATTCCCAAGGTTTTAAACTGTCGATAAGTTCCTCCAGGTTAGCCTTGACCTCCTCTATATCTATAATCCGCATCTTTCCCCATCCCTAACTCCAATTTCCTGAATATGCTATCGGCTAGAAATTGGCTTCCTCCAATGCTAGAAACGGCCGCCCACCCGGGAGGCCGTTTTGCATGCACCCATTCTCTTCCCGCCCTTACATCCCCCGAGTCGAATCCGGCAGCGCCTGCACCTTGCTGTGCTTCAGCGAATAAAAGAAATACACAAACAGCCCAATAATCAGCCAAACGACCAGGCGTATCCAGTTCCCGATTCCCAGCGAATACATCAAATAGCCATTTGCAAGAATGCCAAGAGCAGGAACAATTGGCAGCTTTCCACCGAAATAAATCCCCGGCGTGCGGAAAGGCCTTGGCTGATCCGGTGCCTTGAACCGAAGCACAATAATCGATGCGCACACCATGACAAAGGCCAGAAGCGTCCCGATATTCACCATTTCCCCGATTTTGTTGATCGGCGTAACAGAACCAATCATGGCTGCAACAAGTCCAACCAGAATTGTGTTTTTCCACGGCGTGTGAAACTTCGGATGGATCGACGCAAAAAACTTCCTCGGCAAAAGCCCATCGCAAGCCATGGCGTACAGCACGCGGGTCTGGCCGATGAGCATAACCAGCATCACGGAAGTTAGCCCAGCCAGCGCGCCGCAAGTAATAATGTCGCCAGCCCAGCCAATATTGTGATCCAGGAACGCGTAAGTCAGTGGAGCCTCGACGTTGACGAGCTGCCACGGCACCATACCCGTCAGCACGGCAGCTACACCTACATACAGCAGCGTGCAAATAATCAACGAAGCAATAATGCCGATCGGCAAATCGCGCTGCGGGTTCTTCGCTTCCTGCGCGGTTGTCGAAACAGCATCGAAACCAATGAATGCAAAGAAGATATAAGCCGCCGCCGAACTGATACCGGCAAAACCAAACGGAGCAAAGCTGCTCCAGTCATGGCCCCAGTTGCCGGGATGGACGTAATGTGAGCCGAGCGCCAGGATGAAAAGCACCACGGAGACTTTGGTGATCACAATGCCGGCATTGAACTTCGCGCTCTCCTGAATCCCCACCACCAGAATCGCCGTAATGATCAAGGCAATCACAAACGCCGGTAGATTGAACCCAATCTCTACGCCAAACAAACTCGGTGCGTTCAGCAAGTCGTGCCCGCGCTGAATTACGACAGCAGGCGGATTTGCCAGCAGATTTTTCAACGCATCCAGGAAGCCGTTCGACCCCACCGCCAATTCCGGATGCGTGTTTGCCAGATACTCCCGCGCCGCCATTTTCGTCCCCTGGCTCAAGCCCGTCCAATGGTCGTAACTCAGCCAAAGAGGAATTCTGATCCCAAATATCTTGAGGAACTCGACAAAGTTGTTGGACCACCCAGAACTCACCGTGCTCGCGCCCATCGCATATTCGAGGGTCAGATCCCATCCAATAATCCAGGCGAACAGCTCGCCCAATGTCGCGTAAGAATAGGTGTAAGCGGATCCAGCCAACGGAATCATCGCCGCAAATTCGGCATAACAGAGGCCGGCGAATGTGCAGGCAATGCCGCACATCACGAACGACAGGGTGAGGGACGGTCCCGCCTCGTGCGCCCCCAAACCCGCCATCACAAAAATTCCGGCGCCAATCACAGCGCCAACGCCCAGCGCTGTCAGCTGGACCGGTCCAAGGGTTCGCGCGAGGTGCTCGTCCCCCACTTCTTTGGCTTCTGAAACGATAATGTGCAGAGGTTTTCTTCTGAAGATATTCGCCATGCGGATGGATTACTCCTTTATATGCAGATCGGGCGTTGGCTGCTTATTGGTTGACGACCAAAAGAGATAAACGGGAATGCCGAGCAGAACAAGGATCAAACCAGGCCATGTGTATTGGGGCTTGTATCGCAATAATACGATACAAATCCACGCCGCCATCACGATATAAAGCCCCGGTAAAATCGGGTAGCCCAATGCCTTATAGGGACGCGGAGCGTCAGGCTGCTTGAATCGCAGCACAAACAGGCCCACAATCGTAAGGATGTAAAACACAAGCACCGCAAAAATAATGTAGTCCAGCAATTGGCTATACGAGCCCGAAACGCAAAGTACAGTCGCCCACCCGGCCTGGATCAGCAATCCCGCAACCGGCGTCTTGTACTTCGGATGCAGCTTACCCACAGCCTTGAAAAACAGCCCGTCCTTGCTCATGGCGTAATAAACGCGAGCCCCGGCCAGCGTCAGCCCGTTTGCGCACCCGAATGTCGAAATCAGAATAGCCGCAGCCATCAACTGCGCGCCCCCTGAGTGGAAGATCTGTTGCAGGGCCGCCGTGGCTACCCGGTCCTCGGCAGCATATTGAACTCCCCGCGCCAGCACCGTCGCGCCATTCGGATCGCCATGCATCGGCAAAACCAGCAGGTAGGCCAGCGACGCCAGGAAATACGCCGTCAGTACAAACCCCGTCCCCAGCACTAAGGACAACGGAATGTTCCGCTTAGGATTCTTCACTTCCCCGGCCGTAAACGTGATGTTGTTCCACGCATCCGATGAAAACAGGGACCCAACCTGCACCACCGCCAGGATCACCGCCATATTCACCAGTACCATCGGTCCGCCCACACCCACCTGCACAGGATGAAGGTTGCTCCAGCCGGCATTCCTCCAGAACTCACTCAGCCCCGCGCCAAAGTTCGAGTTCCAGGCTGTCGCATTGATCCCCACAGCAAATCCCAAAATAATCAGGGCCGCCAGTGATAGCGCCTTCGCCGAAGTGAAGACATTCTGGATCAACGATCCTATCCGAACGCCAAAAATGTTCACGATGGCCAGAAAGAAAACGATTACGATCGCAGTCAGATTCGCCGTGCTCAGGCCGATCTCCATGTTCCCCAGCACCATCGGGCCAACTCGGATCGCCGGAACATGAGCAATATCCCAAAGCCAATGCGTCGTCGAGATCGTGGGAAAGAAAACCCCAAGGAATTTGCCAAAAGCAACGCAAACCGCCGCAATTGTCCCCGTCTGGATCACCAGAAACAGCGTCCATCCGTAAAGAAAGCCCCACAACGGCCCCAGCGACTCGCGCAGGTAGATGTATTGCCCGCCCGCCTTCGGCATCATGGCCGCCAACTCGCCGTAGCTCAGTGCGCCAATCATGGTCAGAATGGCGGTAACCACCCAGGCACCAAGGTAGAGCGCCGGAGAGTTCGTCCCCCGAGCGATATCCGCGTCCACAATAAAGATCCCGGACCCGATCATCGACCCGATAACTAGAGCCGTCGAACTGAAAAGACCGAGAGTGGGCACCAACCGGGGAGAAGCGTTTGGAACGGCAGCCTCACGAATAGGAGTAATGTTTGGGGTCGTCACGTATTCAAAGTTTTAACGGATTTGAACGCAGATGTCTTTACTTTTCTTTAAGTGCCCAATTTCAATACACTTCGCGACGGCTTCTCCCTAGAGCGGAAGCGTATTGGTAGAGTTGCTTTGAAAGGGCACGATTTCAATCGTGCCATAGACGCTCCAAAATGAGCGTCGGCTTCAGCCACTGAGGGATGTCTTTCGCAAGATTCGCTTAAAGGCAGATTCCTTCGCAACCTGTTCAGCCCCGAAAGACGCGTCCTGATTCAAAATGAATGAAAGACCGCTTCGAGCCCATTCTTGCGAGATTTTCCATCGCATGGATGGCACGCAACACCCTCATCCCAACTCCACCACCCACCGCCGAAATTCCCCCGCCGGATCCGAATTCCGAAACAGCGCCCCAGCCACCGCCACAACGTTCGCTCCAGCGTCCAGCACCGCCGCCGCGTTCGCCAAAGTTACTCCGCCAACTGCCACCAACACTGGCCAGTATCCCGCCTCGGCCCGCAGCCGCCGCACTCCCTCCACCCCAACCGGTGCCTTGGTAGTCTGTTTCGTCCGTGTCGTCCCAACCGGACCAATCGAAAAATAATCGGCCGGAGCCAACAAAATCCCCGGAACCAATCCTTCCCCGCCACCGAAGGTCCCCACAATGCGCTTCGGTCCCAGAACGTGCCGCGCCTGCATCGGCGAAGCATCGCCAATGTCCACATGCACACCGTCAAACCCAACTGAATCAACTAAATCAACTCGATCATCGAGAATCAGCTTCACTTGTCCGACTTGCATGGCCTTACGCAGAACAGCGCCGTCTGCCAGAATCTGCGCATCAGAGCCGGCCTTGTTTCGGTACTCCAGAAGCGTCACGCCCGCCTGAGCCAGCTCCGCACCAAGCCGGTCCAGAAACTCCACTCGACCCGCAGCAGGAAGAAACGAAGAATCCAGAATTGGATAAATCTTAGGAAATGAAAAAGTCATAGATTCAGCGTAGCTGAATCAGGTACCAGTCGTCAGTGATCGGGGTTCGGTAAACATCAACCCAGAGAACGCAATTGCCCAGAGCCTGGCGTCGCCCGCCGCTCTGACTCGGCCGACGTGACTGATCACTGACGACTGAAAACTGACAACTGCTCCTCTACATCTCATCCGCTGAAGGCCCGTACATCCCCGGCAAGTGCTTATTCTGCAGTCTCAGGTAGACCCCCAGTTGCGCACGGTGATGCGCCAGGTGGCTGATCACCCAAATCCTCCAAACCCGGTACTTTGAGTCCTCGATCCAAATTTGCCCGTTCGCGCCCATCTTCCAGGTATCGTCCCATTTGGCCGTGTCAAGACTTGCCAAAGCTGCCTTCACCTCGGCAACTTCTTTGTCAAAGCGTTCCAAAAGAGCAGCCTTCGACGCCGGAATGTAGGACTCAAACTTGTGGCCCGGCTCAAAAATCATTCCGTCCGTTGTCAGTGTGTGAATCGCCCACTCACCGGTGGTTTCAGCGACATGCCCAGCCAGTCGCCCAAACTTCATTGACTTGGGATGTGGTCTGTATTCAGGATCAAAATCTTCCGGAATCGCCTCAAGAATCTTCCGCGTGCTGGCAGACTCACGGTCGTACTCGGCAATTAGTTCCTTTTGAAAGTCCATAAATGCGCCCTCCATGTTGCCAAGCAAGCATAACGCATCTCAACACAAAAGGGCGAATAAAATACGAAAATATTTTCCACATCCTTCTGGCGTCGCGAAGCCGGCCAATTCTGACGGTCTTCCACCTACCGAGGCAATGCAAACGCAACGTAAGCCCCGCCGCTCGGCCCCTTTGGATCACGCGCCCCGCTCGCCGCAATCACCACGTACTGCCTTCCATCAATCATGTAAGTCGAAGGCGTAGCGACCCCCGAATAAGGCAATTCCGTCTCCCAAAGAAGATCTCCCGTGCGGCTGTCGTATGCATGGAATTTGTGATCATAGATCGTCGCACCAATAAACAGCACCCCGCCCGCTGTTACAACCGGCCCCCCATAGTTTTCCGTTCCGGTGTTCTTCATCCCCAGCTTCGCCAGCTCCGGATACTCCCCAAACGGAATCTTCCACAAGTACTTCCCCGTCTTCAGATCGATCGCATTCAGCGTCCCCCAAGGCGTCGCAACCGCCGGGTACCCATCCAGATCAAGAAACTTGCGGTATCCGGTAAAGCCATAAGCATCCTCACCCGGTTCCGCCGCAACCTCGTCCGTCTTAGGCTTTTCGCCCACACCAAGATACCGCAACAGCGCCTCCAGATCAGCCCCCTGCACATCCGGCGCACCCGGCATCTGGTTCTTTCCGTTCTGCACCAGATCCACAACCTGCGCCTTTCCCATCCGGCTTCCCAC
>Ga0302319_10026097_pt1 | contig 10308 bp, 7 predicted proteins | sample Bog_T0_2_FD_203319 | JGI IMG/M metagenome (GOLD analysis project Ga0302319, IMG submission 203319) | Peat permafrost microbial communities from Stordalen Mire near Abisko, Sweden - Bog_T0_2 | ecosystem: Environmental > Terrestrial > Soil > Wetlands > Peat | place: Sweden: Abisko, Stordalen Mire...
AATTGAAATCGGCGACTCTCCTCGCGCCCGTGGAATTGCCGGCTCTTTCCCCAGTGAATTCGCCAGGCCCGGATCCCGCCGACAAAGGCAAGGCGGCAAAGATCATCGAAGCGGTAATCGCGGAGTTTCGCAGCAGCCCGCCGGAAGGAAAGAAAACAGCGCCCGTTTCGAGCGCGGACGAAGAAACCCCGGACGCCCCGGAAGCGAGCGACGCTCCGGCCAACGGCGACGACGCCCCGGACTCGCCGAAACCCGCCGCGCGCCGCGTCAATTTTGTGCGGCGCTGGTTCGTATCGCGGACTCGCGGCTCGTGATCACCGCCGCATGAGTTGTAGCGCCGCCGCCTATCTGGCTCTCCGCGAACGGGGAGGAGTGGCCGATCTCTCCCACCGGGTAAAACTTTTCCTCTCCGGCAAGGATCGCATCCGCTATCTCAACGGCCAGGTCACCAGCAATGTCTCTCAACTGGCCGCCGGCCAGACCCAACCCGCCTGCGTGACCACCGCGAAAGGGAAACTCTGCGCGGAAGTCGTCATCACCGCGCTCCCCGATGCGCTCGTCATCGATGCCGATGCTTCGCTTCGCGAAACGCTGCCAGCCCGCCTCGAACGCTATATCGTCGCGGATGAAGTGGAGCTTCAGGACGGCACGGACGCGTGGCGCCTCCTGCACTTCCTTCCAGGGCGCGACGAACCGCTTGACTCCGCGCCGGGCGCCGCGTTTGGCGATTTGCCCCGGCAGCGATCGCGCCGGTTCGGTCGCGAGGGATTCGATATTTTTCTCCGCGCGGAGGAAGCTGAGGAGCGGTTTCCCTCCCTGGCATCGGACCGCGTCATCCTCGACGAACCTCTCGCGGAAACTCTGCGCATCGAGGCGGGACTCCCGCGCTGGGGATTTGAACTCGGCGAAGACACGCTGCCGCCCGAAGCCGGCCTGGACCGCACGCACATCGATTATCACAAGGGCTGCTACATCGGGCAGGAAGTGATTTCACGGCTCAAAAGCGTCGGCCATGTCAACCGCCAGCTCACCGGTTTTGTTTCCGAGGATGGCGGCCTCCTGGCGCGGGGAATGGCCCTCGTTTCAGCCGCCTCCGGCCACCCCGCGGGGTCTCTCACGAGCGCGGCATACAGTTTTGCCTTGGAAAAGCCCATCGCGCTCGGCTATCTCAAGCGCGGTTCGTCCTCGGCCGACCTGATCGCCCGCCCCGCGGATTCGACTGGACCGGTAGTGCGCGTCCTCGTCCGAACATTGCCTTTCGCCTCATGAAAAAACTCATCCTCACCACCACCATCCTCGCGGTGGGCGCAACCTTGCTTCGAGCAGACGACGTGGCGTTGCTCACCTTCAAATACGGCAAGGCCAAGCATCAGGCGGTGTTCGAGTTCTACGAAAACGACGCTCCCCAGACGGTGGCAAATTTCAAGAAACTCGCCCGCAAGGGATTCTACAACGGCCTCACCGTTCACCGCGCCTTTCCTCACACGCTCATCCAGACCGGCGATCCCTTGAGCGCAAAAAAGGACCGCTCGAAGATCGGCACGGGAGGCCCCGGCTACACGATTCCGGCGGAGATTCACCGCAAGAATATCAAAGGCGCCGTCGCCGCCGCGCGACTGCCCGACAAGATCAATCTCACGCGCCTGTCGAACGGGAGCCAGTTCTACGTCTGTCTCAAGCCGATGCCAATGTATGACGGCCAATACACCGTCTTTGGCCAGGTCGTGTCGGGCATGGACACGCTCGACGACATCAGCACGAAGGCCGTGGATAGCAACGACAACCCGATCGACCGCATCGTCATCGACTCGGTGAAAATCCTTCCACGGGAAAAAGTCCCGCAGCTTCCCGCGGCTCCCGCCGCCGTGGCTCCGGCCCCGGTAAAATCCGGGCTCGCAAAACCTGCTTCAGTAGTGCTTGCGCCCATGCCGCCCGCCCCGGCGAAGCCCAAGCCTTGGTGGCAAATCTGGCCGTCTGGCGGAGCTCCCGCCCCGGCAAAACCCGCGCCTGTCACGCCGGCGCCCGCAAAACCAGCAGCCGTCACTCCCGCTCCCGTAAAACCCGCGGCTCCAAAGCCTGCGACTCCAAAACCGACGCCTGCGAAACCCGCGGTCGCAAAACCCGCTCCCGTGGCGCCGCCGCCCGCGACGCCTGCGCCGAAGCCCAAGCCCTGGTGGCAGATCCTTCCGTCCGGCGGAGCTCCCGCACCCGCAAAACCCGCGGCTGTCACCCCGGCGCCCGCAAAACCGGCAGCCGCGACGCCGCCGCCGGTCAAGCCCGCGACTCCAAAACCCACTCCTGCCAAGCAGCCGCCCGGGAAACCCAAACCCGCAACTCCGGCGCCCGCGACGCCCGCGCCGAAGCCCAAACCCTGGTGGCAGATTTTCTGAGACAAACTCTTGCGGGGCCGCGATGACGCGCGTATAAAACGCTCCCTCGCAAAAACGGGTAGGTACCGAAGTGGCCAAACGGGGCGGACTGTAAATCCGCTGGCTTACGCCTTCACTGGTTCGAATCCAGTCCTGCCCATTCTTCCCGCTCAATGAAAGAGGCGGGAAATCCAAGACTTACGCTCGCCGCCGGGGACTGTCCCCGCCTTCAAATGATCCAGGAGGGTTTGCGTCTCCGCGCACAGAGCGGGCGTGATCTCCACCTCCGAATCACTCAGGAGCGGGATGACGCGCGGCGAACAGCGCAGGCAGAAAAGATCCGCGGAAGCAGGTTCGCCGGCGATCGCATCCACCCAGTATTGCCCCTCCTGCATCGCCAGAAAGACGGGCGCGGCGGGATCGATTTGCGCCGCCAAAAAATGCTCCCAAAATCCCAGGGAAAGGTCCGGCGCGGCGGCCGCCCCGGGAAATCGAAAATGCCTCGCGGGCTCGCCGGCGCGCGCCCGGTAGTGACTCGCGCGGACTTCGGCGAGGACCCTGGCCATCCCGTCATTTCCTGAGGCAAATTCGATCTGGGAGAGGAAGCTCGCGAAATCCAGCGAGGTCTGCGCATCGCCCACTTCCCCGAGCCAGCCGCGCAAGGCATCCCGGAAATGCTTGACGATTCCCACGACTTCATCGGCGGATTTCGTGGCGACCGCGGTATCGCGAATATGCTCGAGACAAGGCAGAATACCCGCCAGAGCGATTTCGAGGGAAACGCCGATGGTGTGGGCGCAGACGATCATCGGGTAAAGGGAACGCCCCTTTCCGTCCCGCGACGCCCACAGTTTTCCCACCAAAAGCTGCGGCGGCCGCGACCAGATAAATACGTGGCGAAACGGGATCTGCTGATACGCGTCCAGCTTCTCCCAGCCGCCGGAACTAATCTGGCCGCCGATGCCGTTGATGTACAAATGTTTCTTCGCGGCCACGAGACTCTCGGTCTCGAGACCGATGTCGTCCATGTGGTCGTTCCAGCCCGGGTGCTTGCCAAATGCTCCAAGGAAAATCTGCCGCGCTCCCCCGGCGCCAGCCGGTTCGTCCCGCAGAAATTCCTTGAAGAAGGATTTCATTTCCCGTAATCGGCGGCAAATCCCACCTTGGCGCGCGTTGGCCAGTCGTCGAACTCAGGTAGCGGCGCATCAAAACGGAATTCGAACCACAGACGCATCCCCGGCCGGGGTTCAAGATTGAACTGCAGGCGGCGGCCTTCATCGACTCGTTGCGCCTGCCGCTCCCAAGGCAGCCGGATGGCAGTCCAATCCGAGGGGGCCGGCATATCGACGAGCGGCGGATTTCGCGCCGCCGCACTGGAGAGAAAATGGAAGTGAAACGGCTCGTACATCGTGAATTTCCCGAGTTCGGCTTCCGCCGGCAAATTGCTGGGGACGGGACCGACCGCGCCCAATTTCACCGCAGTGGCGTGCGAAATGGTGCCCACACGGAGCTCGATCGCCTTGAAGGTATCCATGGCTACGGACTGACCCGAGAGCCGGAATTGATCCGGGCGACTCAGCAGGACGATCGTGCAAAGCCGAATGTGTTTCTCAGGCGTCAGCAGGGCGTTGCGGATCGGGTCGAGCAGGGCGACCTTCTTCAGGAAATCCTGGAGCGGCTGAAGATTGCCGGATTTGAGGCCCGCGAACGTGGGCGAATTCAGATCGCGTTTGATGCGATCGAGCAATTGAGCCGCGGTGATGATATCGCCTTCCTTGGCCACGTTATCGATCTCCGAGGGCGCCCAGACGAGCGGAAAACGCAATTCGGGCCTCAGCTTGTCTCTCGCCTGGACCAGATAGACGCGGCAAAACTCGTCGCTGTGGGCCCGCGCCGCGCGACCGAGGCTGTAACGGCAGATCGCGACCGCTTTCTCATGGAGCAATCCGTTGTAGCTCTCCACCGATGCCCGAATCTTCGCCAGCTTGGCGAAGATGTCCTCCAGCGGCTTCCACTCCTGTCCCACAAGATCCTGCGATGAGGCGTAGGTGATCGCCGGCGAAGCCTTGATGCATTCGTCGTACAGGGCCCACCGTATTTCGTACTGCAGCGCATTGGTCTTTGGATCGGCGAGGTAAAGCTCGTCCAGGGTCCGCAAATGCGCGATTTCCGCATCCGAAAGCGCGGGCTTGAACTTCGCCTCCAGTTCGCCCATGACCCCCTGCAGTTTGTCCAGGATTTCCCGGAAAATCACGTGATCCTTGCTTTCGCCGGTAATGCTCGTGACCGCTTTTTTTAACGAGCCCACCTGGAGAATCGCTTCCGCTTCCGAGGTCAGCGACCACCCGAGATCGTAGCGCAAACGCAAATCCCTGAAGATCCGATCGTAAGCCGCGGCCAGGGACACGGGGCCGCCTTCGAAAACACCGGCCTTCTTCGCTTCACTCAGGGCGATATCGATGGCCGTCTTCCTCGCGCTGAGTTGTGTGGAAGCCTCGAAAATGGCCTTGTCCGTCTTCTCGATCGGGCCCGGCGTGCTGGCGATGGCCGCCAGGTCATCCTCCGCCTTCCCGTACTTGGTCACTTCATCGATCAGCTTGAGGATCATCGGCAGCGAATCGCTCCGGCTTTGCGTCGCCCATTGGGCGTCTTTGATGAACCGCTCCAGCCCATGCTGGATGGCCGTGTTCTCCGTCAAGTTGAAGCCCGCTGACAAATATTGGGGCGGCCACGTATTTCCCTCCTGGTACGTCAGGTCGAGCGTGCGCGAAAGCGGCGCGTCAAACTTCGGCCCCGAGGTGTAATTGAAAAGCGGCGGCAGAAGTTTATCCCCCGTAAACGGGCCCGCCGATTTGTGCTCGCGGCGGTTGACGATTCCCGCTTCGAGGCGCACCAGGCCGACGAGCGCCCCGCCTTCGGTCACGGCTTCCGGGCTCCCGACTCGCGGCGCCGGCGAACCGAGGATCATCTTCTGCCGGGCGGCTTCGATGAGCGGCCCGACCGCGCTGCCTTCAAACACAACCCGCTGGGCCGTCTTGCGGTCGCCATCAATGCCCACTCCAAAGGTGGTCAGCGGACGAAAGACGAACGGCACATGAAGGGGCGTCATGCTGATTTGCTGAAGCTGGCCATGGAAATCGGCGATCGAGAGCTGGCTTCCGCTGAAGTGCAGACGCGAACTCGCGCTCTCACCGGGGCCGACCGGCTGGTCTCCGGCATAGCGGTAGCCCGATCCGTTGTCGCCCTGCACCACCGGCATCCAGCTATTCCCATTCCAGCCATCGGCGGCGCGCGCCCAAAAGCCGCTCTGCGTGCCGATGCTGCGCTGGAGCGCCGAAAAACCCATCCAGGAAAATGCGATCAAAGCCAATACTCCGGCGACGCCAAAGCCCAGGAGCGAAAGGCGCCGCTGCAGCACGAGTTTTTTCGTGTCCGTGGCGCGCGTGACCAGGCCTTTTTCCCGGAAAGCTTTTTCGACGAAAACATCCCGCAGGAAATAAGAGCGGTCGCGCTCCCAGGCGCGCCCCTCGGGCAGGGAATCCACGGAGAGTGACAGCGCCTGCGCCAGCTCCTGATCGAGCGCCGAGCCTTCGCGCAGGGAGGAGGTGAAATAAATGCCGCGCAGAAAGAGAGGCCGCGCGGACCAGGCGCCCGCGATGAAAATCGTGTGCAGATATTTCTGCAAATTCGCGGCCACCAGCGAGACGCTGTGCGGCAGCGCATAGAGCCGGTCCACTTCATCCGCGCGGCGCTCCTGGGCTCGGGCGATGGGATCGAGCAGCAGCCCCTGGCGCCGGCGGCGCAGGCGCTCCACCACGGTGTAAATGTGATCGTCCACCAGCTCCGGCCGGAAGGGCGCATCCAGCGGGTCGGGGTTCGACCACCCCATCATCTGCTGCTGCGCCTGCGGTTCGGTCATGTCGTCGAAAAACTCGCGAAAGCCGTTGAGCAAATCGCATTTCGTAATGACCACGTAGGCGGGAAAGCGCACGTCGAGCTGCCGCTGAATCTGCTCGAGTTGCTGGGCGATTTTGCCGGCCTTTTTTTGGATTTGGTCCGGGGTGTCCTTGATCAGACTCTCCGCGGGAATCGCCAGGAGCAGACCATTGATCGGGCAATTCACGCGATGCTTGCGCAGCATCTCGAGAAAGACGCGCCACTCCCCGGTCTGGCCGGCTTCCACTTCCTCGAAGAGCAATCGGCCCGCCGTATCGAGAATCACGGCCTGGTTCGTGAACCACCAGTTCATGTTGATCGTCCCGCCGACCCCCTGAAATTCATCCTGCATCCCCGGCGGAAACCCGACGTTGCTATGCCGGATCGCCTCGGTCTTTCCAGCGCCCGGCTCGCCGACGATCACATACCATGGCATGTCGTAGAGGTTCTTCCCCACGGCCTTGAATTTCTCCAGGCCCTTTTCAAACGATTGCGCCAGTTCTTCGAGCCGCGCCCTCCGGGCAGGATCGATAATCTGATTCGGCGTGGCCCCGGTTTGGCCGCGCAGTTCGCCGCCAAACGCCGCCGCCTTCTTCTCGCGAGCGCGCTTGACCAAAAAGAGAAAGACCGAGACGAGCACCACGACGGCCAGCAATCCCCCGAGAACGATCAATGCCACCACGGGACTGAGCGCGATCCACAGGCCGATCAGGCCCACGACCACCAACCCGATGATCACCCACTTGAGCCAGGCTGGAAAACCCCTGAAAATGCTGAAAGCGTAGAAAATGTCCATGCGATGAAGCAGAGCAAAGAGGGAACGGCGTTATTTGCCTCCGGAAAGATCGTGGCTCATGATCGTTTTCAGGGATTCCGCGAGGCCCGTGGAAGCGGTGTGGAAAAGGTAGAAATTCACAATCAGGGCCACAAAGAAGAGGCCGGCAAAGCAGATCGCCATGGTGGCCACTTTCAGCCCCGGTGGCTCCACGAGATCCCGGGCATCCACGTACTGATAGGATTCAGGGCAAACCCGCGCGGTATGCTGGGTATCGATGAATCGCGAGGGAATTCGTTTTCCGAGATCCATCATCTTCTTGCGCAGGTACTCCGCCTGGCCGGCGTACCAACCCTGGAATCCCAGACCGAGGCACGTGTAGAAAATGGCCAGCCGTTCATCCGGCTCGGGGCCCTGTTCGGCCAGCGTTTCATCCAGAAAATCGAAGAACTTCTCGTCCCCGGCCAGTTCATTGAATTCGTAGGCCAGCCGGTTTTTGTGCCACTGCGGCGCGATGCCCAGCTTGCTTTCCGACATCATCGAGTCGACAAAGAAAATCAGCGGCACCCGGACTTTCAGAAACTGCGCTTTGAGCCGGTCGCTGGCGTTGGGGTTTTGCTCCATGTCCTGGAGGATTTCCTTGATCAGCCCCTGCAGAGGGGCGAGTTCGACGCCTTCGCCGCCCGGATTGCGGGCGATGCGGTTGATCATGCAGATGTACTGAAACAAAGGCTCGCACAAGTCCACGAGGTCGAGCGAGGAATCTGGTTCTTGCTGGGTTGGCATGGGTCTAGGCCCCGGTTGTGGGCGGCACGGTCATGTAAAGGGAGATGTCGTAATCCGAGCGGCCCTGTTCGGGCCAGACGATCACCGCGGATTTTTCAATCTGGACCTGATTCCAACTGCGCGCGCTTTCCGTGCGCATGAGCCGGAAATAATAGAGCCCGCTCTGCGCCGGAAGCTCCAGCGGCGCGAAACGCTCCTCCTTCAGCATCACCCCGCGCACGGCGCGAGTGGCCAGGCTGCGCGGCATGAGCTTGAATTTGTCCGCGTCTTCCACCAGCCGGGCGAGCGCGCGCGGATCTTCGCCGGTCTTGATCCCAATGAAGTATTCGTTGGGCAGTGAAAAATGCTGATCCTCGAGCGCCGCCGTAAAAGCCCCGCCCACGTCCACGAATGGCACCCGGATGAAGCTCGGAGCCACCGCGCCGCGGAGCAGCGAGCGGATTTTTGACGAAAGTTCGCTGAACGCGGGAAACGGATTGTCGTGCTCGTAAGGCGCGGCCGCGAACTCGTCCCGGTCCGGATAAAGCGCCGCGAGTTCCCCGAGCAATTCCCTCAGTTCAAGATAAATGGGGAAGGGCGAAATGGCGGGCGCCGCGGCGAGCGACGGCAGGCGTGCGGCAAACCGGTTCAGCGTCCGGAGCCGCAGCATCTGCTCGAACTGGAGACCGCGGAGATTTTCCAGACTGAACCCGGCGCGCGTGAGCTGCACCACCAACTCCCCGCGGCTCGCCTCCACCTGGCTGGCGAGATCACGCACCAGTTCGCGGAGCACCGGCGAACCGCTCACCAGGAGACACGGTCCAATATACTCCGGATCCTGCCTTGGAATTCCGATCTGTTCCCCCACCCCGCGCACGATGCGCAAGAGCGGGATGACTTCCATGTCCGAGGGATCTTCATGTTCGAGCAGCAGCCTGGCATTCACCCGGCGCACCATCACGGGCTTGGCGTTTTCGCCGGTATTCTCGTCGGCGAGCTCGGTTTCCGCGGTGCGATAGAGCACCTTCACCCGCGAATCGGCATTCTGTCCCGCTTCGACCGCGTTGGCCCGCTTGTCGAACCACAGCGGCACTCCCAGCAGGACGTAAAAGCTGCCCGAGGTGGCAAACGCCTGCTTGATGTCGAGCGACGGCAATTCCGCGTTGTCGGGAAAACTGACCTCCAGCCCGCTCGGCATGATGACCCGCAATTTGTCGAACCGCAGGCGCATGGCTTCGAGGTCATCCGGGGAAAGGCGCGATTCGACAATCCCGTAAGGATACGCCCAACTCAGCTTGCGCTCCGCTCCCAATCCGTCGAATACGCTCTTTTGCAGGCGCTGGAGATGGTGCGGGAGGAGAAAAAGGCCTTCGTGCCAGTGGATCTGTGCGGGCATAAGTTGCTAGGGTTCTTCAGGGGAAGGGGTGCGTCGAAACCCACCGGAACGCGTTCCGATGGGAAATGTTATGTTCCGGGATCCGAGGAAGACGCGGATTTCCGCCCGGCGCCCAGGATCACATTCTCGGTATATTTGGCAATCGTGCCGGTGATTTCGTTTTCGATGGCGACGCCGCTCAGTTCGTTAAAAACCTCGATGTATTTCCGCCAGCACTTCTGCTCGGCGCCGATAAAAAAGCCCGGCTCAGCCTCGGCCAGTTCCTTGATCGCCTGGGGGGAATAGCGCGCGAGGAATTGCCTGGCAAACGCTTCCCCGGTGGCGCCGATCGCCGTCAGCAACCCCGCCACGAGCTGGCGCGTTTTATCGAGCACCTGGGTGAGTTGCGTGGTCGAGACTTCGTTATCGCCAAGCAGGTACGGTCCCGCCAGTTTCCTCAAGTCGCCCGTGGCCCCGGTGTCGCGCCGCACGATGGAATTTGGCGCCAGGGTTTTCCATAGGCTCCACGAGACCTGGTCCATCGTCACCACCAGATCGACGAGGATCGCCGTCAACCGAAGCGCCCGCTTGCGATCGATCACCTTGCCGGGCTCGATCGAGAGCCGCCGCTGCAGCTCGACCGGCACTTCGTCGGCCTCGGAGGATGCGGCGGCGGAAGGCACGGAAATGGCGAACCCGGCTTGCTGGAGCCGGTAGGACAACGACCAGCGTGCGTCATTCGAGAGTCCCGCGGCCATCGCGGCCAGCCGGTTCACCAAAGCCTCCGGCGTTTCCGGCGCGGATTCCTCCGGGGCGGCGGGCGCCGGAGCGGGCGCCGCCGGAGCCGGGGCGCGGCTTTCCCACGAGGGAAAGCGTTCGGCCAGCGCTTCAAGATACGCGCCGCGGCGGGCCGCCGGCACCTCGCGGAGCGCGCGCTCGATTTCCTCCTCCACGTAGCCGGTGCGCGCGGCGGCGTCATCGTCCGCAAAGCTCGCCTGGAGCATCTGCAAACGCGCCCCCACTCTCACGGCCCATGAAATTTCGTCTGAGAGTTGGGGAATCATCGGGGAATGCTATCCATCGGTACC
>Ga0302319_10026098_pt1 | contig 10308 bp, 7 predicted proteins | sample Bog_T0_2_FD_203319 | JGI IMG/M metagenome (GOLD analysis project Ga0302319, IMG submission 203319) | Peat permafrost microbial communities from Stordalen Mire near Abisko, Sweden - Bog_T0_2 | ecosystem: Environmental > Terrestrial > Soil > Wetlands > Peat | place: Sweden: Abisko, Stordalen Mire...
TTTGAGGCGCTCGGCGTAAGGGCCGGGCGCTGGATAGTAATTGACGCCGTCTTCGAGGCCTGCGCAGTCGTGGCGTCCCAGGACTGCGATGAGTGCGACGCGGATTGCTGCGATGTTGCCGTGGCCTCCCATTTCTGCAACGAATCGACCGCCCGGCTTCAGACTGCGCTTGACTCCGGCGATCATTGCGTCCTGATTTTGTACCCAGTGCAGGGCGGCGTTCGAAAAGACGGCGTCGAATTCGGCCGAAAACGGCAGGGACTCGGCGTTGCAAATACGGGCGTCAAGACCGCGGGCGAGCGCGGCTTCCACCATCGCAGGTGATGCATCGACTCCGACTACTTCCGCTCCGGAAGCGGCGATCTTTGCTGTCAGCTGGCCGTCTCCGCAGCCGAGGTCGAGGATGCGTTCGCCGGGTTGCGGGGCCAGCCAATCGAGGACTCCGGCGCCAAGGTTGGGCACAAATGCGGCGTTTTCGGCATACGCTGTGGGATTCCAAGTCTGAGTCATTGAGTCTCCTTGAGAGGATTCTCGGCGAGTGGTCCACATAAGGCAAACTTATTCTATTTGGGCTGATGATAACTATTTCTAATACTAGATCTTTTCAGCTTCCCATGGTTGATCGTTGCATGACCTGAAAATGGGGTCTTGACTGACGAAGAACTACCGAAAAAGCGGGGCATGCACGCACCACGACAGCTACCCCCGGGGTGGGGGTGCCGCTCTTTCGGTGTATCTCTCAATGAATGTATAACTTACGAGGACTTTTCGGTGCGATTTGCGCCGCTTTTGCGCACTTAATTGACGTTAATGAATGCCGATCCATGGTGCAGGATCCGTCGTATAAGGAGTAACTTGAAATGCTTGGGAGGGGTGCCTTGAGGCTCGGTTCCCTACTTTAAGTATATGCACGCCTGTCAAGCGTGATTGCGCAAGAGAAGTATGTCCACGCAGCAAGTGTGAGGGATGTGGTGCTGGATAACGGCCCCGGGCTAAAGCCCGTTTCTTCTTGTTGCTTATCTTCAGGGGCCTGAAGGCCCCTGCTCCCTCCGAAGGGCTCGTGATTCTTCCGGCTCTCCCTCCGAAGGGCCCGTGCTCCTTCCAGCTCTTCCTCCGAGGGGCTCGTGCTTCTTCCGGGTCCTCCGAAAGGCTGGTGCCTCATCCGACCGGACCCTGGACCCTCCGAATAGCTCATGCCCCCTGCGACTTCCGCCGACTGGCTGGGTACTTGTGCTGTTGGGATACTCGCCTTATTTCTAAGATGGCGCGGATGCTTGGAAGAGTATGGGGTATATGCTCAGATCGACTGAACTGGAATCAGGGTCAGGTCGTCGACCAGCCCGACTTCGCGCTGCACGAAGGGTTCGCCGTATCGGACGCCCGCTAGCAGGCCATAATGACGCGCTTCGGCAAAGGTGCGTTCGCGGATTTCCTCTTCAGGGACGAACAGGCCGCCGCCCTGGCTCTGGTTGGCGTATTGGGATTTGTAGGCCATCAGAGAGGCGTGGCGCTGTTCGATGAAAGGTGTGATGTCGACGATGAAGCTGGGCCGCACATCGGCGTAGAGGCTGGCATAGACGATCTTGAAGGGGCGATGGGGCGGCAACGTCTCCACTCCGGCGCCCTGCAAACGGGAGAGTCCGGCGAGGAAACAGGCTTCGTAGCCGAGCGTCGAGCAGTTGGCGTGATCCGGGTGCCGCGCCTCCCAGTAGGGAAGGATCACGACCCTGGGGCGTAATTCGCGCAGGACGCGCGCGATTTTGAGGCGATTTTCGAGGGTGTTGGCGATGGCGCCATCGGGAAGATCTAGGGCATGACGGTAACTGACGCCGAGGATTTTTGCTGCCTCGTCGGCTTCTGCCGCGCGTTCGGCGGCGCTGCCCCGGGTTCCGGATTCGCCCTGCGTGAGATCGAGAATGCCGGTGCGCAGACCGCGGGCAGCCATGCGAAGGAGGGTTCCACCGCAGGTCTGTTCCACATCGTCGCGGTGGGCTGCAATGGCCAGCACGTCAACGGTTGTGGAATTGGCGGTGCCGGCCATCTGCATCTACCTTCTGAATCTGCGCAGTGTGGTGAATCCGAAGTTCGCAGCTTAATGGGAGGATTTGCCGGGGTGCGCAAAGCGTTGAAAAGCAGATCCTTCGCTGCACTCAGGATGACAAAACCTATGTTGCGAACTTCAGAAACAGGATACTAGTGTAGTCCGCCGCAAATAAGGTCATTTACCGATGCCCGCGATTTGGGCGAATTTGGAGAAGAGGCTTCCCTCGGGGGCTAAAGCCCAACTCATTTTTGGGACGTTATCGGCACGACTGAAGTCGTGCCCTTTCAAACATAAACGACCATCTGTGTGGCGGTTACCACTAGGGCGAATTTGGAGAAGAGGCTTCCCTCGGGGGCTAAAGCCCAACTCATTCTTGGGACGTTATCGGCACGACTGAAGTCGTGCCCTTTCAAACATAAACGACCATCTGTGTGGCGGTTACCACTAGTAGACGGTGTTATTGCCGTCGGTTACGGCGTCCATATAAGCAACGTCGTATGCTGTTCCGGTCACGGTGACGTAGAAGTTATTGATCGCCGATCCGTCGGAGGTGGAGTAGATGTAGACCTGTCCGCCCTCGGCGACATAGACCTTGTTCAGGCCGGTTACTGCGGCAATCCCCGTCAAGTCTCCCTGATAGGGCTCAATCAACGACACGGTATTCGTGGACGTGTCGAACATGGTCAGGCAGCCGTATGGCTGGCCGGTGGCGTAGCGTTGCCCTTGAGTGCATCGGATTCCACCCAGCCAAAGAGTATTGTTGTCGGCAATAATCATTCGAGTGCGCTGCCCCGGCGCGCTGTCGCTCACGGAGATCGGGCTTCCTGCTGTGTTGTTGGTCAGATTGATGGGGGTTAGATAGCCCGAAAATAATTGCCCTGGAGCCAGCGTGCCAGTGGTTGAACCCTCACCGAGCACATAAAGCGTGTCAACATTGTCCGGGCCACCGGGCGTTTCGAGCGCGTTGCTCGCGCCGCCGGGAACTGAGATGGTGTTTGCGGTCAAGGCGGACTGGGTTGGCAGGGCGCCGGATTGCTCACCGTCCTGAACGATCAACGGAGCCACGGGAAGAATGCTTACAGAAGAAGCATTGCCGCCACACTCCGGACCGCAGTTCAGCACGTAAACAGAGCTGCCGTCTGCCGAAAAGACTCCCTTTACCGGCCGGTCGAAAGTCAGCGGATTCCCGGTGTTTGGATCCTGCATCTGTGCGAGGCACATGCCGGGCAGGTTCTTCGGCTCGCAATCCACGTAGGGCGCCGGCCATGTTTGATTCGTCAGGTAATAGGCAGCGAGTGAAGTGGAGTCCGCGGATGTCAGCTTTCGGGGGTAATAGCCGTAATTGGAGTTCTGAACAAAGGCCATCATTACGGTGCCGCCCGGGTTCATGGAAACGTGATAGACGCCTGGCAGGCTCAGGGTATAGTTTCTGCCGCCTGCTTTGTCTACAACCGTGAGCACGTCGGCAGCCTGGCTGGCAGCAATTACCCACGCCTCGTTGCGGGAGACAAAAATGCTCGATGACAGGCCACTGAGAGTGGCTGCCGCACCGATGACAGACTCCTTCTGGTAGTTGACCAGCGTGAAGCTGCCGTCTCCGGAACCGTAAACGGCGCCAATCTGCTCTTCCGGCATGTTCTGGATCGTTGCTGGAAGGGCACCGCTATAGCCACTGATGCTGAAAGAAGGGATTTTGTCGTTATAGCTTTGACGAATGTCGTAATAAGCGTCGACGAACTGGAGAAGACCCTTGCTCGCCGCGCTGGGGTTTTGAATTGCAATCAGCACTCTGTTGGCGATCCCGCTCGGCGGCAGAACACGGCCAGCAAAATAAAAGTTATTTCCACAGCCCGCCAGTACACCCGCGGTCACCAGTGCCGCCAGGGCGCAAGACACGAGACTTCTCTTCTTCAAAATCCTATACCTCAAATCAACAGGCTGACTGGCCAAGTATAACAAAGCGGGCAGTGACCATGCGCCCGGAGCGGAATGCGTCCAACTCAGGACTAGCTACGCCGTTCTGGCTGACAATCCGGCCTCTCTTCGCTTGGACGCAAAAGGAATGACAAGGACAGCCAAGTTGCAAACGCGATAGCATGATTAGTAACGTGCGAACCTTGAAGGATATTTTTGCTGACCGGCCGGTGCTCTGCGACGGCGCCATGGGCACAGTGTTGTACGCCCGCGGGATTTTCATCAACCGCTGCTACGACGAGCTAAACCTTTCCGATCCTGCGCTGATCCTCTCGATACACGAAGAGTATCTGCAAAGCGGCGCAGAAATCCTGGAGACCAACACCTTTGGAGCCAATCGCTTTCGTCTGGCGCGGCATGGATTGGCCAGCCGAACAGCGGAGATCAACGAGGCGGGTGTCCGACTTGCGCGCGAGGCTGCGGAACACCTGAAGGACAAGCAGGCGGGAGATGCCTGGGTTGCCGGCTCGGTTGGGCCATTGGGCGTGCACCTGGAGCCGCTGGGAAAAACCAGCTTCGAAGAAGCCAGGGCTGCGTTTGCAGAGCAGATCACCGCGCTCGCCGCGGCGGGCGCCGACATGCTGATGATCGAGACGATGCCGGCATTGAATGAGGCTCGCGAGGCGCTGTTTGCTGCGAAAACGGCAGCTCCCGATCTGCCGGCCTTTGTCATGGTGACGGTGGATGACGACGGCAACTGCCTTGACGGGTCTTCACCGGAGCATGCCGCTGCGCTGCTAACGGAATGGGGAGCAGATGCGATTGGCTGCAACTGTTCGACGGGGCCAGCGACTGTTCTGACCGCGATCGAAGCGATGAGGGCTGCCACTTCCCTGCCGCTGGTCGCAATGCCAAATGCAGGCATGCCCCGCGCCATCGAAGGGCGAAACATTTACCTTTGTTCGCCGGAGTATATGGCCAGTTTTGCCCGCAAGGCTATCAAGGCCGGCGCGCAATATATTGGCGGATGTTGCGGCACGACACCGAACCATATCCGGGCGATGAAATCGGCGATTCGAGCAATCGATGCGCAGAACCGCAACGAGAATCGGGATCAGTCTCATCCCAAGTCATCGATTGAGGTTTCGGAAAGCAATGCATCTCCGTTGAACGCTGAGATCCCTCCGGTTTCGCTCGCTGAGCGTTCGCGCATCGGAGCGTTGATTGCCGAAGGAACTTTTGTCTCGCTGGTCGAGATTGTCCCTCCGCGCGGGATCGATTGCAACAAGGAGATTGAGGGGGCGCGGCTGCTGGCGTCGCTTGGCGTCCATGCGATCAATGTGCCTGATTCTCCGCGTGCGTCGGCTCGGATGAGCGCACAGAGCCTTTGCATCCAGATTCAACAGCACACGGGAATTGAGACTGTGCTGCACTATACCTGCCGCGATCGAAATGTTTTGAGCATTCAATCCGACCTGCTGGGAGCTTCGTCGATCGGCCTGCGCAATATCCTGTGCCTGACGGGGGATCCGCCGAAGCTGGGAAACTATCCTGATGCTACGGCTGTATTTGACGTGGATGCAATCGGCTTGGTCAATATTGTGAGGCGGCTGAATTACGGGCTGGATATTGGGAGCAATTCCATCGGCGCTTCCACCAACTTTACGATTGGTGTTGCGGCAAACCCTGGCGTGCCTGACATTGAGCAGGAGTTGCGTCGATTTGCATGGAAGGTTGAGGCGGGAGCGGAATATGCGATTACGCAACCGGTCTTTGACATGCGATTGCTGGAAACTTTCCTGCGCAGGATCGAGGAGTTTCGTATTCCGGTCATTGCCGGCATCTGGCCGCTTACGAGTTTGAGGAATGCCGAGTTCATGCGCAACGATCTCAGGGTGTCGATGCCGGAGGCTGTGTTGCTGCGTATGGCTCAGGCGGAATCCCCTGAAGCGGCGCGACTGGAAGGGGTACAGATTGCACGCGAGATGCTCATGGAGGCGCAGCCGATGGTGCAGGGCGTGCAGGTAAGCGCTCCGTTTGGCCGTTATGCTCTTGCAGCTGAGGTCATCGCTTCGGTGCTTCCGGAGACCACACAACCTTCGCGTTAGCTGAGAAGATTCGCGCACTTAAGGGGAAATAGAACTGCATGGCAAACTTTGAAGACTCTCTCAAGAAGCTGGAGAGCATTGTTGGGAAGCTGGAACAGGGAGACCTGCCGCTTGAAGAGTCACTCAAGCTCTTCGAGGAGGGCGTGAGCCTCTCCGCTGTCTGCAAGCAGGAGTTGGATGCTGCTGAGGGCAAGGTGCAGATACTGCTCAAACAACGCGACGGCAGCCAGAAACTGGAATCCTTCCCGACGGAGAACTGAGCTGGACGCTGAGCAGGGTAATACCATGTATTATCTGTTCGATGGGCGAACAAGTTGCTTCGAGCGTCCCTTCTGTCTGGTTGATTCTGATCGATTCCAAGTATCCATCAAAATCAAATCAGTAACCTAATTCCGATTCGAGAACTGGAGAATGGATGACGACGGCTACGACCGCATCGCTTGAACCTTTTCGCCTTGACGGTCTTCACGCGCTGGTGACGGGCGGGGCGAGCGGCATTGGCGAAGCGACTTCTCGCGAATTGATTCGCGCAGGCGCGTTTGTATGGATTGCTGACATCAATCTTGCTGCAGCTGAGGCTCTTGCTGCGAGCCTGGGAAATGCCCGTGCACTTCGCATGGATGTGACATCTGCCGAATCCATCGATCAGGCTGCGGCTGGATTGCCGCAACTCGATATCCTCGTGAACAATGCCGGGATCGGACATGTGGGCGGCATCGCAACGACGCAGCCCGAGGATTTTGACAGGCTCATCAATGTCAACGTACGTTCCGTCTTTCTGGTAACGCAACGGCTGCTGCCGCTGCTGCTGGCCAGCCCGGCGAAGGGATCGATCGTAAACATTGGTTCGGTTGCCGGAATGATTGGAATCAAACAGCGATTTGCTTATTGCACAACCAAGGGCGCTGTGCTGGCGATGACACGCCAGCTTGCCGTTGAATATGCCAAGGAACTGCGCGTCAATGCTATTTGTCCCGGAACCGTCGAGACTCCTTTTGTTGAAGGCTATCTGGACAAGTACCATTCCCACGAAAAAGAGAAGATCCGCGAGGAGTTGCGTGCGCGCCAGCCGATGGGCAGGCTGGGGCAGCCTGAGGAGATTGCATCGATGGTGCGCTATTTGTCTTCGCGTGAAGCCGGATTTATCAGCGGTTCTCTGTTTACGATTGATGGCGGTTGGACCGCAGCGTAAGGCAACCGTCGTGCTCGCATGATTTGTTTGATTTCGTTCCTTGTTGCGCGATCAGAAACCCCGGAGTCAGCATGAAGCTCGTCTCGTTTTCCGAAATCAACAGTCCCTCGGGTCCCGGATCTATTCGTCCGGGGATCCTGTTGGATGAGAATAATCTTGTTATCGATCTCACTTCTGCCGGGCATGCCGATACGCTTGCGGTTATTACCGCAGGTGTAACCGCGCTAGCGAATGGGGGCGCCTATCGCGGCTATCCCATCGACGAAATCAAGCTGCATGCGCCTTTGTCGAATCCGCCACGGGTATTTTGCATAGGACTGAACTACCGCGACCATGCCATCGAGTCTGGCATGGAGATCCCGAAGTTCCCGGTGGTTTTCTTCAAGCTGGTTCCTTCGATTGTTGGATCGGGTGATGCCATTGTGATTCCGTCGATTACGAAGGAGCCGGATTACGAAGCTGAGTTTGCTTTTGTGATGGGTAAAGGTGGGTTCCAAATCCCTGCAAGCGATGCAATGGAGTATGTCTACGGGTACACGATCATCAATGACGTCAGCGCGCGCGACATCCAGTTTTCGACATCGCAGTGGTCACTTTCGAAGAGCCTTCCGACCTTTTGCCCTATGGGGCCAGCAGTTGTCGATCGATGGCGAGGTCTTGCAAGACTCGAACACTCGCGAACTGGTGTTTAAGATTCCGGAATTGATTGAGTACATTTCGTCGATCACGCCGCTGCTTCCAGGGGATATTGTGTCCACGGGGACACCTTTTGGCGTTGGCCTGGGTCGCAACCCGAAGCGCTGGTTGAAGCCGGGCGAAAATGTGACTATCACCATCGAAGGCCTGGGGCAACTGACAAATCCCGTGGTTGCCGGATGAGGAATCCGAATCACTGAACCGATTAGGTTGCCGGATGACCGGATGGGCGTGCTCCGAACCATGCATACAGCGCAATCCCGAGGAAGCATGCGCATGGAACACTGTAGGCAACATTCACGCTCATGGCGTCGGACAGCTTGCCCATCACCGGAGTGAGTGCAGCTCCTCCGATGATTGCCATTACCATCAGCGAACCACCGGTTTTTGTTCTCGATCCAAGACCATGAATTCCGAGTGCAAAAATCGTTGGAAACATCATCGACATGAAGAAACTGCTGCTCAATAGGCAGATCACACCCACCCAGTTGAGTTGTGTGATCGCCATCAGCACCAGCAGAACATTGCAGGCGGCAAAGATAAATAGAAGTCGTTCCGGGCGAATAAACTTCAACAACCAGGCAGAGAGAAAGCGGCCGATAGCGAACGCAGCGAGCGTGCCGGTGAGCATGTATCCGGCCACTCGTTCCGGAACGCCTGCATAGGATTGCACGTACTGAATGAAGTAACTCCAGGTGCCGACCTGAGCGCCAACGTAGAGGAATTGCGCGATTACTCCGAGGATAAAGTGCCGCTTCATCAGCGCTCCGAGGCCATCGCCTTCGCTGCCTTCCTCATGCTCCTCTTCAACATCGATGGATGGGAATTGCGTGCGCGCGATTAAAAAGGCGAGCACCAGGGCCGCCGACCCAAGAACGAGGTAAGGCGTTACGACGCGGATAATCTCGGAATGCAGGTAGGCTGTGTATGTTCCGGCAGCCTTTTGCGCTGCGATCTGATTCGCGGTCAGTTCAACGCCGGAAAAAATGAAGACGGTGCCGACGAGTGTCGCCGTGATACTTCCCAGGGGATTGAACGCCTGCGAAAAATTCAGGCGTTGTTCCGAGTTCTCTGGTGCGCCCATGCGCACAATGATGGGATTGGCCGCGGTCTCAAGAAAAGAGAGGCCGGACGCGATCACAAACAGCGCGAGAAGAAAGAACACGTAGCTGCCTGCATTGGCGGCTGGCCAGAAGAGAAATGAGCCGCTGGCAAGCAGGCACAGTCCGGTGATGATTCCGAGATTATAGCCGAAGCGACGCATCAGAATACCGGCCGGGATGGCCAATCCAAAGTAGCCGAGATAGAAGGCTGTTTGTATGAAGCCCGCCTCAAAGCGCGAAAGCGCAAACGACTTCATGAACTGTCGAATGAGGATGTCGTTCAGGTTGTTTGGAATCGCCCACATAAAAAAGAGCGTAGTCACCAAAACAAACGGCAACATGCGACCTGGAGGGACGATAGGGATACCCGATGGCTTCGACTCATTCACGGAGCCAGATTGCGAACTGGGAACAGTAATATTCAAGCCTTTTCCACCCCTTGAGGGCGACTAACCTCAGCCAGCCCGTAGAACTCTTCTGCGTTTTTACCGAGAATCTTGCCCTGCTCTTCACTGGTAAGTTGCGCGATCCATTGCTTCACGACATCAACCCATCTCTGATACGTCGACGCTACTGTGCAGACGGGCCAATCGGAGCCAAAAAGGAGGCGATCCGGACCGAAGGCTTCCAGCACAGTTTCGAAATAAGGCTGCAGGTCCTCGATTGTCCAGTGGAGGAAATCAGCTTCGGTCACCATGCCGGAGAGTTTGCAGGAAACATGCGGCCGGCGGGCCAGTTCCAGAATCTGCGGGCGCCAAGGCTCAATCTGGTGCGCCGCGATGAGTGGCTTGGCGATGTGATCCAGCACCATTGGCTGATTCGGATGTTTGTCCACAAACTCGATCGCGGCAGGCAGCTGATGCTGGTGAATGAGCACGTCGTACGTCAGCGAAAAGCGTTGAAGGAGAGCAACGCCTGCGTTGAAATCCTCACGCGCCATGTATTCGCTGGGTTCGGCCTGCAGGACATGCCGCACACCCCTCAGCTTCGTGTTTGCGGAAAGGGTTTCAAGTAACCTGGCGACACTCGGATCGACGAGCGGCACCCAGCCCACTACCGATGCGATTCGCGGGTTTGCATCTGCCAATTCGAGAAGCCATTCAGTCTCTTCCAGTGACTGGCGGGCCTGCACGGCGACTGTCGCGTCGATTCCGGCTGCGTTCAACAGGGGCACCAGGTTGGCGGGCAGAAAATCGCGCCGGATCGAAGCCATGGCATCGTCGATCCAACCGAATTCGTCTTCGGTATATC
>Ga0302319_10026099_pt1 | contig 10307 bp, 10 predicted proteins | sample Bog_T0_2_FD_203319 | JGI IMG/M metagenome (GOLD analysis project Ga0302319, IMG submission 203319) | Peat permafrost microbial communities from Stordalen Mire near Abisko, Sweden - Bog_T0_2 | ecosystem: Environmental > Terrestrial > Soil > Wetlands > Peat | place: Sweden: Abisko, Stordalen Mire...
CCCAGGACTGCGTTCGCTGCGGCGAACTTGTCCTGGGCTGTTTTCCTTCTGCCCCTCCGGGGCGATGAAGCGAATGCCCTTTTGTCCCAATGGAGCAATTGGGTTATTTCCTTCCGTCCCTCCGGGGCGATGAAGCGAGCTTTGCGTGCTTCAGTGAGCAGATGCTAACTCAGCGCGTACGCGTTTCATGATTCCGAGATAATAGGCCAGATTGTGAATCGTGTTCAGCGTCCCTGACAGAGGCTCAGCCGCCTGCATCAGATGCCGCAGATAAGCGCGCGAGTAGCGTCGGCACACCATGCAATCGCAGGCTGGGTCGGGCGGGCCTTGATCCTCGGCATAGCGCTTGCCCTTGATGTTCAGTCGACCTTCGCTCGTAAACAGAAGTCCATGACGCGCTGCGCGAGTAGGCAGCACGCAGTCCATCATGTCCACACCCATGCGCGCGTACTGTTCAATCTCATCCGGGTACCCGACGCCCATCACGTAGCGCGGCTTGTCTTTTGGCAACAGGGGCAGCACTTCGGCAATCATTTCCATCGTCAGGTCGCGCGGCTCTCCCACGCTCAATCCCCCGATCGCATATCCATCGAAGTCCATCTCGACCAGGCGTTCGGCGCTCTCGCGCCGTAAGTCTCTGTACATGCCGCCTTGCACAATGCCGAACAAGTTCTGCGTTTGTCCACCGAATTCCTCATGCCACGGAACCTCGTGCCGATGCGCGCGAAAATGATCCAGCGATCTCCGGGCCCAGGCCATTGTGAGTCGAAGGCTGTTTTCTGCGCGAGCCCGGTCCGCCGGATACTCGGTACACTCGTCGAAGGCCATGGCGATGTCGGCTCCCAGTGCAATCTGCACATCCATGGAGTGTTCCGGCGTGAAAAAATGCGCCGACCCATCCAGGTGAGACCGAAACTGCACGCCCTCCTCTGTGACCTTGCGCAGCTTGCTCAGGCTGAACACCTGAAAACCGCCGGAATCCGTAAGCATCGCACGCGGCCAGCTGATGAAGCGGTGAAGTCCGCCCATACGCCGAATCGCTTCGTGTCCCGGTCGAAGATAGAGGTGATACGTGTTGCCGAGAATGATCTCGGCGCCAAGCGTCTCCAGCACATCCTGTGCTACGGCCTTCACCGATCCGGCAGTGCCCACCGGCATGAAGACGGGGGTTTCCACCAACTGGTGGGGCAGGCAGAGCTGCGCCCGCCGGCCGCCCGTTTCGGTTTCGCGGATCAAGTTAAATTGGAGAGCCACTCGATGATTCTACCGGGATGATCTCAAGCGAAGTTCGCGACCTAGTGATCGTTGGTGCCAAGTCGAATCAGCACGCCCACGCGGCCCACGCGCGGCATGCCAAGCGTCGTGGTCGGTGTCTTCGAGTCTTCGATCTGGCGGTTGAACAGATTTTCTCCTGCGCCAAAAATCTGAATGTGGCTTCCGAAATCGTGTGAAGCATACGCATCGAGGCGGAAATATCCATGCAGCAGATAGGTATTGGCAGCATCGTCGAACTGGCGGCCGCTGAGTCGTCCTTGCAGGCTCGCTGTCCCCATGCGCGGCTTGAACGCGCGCACATTCATCGATGCCAGGTTGCGCGCCACCTCGGGAATCCAATTGCCGAGGTACTGTGTTCCGCGCGAAACGGTGGCGTCCGCGTACTGATAGCCGCCATCCACGGCAAGCCAGCGCCGCGGCGCGAGTTCATAATCCACTGACAAGCCCTTGCTCTCAATCTGTCCCAAATTCTCGCGCGTGAGCAGAGTCGGCGAAGAAGCAACCGCAGTGATCGGCCGATTCACTTGCGTAAGAAAGTACGAGGCGCGGATGTTGCCCCAATGCCTTTGCGATGCCACACCCGCTTCAAACCCCGTGGCTCGCTCACTGAGCAATTTGGGATTGGCAAGGGTTAGCTGCGCGCCTACCTGCGTGGCGCGATAGAGCTCATTCGGCGACGGCTCGCGGAACGCGCGGAAACCCGAGGCTGAGAGAGCCCAATGCTCTCCAAGCTTGCGTGCAACGCCCAGGCGCGGGTCGAAGAACTGCTCGTCCTTCCAAGGTGGCTGGGACGCCGCCGGCACCCAGGCAATGCCGTTCCATTGCAGCTTTTGCCCATTGTCGTTCTGGAAGTAGTCGTAGCGCGCAGAGGCGCTTACCGTCCAGGCTTTGCGAATCCACAAGCCCTCGAGATACGCACCGGAATCTCGCTGATGGTCGTGAAGATTCGTCAGCGACGCAGAACTTCCATAGGCCTGCTCCCGGTCCCACACGCGCACGTCGTGGCTGTCGGCGCCTGCGAGTAAAACCAGGCTTGCGCCCAGCGGCTGGCTCCAATGAGCGACGGCGCCCAATTCGTTGTCGGGCGTCAGCGAAAATTTTGTCGGAATTTCTCCGCAGCGATAGGTGCATCCCAGATCACCGAAAATGGGCAGGTTTGAAATGCTCGAGAAGGTCTGGCGATAGTGGTTCGTGGCTCCGTAGAAGCGCGCCACCAAGGTTCCCTCGCGTGGCCCTTGCCAGTCGCCGCCGGTCGAAAAGCGCCAGAGCCGCGTTCCATTCGTCTGGTACGGCGTGCCGTTATTGCGCGCTTCGTTGAAGCCGCTGGTGCGCGCAAACAGCCGCAGCGGGCCTCGATGACGATCGAGCAACGCCTCGCCGTTCTGGCTGTGCACGTTGCTCGCAATGTCTACGGGTCCGCGCTGCGCGGGCGATTCCTGGATGTAGCCGTCCGTCCCCAGAACGCCGCCGGTCGCCAGCAAGCCCCACGGCCCGCGCTTTCCTTCGAGGAGCAGGCTGTCGTCGTACGTGCCCTCGCCTCCATAGCTACCGCTCAGTTCGCCCAAGTCGCTTGTTGGCCGTAACGGCACCACGTTCACCACGCCGCCAATGGCGCTCGACCCATAGAGATCGCTGGCCCCGCCGCGCAGCAATTCAATGCTTTTCGTTCCCAGCTCCGGTTCTTCCTGCCAATGAATCGTATCTGCGAAAGCGTCGTTCAGCGGGACGTCGTCTTCGGTGACGAGCGTTCGGCTTGCCGATGTTGAACCCAGTGCGCGCAAGCTGATCCCTTGCGATGAAGGGTTAGCGACCAGCGAACTCGATCGCCGAAACAGTTCAACGCCGGGAAGCTGGCGGAGCTGGTCATCGAGCGTGATCGTGGCCGTGGTGCGAAGGTCGGTCTGCGAGAGCACCCGCGTGGTCACCGGGCTTTCCAGCGTACTGAGCGGCGTGCGATACGCGGTCACCGTCACTTGCTCGTTGGCCGATGCGGGAACCAGCCGGATGATCATCCTGGAGGTGATCTCGATCGTTGTCCCTTCAAACCCGGGCGCTTCGATTGTGGCCCGGCAGGGAGTCGCGCAGTGTACCGTCAACCGGCCGCCCTCATCCGATCGGCCAAGCAGCGTGCCAGCCGCGTCTTTCGCGGTGGCTCCAACAAGCTGGGCTCCGTGGCTATCCTGCACGCTCGCGGAAATGGTCTGGCTTGCGGAACTTGCCGGGGCAGATTGCGGCCTAAGCAGGGCTGGAGAACTGGCCAGAGCCAGGGCCAGTACCGCAACGCCAGCCGTCGAATTGAAGGGGAAACACGGCATGCTCTTTGTCTTCCATTGTCGAAGTTAGGGTGTGCAGCAATTGTGACACGGTATTCCCGCTCCCGATACTCACCAAATGGGGCGCAATCTCACCCAGAGGCACCAGAACGAAAAGCCGCTCGTCCAGGCGCGGGTGTGGAATGACGAGTCCGGGTTCGCTGATCTGGCGATTGTCAAAGAGCAGAATGTCCAGATCCAGTGACCTCGGCCCATTGGCAATTCCGGCGGTTCGATCGCGCCCGAAAGCTTTCTCGATTGCCAGCAGGTTCTCGAGCAATACCCGCGGGGTAAGGTTCGTTTCCAGTTCGACTACGGCGTTCACGAAGCGCGGCTGATCGTCGAACCCCACCGGAGTCGTCGAATAAAGCGAAGACCGCTGCGTCACCCGCCCCAGCGAGCCAAGCCGTTCCGCGGCAGCAACCAGCGTAGCCTCGGGCGGTCCCGCCCAACTGGCCAAATTCGCGCCCATTCCGATGAAAGCGGTAGGCATCCTACTCAGACTATCGCGGACGGCGGTTCGGAGCGATCCAGCCAGCCCTCGCTACCCACGGTCCCTTGGACGTTTGAACCGATCAAACTTCCTGGCTCGCTGCCACTCCTCACGGACCATGCTGTACCATCATTCACGAAATAGAAAACGAACTCGTCACCGGCGGGACATTGCCGTTTCCGGTCCGGAGTGCGGCCTCTCGCGAGTGGCATCGAGCAACCGGCCCTGCAAATGGATTCGCGAAGATCGTCGCAGCGGGATGTTCGTTTCAGAGTGTTTCGGATTCCGTGCCCTCCATGCCCGACCTTTCCAGCACGACGTTGAATCGATACCGCACGGCGCCCAATCTGCTCACGCTGTCGCGCATCTGCCTGGCTCCGTTTCTGGTCTCTGCCATCCTTGAAGATCGCTACGCGCTCAGCTTTTATCTGTTTCTGGCCGCTGGACTCACTGACGCCCTGGACGGAACACTGGCCCGCATCCTGAAGCAGCGCACCATGCTCGGGTCCTACCTCGATCCCGTGGCAGACAAGCTCCTCCTGAGCACGCTGTTCCTGGTTCTCATGCACAAAGGTCTCATTCCGACGAGGGTCACGGTCATGGTCTTTGGCAGGGATGTCGGCATACTGGTCGTTGCGGCAATTCTGTATGCAGCAACCGGCAGGCGCGAGTTCAACCCCAGCATCTTCGGCAAGGCCAACACGTTCGCCCAGGTTGCGGCCATTGCCGCCGTCCTTTTGCACCAGATCACGCAGGCCTACTGGGTCACCGAGGTACGGATGCTGGCGCTGGGCGCCACCATGGTTCTGACGGTTGTTTCGGGTTTGCATTACGCATGGGCCGCGTCGCGCCGCCCGACCGCGCAGGCCACGGCGACACCCAACGCACGCTAGAGCGCCGTCAGGCGGGATCCTCGGCAACGTCCTCTGGTTCAGCGGTTTCTTCGATCTCCATGTCTCTGAATTCTTCAGAGTCAAAGACCTCGCCACACTCCAGGCACTCGACAAACTCGGTGTCTTCGTGCCGGGAAACGATACGTACCCTGGGGTGCTTGCAGATGATTGCCATCGCGTCGGAATCTGTAAGGATAACTACTCTTTCCGCAGAATTGTAGCGGTCTTTGGCGATTTTTGAAACCGCTTTCTTTTGAATCTTTTACATTTTCGGCCCGGCTCGCCGATTTGATTCCCACCCGTTCTATCGGGGCTTGAAATCCCGACCTATCTGGTCGTATACTAAACACGGACCGAAGAAGTCGGATATTGCATGCTGAAGTTGACCAAAAAAGCGGATTACGGCCTGATGGCGCTGAAGTATTTGGCCGAGCATCCTGAAAAAGCGGCTTTAAGCGCCAAAGATGTGGCGGATGCCTACGGAATTCCCGCCCAGCTGTTGGCCAAGATTCTGCAACTGCTCACCAAGAGCGGAATGTTGCGGTCCCACGCCGGCATGAATGGCGGTTACGCTTTGGCCCGCGATGCACGCGAAATCTCGGCCTACGAAGTGATCCACGCCATTGATGGCCCTTTTTTCATCACTTCATGCACCAAGGGTGCTAAGAGTTGCGACCTGACACCGAGCTGCACGATCAAAGAGCCGTTGGCACGCGTGAACGACACCATCGCCGGAGTCTTGAAAAGCATAAGCATTCAGGATCTGGCAGAACAACATGACGCACCCGCCGCCCGGTCACACGAGCCGCACGGCCTTGTGACCCTGACGTTATAACGAACCGCGCGAAGGGCTATTCGCGCCGAGCCAAGAGCTGCGATCAACGAGGTTGAGGACAAAATGAGTACAGTTGCCAGCAATGTAGAAGCGCCGGCGGGCGTTCACTTCCCCATTTACATGGATAATCACGCCACCAGTCCGCTCGACCCGCGCGTGCTTGAAGCGATGTTGCCGTTTTTCACTACCAAGTTCGGCAACGCCGCCAGCCGTAATCACTCCTTTGGATGGGAGGCGGAGCAGGCTGTTGAAACCGCCCGCGAGCAAATCGCCAAACTCATCGGCGCCACCGCCAAAGAAATCATTTTCACATCCGGTGCTACCGAGAGCAACAACCTCGCTATCAAGGGCATTGCCGAAATGTATCGCGAGCGCGGAAACCACATCATCACGCAAGTCACCGAGCACAAAGCCGTGCTCGACACCTGCAAGCGCCTTGAGAAGTATGGCTATCGCGTGACGTATCTGCCCGTGAAAGCCGATGGGCTCATCGATCTTGAAGACCTGAAGCGCGCCATGGACGACAAGACGATTCTCGTCACCATTATGGCCGCCAACAACGAAATCGGGGTGCTCCAGCCCATTCGCGAAATCGGGAAGCTCTGTCACGAAAAAGGCGTCATCTTCCACACCGATGCGGTGCAGGCAGTGGGTAAGGTTCCCGTTAACGTGATCGCCGACAACATCGATGTGCTATCCCTGAGCGCCCACAAGATCTACGGCCCCAAGGGCGTCGGAGCCCTCTACGTGCGCCGCCGCAACCCGCGCGTGCAAATCGCCGCACAAATCGACGGCGGAGGCCACGAGCGCGGCATGCGTTCCGGAACCCTCAACGTTCCCGGCATCGTTGGCCTAGGCAAAGCCTGCGAGATCGCTTACGAGGAGATGGACAACGAAGCCGCCTATCTGCGCGGTCTGCGTGACCGCCTCAAGGCCAAGCTTGAGTCCGAGTTGGATTACGTTCACGTAAACGGATCCATGGAGCATCATCTTCCCGGCAACCTGAACATGAGCTTCGTTTATGTCGAAGGCGAATCTCTTTTGATGGGAATCAACGACGTCGCAGTTTCTTCGGGCTCTGCCTGCACCTCCGCGACGCTTGAACCATCTTATGTACTGAAAGCTTTGGGCCTGGGCGACGACGTGGCACACAGTTCGATTCGGTTTGGATTGGGCCGCTTCAATACCCAGGCCGAAGTGGACTACGTGGCCGCCAAGGTCATCGACATTGTGAAGCATTTGCGCGAACTTTCACCCCTGTACGAAATGGTGAAAGAGGGCATCGACCTGACCAAGATTCAGTGGGCAGCACACTAAAGATCGAGTGATCAGTGATCAGAAAATGCTCCGCCGGACAGCGCAGCAGATTGAATCCCTGAGAGAACTGACAACTGACAACTGTTTTACGCGGCTTCCCCCGCAGAAGGACGGAACCAAATGGCATACAGCGACAAGGTAATCGACCACTACAACAATCCGCGCAACGTGGGACAGCTTGACAAGGCTTCGACCGAAGTGGGCACCGGCCTGGTTGGCGCTCCCGAGTGCGGCGACGTCATGCGCCTCCAGATCCGTGTGAACCCCGAGACGCAGGTCATTGAAGAAGCCAAGTTCAAGACCTTTGGCTGCGGCTCTGCCATTGCCAGTTCTTCGCTCGCCACCGAGTGGATCAAGGGCAAGACCGTCAGCGATGCGCTCGAAATCAAGAACACCGACATCGTGAAAGAACTCTCGTTGCCGCCGGTGAAGATTCACTGCTCAGTGCTTGCTGAAGACGCAATCCGCGCGGCCATCGGTGACTGGAAGAAGAAGAACGGCGTGAGTGAACCGGTGGCTGTTGCCGCGGCGCAGTCCGCCCACTAAGATGCTTCCCCTCCACCGCCGGGTGCCCCATCCATTCGCGTTTCTGGCGAATGGGTGGGAGCCCTCAAAAGCGTGAGCTGAAAGAAAAATCAGGTCGAGGGGGAAAAAGAAGGTAAGTATGTCGAACATGGTAACCATCGAATCGAAGCCCGCGGAAGGCATGGCTGTTGCGCAGGCGCAGCCGGCAGCAGCGCACGGAGCCGCCGGCGGACTGCAAGTGACCGATCGCGCCGTCAAACGCATCCGCGTTGCCATGGCGAAAGAAAACGTCTCGCCGGAAGAAGGCGGCTTGCGCCTGGGCGTGATGGGCGGCGGTTGCTCAGGGCTTTCCTATTCCATAAAGTTCGACACCCGGCCGCGCGAGCGGGATCGTATCTACGACTTCGACGGTGTGCGCGTCTTCGTCGACCCGAAATCGTTTCTCTACCTGCACGGCATGACTCTCGATTACGAAGAGACGCTGATGCGCCAGGGCTTTAACTTCATCAATCCGAACTCCTCGCGCTCCTGCGGCTGCGGTTCGTCTTTCTCGTCGTAGGCCTCTGCTTCGCAAGAGTTCAAAACTATGCTCAAAGTTATCGATTCCGCAGTGCCCGTCGCTTGTTGGGCGTGCTCGGTTGCTCATAACGACTCCACTCTCTTCTGTCCACATTGCAGTAAAATTCAGCCGCCGCCTGAGAGCGACTATTTCCAGGTGCTCGGCCTTCAGCGCGGTTTTCAAGTCGATCTCGATGCGCTCGAGCGCGAGTTCCATCGCCTCAGCCGCAAGGTTCATCCCGATCGCTTCGCACGTGCCGACGAGAACGAGCGCCAATGGAGCCTTGCCGACACAGCTCTGCTCAACGACGCCTATCGCACCCTGAAAGATCCGCTCTTTCGCACCGAATACCTGCTCAAGCTTGAAGGCGCTGAGATAGGCGAGGAACACGCCGGCAAAGATCGCAAGGGCCAAAGCGATCCATCGCGCGTCCCGGCCGATCTGCTTGAAGAAGTCTTCGAGTTGAACATGCAGTTGGAAGAAATGCGCATGGCTCGGTCAACGGGCGAAATAGACTCGGTCCTCGAAAACGATCTCGTTCTTGCCAAGAAGAAATTTGAAAGCCTGCTTGCGGCCGTCGATCTGGACCTGCGCACGCAATGGAAGGCGTGGGATACGGGCGATGCCGCCGCGCGCAAAACATCGGAGAAATCCATGGTCGCTTTGCTCGATCGGCGCCGCTACCTCCGCAACCTGGTCCGCGATGTGACCGAAACCTTAGGAGCTTAAACAAGAGTCATGGCGGAAGGACGCGTAGTCGGTATCGATCTCGGAACCACGAACTCCCTCGTTGCCTACATGCAGGGCGATACGCCTGTTGTCATTCCCGGTGTCGACGGATCGAACCTGGTTCCCTCGGTTGTAGCTCTTGATCCCGTTGCTGCCGGCGGTGGCCGTCCCACTGTAACCGTGGGCAACACCGCGCGCAAGGCCCTTATTGAAACTCCCGAGCGCGCCATCTATTCCGTGAAGCGCCTCATGGGCCGCGGCCTTGAAGAACTCGAGAACGAGCTGAAGCTTTTCCCGTTTCGCCTCGCGGAAGACATGGAAGCGGGTGAAGTGCCACGCATCCGCCTTGGCGAAATGCACTTTACGGCGCCTGAGATTTCGGCCTACATTCTGCGCCAGCTCAAGCGCAATGCCGAGCGCTTTTTTGGAGCGCCCGTAACACAGGCTGTCATCACGGTTCCCGCCTATTTCAACGACGCGCAACGACAGGCCACCAAAGACGCAGGCCGCATGGCCGGCCTTGAAGTTCTACGCCTTGTGAATGAGCCCACGGCGGCGGCACTCGCTTACGGGCTCGATCGCGCCAAGGTCGGCACCATCGCCGTCTACGATCTCGGTGGCGGCACATTTGACATTTCGATTCTGAAATTGCGCGACGGCATCTTCGAGGTGCAGTCGACCAATGGCGATACCCACCTCGGTGGCGACGACATCGACAACCTGCTTCTCGCCATCGCACTTGATGAAATCCACGCCGAACACGGCGTCGATCTGCGCAGCCATCCCTCCGCGGTGCAGGCGCTGCGCAAGTCTGCCATCGACGCCAAGATCAACCTGTCTTCGCAGGCCGTGGCTCGCTTCGACATCGAATTGCCCAACGGCGATCGATATCAGCGCGAGATTCCACGCGAAGTCTTTGAGGTGTTGATCGAGCCCGTGCTCGAACGCACCGTCGGTCCCTGCAAGCAGGCCATGGCCGATGCCGGCATTACGCCGGAGCAAATCGACGAAGTGGTTTTGGTCGGCGGATCGACGCGCATTCCCGCCGTTCGCAGACTCGTCGACTCGCTCTTCCATCTTGGCGAACGTGGCAAAAAGCCGCATATCGAGCTGAATCCCGACGAAGTGGTAGCTCTCGGCGCGGCCGTGCAGGCCGACATTCTTGCCGGCGCCTCGAAGACCACCGAAGAGATGCTCCTTCTCGACGTGACGCCGCTTTCGCTCGGCATTGAGGCGCTGGGGGGCACCGTCGCGAAGATCATTCAGCGCAACTCCACCATCCCCGCCTCGGCGACGGAGCACTTCACCACCGGCGTCGACGGTCAGACCAACGTTGCCATCCACGTGGTCCAGGGTGAGCGCGAACTCG
>Ga0302319_10026101_pt1 | contig 10307 bp, 18 predicted proteins | sample Bog_T0_2_FD_203319 | JGI IMG/M metagenome (GOLD analysis project Ga0302319, IMG submission 203319) | Peat permafrost microbial communities from Stordalen Mire near Abisko, Sweden - Bog_T0_2 | ecosystem: Environmental > Terrestrial > Soil > Wetlands > Peat | place: Sweden: Abisko, Stordalen Mire...
GGATCTCACAACGAGCATGTCCAGACCTGTGGGACCGGTTAAGGCCTCACAGCTGCTGCAGGTTCGCGTAGTGTTTCTCTCATTGACGACCTGAACGCATCTGCCGGCGTACTCGCCCTTGTAAAGCAACTGCGTCTTGAGGATGCCCCAGCCCGCATCGAGCATTGATCGCTCGATCATGGCGCGACGTGCTGGTTCGATCAACTGGCATTTCTCATGGATTTTCACAGAAATGCGCAAACGGGAACGAGCGCGGCATTCGCCAGCACTATTGGCAGCTGGCGCCTCTGCTCCACTTCGCTACGCAACCGCCGCCGCTGGGTCGCGTCATCCGTGACGCTTCGTCGGCACGGCCGGGAATACCAGCACTTGGGGGTTGCGGGACGGCCCGGGTATATTGACACATGGCTGAGCCGCTTCATGTGCAATGTTGTATCGCCGGCGGCGGCCCCGCCGGCATGATGCTCGGCTACTTGCTCGGACGGGCGGGAGTAAAAACCGTCGTTCTGGAAAAGCATGCGGATTTTCTCCGCGATTTCCGCGGTGACACGGTACATCCGTCGACGCTGCAGATCATGCAGGAACTGGGACTGAGCGACGCCTTTCTCAAGCTTCCGCACTCGCAGATCCGGTCGTTTGCCGCCGAGATCAATGACACACCGGTCAAGATTGCGGACTTCGCGCGCGTACCCACGCCGTTCAAATTCATCGCGTTGATGCCGCAATGGGATTTCCTCAATTTTCTGGCCGAGCAGGGCAGGAAATTTCCGAACTTGGCGGTCATGATGTCGGCCGAGGTCACCGGCTTGAGCGAGTCGGGGGGCAAAATCGTCGGCGTCACCGCGACTACCACGGATGGCCCACTCGAGGTCCGCGCCGAACTCACGGTGGGCTGCGACGGCCGCACGTCGACGGTACGATCTCAATCGGGCCTGGCAGTTAAAGATTTGGGCTCGCCGATCGATGTTCTCTGGTTCCGGCTGTCGAAAAAAGCGCATGACCCCGGCCAGGTGCTCGGCCGCATTGCACGCGGCAAGATGATCGTCACCATCGATCGCAACGATTACTGGCAATGCGCCTATGTCATCGCCAAGGGAGGCAACGCTCGCATACGCGCAGCGGGGCTCGAGGCATTCAAAGCCGCCGTCGCAGACGCAGCACACTTTCTGGCCGACCGGGTCGAGGAATTGAAGTCGTTCGACGACGTCAAGCTGTTGAGCGTATCGGTCGATCGTTTGACCACGTGGTCGAAGCCCGGCCTTCTATGTATCGGCGATGCGGCGCATTGCATGTCTCCCGTCGGCGGCGTGGGCATCAATCTCGCGATTCAAGATGCCGTCGCCACGGCCAACCTGCTGTCTGCCAAGCTCAAGTCGGGAACGCTGCGCGACGTTGATTTGGATGCCGTACGGCAGCGTCGCCTGTTCCCGGTGAAGGTGATCCAGACTCTTCAGGTCGCGGTACACAACCGCGTGCTGAAGCCGACCGTGTCGGGCGCTGCACGCGATTTGGCGGTGCCGTGGCCGTTGAAAGTGTTGAATGCCAACGCGTGGCTGCGGCGCTGGCCGGCGCAGGCGTTGGGTCTCGGCATTCGGCCCGAGCATGTCAGCTCGCCGAGCGATCCTTAACCGGCTCGATCGAAGTACCAGAGGCCCCCGGAGAACGCATACCACCAGAGCACGGCCAGGCACCATGGACCGAGAAAGTGCGCGTGGCCTAAGATGAATACGGCGCACGCCGTCGCCGCTGCGCAGGCGAGTGCAATCACGGCGAGTGATACGGGCGTCAACCGCGCATAACCAAACAGCGTGACGACAATGCCGTAGGCCACGGCGCCGACCACCGACGCAAGGGCGAACACCGAATACAGGCCCACGCCGGCGCTGGGATTTGTCGGCCAGCGCCCCGCGTAGACGCCGACGCGTACGGCCATGACGGAAAGTCCGGCTGCGATCGCGACGAACGCACACTGGCGCCAGGCGGGCCGCTGCCCAAGCGTCAGTACCATCGCGGTTGCATGCAACGCGCCATAGAGCGCGAATGCTTGAGACAGATCGAGTGCCAGGTGGGCAAGGCTCGCCGCAGCGATGCCAACTCCGAAGCCCGTGAGCAGCAGAAAATGTCGTTGATAACGAATGTTCGAACCTTAGATGCGAATTCTGCCGCGCAGCATGTCCCACCACAGCCGCCAGTCGCCCATGAAGCTGAACCACGGATACTTAAAGGTCGCAGGTCTGTTGTGCTCGAAGAAGAAATGCCCCACCCAGGCAAACCCGTACCCCTGAATGAGGGCAACGGCGACGAGCCACCCGTGCCGGGTCAGTACTGCGGCGATCAGCAACGCGGCGGCGATGCTCGTGCCCGCGAAATGCAGGCGTCGGCACGTTCGGTTGGCGTGTTCACCCAGATAGAACGGATAGAAATCGTGAAAGGTCCGGTAGGTTTTCTCATCGCTCATTGGCAGTTCTCAGATGTTGCCGATGCTTCAGGCCGTGATCTCAATGCAATTGCCGTCCGGATCGAGGACCACGCTCTCGTAATAGCCGTCGCCGGTGCGACGCGGCCCATCCACGACGTCGTATCCATCGGCCAACAGGCGCTTCGTGATGCCGTCGACGGCGTCACTCGAGCCGACGGAGATTGCCAGGTGCGTCAAGCCCATGCGCTGCGCACCCAGGCCGAGCTTGGCCGGCTGCAAAGTGGAACTCTTCATGAGTTCAAGCCGGGCGCCGCCCGCAAAACTCAGAAAATAAGATTCGTATCCCTTCGCGGGATTGGCGTACTTGGCTCCAGCCTTGGCGTCAAAATAAAATGAGTAGAATTCGACGAGACGCATGAGATCCTCGGTCCAAACGGCCACGTGCTCGATGCGAATCACGAGCCGCTGCCGGCGGCGATGAGCAGCGCCGAATAGAAGGTGAAGTCAGCCAAGGAATGGCAGCAAAAAATGACCTCTCTGACGGCCTCCTGGCCGCGCGTGCATTCGCTCACCGTGTCAAGCGCGATCGGCGCGGCCAACTCCAGGGGAAAGCCGAAAGCGCCGGTGCTGATCGACGGGAAAGCGACCACCGCCAGTGTATGCTCGGCGGCAAGGCGCAGCGAGTTCGCATAGCATGATGCGAGCAATTCACGCTCGCCGCGATCGCCGCCCTGCCAGATCGGCCCCACGGTGTGAATGACGTGGCGGGCTTTGAGACCGAAACCCGCCGTCATGCGCGCTTCGCCGGTCGGGCATCCTCCGAGTCCCCGGCACTCCTCCAGAAGGCGGGGTCCGGCGGCGCGATGAATCGCACCATCGACTCCGCCGCCCCCGAGCAGCGATGAATTGGCCGCGTTGACGATCGCATCGACATCGAGCACCGTGATATCGCTTCGAATTGCACGCAATATCGCAGCCATGGAACGCCTCAGACTTCCCGACCGAGCAGCAAATCGATGTACGCGCAGTCGATGAGCTGGTCGGGTGCCACTCCCAGTTCTCGCATGAGATCATGAGCTTCGCGAACCCCGCTTTCGGGCTGCTCGTCATCGCCCAACACCACCTCGAGTTCCAAAAATTGCCCCAAATTCTCGACGTTGTCGAGATGCAGCCGGGTTCTGCCGATCAGGTAGAGCGTCCGCTGCTTGATCACACTGCCGATTTCCCCGTAGGCCAATGCCAGCGCCTGGCGCAGCAGTCCCGGCGTGGCCGTGGGCGATCGCACGTAATAGGACTCTTTGGGACCGTGTTCATTCGCGCGCCGATAAAAAATGAGTTCGCCGCTCCCCTCGGCGAACGTGCGCAATTTGAGGCGGCCCGATTCGCAGGAAAAAAATGTGTCGTTCTGAGCGATCTGGATGGGTCCTTGCGCAGCGATCGACACCGCCTTGGCGGTGAGCGCCTCCTTATCGGCGACCCGGGCTTTGATTTCGATGTTGCGGGACATCAGCAAACGCTGCGGCCTGAAGCTTCCTTGGGTACCCCAACTCGCATGCTCACCGCAGCTCCTTGCGGATCACGAGCTTAAGACCGGACCAGACATCACTGACGGCGCACACTTTGATGTCGACGAAGCCGATCGGCAATCCGACTTCCCGAATAGTGCCCTCGGTAATGTCGGTCGGCACCTTCGATGACTGCTTCGGCCATGACACCCACACGCTCGCATCGGCCCTGATGCTCGTTCGTAGTCCGGACAAGTGCTTCGCGAGCGCGGCACGCCGCGTCGCGAAAACGTGAACGATATCGACCCCATCGCTCAAACGGCGTTGGAATTTCACCCCGGGCGGCAACGGGTCGAGAAGTTCTGCATAGTCCTTGGGCGGATCGATGAGGTAAGCCGTGCAGCGCTCCGTGTAGCCCAACTTTTTGGCCAGCGGGGTTGCGGAATAACCGGCTGGCGTTTTGGCTTGCATCACGGAATTAAGTTTGCTCTGCGAGGGACTTAAGATACAGAACCGCCCGACCGACTTCCTGAAAACCCACCGCGCGGTGTGCACGCTGCCCGTCCACATTGCCGAGTTCGGCATCCGAAGCGAGTTCCGTATATCCGCGATCCCGTGCCCACGCCTCGGCTGCACGCAGCAGCGCCGCGCCGACGCCGCGCCCGCGACAGTCGGCGTCCACGAACCACCCTTCAAGATAGGCAACGGGACTCGATTCGCAGCCGTCGGCGATCGAACGCGTGCCGACCTCCGCAAATCCGCACAAGCCGCGCCCGGCGCGAGGCGCGACCATGACGGCCGTGTCCCCTCGATCGAGCCAAGCCTGCATGTCGAACCGGTGGGCTTGCGGCGTCGCGTTCGGCCACAGAGCGCAGCGCAAGCGAGCCCACTCAACATCATCGCTTGGCAATCTTGGGCGGACCACGATCGGTGTTACGTTCGCCATCGAATCCATCCTCTCGATCAAGCAAAAGTCGCGGCGGTCACGACTCATTCAAACCATATTTCAATCTCGTAACCGTCAGGGTCGCGGACGAACGCGTAGGGCAAGCCTGGCGCGAACTCGCCGCGTGAGGTGACGACGCCCCCGGCCGCCTCAACCGCCATCACCGCGGCATCGATGTCTTCCGGTCGAATGAGCCGGAATCCAAAGTGAATGATTCCGCCGGCTCCGGGCGCGGCGGGCCGTTTCTCAAAAGCGATCACATCGTACGGTCCCGGACCCAACACTTGAATCGTCGATTCGTTACGAAAATATTCGCGCACACCGAACACAGACTGATAAAACGCCAACGAGCGCTCCGGATCGACAACCGACAGTGCGATGTGACTGAGGCCGTGGGTCTTGACCATGCCGATCAACTTAAGCCGACATAAGCGCCGAGTCCAACGAGCGCGGATCCCGATACCTGCCGCTGTCGCCGTCGCCACACGATCGAGGATTTAAGTCGCCGTTCCAATGGCCCGGCGAGCAACACGGCGCTGATGTCCGCCGCCGTATTGAGACTGACCGAGATTGCGCCAAGGAGGAGAAACTGCGGCACGAGCGGCGCCGCGTGATTGACGAACTGCGGAATGAACGCCAAGAAGAACAGGGCAGTTTTTGGGTTCAGCACCTCCGTCAGCATTCCTTGCCAGAAAGGGCTCCCCGCCTCTCGATCTTCGGCTGCCGCCGGCAAAGCCGCGTCGCGCCTCACCAGGGTTCGAATGCCTAGATAGAGGAGATAGGCCGCGCCCAAATATTTCACGGCCAAAAACGCGGATGCGGACCGGGCAAGGATTGCAGATAGGCCGAGCCCTGCGGCAACAACATGCACCATGCCGCCGCCGGCGGTCCCGAAACACGATGCAAGACCGACCGCGCGACCGCCTCTCAAGCTGCGGGCCAAAACATAAATCATTCCCGGCCCCGGTGACACGGCAAGAACGATGGCCGCGGAAAGAAAGATTAGAAAATGAACGTGGTCAATCATGACAACACCTTATCGATAAACCCGAGGTGCCATGATACGACGACACAGACGCTGTTAATCGATTTGCGTGGGTGCGTCGACCAACTCCGACCCGCGGACTGCAAACGTCTGCGCATACGATTTACTCGGGCAGCACAGCGCGTCGCTGGCGGGTACGTACTGCTTGCCGCTGAGATGCACCGATCCGCCCAAAAATCTGAGCCGCTCGACCGACCGGTCGCCTTTCCCTCCAACGCGCCGGGAGCAGCAAAAAGCATAGTGCCCGCCGCGCTGCCAAAACACGCCCAGAAATTGCTGATAGCCGTTGGGAGATTGGATCCCTTCGAGCGTGAAGACGATGGCCGCGGCTTTCTCACCACCGAGTTGTCCTTGCGCCAGCAGGGTACCGGCTTCGTAATAGTTCACCGCCCCGCCATCGGCCGCTTTCCGGGTGGCCGCGTACGATTTGACCCAGGCAGTCAATTCGCCGGGAATTGCTTCGCCGCTAGGTTGCGCAAGCGCGGCGGCGCTCAGCAAGGTGCTGAAACACCAAAGTGCGCTGCGCATCAGGGTCATAAGATTCCCGCGTTCTTGAGAAAAGGTTCTGCATCGCGCCAAAACGGCAGGTGTTCCGGGTCCCAACAACCGTGGCCGCAATCGTAAAGCACGAAGCTCGCATGCGGCGATGCGCGAGCCAGCCGCTCGCCCTGTTGCCAGGGGATGAGCTCGTCTTGGCGCCCATGAATCACCAATATCGGTCCCGCAAACCCGGCGACCGTGTCGATGCTGTTGAAATGATCCCGAAGCAGCCATGCCGGAGCCCCATAGCGGGCCGCGAAAATGTCCAGCGACGGGAACGTAGACTGCAGGATCAGGGCACGCAGCGGTCGATCTTTTGCGAGCAGGCATATCGCACCGCCGCCGAGCGACTGCCCAAACCCAACGAGCCGCTTTGCATCGACTCGATCGTCCGACACGATTCGATCGAAGGCAGCGTCCATGGCGATCCGAATGGCCGCTTCGGACGGGACGCCCGTCGATCGTCCGTACCCGGGATATTCGACCAACAGCACGCCGATGCCTCGATCCCTAAATCCATTCAAGGCGGTAAGCCAGTAGTCGATCACTTCGCCGTTGCCGTGGCCGAAAATCACCACCGGTTGCGGGTGCGCGCGGAGACCCCCGCTTGCGGGAAGAAACAACGCTTCGACTACTCCCGCGCGCGTCGGCATCTTAAGAACCTCGATACTCTCGGCACGAGGTGAATTGGGATCCACCCGGTTGTTCGTGCCGGGGTACAGCATGGCGCCCTGCGAAAAATACAGGACGCCGAGAAACCCCAGGTAGAGCAGGAGCGCAGCTGCGCCCGCAAACAGCAGAATTCTTCTAGATCTCATGCGCAAATCGAACCACAGTTAAGGTTGCACGCCGAGCAGCCGATAAGGTATTGGCGGCTTACCTGCATGGGCCCCTTTATGGAACATTTGAGCATTCCTTTTCTCGGTACAGCGCTGATTCTCGTGCTCATCATGCTCGGTGAGCGCAGTCCCTTGGTGGCTCGATTGTTATGCAAAATCAGCTTGCATAGATGGCCGCATCAATCGCTGTCGAGCCAGTCCCGATTCTGCACGCAATGTGAAAAGCAGCAACGAGCGGATACCTCGCAACCTCGACCCTGGGACTGGCATTGATCGCTACCGTCCGCCTTCAGTCCACTCGACATTGGCAATCCAGTTGCGCTTCCACCGAGCGCGGCGCGCCTCGTCATCCTCACCGTCGAAGTTGGTCGGCTCCCGTCGAAGCAACGATCGATCGACGTTCTCGAACGCGTTGACACTCACGACTGCGTAGAGTTTGCCGTCCATCCGAGCGGTGACAACCGGAACGACGCCACAACGAGCACAGGTATGGAAACGCGCCTGCCCGGTGCCGAACGAATACTCAGATACGAGCCCCGGGGTTTGCACCACGACCAAAAGCGCCCCGCGAGGATTCGACGTCCACACGCCTCCATGCTTGGAGCAAAACGAGCATGTGCAGGCGCGAGCCGGAATTACCAGCGGATCCGGCTCCCACGTCAAAGAGAACGCAATGTTCCCGCAATGGCACTTAGCACTGATCAACATGCTTTTCAGGCTTCGGCACGACACTCATTGTCTGTTCGACAATCGCTTTGTCATCGCCATCGGGCAATTTGGCGATAAACGCTGAAGCGGCGCGATAGCTCTTTTCGTACAGTGCTGAATTGCCCGCGCAGTGCGCGGCGTTCGCCAACACGGCATGCGAAATTGCCAGGTCGCACAGCTCGCTTGGGTTAGAGGTGAAATAGGCATGCGCGGCTTCGGCGTACGGCAGCGCGAAACGGGCGCTGCCGAGGAGTGCGTGAACTTGTCCCAGCAGTAATTCCGCGAGTGCAAGATTGCGGTCGTTGCCGATTGCTCTCCATAGATGCATCGCCGCGTGCGCGGCATCCAACATGTCGAGATCTTCCTGAGGCGTCCGCGACGCCTGCTCCGAGAGCGTCCACGCTCGATTGTTGGCGTGGGACGCGAATCGCCGCCGCCAAGTTCTCTCCTCCTCGGATGGCGGCAATTCGCCGAGCGGCATCTAACCTACTCTCACCACGGAGTTCCAAAGCGCGTGAAGTGGATCACGCCGCCCGGGATCCATGCATAGGCGCAAAGCACCAGCGAAAGAAGCCCCAGGCGCACGAGTGCGGCGCCCTCGGTGCGGTAATTCGAGGGGAAGAACTTAGCCAGGCCGCGGCTCAGGAGACTGCGCTCGTGCGGCTCCAAGTAATACTCGCGCGCACGCAGCAGACAGACCAGTGCGGCGGTGGCGGCGATCAATCCCAATAGGAAGATCAGCAGAAACAGGTCATGGAAGAACATGCGAAGCTCCAATACGTACGGACACTACACACGGGATTATATGACGAAGGGGCCTTAAGGTAGGCCGCCAACCTCGCGGACCCAAGCTATTCCGTGATTCGCCGGCTGTGGCTATACTAGTGAGGCTGTAGGGATGTGTTTTTCAGTAGCGAGTTACCGTGTCCAACCCCGAATCGTCAGATACCCACTTCTTCAATTCCTTTAGTTTGGTGTTGGGAATCCTCATCGTTTTCGCAATCATCCTATTCGGCGTGGCGCGCTCCATCGGTGCGGACAGGCAAGGACAAGACGTCCTGTTGGAGCCGATGCACCTCAAAGAGGTGGACGCCAACATCGCTCCGTTCGCGCACGAAGCGATCGCAGGCAAGGACAACTCCGCATTGGCGGTGGTCACCGCGCCGGCAGCCGCCGCAGATGTGCCGACCACCGGTGAGCAGGCCTTCACGAAGGTGTGTTCGGCCTGTCACGCCACCGGCGTCAATGGCGCGCCGAAGGTTGGCGATCATGCGGCCTGGGGACCGCGCATCGCGCAGGGCAAGGAAGTGCTCTATAAAGATGCCATTGCCGGAAAAGGCAACATGCCCGCGAAAGGGGGCACGACTTGGCCGGATGCGACGATTCGCATGACGGTCGACTACATGGTGTCCCTCAACAAGTAACGGCTTCGAGGCTCAAAGCGCGGCGAGTCGAGCAGCGTAAGCTGCGCCCGCTTCTACGCGTGCGCACGGGCACTCTTGCGGTTGCGGTCTATTGTGGGTTGAGCTTCGCTTCAATCTCTTTCAGGCGCGCTTCCATGGCGGTCAAATTCGCCTGGGTGCGTTCCAGAATGGCCGCCTGGACGTCGAATTCTTGCCGGCTGACCAAATTGAGCTTGCTGAGCTGCGCCTGCAGTACCGCCTTGAAATTGCCCTCCAAATCGCGCGCGAACGCTCGCACCGACTCGGGAACGGCGTCCGCCAGGCGACGGGCCAGATCATCCAATCCGCTCGAATTCATGTTTCTCTCCGGTGCAGGATATGATGCCGATCGCGCCATGTCGGTGCATCGTCCCGCCGTCGATCGCGCAAGCTATTGATTTGATATACCAGCAGGTTTGGCATGGAAGCTGCAATAGTCCAAGTCAATAGTACGCGTAAGTCGTGTCGGAGGCCTGTCGATTAACGGGTGAAAGCGGGGGAATGCATGAAGCTGATCACCGCGATCATCAAACCCTTCAAGGTGGACGAAGTTCGCCAGGCGGTGGCGGATATCGGGATCCAGGGGGTCACCGTCACCGAAGTTCAGGGCTTCGGGCGGCAACATGGACACGACGAACTTCATCGGGGCGCCGAGTACTTGGTCGACTTCATGCCGAAGGCGAAGATCGAGCTCGCCGTGGACGATTCGATTGCGGAACAAGTGATGGAGGCGGTTTGTAACGTGGCTAGGACTGGGAAAACGGGCGACGGAAAAGTGTGGGTCCTCGAGTTGGAAGAGGCACTGCGCATTCGCACCGGTGAAACCGGCCCGGATGCCATCTAGCAGCCGTTCATGACCACAA